>Ga0302314_10014949_pt1 | contig 13233 bp, 27 predicted proteins | sample III_Palsa_N2_3_FD_200533 | JGI IMG/M metagenome (GOLD analysis project Ga0302314, IMG submission 200533) | Peat permafrost microbial communities from Stordalen Mire near Abisko, Sweden - III_Palsa_N2_3 | ecosystem: Environmental > Terrestrial > Soil > Palsa > Peat permafrost | place: Sweden...
AGGCCGCTGAATGACGCCGACGCGCGATCAGATGCGGGTTCTGGCCGACGCCCAGCAGTCGTTCGATTTGGGCTCGCCGCGAGATGTCCGTCCGCTGGATATGGCGCGGTGGTCATGTCGCCAGCGCGGCTGGATCGACGCCCAGGGGCAACTGACACCCGCAGGCACACAGATCTACGCGATGGCCGTCCACGGCCGGATCGTTTTCTACACCCGCATCGGCCCGCGCACCTGGTCGGTGCGCCGCACCTACGGCCCCGTCTTCTGGGACCTGCGTGCATGACCAAGCGCCGCCCCGCCTTCGACAACGGCCAGCTCGCCTTCACCTTCGAGCCGCAGCCCCGCGCGGACAGTGACGGGGCGCTTCGGGGGCTAGACCGTGCGGTGGCGTCCGCCGTCAGCCAAATCCTGAAGGACGATCCTGGCAGCCGCTTCGACGTGGCGTCCGGCATGTCTCGGCTGCTCGATGACGAGGTGTCCAAGCTGATGCTGGACGCCTACTCGGCCGAGGCGCGCGACACCCACAACATCAGCTTTTCCCGCTTTCTGGCCCTGGTCGCCGAGACGGGCCGCTTCGACATCCTCGCCGCGCTGGTGGCGCGGATCGGCGCGTCGCTGGTGGTGGGTGAGGAAATCCACACCCTCCGGCTCGGCCACATCGGCGCGCAGATCCAGGCGCTGAAGGCCGAGGAGGCGCGGCTCAAGCGCGTCGCCACGCCGGTCACCCGAAAATCACCTTTGGGAGGCCGCTCTAAGTGATCGCAGCGGGGGGCTCGAAAGTCTGGTTTACGGCGGCCGATCTGGCCGATCTGGCGCTGCCGGGCTTGTCGCGCGCCAAGCGCAAGATCAATGAAATGGCCGCCGACCTGCGCTGGGCGCTGAAGGTCGACCGCGCCGGCATGGCGCTGGCCAGGCCCCGCGCCGGACGCGGCGGCGGCCTTGAATATCACGTCTCCCTGCTGCCGCCCTCGGCGGTCACCGAGCTGGTCAAGCGCGGCCTTTTCACGCCGTGTTTGTCATCTGAACAAACAAACACGCCGGCGCCCGACCAGATGTGGAGCTGGTACGACCGCCAGCCCGACACGGTGAAGGCCGAGGCCCAGCGCCGGCTGGCGGCGATCGACGACGTCGACATCCTGCAGCGCGCCGGCCAGACCCGCACGGCGGCGATCGCGGCTGTCGCCGCGGGCGCTGGCGTCTCGGTCGCGACCTTATGGAACTGGCAGGCGCTGGCGAACGGCGTCCCGGCTGGCGACCGCCTCCCCAGGCTGGCTCCGCGTCGCCAGGGCGGCGGCTGTCGCGATGAGATCGACCAGCGAGTTTGGCTGTTCTTCACCTCCGATTATCTGCGTCCGGAAAAGCCGACCTTCGCCAGCTGCTACGCGCGGCTCGAAACCTACGCCGCCTCCCTGGGCGTCGAGGTCCCGCACCTTAAGACCCTGCGCCGGCGCGTCGAAACCGACATCGACCCCCGCGTCGTGATCGCCAAGCGCCAGGGCATGGAGGCGATCCGCTCTCTTCTTCCCCCTCAAACAAGAACGGTGGCCGGCATGGAGGCGCTCGAATTGGTCAACATCGACGGCCACAAGTGGGACGTCTTCGTGCGCTGGCCGGACGGCCACATCGCCCGGCCGATGATGGTGGCCATCCAGGACATTATGAGCCGCAAGTTCCTGGGCTGGCGGGTCGGCCAGACCGAGTCGGTGGCGCTGACCAGGCTGGCGTTCGGCGACGTGTTCCGCCGCTTCGGCATTCCGGGCGGCTGCCTTCTGGACAATGGCCGCGCCTTCGCCTCCAAGGCCATCACGGGCGGCGCGAAGACCCGCTTCCGGTTCACCATCCGCCCCGAAGACCCGGCGGGCCTGTTGACCGCCCTGGGGATCGAGATTCACTGGGCGACGCCCTATCGCGGCCAGTCCAAGCCGATCGAGCGCGGGTTCCGCGACCTCTGCGACCACGGCGCTAAGCACCCGGCCTTCGCCGGCGCCTACACCGGCAACAGGCCGGACGCCAAGCCCGACAACTACGGCAATGCGGCGATCGACCTGGACGTCTTCATCCGCGTCGTCGACCGGATCATGGCCGCCCATAACGCCAAGCTGGGACGCCGCACCGAGATGGCCAGGGGTGGGTCCTTCGACCAGGCGTTCGAGGCCTCCTATGCCCGCTGCGCGGTGCGCCGCGCCACCCCGGAACAGATGCGCCTGGCGCTCCTTGCCGCCGACCGGGTCTCCACCGACCGAAAGTCCGGCTCGATTGCCTTCTGCGGCAACCGCTACTGGACCGAGGAGCTGTCCGCCATCGCCGGCGACGCCGTCATGGTCCGCTTCGACCCCGACAACCTGGCGGCCGACCTGGCCGTCTATGCCCTCGACGGCCGATTCCTGGCCGACGCCCCGATGATCGAGGCGACCGGCTTCCTCGACCAGGCCAGCGCCAAGCAACGCGCCCGGCAGGAGGCCGATCTGCGCCGCAAGACGCGTGAGCTGGTCGCCCTGGAGGAGCTGCTCAGCGCCGACCAGATCGCCGCCATGCTTCCGGACGATGAGCCGGAAGACGAGGCGATGCAGCCGACCGTCATCCGGCCCGTGCGCCTGGCGCGCACCGCAGCCGCCGTCGCCCCGCGCCGCGTGGCGATGATCGACCGTCTGAATATCGAGGATTTGGGACCCGCCCGCGCGCCGTTGCGGCTGGTCGAATGAGGTTGGCCGGCAGGGCGGTGACACGCCCCGCCGGCCTTTGTCCGGTCCCTTGGGACCGATCTGCAGCGAGGAAGAAGTAGCATGAACGTACAGCTGGGCAAGACCGCCTTCACCCCGTCCGAGATCGACGATCTCCGCGACCGGCTGAAGGCGCTGAAAGCCGCCGAGGGGCTGTCCTGGCCCGAACTGGCCAAGATCACCGGCGTGCCGGTGGGCACCATCTCCGCCTGGGTCCCCGGAACCTACAACAACGGCAAGATCGACGAGACCCACGGCATCGCCGGCCAAGTCTATCGCTTCTTCCAGTCCCGCGCCGAGCAGGCCGAGATCGAGGCGACCATGCCGGTCGAGCCGGACTTCATCCAGACCACCACCTCGGTGCGGATGATGAAGTGCCTGGCCATCGCCCACGGCGGCGACATGGCGCTGATCTCCACCGCGCCGGGCGTCGGCAAGTCGGCCACCGTCAAGCAGTACGCCGCCACGCGCGGCAACGTCTTCGTGGTGACGGTCTCGCCCGCCGTGCGCGGGGTCAACACCATGCTGATCGCCACCCTGGCGGCCATGGGCGAGCCGGGCGCCAAGGGCACGCCCCAGCAGCTTTCGGCGCGGATCCGCGCGCGGGTCCGGGGCGCCAGCGCCCTGATCATCGTCGACGAGGCGCAGCACCTGTCGCCCCAGGCGCTCGATGAGCTGCGCTCGATCCATGACGACACCGACTGCGGCGTCGCCCTGGTCGGCGACGAGACCCTGCTGGTGACGCTCAAGAAGTTCCACCAGCTCTACTCGCGCCTCGGCGTTCGCCACACCCAGCCCCGTCCGCTCACCGAGGACATCACCGCGATCGCCGCCGGCTGGAGCGTCACGCGCGGGCCGGAGCTGGCCTTCCTGCACGAGATCGCTCGCAAGAGCGGCGGCATCCGCACCCTGACCAAGACCATGAAGCTGGCCGTCCGGGGCGCCCGCGCCGGCGGCGCGCCGCTGGAGGTCGCCGACCTGCGCGACGCCTACGCCCAACGCTACGGGGACGCCGCGTGATGGCCCTTCGTGTCATAGACGACGCCCGCCGCGACCTGCGCACCATGGTCAACCGGGTCCAGCTCGGCGGCCTCGACCCGCAGACCTTCCGCGTTCTGGCCGACCAGCTGGCGCGCCGGCTGGATGAGATCGAGGTCTACCTCGACCACGCCGGCCCGGCCGAGGAGCACATGCTGTTCCAGGGCCGTCACGGCCTGGTCGGCATCCCGGTCGATCGCATGCGCACGGTCCGCCACCTGGCCATCATCGACGGTGACCGGCCATGACCAGCCGCACCGACTATCAGGTCTGGAACGCGCGCGGCGTGGCCGTCCACACCTTCGACGAACCGGGCGCCGCCCACCGCTGGGCCGAGGCGCACGAGGAGGCTTACGGCGCCCTCGAAGTCTTTGCCGTCACCGTCACCACCACCCGCCGCCGCGTCGATGCGCGCGGTCGCTACGCGCCGGCCAAGGCGCGGCAAACCCCCACCACCGGAGCCCTCCATGACCAAGGCTAAAGCAAAGACGGCGGCCGTCGCCGTCAAGGTCCCTCAGTCCCGCGAGGAGGCCGCCCAGGCGCTCCGCATTTTCGGCGAGAACCTGCGCGCCATCGGCCGGATCGAGGCCGACATGAACGACGAGCTGGCCGCCGTGAAGGAGCGGTTCGAGGCCAAGGCCGGTCCGGTGCGCGAAGCCGCCGAGGCGGCCATGCAGGGCCTGCAGGTGTGGTGCGAGGCCAACCGGGACTCGATCCTGGATAAGCGCACCAAGACCGCCGACCTGGGCACCGGCAAGGTGTCCTGGCGGCTGCGCCCACCCACGGTGACCGTGCGCGGCGCTGAAGCCGTCCTGGAAGCCTGCGCCCGCATGGGCTTCGCCCGGTTCGTCCGCACCAAGTCGGAGATCAACAAGGAAGCCATGCTCGCCGAGGCCGCGATCGCGCGGACCATCCCCGGCGTTTCGATCAAGAGCGGCGGCGAAGACTTCGTCGCCGAGCCCTTCGAGGCCGAGCTGGCGGGGGCGGCGGCGTGAGCCCCGCCGTCGTCATCCTGTCGATAGGCGCGGCCTGGATGTGGTCTCTAGGCGTCTTGGTGGTCCTGCTGGCCTACCGGGACGAAATGACGATCTGGTCCAGGACCGCGCTCGCGGTGCTCTGGCCGATCAGCATGCCGGCCTACACCCTCGTGCAGGCCATCGAGCGGCTGCGTCACCCGCTGCGCTCGGCCTCCATGCCGGACGCCTGGTCATGAGCGGCCTCACCGACCACCAGGTGATCACGATCACCCGCGCCACGATCCTGGCGCCGCGCTGCCCCTGGGCGATCTCCGACCATGAGTGCGGCCTGATCCTGGAGGTGGCCGAACGCTTCCTGCAGCACGGCCGCGCGACCTTCCTGACCGACGCCGAATGGGTGGTGGTCGAGGACGCGCTGGACGCCCTCTCGGCCGCCGCGAGGCGCTCACCCAACACCGTCGCGGAGGACGCCGCCGGCGTCCGCGCCGGCTCATCTCAACCGGCGGCTTGAAGGACCCTATGATGCTCTCCGCTACCGCAAAGATGCATATCTGCACGGTGCTGGCCGCCCTGGTGAACGCCGGCGGCGTCCGCCCCGAAGACCAGACGGCCGTCTCGACGGCGCTCACGGCGCTCCAGGAGGAAGTGACCGCCGATGAGGCCAAGCTCGCCGACCTGGAAGACCGGGTCGCCGCGCTTGAAGACCTCGACAACGGCGAGGAAGACGCGCTGGACCCGCCGCCGGTCGACCCCGGCCCGGCTGACCCCGCGCCCGTCGATCCGGCCCCGGTTGACCCGGCGCCGGTCGATCCGGCCGCCACCGATGACGCGCAAACCGCGTCCGTCGCACCGCAGTCGCTTTCGTAAGATGGCGATGTCGAAGACCTTGACCGAGGCCTTCGAGGCGTTCTGGGCGGCTTACCCAAGCCGCCCAGATAACCCCAAGGCCGCCGCGCGCCTGGTGTTCGAGCGCCGGGTGCGCGAGGGCGCCGACCCGGCCGCCATCGTGGGCGCCGCCGGCCGCTACGCCGCCGCCGTGGTGGCTCGCAAGCTGGACGCGCCCTTCATCCCCCACGCCCGCACCTGGATCAGCCAGCGCCGCTATGAAGACTATCCCGAGGACGTTCAGGCGTCGGCTCCGGTTGAGCCGACCCCCGAGCACCCTCTGGCCTGGATCAGAGGCCAGCTGCCCGAATCCAAGTGGGCCTCCTGGATCGCGCCGCTGCGCGTGCTGGAGGCCGCCCACCCCGTTCTCATCATCGCCCCGACCAGCTTCGCGCTCGACCATGTCCGGTCGGAGTGGGGCTACCTGTTCCGCGCCCACTACGGGCCGGACGTCGCCTGGGCGGTGCAACCCAAGGAGCCGACCTGATGCCCGACGCCGCAATTGCTGGATGGACCGATGAGCGCGTCGAGACGCTGAAGGCTTCCTGGCTCGACGGTAATTCCGCCTCCCAGGTTGCGCGCCAGCTGGGCGGCGGCGTCAGCCGCAACGCGGTGATTTCCAAGCTGCACCGCCTGGGCCTGACGGGCGAACGCTCGCCGGTCAGGCGCACCGCCGGTTCGTCCCAGACCCGCGTGCGCTCGCAGAAGATCGCCGCGCCGAAGAAGACCTATGGAAAGGCCGAGGACGAAAGGGATCATTCGGCCCGCGCCAAGCGCATTCAGGCGGCCGTCGACGGCGATCTGCCGCCGCTGATGGAACCGATCGTCGCGGGCAAATACCCCGCCACCGCGTCCGCCAAGACCCTGCTCCAGCTCGGCCGCCACGACTGCCGGTTTCCGGTCGGCGACGAGACGGGCGCCGAGCAGCTGCACTGCGGCGCCCAAACGGGGGGGGGCGTCTATTGCCCCGGTCACGGCGAGATCGCCGGCGCTGGCTATGGCAAGGAGCTGGAGCGCGGGCGCACCGCGACGCGCCCCGGCCGGCTGCCGTCGTGGGTTGAGTCATGAAGCCCCACGTCAAAGCCATCATCGCCGCCGCCGCCCAGCTGGCCGCCGTATCTCCGGAGTCCCTGGTCGAGCGCCGCTTTCGGGGTCCGAGCGCCTGGCGCAGGCGGGCCATGTTCATCGCTCGCCGCTGCTGGAGCCACATCGGCTATCCCCAGCTCGCCCTGCACTTCCGCCGAGACCACACCACCTTGGTCTACGCCGTCCAGCAGACCGAGGCCGCGATCGCGCGTGGCGACAACGCGGAGATCTCCGCGATCGGCGAGCTGTGCGAGGCCCTGGGCCTGGAAGGCGTCCCCGAAGGCCGAACCATGGGCCACCGGAACCTGCTCTGGGAGATCGCCCAAACCGAGCGGCGTCTTGAGCAGCTGCGCCAGGAACTTCGCGACCTGGAGGCCGACCATGCCCAGGCGGCGTAGTTCTGTTCGCGGCTTTACGAGCCCGTTCACGCCGGAGATCCGCGCGGCCTTCACCATGGTTCCCGAAGGCTGGGATTGCCCGAGCCGCGTCACCGTCCGCATGGGCGCGGCGCGAGGCACACTGATCGCCATCTTCAGCGATCACCGGCTTGGCCTTGTCACCGGCAAGCTGCGCCTGGAGCGCGCGGGCGGCGACCTGGTGGTGACCGGCCAAGACCTCAAGTTCCGCTTCACCGGCGTCAGGTCGCCCACGGAGATCGCCTCGTGAACGCCGCGCGCCGGATGGCCTCAAATATGCGGGGGGGGGTGACCGAAAAGCCTACCGCGCCTGGCTTGAGTACGTCGCGCAGACGGCGATCGACGCCCTCGATGCGCTCGACGCCGACGCCGCCGATCTCGAAGACGACGAGCTGGAGGTCATCGCCCGTGACGATTGACCCCGACCAGCTGCCGCTTTTTCCCGAAGCCGGAAAGGACGAGGGATGAGCGACCTGACCCCCGAAATGCGGGTGCTTCGTCGCCGCCAGGGCGATAAGATCGCCTCGGTGCTCCGCAAGGTCATCGGTCCCCGGCCCGTGCCGGTAGACATCGATCCCTACGTCGAAGAGCTGGCGGAAATCTACAGGGCTTCGAGCGCCTCTACGCAGGCCACCATCGAATACTTCCTCATGAGCAGCCTTCAAGGCTGCATCGAAGACCTGATCCGCCTCGCCACTTCGATGGAGAAGTCGGCGCTAGGTCCCGCCAGGGACGAGGTCGCATGACAGCCGCCGCCAAGTTCAACCCGGCCGACCAGCGCCGGCGCTCGATGATCGGCAAGGTGCAGATCGCCCGGAAGGAGCTGGGCCTGGACGAAGACACCTATCGCGCCATGCTCAAGCGCATCACCGGCGTGGAGAGCTGCACCGTCTGCAGCGACGGCCAGCTCGCCGACGTGCTCGATGAGCTGAAGGCCAAGGGCTGGACGCCCAAGGTCATCGCGGGGTCGGCCCCGCGCAAACCTGTTGCTAACAACAAGCAGGCGGACCACCCGGCCGCGCGGAAGGCGCGGGCCATGTGGATCTCGCTCTACCAGCTGGGCGTCGTCAAAGACCGCCGTGAGAGCGCCCTGGAGGCCTTCGCCGCGCGGCAGCTGAAGGTCGATCGCCTGCAGTGGGCGGACCAGGGCCAGCTCTACAAGCTGATCGAGGCGCTGAAGGCCATGGCCGAACGCGCCGGCTGGTCGCAGGCGGGCAGCCTGGAGGATATCAAGGCGCGGCTGGCGGACCTTGTCCGCCGCCGTCAGTCGGACGATGCCGGCTAGTGCGCCCCGCCAACCGGACCTTTTGGCGTGGCCGCAGCTGCGCGAGGCGGAGCAACGCCTGGAGGCGGCCAACGCCGCGCGTCTGGTGGCCCAGCGCCGCTATCATCTGTCGCCGGTCGGCCTGCGCCTGCAGCGTCTCGCCGCCCTCCAGGAGGCCGCTAACGAGGCTCTCAGGGCGGCCTGCGATCTCGACCAGCTGCGGCGAGCGCTGAGCTGATGGCCGTCGCCGAACGCTATGAAGGCCTTGAGCCGACCACCGCCAACCTGAAGCGCATCCTGGGGGACGACGGCATGCGCGCCCTGACCAGGGCGTTCGGCGGCCGGCGGCTCTATGTGCCCCGCGCGCCCGGCGCCAGCCACCCGATCACCGTGGCCCTGGGGGCCGACGCCGCCGCCCATCTGGCCGGGGCCTTCCGCGGCGAAGACATCGACGTGCCCATGCTGCCGGAAACAAAAGCCGAGATCCGGCGGTTGGATGGACTGGGCTGGACCCGGTCCCGGATCGCCCGCGAACTGGGGATCACCGAGCGGTGGGTTTACATGACGCTCTCAAACCCTGAAGTATCGCCCCCGAAGCACCCCGATCTATTCTCGTGACCGCTTCACCCTGAATTAGTTCAGGGTAATCTCCGCGCCGCCCCGGCCCTAGCGTCGGGACATGAGCGTCGTCGCCCCCGCCCCCGCCGCAGACCCGATGGCCAGCCCGCGCTGGAAGGCCATCTTCGCGCGCCTGCTGATTACCGAGGGCACGCGGTTCACCGACAATCCGGCCGACCCCGGCGGCGCGACCAAGTACGGCGTCAGCCTGCGCTTCCTCGCCCAGTGCAACAGCCTGCCGCCCGCGCTGATGAAAGAAATCGAGGTCGATGGCGGCTGCCAGGTCGACGCGGCGGATTTCTCCGCCATGACGGTGGCCGAGGGCGAAGAGATCTACTTCGACATCTTCTGGCCGGTCGCCTCCGGCCTGCCGATCCCGCTGGACGCCGCCGTGTTCGACCAGGCCGTCAACGACGGTCCAGGCTCGGCGATCATCCTGCTGCAGCGCGCCCTCAACGACCTGACCTGCCCCGGCGCGCCGCTCTGCGGCGAGGACGGCGCCTACGGTCCCCAGACAGCGGGGCGGCTGGCGCTGGCGATCAAGCTACATGGCGTCTCGTCGGTACTGGCCGGCTACCGGGTGCAGGCGGCCAACCGCTACCGCGCCATCGTCTCCAGCCACCCGGCCGAGGCCCAGTTCCTGAACGGCTGGCTGGCCCGTGCTGCGGAGCTGGGCAATGTCTGATCCCGCGCCCGTCGCCGCTTCGACCGTTCCCGCCATCCCGCTGGATCGCCTGTATCCCCGCGAGGGTTTCTGGGCCAACGCCTGTCACGCCGTGCGCGTCGGCTGGCGGCCGGCCTCGGGCTGGGTCTGCGTCATCATCCTTTTCGTCAACGGGGCGGTGCTGCCGCTGGCGCGCCTCAAGGGCTTCCCGATCGAGCCGCTGGACTGGCATCAGCTGACCCCCTTCGCGGGTCTGCTGGTCGGCCAGGCCGGCCTGCGGTCGATCGAGAAATGCATGGGAGCATCCGATTGACCCCGCTAGTGATCTGGAACCTGGTCAAGACCGTCGGCCCCTGGGTTGTCCTGGCGATCGTCATCGCCGGCGTCGGCCTGCTGGTGGTCGACCGCAACCACCTCGCCGCTCTGAATCAGACCCACCAGGCCTGCGTGGCGTCGGTCCAGGGCAAGCCTGGCTCCCAGCCGATCGGCTCGGTGTGTGAAGCGCCGATCGTCGCGGCGGCCACCACCGCGACCCAGGCCAACGCCTGCGACGCCCTGCTGGTGTCGACCCCGGATGGCGTGCCCGCCGTCTGCTCCAAGGGCGTCCAGACCCTGGCGGCCACCGTCGCCGCCCAGGCCTCGACAATCGCCAGCCAGGCCGCCGCCCTGGCCGAGGCCAAGTCCAACACCGACGCCGCCGTGGCCAGAGCCTCGGCGCGCGCCACCCAAGCGGCCATTAGGAGCGCCAATGCCCAAGCTGTTCTCGCCGCGTCGCCTCACGATGCTGCTGGTGACGTCGTCCTTAATGCTGACGGGCTGCGCAAGCTCGCTGGGCAGCAATAGCCCCTCGACGGGCGTCCCGGTCAGCACCGTCGTCACCCAGACCAAGGTGGTGACGCAGATGGTCTGCCCGGCCGAGCTGGATCAGCCCGCGCCGGCGCAGCCGAGCGTGCCCGCCGACGCCACGGTCACGGCCAACCAGTCCGGGGCCAACTATGTCTCCAGCCTCATCGCCTGGGGCCAGGGCGTCGCCAAGCTGTTCGGCGACGCGCAGGCCGCCTGCAAGACCGCGACCGCGCCAGCGCCGGCTCAGCCCGCGAATGGCGCCCCTTGAGCATTGCGACACCAATCATGGGAGCCGGCGGTATCTGGGAAGTTTTGAACGCGGGCGGCGCGGCGGTCGCGGCGGCCTGCGCGCTCTATGTCACCTTGCGCGACCGCAACCTGCTCAAGCGCACCGACGCCAGGACGCTCAACGCCAGAATCGACGCGGCCCAGAAGGCCGCCGACAACTGGCACGATACCGAGCCGGCGCGGGTGCTGAAGGCGCAGGTCGATCGCCACGGCGACCAGCTGATCAAGCATGACGGCGAGCTGGGCAATGTGGCCACGAAGACCGACGCGGGCCGCATCGACGGCAAGGTCACCGCCCTGGCCGAGAAGGTGAAGCACGCCGCTGACGGCATCGACCGCATCGAAGGCCTGCTGATCAAGCGCGCCTTGAGCACCGAGGAACGCCGATGAGTGAGACCCTGACGGCGCACCTTCGCCTGAGCATCCTGCGGACTTTGGCCGGCGCGGAAGGCTACACCGCCAACTCCTCGATCATCGCCACTGTGGCCGTCGAGTTCGGCCTGGTGACCAGCCGCGACCGCATCAAGACCGAGCTGGGCTGGCTGGCGGAACAAGGCCTCACCGCTAACCGGCCGGTGGGCGCGCTGATCGTCGCCACCCTGACCGAGCGCGGCCTTGACGTCGCCGAAGGGCGGGCGACCCAGCATGGCGTGCAGCGCCCGTCGCCGGGCAGCTAGCCCCATGGCCGGCAAGCACGTCCCGTCCTCGATCGACAAGCTGCCGGACGAGGTCCGCGAAGCGATCGCCAAGCTGCGCGCCCAGGGCCGCACGCTTGACGAAATCCTCGCCCACCTGGCCAGCCTCGATGTCGAGATTTCGCGGTCCGCCCTGGGCCGCCACGTCAAGCGGCTGGGCACGCTCACCGAGCGGATGAACGCCTCGCGCAACATCGCCGTGGCCCTGGTCGACCGGTTCGGCGACCAGCCCGACAACAAGCTGGCGCGGCTGAACCTGGAGCTGATGCAGGGCGTGGTGATGCAGGCGATCACCGGCGCCACGATCGACGAGGAGACCGGCGAGGCCGAGCCGGTCACCTTCCTGCCCGAGGACGTCATGTTCCTCGCCGGCGCGCTGCAGAAGCTGGCAAGCGCCGAGAAGACCAACGCCGACCGGATGATCGTCGCCCGCCGCGAGCTGGCCAAGGAAGCCGCCCAGGCGGTCGACCGCGTCGCCAACCGCGACGGCGGCCTGACCCGCGCCACCGTCGATAAGATCAAGGCCGAGATCCTGGGGATCGCGACGTGACGGCCCATCAGGAACAGGTCGCCCAGGCCCTAGCGCGTTGCTCGATGCTCCCCGGAACCCCGGCCAAGCGGTTCATCCGAGACATGGACGCGCGGTCGCGGCTCAACGTTCCGCCGCCGCTGACCGAAAAGCAGGCCGCCTACCTGGATGAGCTGGCCCACCGCTTCCGGCGCCAGATGCCGCCTAGCCTGGTCCCGGTGCGCTGATGGCCTTCGACGTCGGACCGATCAGCGAGGAAGACTGGGCCAAGTTCCGCCGCGAGGAGTCGGAGACCCTGCCGGCCGGCCTGGCGGGCATGGACGTCTCCGAGATCCTGCTCGGCTATCAAAAGCGCCTGCTCATGGCGACGTCGGCCTACCAGCTGGTGGTCACCGACAAGAGCCGGCGGATCGGCGCGACCTGGTCGATCGGCGCGGACGCGGTGCTGACAGCCGGGGCGACCCGCACGGCCGGCGGCATGGACGTGCTGTACATCGGCTACAACCTCGACATGGCGCGCGAGTTCATCGACGTCTGCGCCATGTGGGAAGGCCTTCATGCCCGCCTGCACCGAGGTCTCGGAGTTCCTTTTCACCGACCAGGACGCCGCCGGCGCCGACCGTCACATCCAGGCCTTCCGCATCGCCTTCGCGTCGGGCTGGGAGATCGTCGCCCTGTCCAGCCGTCCCCGCTCGCTGCGCGGTCGCCAGGGCTATGTGATCCTGGACGAGTTCGCCTTCCACGAAGACCCCAGCGGCCTGCTCAAGGCGGCCATGGCGCTGCTGATCTGGGGCGGCAAGGTGCTGGTGATCTCGACCCACAATGGCGTCGACAACCCGTTCAACGAGCTGATCACCGAGGTGCGCTCCGGCAAGCGGCCGGGGACGGTGGTGCGCTGCACCTTCGACGACGCCATCCAGGACGGCCTCTATCAGCGCGTCTGCCTCAAGCGCGGCATCGCCTGGTCGCCGGAAGGCGAGGCGGCCTGGCGTGCGGAGATCTACAAGTTCTACGGCGCTGATGCGGCCGAGGAGCTGGAGTGCATCCCGGCCCAGGGCTCCGGCGTCTACCTGACCCGCGCCCTGATCGAGGCCTGCAGCAGGCCCGACATCCCGGTTCTGAAGCTGCACTGCCCCAAGGGGTTCGAGCTGCGGCCGGAATACGAGCGCCGCACCTATGTCGACGCCTGGCTGGAACAGAACCTGGC
>Ga0302314_10014950_pt1 | contig 13232 bp, 7 predicted proteins | sample III_Palsa_N2_3_FD_200533 | JGI IMG/M metagenome (GOLD analysis project Ga0302314, IMG submission 200533) | Peat permafrost microbial communities from Stordalen Mire near Abisko, Sweden - III_Palsa_N2_3 | ecosystem: Environmental > Terrestrial > Soil > Palsa > Peat permafrost | place: Sweden...
GGCGCGGAGCGAACTTCAGATCCAAAAAAGCACACTAGATTCTTATACTTGCTAGTGTCCTGATCGATTCCGAAGTTCGACGGAGACTGCCATCATGCGCTTACGAACTTCGGAATCGGGACACTAGCGCCACCCGGACCGTTACCCGCGCTGCCGCACCAGCAGGACGTATCGAGCGCCGTCCTCGTCGTATTGGCGCACGGGACTGAAACCCACGGATGCGGAGCAGGCCCTGGCGCGGGTGTTCTCCAGTTCGTGGCCGATCCAGCAGAGCTGCTCGTCGGGAAAGCGTGGGAAGGCGACCTGCGCGACGTAGCCGTCGAGCATGCGCCGGCCGATCCCGCGTCCGATCAGTTCGGGCTCGCCGACGAAGAGGTCGATCGAGATGCCCTGCTCGACGCCGATGGTCTTTTGCCACTCCGGCCAATCGGCGACGCGGTAACACTGCAGATAACCGAGTGGCGCGCCATCCAGCAGCGCCAGCGAGCTGAACGTGGGAACTTCGCCGCGGATCCGAGGGCCGTATTTCTCGGCGACGCCGGCCTGCGATATCGGCTCGTGCTGGTAGAACCGGCGAAGGTGAGGACGGTTGAGCCAGTCGGCCATCAGCGGCACGTCGCCCGCTTCAAGCGGTCGGTAGCTGATCTCGGCAACCATCTGAGCCCGCTCCTGACTGGTTTGCGGCGCGCATGTTCCGCTCGAAGGCCGTAGGGGAGCAAGCCCTGCCAGGTCGCCTGACTATCGCCTGGCGGCCATTCGGCTGGGTCCCTCCGGCCGCCGCGAACTCGTCTAGCTGCGGCCCGAGCTCAGGGCGCGGCTGACGCTGAGGGCCATGCCAAACCCGATCGGCGCGGAATGCGGCTGGAGATCAGCGCCGCCCGTGGGCGCCGCGAACGCCGCCGCGGCCTGGGCGAACCGATGTGCGCCAGCCACCGACGAAGTGTCCTGAACGAGGGTGATGACAGAGCCGCCGTGGAGATCCGAGGCGACCTGGAATTTCTGGCCGACGTAGTTGCCGATCAAATCCAGCGTGGCGACGACGTTGGCCCCGTTTGAGACCGTCAGCTCGGCGGACTCTGTCGTGGCCGTACTGGTCACCGTCGTCGCGGGCGCGTCGATGAGATCGATCTTGTCGTAGATCGCCTTGTTGATGAACGAGAAACCGGCGATGCCGCCGGCGAAGCTGTTAGCGCTGGGCAAATGAAGCTTCAACGTGCCGGTCGCATCCAGAAAGAAGACGTTCTGGGTCGATTGAACAGCGCCGTTCAAGGTCACCGAGCCCCCGGTAGAGATGAGCACGCTTCCAGCCCCAGTGAGCGCTCCGTTGATTGTCAGACTGCCGTCGCCTTCGGCGATAAACTGGTTGGTATTCATGACGTTCGCGTCGATCACCAGCTCGCCGTCTGAAGGGACGGCGGCGGTGCCGACCGTGACGGCGCCATGGTTCGAGAAAGCGTCGGCCGAATCGAGCACCACGCTGGAGCCGGCGCCTGTGATCGATATTGTCCCGCTGGCCTGGTTGGTGACCCCGGCGTCGTGCAGCTGAACGACCTCGCCATTGGAGACCGACACCGTCCCGCTGTTGATGAACGCCTTGGTCGAGGTCAGGCCGAAATGGCCGCCCTTCAGGTCCAGGGTCATGCTGCCGAGATTGTCCACCGAGGCGCTGGCTGAAACGCGGGCCTGAAGTCCGGTCTGGTCGAACTTCAGCTTCGCGCCGAACGTTATCGCGCTCCCGCTGACGGTCGCGACCTTGCCGGCCATCGACGCGCCGATATTGAGCGTTGCGTTGTCGAGCGTCGTGGCGCCGATCAGGCTCAAGGTCGCGGCGCCGCCGTTTACGGCGATCGTACCGGCGCCGGTTCCGCTGGCGCCGTTGAAGGTGATGCCGCTCTCGATCTGAACCGTACCGCCCGCCAGGGAGAGCGCGCCGTCGAAGGTGACGCCGTCGAGCGTGCCGCCGTCCCAGGCGAACACCCCCTTCGGCCCGGCCACGACCGTGCCCCCGACCACCGACCCGCCGCTGTTCAGCTGGAAGGTCCCCGACTTGACCGACAGTTCCTTGACGCCGCCCGCAAGCGTGAGGGCGCCGCTATCCGACAAGGCCGCGCCCACGTCGTTCAACGTCACCGCCGCCGCGGAAACCTCCGTGGTGATGGTGACGGCATAGGTCCCGGCGGTGTTGATGAAGACGTTGTCGCCCGAGCCCGGCACGCCGGTCGGCTTCCAGTCCGTCCTGGTGGTCCAGTCGCCGCCGTCAGTCCCGGACCAGTTGAAATTGGGCATGCTCGACATCTCTGAGTGCGCGGCGAAGACAGTAGGCGCCTTGTGCAGGAAGTCCAACCAGACGGCGGCGCTGCGCGAGCGTCAATGGCGGGGTATAAGTGGCGCCCCGTCTCCGACCCCGAGCCTTCAATGTCCCTCACCGCCCTGGATCGCCAGAAGCTTCGCCAGCGCTGTTCGGTGGTGCTGCCAGGCTTCCGCACGCCGTCGCCGGCCGAAGAGTTCCGGCTGCTGGCCGATTGGTGCCAAGCCAACGACATCGTCCACGACATCTATGGCGAAGGCCCGCTGATCGAGGACTTCGAGCGCCGGATCGCCGAGCTGACCGGCAAGGCCGCGGCCGCCTTCATGCCCAGCGGGGTGATGGCCCAGCTCATCGCCGTCCGAATCTGGACCGAGCGCGCCGGCTTGACGCGCTTCGGCCTGCACCCGACCTCGCACCTGATCGGGCATGAGCGCGAGGCCTACCAGGCGCTGTTCCAGCTTCACGGCGCGGTGGTGGGCGACCGGCTGCGGCCGATGACGGCGGCCGACTTGGAGGCGCATGCCGAGCCGCTCGCCTGCCTGATCGCCGAGCTGCCGATCCGCGAAGCCGGCGGCCAGTTGCCGGACTGGGATCAGCTTGAAGCGCTGAAGGCGCTGGCGCGGTCGCGGAACATCCCGCTGCACATGGACGGCGCGCGGCTGTGGGAATGCCGGGCCTTCTATGGCCGCACCTACGCCGAGATCGCCGAGGGTTTCGCGTCGGTCTACGTCTCCGTCTACAAGGGCCTGGGCGGGATCGCCGGGGCGGTGCTGGCCGGTGACGCGGACTTCATCGCCGAGGCGCGGCTCTGGCGCCGGCGCATGGGCGGCACGCTGGTCCACCAGAGCCCGATGATCGCCTCGGTCGCCATGCGGCTCGATGCGCGCCTGGCCCAGCTGGACGCCTGCTATGCGCGCACGCTCTCCCTGGCCGAGGCGCTCTCCGGTGTTCCCGGTCTGGAGGTCAATCCGGCCACGCCGCACACCAACATGCTGCACCTCTACCTCGCCGCGCCGGCCGAAACGGTGCTCGACCGCCGCGACGCGATCGCCGAGCGCGACGGCGTCTGGCTGATCGGCGGCGCCCGCCCGGCCGAGGTCCCCGGCTGGTGCGTGACGGAAATCTACGTCGGCGACACCCTGGTCGAGCAGGACAACGAGCGTGTGGTGGCGTGGCTGGGGGAACTGGCTGGGTAGCGGATCTGGCAGCCCCTTTCGTCGGTCGCCTGGATGGTCGTCCTCAGGCGTTCAGCTAAAGGTGCACGGCTGCTAGTTCGCGCCTGACCATGCCGGCGCCAAGCATCAGGTCGGATTTGGGCTGCGCCACTGCGGTCAAGGGGCCACCGCCGCCGGCCGGGGCGCCGAAGGCGGCGAGGGCCTGGACGAACCTCCCCGAAACGGTCCCGGTGGCCGCATGCGAGACGGCCGGGGTGGTGCTGACGGCGGCTTGCGCCGACGCCGTCTTGGCCGGCGGCGGCGCATTCCCGAAGATGAGATCGCCCTCGAAGCCCGACCCGACCGACCCGCCGGTGATCGACATGGTCGCCACCACGTCGAGGGTGGACCCGGAGAGAGCGCCGGTGGCCAGCGATCCGAAGTTGAAGGCGTTGTCGGTGAAATAGGCCTTGGCGGTGGCGACGGTGGTGAAGGTCTGGTCGACCTTCGCCGCGCCGTCCACGGTGAGGCTGAACGTCATGGTGGTGAAGCCGGAGCCGGTGAAAGCCCCGTCGTAGAGGCCCATCACCAGGCTTCCACGCGACGCGAGCTGGGTCAGATCGATCGACTCGCTGATGCTGCTGGTGACGGTCTGGGGTGCGGCGCCGGCGCTGGAGTAGCTGCCCCCCAGCTCGCCGTCGCCGAAGAATGCGCCGCCGTTGAAGATGGTGGAGATATTGGCGTTCGCCGACAGGATCTTCGACCCGTCCGTCGGGGTGGCGGTCAGCACGGCTATCCCCTGGTCATTACTTACGTCGGCCGGTGTTACGCCGCCAATGGCCACATGGGCCTCGGCGGTGCTCGTCCCCGCCAGCACGCCGCTGGTCTGCGCCGCGACCGACTGGACCAGGGAACCGGCGATCAAGGCGGCGTTGGCTGACGTGCTGAAGGTCCCGCTGGCGGCGGTCGCCGTCAGCATGGCTGTCGCCGGTCCGGTCGCGACGCCGCCGGTTCCGGCGTCCGCGTTGGCGGTGGCGGTGGCCCCCGCGCCGGCGCTTAACGTCAGCGTCGACGTGGCCCCGCCGCCAGCGCCGGTCTGGACGCCCCCGCCGCCTGCGCCGCCATTGGCCGTGGCGGTTGCGTTCACCGTGTTCGACCCGGTCAGGGTCAGGTTCGAGGCCGCTGAGCCGCCCGCTGAGCCGCTGGCCCCGCCGATGCCGACCCCGCCCGTCCCGCCGTCGGTGGTCATCGTGCCGCTGATCGCATTGCTCGTGTGGGTGTTCTTGGTGTCGTCGAAGGTGAGCGACGATGTCGCCGCCCCGCCAACGCCGGCCGTACCGCCGTAGCTGGCCCCGCCAGCCCCGCCGTTGACATTTTGTGCGAGATTGAGCGCGCCGCCGTACGTCTCACCTGTCACGAGATTATTGGTGAGGGTGCTTGCCCCGCCAGCGCCGCCTTTGGCGCCGTCGTTGCCGGAGCCGCCAGCGCCGCCGGTCTGGACGGCGGTCACCGAGTTGGTCCCGGATCCGCTGGCCGTCGCCGACGCAATCACCGCGTTCGATTCCGTGCCGCCCGCGCCGGCGGTGAATCCCGGTCCCTCAGCCGCGCCGCCCACGCCGCCCATAGCCGTGGCTTGCGCTGTCACCGTCACGCCTTTCGCGGTCGCTGTCGCCGCGGTCGCGACTCCGCCGGCGGCGCCATTCCCGCCGTTCTCGCCGGCGCCGCCAACGCCGCCCGTTGCGGCAACCGTGTCCGATACGGTCTGGCCGCCGGTGATCGTCTCCGAGGCGGTCGCCGCGCCGCCAATTGCGCCGTTGGCGCCGAAGCCGGCGTTGCCGCCCGAACCACCGGTCGCGTCGCTGACACCGGTGAAGACGCCGGTTGCCACCGCATCATGCGTGATGACCGAGTTCGCCGTCCCACCCACGCCGGCGATCGCGCCTGTGGTGTCACCACCCGTCCCGCCGTGGACGGTCTGCGTGAGAGAGAGACTTCCTCCGCTGGTCGAACCAGTTGCGCCGTTCGTCAGGCTGGCGACCGCACCGGCGCCGCCGTCGGCGCCCTGAAGGCCTTCGCCGCCCGCGCCACCCGTCTCGGTGGCGCTCACGGAGACCGCGCCAGAGCCGGTCGAAACGCCTTTGGCGGTCGCCGTCGCACTCCCGCCGGCGCCGCCCGTGTGACCCGCGGCCTCCCCCATCCCGCCTGTCGCGCCGGTCGCGGTGGCGCCGACCGTGACGGCTCCGCCCGTCGCCGACGCGGTCGCCTTCGCGGCCCCGCCTGCGCCGCCGCCCAGGGCCGTGCCGCCGAGCCCGCCGGTCGCGGTCGCCGTGGCGCTCACGGCCTGCACGCCGGTGAGGGATATCGTGGAGGTCGCCGCCCCGCCGACGGCGCCGTTGACGGGGCTGGTTTCACCGCCCGCCGCCCCGCCGTTGGCCGTGGCCGCGCCGTTCAGCGTCGCGCTCTTGGTGTCGCTGAAGGTCAGGGCCGAGGTCGCCGCGCCGCCCACGCCGGCCTTGCCGCCGTAGCTGGACCCGCCCGCGCCGCCATTGGCGGTCTGATTGAGGTTGAGGGTGCCGAAACTGGTTACGCCCTTCACGCCATTGCTGAGGCTGCTCGACCCGCCGGCGCCGCCGTTCGCGGCGTTGAGACCGGTCCCGCCATTGCCGCCGCTCTGCACGACGCTCGCCGTTGCGACGCCCGCGCCGCTCGCCGTCGCGCTGGCGCTGGCGTTGGCGGCCTCCTTGCCGCCCGCGCCGGCGACGTTGCCTGGTCCGGTGGCCGTTCCGCCGCTGCCGCCGTAGGCCGATGACGTCACGGAGGTTGTCGATCCGACGCCGGTGGCGGTCGCCGCGCCCACGCCGCCCGCGCCGCCGGCTCCAGCGTAGCCGCTCGCGCCGCCCGCGCCGCCGGTCGAGGTTGCGGCGAGGGTCACGGTTGCGGCGCCCGTCCCAGTCGCCGTCGATTTGCCGGCGCCGCCCGCGCCGCCAGCGCCGATGCTGCCGATCCCGCCGCCGCCGCCGGTGGAAACCGCGGTCATGGAGACGGCTTGCAGGCCGGTGATGTTGCCGCTCGCCGTCGCCGCGCCGCCGGCGGCGCCGGTAAGCGCCGCACCGCCGCCGCCGCCCGTCGCGTTGACGCTGACGATCAGCGTGGCGCTCTTGTCGGCGGCCTTGGTGGAGTTGAAGGTCAAGGTCGAGGTCGCCGCGCCGGCCGCGCCGGCAAGGCCGGTCTGGCTGGAGCCGCCGGCCCCGCCAATCGCGTTCTGTGTAAGCGTGAGCTGGCCGCCTTGGGTCGAGCCGCTCACCGCGTTGGTGATGGTGCTGGCGTGGGCCGCGCCGCCCGTTGCGCCGGAGAAACCGGTTCCACCCGCCCCACCGGTCTGGATCGCCGACGCCGACGCGGACGTGGCTGTCGAGGTCACCGACTTGGCGCTGGCGACGGCAATTCCGCCGGCTGCGGCGGTGTGGCCGGTCCCGACCGCGCCGCCGCCGGCGCCGCCGGTGGCTGTTGCGCTGGCCCCGGAAATACCCCCGGTGTTGGTGTCGGTGGCCGAGGCGGTCGCCTTGCCGCCCGCCGCGCCAAGGCCACCCAGGCCGTTTGGCGCGCCAATGCCGCCATCGCCGCCATTGCCGCCATTGCCGCCGTTGGCCGTCGCCGTCGCGCTGGTCGCGCCGGGCGTGTTCAGGGTGGTCGCCGCGGTCGCGGTCGCCGCGCCGCCGACCGCTCCGGCGGCGCCCCTGCCGCCAGGACCGTTCGGGAACTGGCCGTTGGTTGACCCCGCGCCGCCGTTGCCGCCATTGCCGCCAGTTCCGCCAACGGCGGTGGCGGAATTCGACGCATCGGTCGCGGTATTCGCCGTCGCGGGCGCGACCGCGCCGGCGGTCCCGGCTTGCCCCGCGGCCCCCGTTGTTCCGGTGACGCCGCTAACGCCATTGGCGCCGGTGAACGTGACAGTGCTCATGACGAACCTCGCTGCGAACCCCAGCCGCATCGCGTCCGGAGGCTAGGTGGCTGGAACGGGAAACGATCACGCCAAAAAGGCGGCGTTCACGCCACCCGCTCAACGCGCCCTGGTCGCCGCAATACATATCCGCGCTGCCTTAACCGAAGGTGCAGCGCGTGCCTTAGCCGAAGGTTTTGCGCAGCCGGAAGCTGAGTTCAGGGCCGAAGCGGGGGCTGCGGTTGTCGATCGAGCTTAGCTGGCCGCCGGCAACGTCGCGGTAGGGGTCGTAGAATTCGCGGATGTATTCCAGGCCATGGGTGGCGAGGTTGTCGGCTTCGATCTTCAGCGCCAGGTCGGGCCGCGGCTGATATTCGAAGAAGGCGTCGACCCACGTGCCCAGTCGCTGCACGTCGACCTCGTCGTAGTAGTAGAAGGTCTGTCGCCAGGCCGAGTAGTAGTCCACGCCCCAGTGCGAACGCAGCTTCGGCAGGCCCTGGGTGAAGTGCGCCTCGGCGTCGACCGGATGCAGGCCGGAGATTTCGCGCGGCTGCAGCGTCGAGGGATCGATCACGCGCGAGTGGCGCCAGGTGGCGCGGACGATCAGCTGGCCGTTCTTCGCGCCCAGCTTGTCGGTGGGCAGGGTGAGGGCGGTGCTCAGTTCTTCGCGCGAGCCCGAGCCGATGTTGGCCGGGGCGTCGAACGCGTCGGCGGGATCGCAGGCCGCAGCGGGAACCAGGGCCACGCCGCAGAACGGCGCGCGGTCGATCACGTCGTCCAGCCAGTAGCGCCGCGCGGCCAGCGTTACATCGCCGCCGCCCCAGAAATGGCGGTCGTAGGTGGCCTCGATCACCCAGTCCTGCGGCGGGATCAGCTTCGGGTTGCCGGCGTGGACGCCCTGGCCCAGCGTGCCCGAGGCGGCGAAGTCGGAAAAGTCGAGCTGGCTCACCTCGCGCTCCAGCCGCAGCTGCAGTTGGTCGGCCGGCTCCGGCGTCCAGGTGGCGACCGCGCGGGGTTTGGGGAAGACGAAGGTTCCCGAGCTGATCACGTCGCCGGTGGAGCTGATGTTCGAGGCCTCGAGCCGTGCGGCCAGCTCCAGCGTCAGCGTGGCGCGTGGCCGCCAGGTGACGTCGGCGAAGGCCTCGCCGCGCTCCTCGCGCACCAGCACGTCGGCGGCCGGCACCGCGACCGGCAGGCCGAGGTCGGTCTCGGCCGTGTGGCTGGTCTGCCAGTTATAGTCGCCCTCGACGCCGCTCTCGAGCGTCAGGTCGGTGCGCGCGCTCCAACGCCAGACGCCGCGAAGGATGCTCTCGCCGCCCGTCTTGCCGAGGGTGAAGGTCTCGACGTCGCCGAACGAGTTCAGCCGGTCGTCGGAGCTGTAGTCGCTCAGCTGCTGCAGGGCGTAGATCTCGAGCGACGAGTGCGGCCCGAGATCGTGGTCGTAGCGCAGGCCGGCCTCACCGGTGTCCTGGGTCTGGTGGTAGACCTCGACCTCGCGCTCGGTCGGATCGTCCAGCAGGTCGTCGCGGATCGAGAAGTAGGGCGTGTGAATGTAGGAGCCCTCGACGCGCAGCTTGCCGCCCAGCACCGGGGTCTCGACCGCGCCGGTGAACTTGTCCGTGCCCTGTTCGCCGAACGTGTGGTCGAGGCCCGACTGCAGCACGGCGCCGGCGGGGTCGGTGATGGTGCGCGGCCCGTCGCCCGTGCCGTCGTCGGCGCCGTTGGCCAGCAGCATGCCGCCTTCGAACGCGGTGTCGCCGGAGCGCTTGGTCCCTTCGAGCCGCAGGCCGTAGTCGAACTTGCCGTTGTAGAGCGCGGTCTCCTGCCAGGCGGTGGTCAGCTTCAGGCCGTCGTCGGTCTTGCGGACCACGTTGGCGACCACCGCGCGGCCCTGCATGTCGATGCCGGGCGCGCCGCCGCGGATCAGGTCGATGCGCGCGACCGAACTGGCCGGGATGCGTTTCAGGAACTCGTCGAGGCTGTCGTTCTTGGTGGCGGGGCGCTCGCCGTCGATCAGCACATTGCCGGCCGCGCCAAACCCGCGCACGCCGCCACCGGTGTCCAGGCTGAAGCCCGGCAGGGCGTTCACCATATCGAGCGCGGTGTTGGGGCGCACGCCCTCGAAGAAGGTCGGGGGATAGCTGGTGACGGCGTCGTCCGGGGCGGGCGCGGCCGTGGCGTTCATCGCCGACAGAGCCGCGCAGACCGCGGCGATGACCAGTCCCAGCCTCACGCCGCGCCCCTTCGATCGACGCCGCTAGCTGGGGCGCGAGGGCACGGCAGCGCCAGTTAAATCGGGGACATCTTGGTTAAGGGGCGCGGCGCCCGCTCAGACCTTCGTGCCGCCCACGGTCAGGCCGGTGATCTTCAGGCTGGGCTGGCCGACGCCGACCGGGACGCCCTGGCCGTTCTTGCCGCAGACGCCGATGCCGGGATCGAAGGCGAAGTCGTCGCCGATCATGGTGACGCGGGTCAGCGCCGAGGGGCCGTCGCCGATCAGGGTGGCGCCCTTGACCGGGGTCGTCACCTTGCCGTCCTCGATCAGATAGGCCTCGGTGCACTGGAACACGAACTTGCCGTTGGTGATGTCGACCTGGCCGCCGCCCAGCGTGGCGCAGAAGAGGCCGCGCTTGGTCGAGCTGATCATCTCTTCCAGCTTATCGGCGCCGCCGAGCATGGCGGTGTTGGTCATGCGCGGCATCGGCATGTGGGCGAACGATTGGCGGCGCGCATTGCCGGTGGCTTCAAGGCCCATCAGCCGGGCGCTCTGGCGGTCGTGCATGTAGCCGACCAGGATACCGTCCTCGATCAGCACGGTGCGCTCGGTGGGCGTGCCCTCGTCGTCGACGGTGAGCGAACCGCGGCGGCCGGGGATCGTGCCGTCGTCGAACACGGTGACGCCGGGGGAGGCGACGCGGTCGCCGATGCGGCCGGAAAAGGCGCTGGTTCCCTTGCGGTTGAAGTCGCCTTCCAGGCCGTGGCCGACCGCTTCGTGCAGCAGCACGCCGTTCCAGCCGGCGCCCAGCACCACGTCCATCTCGCCGGCGGGGCAGGGGACGGATTCCAGATTGACCAGCGCCTGGCGCAGCGCCTCGTCGACCTGTTCGCGCCACTTCTCCGGGCTGATCCAGGCCTCGAAGCTGGCGCGGCCGCCGGCGCCGGACATGCCGCTCTCGCGCCGGCCGTCCTTCTCGACCGTGATCTGCACGTTGATCCGTACCAGCGGGCGGACGTCGCGGATCAGCCGGCCGTCGGCGCGGACGATCTCGACGATGCGCCGCTCGCCGGCCAGCGAGGCCAGCACCTGGGCGACGCGCGGATCGCGCTGGCGGGCGAAGGCGTCGATCTCCTGCAGCAGCGAGACCTTGCTGGAGAAGCTGGGGTGTTCGAGCGGATCGTCCTCGCCGTAGAGTTTGGCGTTGGTGGCGCGGGGGCCCTCGGCGGAGACGCCGCTGTAGCCGCGCTTGGCCAGGGCGGCGGACTTGGCGGCGCGGCCGATCGCGGCCTCGGAAATCTCGGTGGAATGGGCATAGCCGGCGGTCTCGCCGGCTACCACGCGCAGGCCGAAGCCCTCGGCCGAATCGTAGGACGCCGACTTCAGCCGGCCGTCGTCGAACACGAAGGCTTCCGATTCGGAGCGCTCGACGAACAGCTCGCCGTCGTCGGCGCCGGCGAGGGCGTCGCCGAGAATATCGCCGGCTCGGGCGGGATCGACGCCGGAGGACTGCAACAGGGAATGACCGAGGACGGGGGCGTTCATGGGCAAATGGCTCTTATCGGGGCGCCGAGGTCACACAGATAGGGGCTCGCGGGCGCTGACGAAACCACAATTACGCCGCCCGCGCCTCGCGTCCGCTACCGCCTTGGCAAGGCGCGAGGTTCCGCGTATGCACCCGCCAAGACCGGGGGTCGGGTGCGACAAAAGGGCTCGCGACGCTGGGCGCAAACCGCGCCGGCCTATGGTCTAAAAGGGGTTGGCCGACGGGCCGGCGCGGCGCTTCAGTTCCTGGGGCCGCCGAGGCTGGCTCCTTCGGCGGTTAAGGCCGTGAGGGATATGAAGCCGAGTTCTTTCAGCATCACGCGGGTTCTGGCGGGCGCCGGAGCGGCCCTGACGACCGCGGCGTTCAGCGCCCAGGCCTTCGCCGCCGACCAACTGTACGGCCAGCCGACCGATGGCGCGATCGACTTCCAGCCCGGCGTGACCGAGCTGCGCCTGCGGGCGATGTCGTTCCACACCTGGATCCTGATGCCGATCCTGGTCGGCATCTCGGTGCTCGTGCTCGGCCTGCTGCTCTGGTGCGTGTTCCGCTACAACGCCAAGTCCAATCCGACGCCGGCCAGGTTCACGCACAACACCACCGTCGAGGTGCTCTGGACCGTGGGCCCGGTGCTGATCCTGCTGTTCATGGCGCTGTTCTCGTTCCGCCTGCTGTTCGACTATCACGACATGCCGCGGCCCTACATGACCGTGAAGGCGACCGGCTATCAGTGGTACTGGGGCTACGCCTATCCGGACCAGAAGATCGACGAAGAGACGTCGAACATCCTGCCGGAGGACAAGGCGAAGGCCGCGGGCGTGCCCTACATGCTCGCCACCACCCAGCCGATCGTCGTCCCGGTGAATCAGGTGGTGCACGTCATCGTCACCGGCGCGGACGTAATCCACTCGTTCTCGGTGCCGGCGTTCGGCATCAAGATCGACGCGGTGCCCGGCCACGCCAACGACACCTGGTTCAAGGCCACCCGCATCGGCACCTACTACGGCCAGTGTTCGCAGCTCTGCGGCACCGACCACAGCTTCATGCCGATCGAGGTCAAGGTGGTGAGCCAGCCCGACTTCGACGCCTGGGTCGCCAGCAAACAGTCGCCGCCCGCAGCCGCTACCCCCGCCGCCACGCCCGCCAGTACCGCTCCGCCAGCGCCCACCGCCGCCGCGACGCCGGCGACGCCCGCGCCGGCCAAGAGCTGATCGTTCGAGGAGAGTTTTCGAGATTATGGCACACGTCGCCGACGCCCACGAACGAGCCGCCCACGCCGACGATCACGGCGGCTATGCGGACCATGCGCACTCGCCGGGCTTCTTCACCCGCTGGTTCCTGTCGACCAACCACAAGGATATCGGCACCCTCTACCTGATCTTCGCCATCGTGGCGGGGCTGATCGGGATGGCTCTGTCGGGCCTGATCCGCTACGAGCTGATGCATCCGGGGATCCAGCTGTTCCGTCCGGGCAGCGCCATCGCCGGCCTGCTGCACATCACCAGCGCCGCCGCCGGCCACCATGCCTACAACGTGGTCGCCACCGCGCACGGCCTGATCATGATCTTCTTCATGGTGATGCCGGCGATGATCGGCGGGTTCGGCAACTGGTTCGTGCCGATCATGATCGGCGCGCCGGACATGGCCTTCCCGCGCATGAACAACATGTCGTTCTGGCTACTGGTGGCCTCGTTCGCCCTGCTGCTCTCGTCAGGGTTCATGGACGGCGGCCCCGGCTACGGCGCCGGCACCGGCTGGACCATGTACGCACCGCTCTCGACCAGCGGCCACACCGGCCCGGCGTTCGACTTCGTGATCTTCTCGGTCCACCTCGCGGGCGCCTCGTCGATCCTGGGGGCGATCAACTTCATCACCACCATCTTCAACATGCGCGCGCCGGGGATGACGCTGCACCGCATGCCGCTGTTCGTGTGGTCGATCCTGGTGACGACCTGGCTGCTGCTGCTCTCGCTGCCGGTGCTGGCGGGCGCGATCACCATGCTGCTCACCGACCGCAACTTCGGCACCCACTTCTTCGACGTCCAGAATGGCGGCGACCCGCTGATGTTCCA
>Ga0302314_10014951_pt1 | contig 13232 bp, 17 predicted proteins | sample III_Palsa_N2_3_FD_200533 | JGI IMG/M metagenome (GOLD analysis project Ga0302314, IMG submission 200533) | Peat permafrost microbial communities from Stordalen Mire near Abisko, Sweden - III_Palsa_N2_3 | ecosystem: Environmental > Terrestrial > Soil > Palsa > Peat permafrost | place: Sweden...
CTGGCCCGCCGTCCAGTCCTCACCGGCGTCCAGCCGTCGCAACAGGTCCCGGTGCGCCCGCTCGTCGCCGCAGAAGCAGTGGATCGTGCCGGCGAGTTGCGGAAAGCCCTTCATGTAGCCGCTGTGCTCGAAGTGACGACGCACCATCACCGGCGGAAACCGGACCCGCTCTGCGCCATCGTCCGCGCCGGCGCGGGTCGCCAGCGCGTCCAGCCCCTCGAGTATCTGCTCGAACACCGCGCCACGCCCATAGACGCCGTCGACGCCCATCGGGATCAGGACGCCGGCCTTGAACAGCCGGGCGAGGAAGGCCGGGGATGGATCCGCCGCCGATCCCTCGCCGACTTCGCTCATGCCGACGCTCCGGCGTTTGCGACGACCTGGACGATGGAGCCGATCGTGGTGAACGTCTCTCGGTTCAGCCGGTCTTCCGGAAACTCGAAGTCGAACCGCTCCTCGATCGCCAGCATGACGTTGACGACGGCCTGACTGTCGAGGCCGACAGCAAACAGATCCGCGTCGGATCGCACCTCGGCGGCCGAACGATTGAGCCGGCCGTGGGTCGCCAGGATCTCGCGGATCGCGCCCTCGGTCGCCGCCTGGCTCATGCCTGTGGTCCCTTAAAGTATGGGCGACACCTTACCCGCGCCCGCTTCCCATTCGCTTAACACGAGCCGGCGGACGCTTGACCCCGGGCGGTTCCGGCGGCACTGACGCTGATCCTTCCAGCACGGGCAAGGGCCTCCAGCATGAAACGCGCCGCCATCGTCTCTCCCATCCGCACCGGGGTCGGCAAGTTCCAAGGCGGGCTGGCCAGCCTGCCCGCCGGCGAACTCGGCGCCGTGGTGATCCGCGCGCTGGTAGAGCGCACCAAGATCGACCCCGAGCGGATCGACGATGTGATCTTCGCCCAGGGCTATGGCTCCGGCGAGGCGCCCTGCATCGCCCGCTGGTCGGCCCTGGCGGCGGACCTGCCGATCAGTATCCCCGGGTACCAGCTCGACCGCCGTTGCGGGTCTGGCCTGCAGGCGGTGATCGACGCGGCGATGATGGTTCAAACCGGCGCGGCGGACGTGGTGATCGCCGGCGGCGTCGAGAGCATGAGCAATGTCGAATACTATTCCAACGACATGCGAAACGGCGCCCGCGCCGGCTCGGTGACCCTGCACGACCGGCTGGCGCGCGGCCGGGTGATGTCGCAGCCGATCAGCCGCTTCGGGGTCATCTCCGGCATGATCGAGACCGCCGACAACCTGGCCCGCGACTACCAGATCAGCCGCGAGGCCTGCGATGAATACGCCGCCGAGAGCCACAAGCGCGCCGCCGCGGCCTGGGCCGCCGGCAAGTTCGACGACGAGCTGGTGCCGGTCTCGGTGGCCCAAAAGCGCGGCGACCCGGTCATCTTCGCCAAGGACGAAGGCGTTCGCGCCGACACCACGGTTGAAAGCCTCGCGGCGCTCAAGCCCATCGAGAAGGATGGCGTGGTCACCGCCGGCAACGCCAGCCAGCAGAACGACGCCGGCGCCGCCTGCCTGGTGGTGGCCGAGGACAAGCTGGACGAACTTGGTCTGGAGCCCATGGGCTGGTTCGTCGGCTGGGCGGCCGCAGGCTGCGAGCCCTCGCGGATGGGTATCGGCCCGGTGCCGGCGGTGGCGCGGCTGTTCTCGCGCTTGGGCCTGTCCTGGGACGACATCGACCTGGTCGAGCTGAATGAGGCCTTCGCGCCGCAAGTCCTGGCGGTGCTCAAGGGCTGGGGCTGGGACGATCGCGAGCGTCTGAACGTCAACGGCTCGGGCATCTCGCTGGGCCACCCCATCGGCGCCACCGGCGGCCGCATCCTCGCCAACCTGCTGCGCGAGCTGAAGCGCCGTGACGGCAAGTATGGCCTGGAGACCATGTGCATCGGCGGCGGCCAGGGCATCGCCGCGGTGTTCGAGGCGGCTTGAGCCGCATCGCCATGGCCATCCGCGGCATCGATCACGTCAACATCGGCACCCACAGGCTGGAGGAGACCCGGGCCTTCTTCCGCGACGTGCTGGGCCTGACCGAGGGCTGGCGGCCGAACTTCCCGTTCGGCGGCGCCTGGCTCTATGCCGGCGATGGCGCGGTAGTGCATCTGGTGGAGCTGGCCGCGCCTCGGGGACCATCTATCGAAGCGGCGCTGGACCATTTCGCCTTCGCCATCGACGACTACGACGGCGTGCTCGAGCGGCTGAAGGCGGCGCAGGTGGACTTCCGCGCCGTCGACGTTCCGGACACGCCGATCCGGCAGATCTTCATTCGCGACCTCAACGGCGTGAACATCGAACTGAACTATCGCGGCGCGCCGTCGGCCTGATCGGCGCTTAAACGGACTTCACTGAAAGTTCGCGTCGGCCTTCCTGGCCCAAAAGGTCAGCTCCGCGTCGAGGCCGCCCTGGGCGATCACGTTCGGCGCCAGGCTGAGCCCCTGATCCTCGTCCTCATCCAACGAGCGGATCAGCGCCAGGGTGTTGTCCGCATAGTAGATGTGCGATGTGCCGCCCTCTTCCCGGACGCTCAACAAGTATCCCTTATCGTCCTGCAACTTGGCGAAGGCGTGGCTCTGCTTGCCTTCGTCGTAGCGGATCATCACACAGGTCAACGGCTCGTCCTCGGGGCCGGCGCCCAGCGTGGCGGTGATCTGCGCACCGATCTGTCGGACCGCGCCTGACGACGCCATCAGGTCCAGCAGCTTCTTCAGTTGCGTGTCCGACAACGGTCGCACGGCCGGCCTGGTCTGCGCCGTCGCCATAGACGCCGTAAAAGCAGCCGCCAGCCCTCCGATGAAGCCTCGCCTAGCCGATCGCATGGCCTGTTGCTCGCCAAGTTGCGCTGACCGTCATAGCAGACCGGCCGACGCCGGTGCAGCCACGTCTATTGCTGAGGCACCGTCACCGTATAGGTCCGCTTGCGGATGCGGTCATAGGCCGGCAGGCAGACCGCCCGGACATGGGCGAAGTCCATGGAGACGGGCGAGACAAAATCGCTGCGCTTGATCAGCGGCGAGTCCTTGGTGACCCCTCCGGTCAGGCCATTGCCAAGATAGCGGGTCAGGTAGATGCGGTACTGCTGCTGCTTCTCGCAATCGAACTGGGTGACCTGGTAGGACGAGCGCCAGGTCAGATCGGCGTCGGCGATATTCTCGGACTCGATAGTCGCGGTAATCAGCATGCTGTTCTTGGAATCGACGTCCTCGTGCTCGATCCAGAACGCCTCGCCGCCATTGATGTAGACCTGCTTGCCGCGCGAGGCCGGCAGGTTCTGCGCCAGCCAGGCGGCGATGGCTTCACGCGGCGCGTCGGGCGCGAGCAGCGCCGGCGGCGCAACGGGAGCAGCCCCTGGCGGCGGGGTCTGCGCCATGGCCGACGGCGCGCAGACGATGGCCGCGACCACCGCGGCGACATTGGCCCTCTTCATCGGTCCAGTCTCATTAGGACGTTCCCCGTGGTCGCCGCGATCAAACCGCGCGACTCGCCTCGGTGGATGATGGGAAACCTTCCCGATAGCGTCAATGCGGCGGCGCGACCCCCGCGAGAACCAGTCCTGCACCCGGCGCCGCCTGGCTGGGCGTGAAGGCCTGTAGGACATAGATCTGCTGGCTCTCGAGCCGGAAGCGCACCTTCTCGCCGACCGTCACGCCGGACAGCAGCGCCGACTTCGCAACCTCGAACGGCTTGCTGCCGGCAGGCCAGTTCAGCGCATCCACCGGCTGATAGGCGATGGTCACACGATCGTGGGCCGCGTCGATAGACTGGACCACGCCGACAATATCGGCCTTGTCAGCGGCGACATTTCGGGCCGGCGGCGCGGAGGATGGGCTCGACGGCGCGGACGAGCTGCTCGGGGCGCCGCGACCCTGTCCTCCGCCCCCATGATGGCCAGAAAACTGAGCGTTGGCGGCCGTGGCGGCCAACAGGCAAAGGGCGAGACTGAAAACGAGGGACTTGGTCATCGTGGGTTGGGTGGCGACTAGGCCTGCAATGGGGCCGTGTGAAGGCGGCGGCGCGACAGGCTGAAACCAGGGGAAGGCCCGTCGCGTCGTTCAATCAGCCCAGCGCCAGCCGCGCCGCCTCGATGGCCGCCAGCCTGGCGTTGAACGGCGCCCAGTCGTCGGTGGCGGCGATAGCGGCCCACAGCATCTCGATCTCGTCGTAAAGCAGCTCGACCGGCTCCGGCGCCTCGAAATAGGCGCTCGCAAGCCGCTCGGGGCGATCGGCGTCACGGTCCGGCAGCAGGCCGCGGAAGACCATGAACTCCTCGGCGGCATAAAGGTCCGCGCGCGGTCCGCGCATGGCGCGACCTTCGGAGGCCAGGCCGCCGAACCAGTCGAAGAAGAAGGGCTCCCAACGCAGCCGGTCACCGCCCGTGGACAGGGCTTTGAACGCGGCGTTGACCAGGGGAATATCCGCCTCGGCCGTGGTCGACTTCAATCCCAGGCGTCGCAGCATGGCCTCCATCAACGCGTCGCGGTAGGCCGGCGAGAAGCCGTTGAGCGCCTCGATCAGCGGGTCGGTCTCGCTGACCAGGGTCAGGCAGGTGGCCAGCTGACGCAGGTTCCAGAACATGGTCTCCGGCTGGCGGCCGAAGGCGTAGAGGCCGCTGTGGTCAAAATAGGCGGCGGTGAAGTTGGGGTCGTTGCGCGGCAGGAACCGGTAGGGGCCATAGTCGAAGCTCTCGCCGGTGATGTTCATGTTGTCGGTGTTCAACACCCCGTGCACGAACCCCGCCGCCATCCAGCGCGCAGTCAGTCGCGCGGAAGCCTTGGTCACCGCCGACAGCAGAGCCTGGGGTTTTGCGGCTGCGTCCACATCGGCGAGGTCGGGGTAGTAGTTTTCGACCACGTGATCGACCAGGCGTGTGATGTTGTCTGGCCGCTCCTCGAAGGCGTGGCGCTGAAAGGTCCCGAACCGGATGTGGCTGTGCGACAGGCGGGTCAGCACGGCCGACCGCGTCGGGCTGGGCTCATCGTTGCGCTCCAGCGCCTCGCCGGTTTCGACCAGGGAAAAGGCGCGGGAGGTCGGCACGCCCAGCGCCTCCAGCATGGCCGCCGCCAGCACTTCGCGCACGCCGCCCTTCAGCGTCAGCCGGCCGTCGGCGGTCCGCGACCAGGGCGTCTGGCCGGAGCCCTTGGTGGCCAGGTCGAGCAGGCGGCCCGTCCCGGCCTCGCGCAACTGGGCGAACAGGAAGCCGCGCCCATCGCCCAGGTCGGGGTTGTAGGTCTGGAACTGGTGGCCGTGGTAGCGCATGGCCAGCGGGTGCGGCTGGTTCTCAGGCAGCGCCTCGAACCGAGCGAAGGCGGTCAGCCATTCGGCGTCCGTCAGCGTGTCCAGTCCCACGGTCGCCGCGGCGCGGTCATTGCGGAAACGCAGGAGCTGTTCGGGGAAATCCGCCGGCCGCACCGGGTCAGCGAACTCCGGACCTAGGGCCATGAACTTCGGGTCGGGGCGATAGGCGGGGGAAACAGGCATTGGCCTCAGCCTATCACCGGTCCGGCCAGAGCCCAGCCTGGTTCATCAACGCCGTCACTGTCTCCTGGCCAGTCCAGACGGCGGCATGCCAGCCGAGCGCCTTGGCCGCCTCGACGTTGGCGGCCTTGTCGTCGATGAAGAATATCTCGTCTGGGGCGACGCCCGAGCGCGCCTCGCAGGCCCGAAAGAACTCGGCCGCCGGCTTCGCCCAACCCAGGTCGGCGGCGTAGTGGATGGCGTCGAAGTGGTCCTTCAGCGCGAGGCGATTCCAGAGCCAGGCGGCCCGCTCATGCTCCTGCACCGTGGCCAGATGGGCCTGTAGCCCCGCCGCGCGCAAGGCGTCGATCTGGGCCAGCAGACCGTGATCAAGATGGGCGTCCTTCTCGAACCAGTAGGCGATCAGGGTCTCCGTCGACAGATGTGGCGCAATCTGCGCCAGCACCGGCGACAGCCGATCGCGCAACGCGGCGCGTCCGTGAATGATGTCGCCAAAATGAGGCTCGAAGAACGCCGCCTGAAGCTGCGCCGGTGAGAGGCCGAGGTCGCGTTCCAGATGGGCGGACCAGCCGTGCCGATCGGGCTGGACAACCACCACCCCATCCACATCCACCATCAGCGCCTTGATCGGCATCGCGCATCCTCGCCCCACGCCAAGCGTCATGGTCGGCCTGCGCGCAATGATCAAGCTCAACAAAATCCGCTTGTAATTAGCCTTTTCCCTAATTAGCCTCTTCACTCATGAACGCCCTGTTCAAAGCCCTGTCCCACCCGGTTCGCCGCAAGATTCTGGTCATGCTGCGGGATGGTCCGAAGTCCTCCGGCGACATCTCGGCGGCCTTCGACATGGCCTGGCCGACCATCACCGCCCATCTCACGGCGCTGAAGGAGGCCGGGCTGGTGGACGCCGAGCGGGCTGGCACCTCCATCCGCTACCGGTTGGTGATGTCGGCGGCGGAGGAGGCGGCAGCCTTCCTGATGGACCTCATGGGCGCTGGCGCGGCCGCCGAGGCCCCGTTGAAAGAGGAGACAAAATCGACATGAGCGAAGACCAAAAGCCAGGCGCTGGCGACCTGATCGACGCGGCGGCCGTGGGGCTGCTGGCCATTCAGGCCGCGGTGGCGGTTTGCGTCTACAGCCTCGGACCGACCGGTCCGATCGCGACGCATTTCGATTTCCATGGCCGCCCGAACGGCTGGGGCGATCGAACCGAGCTCGCAATCGGCATCGCGGTGCTGGGCGCGGTCTCTCTGCTGATCAACCTGATGCTTCGGCAGGGTGTGTTCACGGGCGGTCTGGGGAACTCCAGACGGACCAACGCCGTGGCGCGCGGCCTGATCGTGGGGCTCACCGCCTTGCTTACAGCGCTGATCGCTTCGCTGGCCTTTGCGCACGGCGGCGGGCTCGGTGAGCAGCGGCTGCCGCTGACCCTCGCCATGCTGATGTTCGTCGTCGTCGGGGCCTTCGTGGGCAAGGCCGCGCCGAACGCCTTCATCGGGGTTCGCGTCTACTGGACCCTGCGCAGCCGTCTGGCCTGGGACAAGGCCAATCGGCTGCTGGGGCGGATCTTCTTCTTCGGCGGCTTGATCGGGGTGTTGGCCATGCCCTTCGTCGATCTGGACCACGACATTGTCTTGGTCATGGCCTGGCTCCTGATCGTCGTCGTGGGAGGCGGACTGCTCGCCATCATCGAAAGCTGGCGCGTCTGGCGCACCGATCCGGAGCGGACGCCATGAAGCCAATCGCCCTCGCCGCGATCCTCGCCATGACCGCCCTGCCCGCCCAGGCCGCCGAACGCGACGTCTCCATCGATGGGGGTCTCGCGCCGCTACACGGAACCCTGCTGACTCCCGACGGCGCCAAGCCGGGGCCGGCGGTGCTGCTGATCGCGGGGTCCGGCCCGACCGACCGGGACGGCAACTCCAAGATCGCGGGCGCCAATCCGGCCAGCCTGAAGCTGGTGGCGGAGGGTCTCGCCGCCCACGGGGTCGCCAGCCTGCGCTTCGACAAGCGCGGCATTGCGGCCAGCCGCGGCGCCATGGTCGCCGAGCGGGACTTGAGGTTCACCACCTATATCGACGACGTGGTCGCCTGGGCGCGGTTCCTGAAAGGCCAGCCGGGCGTGACCTGCGTGATCCTGGCCGGCCATTCGGAAGGCGCCCTGATCGCGCCCCTGGCGGCGCTGAAGGTGAAGACCTGCGGGGTGATCTCCATCGACGGCATGGGCCGGCCCCTGGGCGTGGTGTTGCGCGTCCAGCTGGCGGCGGCTGGCCTGTCCGCCAGCCAAATGGCGCAGGCCGATCAGGCCCTGACCGAGCTCGAGCATGGCCGTGAGATCCCCGGCGTCTCGCCGACGGACTCGCTGTTCCGGCCCTCCGTCCAGCCCTATCTGATCTCCCAGCTCACCATCGATCCGGTCGCGGCCTTGAAGGCGGCGCCGGCGCCGGTGCTGATCGTTCAGGGCGAGACGGACATCCAGGTCCCGGTCAGCGACGCGCACCTGCTCGCCGCCGGCAGGCCCGACGCGACCGTGGCGATCATTCCGGGCATGAACCATGTGCTGAAGCTCGCGCCCATCGACCGGGCCGCCAACATCGCCGCCTACGCCGATCCGGACCGACCGCTGGCGCCTGGCGTGATGGAGGCCATCGACGCCTTTGTGGACAAGGTCGCGGCCAGCCGTTAGCGCCCAGCGCCGCCCAATGAAAAGGGGCCGCTTTCGCGACCCCTTTCCGTCTCATCAGAGTTCGAAGCGGCCTATTCAGCCGCCTGCTTGGGCGTGTAGCCGAGCACCGCCTTGATCTCGAGGTACTCGGTGAAGCCGTGGTCGCCCCACTCGCGGCCGTTACCGCTCATCTTGTAGCCGCCGAACGGGGCGGTCATGTCGCCGCCGCCGCCGTTGAGCGAGACCTGGCCCGCGCGCAGCTGCGAGGCCACTTCCCGTACCTTGGCCATGTCGGTGCCGGAGATGTAGGCGGCGAGACCATACTCAGTGTCGTTGCCGATCTTGATCGCCTGGTCGACGCTATCGTAGCCAAGGATCGACACCACCGGGCCGAAGATCTCTTCCTTGGCGATGGTCATGTCGTTGGTGACATTGGCGAACACCGTCGGCTTGACGAAATAGCCCTTATCGAGCCCATCCGGGCGGCCCACACCGCCCGCAACGAGCGTCGCGCCCTCGTCGATGCCAGCCTGGATCAGCTTCTGGATCTTGTCGAACTGGGTCTTGTTGACCACCGGGCCCAGCTGGGCGTTGCCGTTGGGATCGCCGACGGTGGTGGCTTCCGCCGCCTCCTTGGCGATGGCGATGGCCTCGCCCATCTTCTTGGCCGGCACCAGCATGCGGGTGGGCGCATTGCAGGACTGGCCGGAGTTGTTCATCACCGAGCGGACGCCGCCGGTGACCGCCGACTTCATGTCCGCATCTTCAAGGATGATGTTCGGGCTCTTGCCGCCCAGCTCCTGCGCCACGCGCTTGACCGTGGTCGCGGCGGCCTTGGCCACCTCGACGCCGGCGCGGGTCGAGCCGGTGAAGGAGACCATGTCGATGCCCGGGTGGGCCGAGATGGCCGCGCCGACTTCGGCGCCGGTGCCGTTGACCAGGTTGAACACGCCGGCAGGAACGCCGGCCGCGTCCATCACCTCGGCCCAGAGGTAGGCCGAGAAGGGCGCCTCTTCCGAGGGCTTCAGCACCATGGTGCAGCCGGTGGCCAGGGCGGGGGCCACCTTGCAGGCGATCTGGTTGATCGGCCAGTTCCAGGGGGTGATCAGACCGCAAACGCCGATCGGCTCCTTGACGATCCGGGTCGGACCGCGATCTTCCTCGAACTTGTAGCTCTTCAGCACCTCGATGGCCGTCGACAGGTGCGCCATGCCGATAGGGGCCTGAGCGCGCTGGGCGAGGTTGGCGGGGGCGCCCATTTCCTCGGTGATGGCGTTGGCGATGTCGCCGAAACGCTTCTGATATTCCGCCAGCACCCGCTGCAGCAGATCGATGCGATCTTCGCGGCTGGTCTTGGAGAAGGTTTCGAACGCCTTGCGGGCGGCCTTGACCGCGACATCCACATCCGCGGCCGTACCGGCGGAGATGTGGCCACACACCGCCTCGGTGGCGGGATTGATCACGTCCAGGCTCTTGGGGGTGATCGGATCGACCCATTTGCCGTCGATGTAGAACTTCATGTAGTCGCGCACGTGATCCTCCTAGGGCGTTATGCCGCCGCGTCAGGCTTTGCCCGGACGCCTTGTTCAGATTTCATATTAGTGATCGGCGTTCATTTCGCAAAGGGCGAAGGCCTGCGTCGCAACGGATTTCCGCCGCCTTCACCAGTGCGGCGACGCCTCGGCGCCGCCAAGCAACTCCGCCAACCGCCGCGCGGTCGCCGGGGAGATGTCATCGGGCAGGCGGTCGGGCGCGAACCATTCGATCGCCTCGATCTCGCCGCGCTGGGTCGGCCGGCAGGGCTCCCAGGCCGCGACGCGATAGATCAGCACGTGATCGCCCTTGTGCCCTTTGTGGTTGGAGTGCATTGAGGCCAGCACCGGGCGCGCCGTCATGCGCACCCCGGCCTCCTCCACCAGTTCCCGCGCCAGGGCGTCCTCGGCGATCTCGCCCCACTCGACCCCGCCGCCGGGGAAGTACCAGCCGGGCATATAGGTGTGCCGCACCAGCAGGACCTGGCCCGCCTCGTCGGTGACCAGGCCGCGCACGCCCAGCGTCAGGCCGCGGCTGGCGCGGGCGTAGGCGTGCAGGAGCGGGCGGACGAAGGGCTCGATGCGTCGAAGGTTCATGGCCTGCTTATACCCCACGCGCGGCTTGCGGTCGCCGCGCCGCCTCGCTAAAGCCCGACAACCTGATTTGCGCCGCCAAAGGTCTTCGCCATGTCCGCGATCCTCATGATCATCGTCTTCGTCGTCGCCATCGTCGCCCTGAACCTGATCGAGTTCGGCCGCGCCGATTGAGCGAGGCCCTCCTGACCGGCGCTCTTGTCACCGGCGCGCCACGCCGGATCGGCCGCGCCCTGGCCCTGACCGCGGCGGACGCGGGCTTTGACGTCGCCCTGCACGCCCGCGCCCACGACGCCGATGTCGACAGCCTGATCGCCGAGATCGCCGCCAAGGGCCGCAAGGCGGTCGCGGTCATCGGCGATCTTGCAGACTCCGAAACCCCCGCCAGACTGATCGCCGAGGCCAATCGCGCGCTCGGCCCGCTCGGCCTTCTGGTCAACAACGCCTCCCTGTTCGACGATGACCGCATCGAGACCCTGACCGCGGCGAGCTTCGATGCGCATATCGGCGCCAATCTCCGCGCGCCGATCCTGCTCAGCCAGGCCTTCGCCGCCCAGGTCCCGGCCGGCGCCCACGCCCTGATCGTCAACATCCTCGACCAGCGGGTCTGGAAGCCGACGCCGCAACATTTCAGCTACGCCATCAGCAAGGCCGCGCTCTTGCAGGCGACGCAGATGATGGCCCAGGCGCTGGCGCCCAACATCCGGGTCAACGGCATCGGCCCCGGCCCCACCCTGCCCTCGATCCACCAGACCGAGGCGACCTTCGCCGCCGAAGCCGCCGGCGTGCTGCTGCAGCGCCACGCCGCACCTGCGGAAATCGCCCACGCCCTGCGCTATCTGATAGACGCCGGCGCCGTGACCGGCCAGATGATCGCCGTGGACGCCGGCCAGCATCTGGCCTGGCGCACCCCGGACATCATCGCCCCTTGAACGCCCAGCCCCCCCTGGACCCTCCTCACCGCCTGGAAGCCCTGACCGTGTTCGTGCGCGGCCTGCGGCTTGAGGCCGAGATCGGCGTCAACCCGGACGAGTTCGGCCGCCGCCAGCCCCTGGTGATCGACGTCGAGATCACCCTGACGCCGCCCGAACGCTGCGAACACATCGCCGAGACGGTGAACTACGAACTGGTGGTGCTGCGCGCCCAGGCGATCTGCGCCGCCGGCCATGTCCGGCTGATCGAGACCTTCGCCCAGCGCCTGGCCGAGGCCCTGCTGGCCGAACCCGCGGCGTCCAGAGTGCGGGTCAGGATCGAGAAGCCGCAGGCGCTGGCGCCGCACGCCGAGGCCGCTGGCGTGGAAATCACTCTCGCGCGATAATGGGTTAACCGAAACCGTGGAGCCGTCCGATGTCCGACGTCGCCTCACCCGCCCCGCCACGCTCCGAGGACATGGCCAGGGTCGGCGTTATCTATGCCCTTTTTCTGGTCGGCTGGATCAGCGGCGGGGTCACCACCCTGGTCGGACTGGTCATGCCTACGCCAGCCGCGCCGACGCCAGTCCAAAGGCCGAGAGCCATCTGACATTTCAAATCCGCACGATCTGGGTGACGTTCGCCCGGGCGATACTTGGCGGACTCTTGGTGGTGATTGGCATTCCCTTGTCCTTGGTATTGATTGGATTGCCGATTTTTCACCTCGGCATGTCTATACTCGCCTTATTGGGGCTTTTGTTTGTGATCCGCTGCGTCGCTGGGATACTTTATCTCGCGAGGGGGGAAGACTACCCTCGTCCGCGCAGCTGGTTCTTTTGAGGGCATTGTAACTTGGCCGGCGCCGAATATTGTCGCGCCGACCGATTATCCGTTAACCTTGCCCAAGCTTGCGGCTCGACAGTCTTGAACTAATCCCGGCTTGGCTGGGGCGTCGCTTGGGGAGCTTCGACATGTTTGGCCGCCTGCTGCGTATCCTGGTGGGGCTTGCCGTCCTGGTGACGGCGGTCGACATCTGGCGGCCTGCGCTGATCCCGAAAGGCTACGGCATACCCGTCCGCTTCGGCGATTTCGAAGATCTGCGCCAGACCGCCATCATTACCCTGGCCGTGGTCGGGGCCGCCTTCATCATCGCCGGCCTGGTCGGTTCGGGCCGAAAGCGGCGGGTCAGCCGCTCGGCGCCCGCCTCCGCCTACGCCCTGCCCCGGGACCCCGAGCCCGATGTCCGGCCGTCACCCGCGCCGACCACCCTGGTCACCGCGCCGGCCTCCCTGGTGAAGCCGGACGAACCGGCCGCCCCGCTCGCCAGCGAGGCGCCGCAGGCCCCTGTCGTTCCGGCGCCGCTTGAGGAAACCTCGAGCGCCGCCTGGGCGCCGGCCGGCTCGCCGGTTCTCGCTAGCGCGCCGCCAGCGGCTGTCGCGGACGCCCCGGCGCCGGCGCCGCAACCGGACGTCCACGCCGCGCCCCAACCCGCGCCAGCCGCCGGTTCCGACCGGGGCGCCTTCGTCGCCGCCACCGAGACCGGCGACCGCCTGCGCCTGGATGGCCAGATGGATGAGGCGCTGGATCACTATTCGCACGCCCTGGATCTGGCCCGCGACAACCTGAAGTCCGCGCCCAACGACGTGCAGGCCCATGCCGACATCGCCGCGGCCCTGACCAATGTCGGCGACATCCGCGACGCCCAGGGCCAGCTGGAGCCGGCCCTCGCGGCCTATGAGGAAAGCCTCACCTTCCACCGCGCCCTGGCCGCCCACTCGCCGGAAGACCGCGCCGCCCAGCGCGGACTGTCGCTCAGCCTGGAAAAGCTCGCCGACACCCGCGAGGCCCGCGGCCATCGCAGCCGCGCCCTCGATCTCTATCGCGAGAGCCTGCCCATCGCCGAGAAACTGGCCGCCGAACACCCCGGCGACGTGCTGCTGACCAAGGACCTGGAAACCACCAGGGAGCGCCTGGCCAGCCTGCAGGCGCAGATGAGCTAACCCCAAGTCGGCCGCGGCCCCGTTGCGGGGCCTCGCCGAACCTG
>Ga0302314_10014952_pt1 | contig 13231 bp, 14 predicted proteins | sample III_Palsa_N2_3_FD_200533 | JGI IMG/M metagenome (GOLD analysis project Ga0302314, IMG submission 200533) | Peat permafrost microbial communities from Stordalen Mire near Abisko, Sweden - III_Palsa_N2_3 | ecosystem: Environmental > Terrestrial > Soil > Palsa > Peat permafrost | place: Sweden...
GATTTTCAAAGCACGGTGCAGGCACCGCTGCCGCTAGGCTCTGCTGAGCCGTCTATAGGCGCTGAAGTGCCGCAGCGCCCCCTGTCCATCGCCCATCTTCTCCAGCAGCATCCCAGCGTTGTAGTGCGCATCGAGGAAGCTCGGATCACGCTCGAGTGCCTGCTCGTAGCTGCGCACGGCCTGCTGGAAAAGCCCGACATCTTCAAGTGCAATGGCGTGATTGAAATCGAGTTCGGCCGAGATCGCTCCGGCAGCGATTGCCCGCTCGTACAGCGCGATGGCCTCGTCGCACCGGCCCGCTTCGCAAAGCAGAGCGCCCAGGTTGATATGCGCCCGCACGTGTGCGGCTTCCAGGGCAATTGCCCGACGGTAGGCCCCCTCCGCCTCGGCGAGGTTGCTCGGCTCGGCGCTCTCACCGCGGCCGAACCAGTAGCTCGAGTCATCAGGTGACTTTGCCGGCGCCGTCGCGCGCTGTAGGAACGCAAGATTCCCGCCCAACGGCGCGACGTCGAAATCCAAGAGTACTTGTCCCGTGTCCGGATTCCAGGGTCCCCCGTCATCGTGGACAACGATCTCTGTTCCGACAGCCGTGATGCGCAGGCCCGTCAAGGGCAGCTCGTCAGGCAGCGTCGCCGCCAGCTTGGTCAGCGCGCTCAGGATCTTGCGCGGCGGAATTTCGGCGCGTTGCAGCGCATGAGCCGTTCGAAGCAGCAGCAGGTCTTGGAAAGAGAACCGCTGCTCGTTGCGCGGCCCCCGCTCAGGCGCGACGAACCCTGCCGCCAAAAGGCCCGAAATGACCGTGCGGGAGAGCCCGAGCAGCTCCTGAACCCGCTTCAGGGTGTAACTCGCTTCGGTCACCAAGGTGACGCTCACTTCTTGGCGCGCCCTCGCGCCGCCGCTGGTGTCGGCGCCGCAACGGGCTCGGACGCCTTGGTCGCGCGCTTGACGGGCTTACGAACCTTGGCCTCGCCGATGGCCGTGACATTGTTCGCGCGAGCATCCGCAGCGACCTTCGTCTTCGCCGGCGTCGCCGCAGGCTTGGCCTTGCCACCGCCCAGGCTCGCCTTGAGTGCGTCCATCAGATCGATGACCTGGCCGCCGGCGGTGACGTCCTCACCGCGAGCCGAGGCGACGATGGCCTTGCCAGCAATCTTTTCGTCGATCGCAGCGAGAACACGCTCCTTCTCTTCGTCCTTGAAGAGGGTCGGGTCGTACGTCTCCTGCGAGCTTTGGTTGATGAGCTGCAGTGCGAGTTGCATCTCCGCGGGCGAGACCTGTGCGGGCTCGATGGCCAGGTCCTTGAGCGAACGCACCTCTTCCGAATAGAGCAGCTGTTGCAGCACCAGCCCGTCGTCGGTTGCTCGAATCTGTACGACGTACTGCTTGGACTTCCACGACCACTTCGCCAGCGCGCACTTCCCGCTCGACCGCAGGGCTTCCTGCAGCAGGTGGTACGGCTTGCCGCCCCGCTTGTCAGGGGCCAGCAGGTACGGCTTGTCGTAATACAACGGGTCAACCGCCTTCTCTGGGATGAACGAGACGATTTCGATGTTCGGGTTGGCGCCTTCCTCCAGAGCCTTCAGCTCTTCAGGACTGAACATGACGAAGTGGTCCTTCTCGAACTCGTAGCCCTTGACCATCTGGTCGCGCGGAACGACCTTGCTGTCGACGTCGGCGATGTACTGCTGCTTCAGACGGGAGCCATCCTTGCGCAGCATGTTGAATTTCACCGCGGCCGAGCTTTCGGTGGCGGAGTACAGCCGCACGGGAATGTTGACCAAGCCGAAGCTGATCGAGAGAGAAGCGATTGATCGTGCCGCCATCACAAACTCCAAATTGCCCCGGTCGTTGTTAGCCGTCTCTGCTGAGAGCAATCGGCTCGCCGACTGTATGGAGACGCAGGGGCGGCGTGGGGGCGTCATTGTTGGCGATCTGCGGCCCATGGGCATGGATCCTGCTGCCAACTGCAACCGCGAGTTGCGCGGCTACTCAACAGGAGGTTATCGACATGTCTGACGACAAGAGCAAGACTGGCGGCCAAGACCGCACCCACATCGCTCTGGGGGAAGACTACGAAGTGCGCGACTGGTCGAAGAAATTTGGGGTCACGCCTGACGAGTTGAAGGCGGCCGTCAAGGCCGTCGGCAACAAGGCTACAGATGTCGAAGCCCATCTGAAGTCCAAGCGCGGCTGATGTGCGTGTTGCGACCTGGAACGTCAACAACGTCCGAAAGCGACTTCCGCAGTTGCTGGCGTGGCTCGAGGCCACGCGGCCGGATATTGTTGCGCTCCAGGAGCTAAAGACCGAGACGGCGGCGTTTCCGCGCGCTGAGCTCGACGCCGCCGGCTACAGCTGCCTCGTGGCGGGTCAGCGAACGTGGAATGGCGTCGCGCTGCTGTCGCGCGGCTACGAACCCGTCGAGATCCGACGGACGCTTCCTGGCGACGACTCAGACAAGCAGGCTCGCTTCCTGGAAGCGGCCATCAACGGTGTCGCCGTCGCTTGTTTGTACCTGCCCAATGGCAATCCACAGCCTGGGCCGAAGTTCGATTACAAGCTGGCGTGGTTCGAGCGCCTCAATGCGCATGCAGCGTCACTGATGGCGAGCGGCAATCCAGTCATCCTCGCAGGCGACTTCAACGTCGTGCCGACCGACGTCGACATCTACAGTCCCGAGCACTGGAAGGACAACGCGCTGTTGCAGCCTGCGGCGCGGCTTGCCTACGAGCAGCTGCTTGCGCAGGGCTGGACAGATGCCCTTCGCGCCAGCTTTCCGAATGAGCGGGTGTACACGTTTTGGGACTACCTCCGAAATCGGTGGCCTCGCAACGCAGGGCTGCGCATCGACCACATCCTGCTGAGCCCAAATCTCAAGTTGGCCGACGCAGGCGTCGACCGCGAGATGAGAGGCGATGAGGAGCCGAGCGATCATGCACCAGTCTGGGCCGAAGTCAGCCTGGCCAAGCCAAGTAGAGCGCGCTCGAAAAAGGCGGCGCTCGCGGATCCAGATCCGCATCTTCCCCTGGCAAAGTACAACTCAAAGCGTGACTTCGGGATCACTGCGGAGCCGACCGGTGTGCCCAAACAGCGTCGCAGAAAGGGCACCGAGAGCGAATCAGCGCAGGCGGTGAGCTTGTCGTTCGTTGTCCAAAAGCACTGGGCAAGCCGCCTGCACTACGACTTCCGCCTGGAACTCGATGGCGTCATGTTGTCGTGGGCGGTGCCCAAGGGTCCGAGCTTCGATCCGTCGATGAAGTCGATGGCGATCCACGTGGAAGATCACCCCGTCAGCTACAGCAGCTTCGAGGGCACCATCCCGGCGAAGCAGTACGGGGCTGGGACGGTCATCGTGTGGGATAGGGGCACCTGGGAGCCGGTCGGCGACCCGAGCGAGGGCATGACCAAGGGCAAGGTCATGTTCAAGCTGCACGGTGAGAAGCTGGCGGGCCTGTGGGAATTGGTGCGAATTTCCAAGCCTGGCGCGGCCAAGCAAGAGCAGTGGATGCTCTTCAAGAAACGAGGTGACGCCTGGGCGCGGCCGCTTGCCGAATATAACGTCATCACCGCGCTTCCAGACAGTGTCGTCGACAAACCGCTCGGCCTGGTGGAGGACCGCAAGCCGCAACGGGTCACGGTTTCTCGCCCGGCTCCGGCGGCACAAGAAAACGCCGGGATCGAGCTGGCTCAAGACGCCGCGCTTCCCAAGAAACTGTCACCACAGCTTGCGACGCTGGCATCCTCGGCGCCGCCGGGTGTGCAGTGGGTCGTTGAGAACAAGTTTGACGGCTACCGCATGCTCGCACGAATCGACGGCAAGGTGGTGCAGCTCTTTACCCGCAACGGCCACGACTGGACTTCGAAGCTCAAAAACGTTGCCGCGGCCGTTGCAGGTCTGGGCATCGAATCGGGCTGGCTCGACGGCGAACTTGTGGTGCTGAATGCCAACGGCGTGCCCGACTTCAACGCGCTGCAGAATTCCATCGACAACGCCAAGACCAAGGACGTCGTCTACTTCGTGTTCGACCTGCCGTTCTACGCCGGCAAGGACCTGCGTCAGGTTCCGCTCGCAGCTCGCCGCGCGCAGCTCCAGCACCTGATCGGTGAGGGGGAGGGCGAAGCACTTCGATTCAGCCAGGCATTCGATGTCGCCCCCGCGCAGATGCTGGCTGCCGCTTGCCAGCTCGGCATGGAAGGCGTCATCGCGAAGCGCGCCGACTCGCCCTACGTGTCGGCGCGTACCGAGACCTGGCTCAAGCTCAAATGCGGCCAACGGCAGGAGTTCATTGTCATCGGCTACACGGACCGCACAGGCGCTCGGGCAGAGGTGGGGGGCCTTCTACTGGGATACCACGGTGACGATGGAAAGTTGCGTTCGGCCGGATCGGTCGGGACGGGATGGAATTCAAAGACCGGCCAGGAGCTCTACGTCGCCCTCGCGAAGCTGAAAACCAAGTCGCCAGCCGTCGACCCCACGACCGTGGCGCCTGGTCGTTGGTCGAAGCGCGTCGCCGGCAGCGAACACTGGGTCACACCGCAGATGGTCGTTGAGGTCGCGTTCGGTGAGTGGACACCGGACGGCAACATTCGGCACCCCGTGTTCAAGGGCGTGCGTGCAGACAAGCCCCCGAAGACGATCACGCGTGAACGTGCGGCGGGCCCCCCGTCTGTGCCGGTCTCGGCCGCGCGCAAGACCAGCGTGAAGGTCACGAACCCCGACCGAGTCATAGACCCCAGCACCGGCTTCAAGAAAGTGGACCTGGTGCGCTACTACGAGTCCATTGCCGACTTCATGCTGCCGCACCTGAAGGGAAGACCCGCCTCGCTGGTGCGAGCGCCCCAAGGCGTCGCCGGCAAGCTCTTCTTTCAGAAGCACGACGAATCGAAGCTTCCCGGCCTCACGCAGCTGGACGCTGCGCTCTGGCCGGGTCACGACGCTCTGCTTTCAGTCGACACGGCGCAGGCGCTGGTCTCAGCCGCCCAGATGAACGTCATCGAGTTCCACACGTGGAATTCGCTCGCAAAAAACATCACCAAACCCGATCGCGTCATCTTCGACCTGGACCCCGGCGAGGGTGTCACGTGGGCAATGTTGCAAGAGGCAGCAGTATTGATGAGGACGCTCTTGACCGAGCTTGGGCTTCAAGCCTGGCTCAAAACGTCGGGGGGTAAGGGCCTGCACGTCGTCGTTCCGCTCGCCCCGCGGCTGGACTATGAGACGGTGAAGAACTTCTCGCAGTCGGCCGTCAGGCACATGGCGAAGGTCATTCCAAGCCGGTTCGTGGCTGTGGCCGGCGGCAGCAATCGCATTGGCAAGATCTTCATCGACTACTTGCGCAACGGGCATGCGCAGACAACGGCCGCAGCTTTCAGTGCGCGATCGAGGCCCGGCCTCGGTGTCTCGATGCCGGTCTCGTGGGAGCAACTGTCGTCGTTGAAGGGTGGAGCGCAGTGGACGATTGCGACGGCGCGCGAATACGTCTCCTTTCAGAAGGACGACCCTTGGGCGGACTACTGGAAGGCCAAGCAGTCGTTGATGGTGGCGATGAACGCCCTTGGCGTGCCAACCAAACCTGTGTCCAAGACCACTCGATTGGAGCACCCGTGAACCCACTCAAGTGCGTTCCGCGTCACTGGTGGGTGCGCTTGCAGCCTCGTGACATACGCACGCGCTATTGAGCATGATTTGTGCCGACACCCCGTGAGCCACATCGACGGCGCTCTGACCCACATGCCTGAAGGGCATCGGGGCCGATCAGGTGGCGCAGTCAATGATCGGCGCGGTGGCTCACTTCCGCGTCAGCGACAACAGCCACGCTTCACCACGCGGTGGCATGAGATGCCGGCGGTGCGCGCGTAACTCGCACAGCGTTCGGCCGATGCTCTCAACCATCTGGCTATCGGACACGAAATGGTGTCTAGCAGACAGGCCCGGGCACCGACGTAAATGGTCTCGGGACACTCAGGAAGTCGCCGGCCATCTATGCGGGCCGTGCGAAATCCAATAGAGCCGATTAAACTCCTGGGTCTCCTCTCCTTTTACGCCCATGTCCAAACTCTCCGCACTCAAGAAGCAAATCGCCACCCTCGAGGCTCAAGTCGAACGCATCGCCAAGACAGAAATGTCTTCTGCGATTGCCAAGATCAAGGACATCATGTCCGAGTTCAACCTGACCATCGAACACCTAACTCAGACGGTCACCGGCAAGAAGGCAGCGAAGACAACGAAGGCGAAGAAGGCGTCCGTGGCGAAATACGTCGATCCGAAGACCGGGAAGACCTGGTCTGGTTTTGGTCGCGCACCTGGCTGGATTGCCGGCGCGAAGACCCGGGACGCTTTCCTCGCTGGCAAGAGCGCAGCAGCAGCGCCTGCAGCCGAGGGGCCAGTCGTTCCCAAGAAGGCTGCAGTCAAGGCTGCGAAGACTGTCAAGGTTGCAAAGAAGTCTGTGAAGCCGGCGACGAAGAAGGGCGTTTCCGCCGCCAAGAAGGCTTCCATCGTTGAAGCCGCACCCATCGCTGCGAAGAAGAAGCCCGCAACCAAGAAAGCCGCTCTTGCTGCCAAGAAGGTCTCCGTCGTCGGAGCCACACCCGTGGCTGCGAAGAAGAAGCCTGCGGCAAAGAAGGCCATTGCCAAGAAGTCGGCTGCGAAAAAGGCTGCATCGAAGCATGCCACAGCCGCCCCAGTTGAGTCGACCGCTACGCCGGCGGCATAACGCGAGGATGTCGCCAAGCCGCGTCGGTCATACAGCAATGACGAACGCAGGCTTGGCGCGGCCTTGCGCCCGCAGGTGCGTCGAGAGCCATCCGGCCTCAGCGCCCTGCCCGTCGTTCTAACCGGTGTCGCCCTACCTTGCTGCGTCGAAGCAACGACTCGACAGTCTTGTGGGTATCAACGTCGTGACCGGACAGTCCATCCGCTCGGCCGCTGCAGACCCCGCATGGAGGTCGCTCCGGTCCGTTGCCGTCCCATTCAAGTCACGGGCCGGAAGTGCTCGGCGCCATCGATTCCATGCTTGGTTATGTACTTCAAACCGTCGTCCGACAACCGGTATCGCCCCACTTCGTTGATCAACAGACCCTCAGAAACCAACTCCCTCACGATCCTTAGTTCCTGGATGTTCACAGGATAGAACGGGTTCTCGGCGCGTTTCAGGATCCGCATGTGCGATTCAGTAATGTCCGGCATGTGCCCTCCGCTGAAATCTGGCATGAAACAGACTCAGCAAAAGATGCGCCAGCGCGATGCCAAACGCGCTATCGCAACCACTTCCCCGCCCCACGAGTCCTCTCCAACGTCGCTGTACCTGATCGTAGCGGAGCCTTCAGAGTTGACCCAGTTGACGTGCAAGGAACACTATCTCTCGTGCCATCGCAACCCACCGAACGTGCTGCCAAGAAAGCAGAACATCGCTGGCGCGGCCTTCTCGGCAGTGTCACGTCAGACGCAACCAAGGAATGTCGGTTGCCGCAAGTGTCGGCGTATCGCTGCAATGGAGGTCGCTATGAACACGGGTAACGCGTCACAAGGCAAACCAGATGTATCGTCACCCAGCCAGCCACCGGCGCAGACCGGTCCGGTGCGCCGCATGGGCCGACTCATGACAAGGGGAGGATCATGAGGATGACGATCAGACTTCTTGCGTCGCTGCTGTGCGGTACCCTGACGCTTGACTGCCTGGCCACTGACCGAGATCCGGTTCCCGTGTTGTTCGGCGCCGGCATCATCTCGGGGCCGCAGCACGATTCGGCGCCCGCATTCAGCCGCGATGGCCGCGCCGTGTGGTTCAGCCGGAGCGACAACGGGACGGCCGTTTGCCGCGGCGTGGCAAAACGTGACTCGGAGACTCGGATGCGTGCCTTGACTATCGCCCTGTTCGCTGCGGCGTTCGCCCTTTCGGCTTGCCACCCTGGTGGCCCCCCTGCGCCAGAAGGCACCGTCAACAGCACTGCTGCAGCCGTCAGCGCAGGCAGCGCACCGGCGACGGATGGCACGACACTCGCCCAAGACCGCTCGGCGTCGGAATCGGCCGCCGCCACAGACGCTCAGACCGCGTCTGCGGCCATCGCCGCCCAATCGGCCTCGCGCTCGTCCGCATCCACCCATTGAAACGAGCAATGGAGACGCCAATCCTTCGCCGGTTCTCCTCTCCACTTCGTGCCGCGCAGCCTCATGAGGCGCTCGACAACACGATTGCAGTGCCCCGCCAGGGGCGACGGCAAAAGGCGACAGACACACAGACGTGTGAGAGCGCTGGCGGATTGACGATCAAGGCAACGCATCGACTGCGCTCGCCACCTGAAAACTAACCGCTCCGGCAAAGACGCCAGACTGTGATCGACGCCCTCCTTTCAGGCCGGATACGGCGTGCCGCACCGAACCCTCAACAGCGCGGGCTTGGGCATACCGCAGGGTGGCGAGCGCTCGTTCATCTTGGCGACCCGCGTTGGCCTCGACCGCGGATGGCGGAGCTCGGAAGCCAGAACCAGGAGATGCTCCGCTGACGCGATAGGAGCACCGATTGCTTGGGGTCGACGCGCCCGACGCCTCCTCAACCAAAACGAAAGCTCTCATGAACACGTCGCTCTTCCGCTTCTTCGCCTCCGTCGCCATCGCTGGCTACGCTGGCTCTGCGCTCGCCCAGGCGACATCGGCTCCCCGCGCCGTTGGCGAGAGCGCCTCCACGGCCGCGCGCGCGCAGGCCAAGGCCGCGTCGAGCCCCGATACCGGCACGCTCGTGCGCACGGGTCCAAGCGCGACTCACGATGCCAAGCGGGCGGCTCGCCGCGCCGAAGGCTCGTAAGCGCACGGCGAAGTCATCTTGACGGCGGCCTTTAGAAGGTCTCGAACTGAACTTAGTGTTTGCAGGTCAATGCAAGCAGTTGGGACAGCGACATCTTCGGATCTCCGCCAATCACCCCTGGCACGCGATTGCCGACCCAATGGAATGAGCCATCGCGTTTGAAGGCCCAGACCTCGACGCTGTAGCCCACACCTCCCTGTTCGACGGCGGCCAAGATATGTGTTTGGCCGATAGCCGCCATAGCAAACCGACGCGTGGGCCCATCGCCGACATCGCCGGGGTTAAATGGCCCCCCGGGACTAGACATTTCTGCGCCGCCCAGAACGTCTCGCATCCCGATCGGCAGCCTCCACATGCTGGTCGTGCGCTCGAAGTGGTCGTCACCGCAATCGACACGCGAGTCTGCAAACGGGTCATAGCCAGCACGATTAGCTTCGTAGTCGAGCCTGGTGGTTCCGAGTGGAACCAAATACGCGTACAGGCACACAGTGACCAACGCGACGAGCAATCCAGTGCCGTAGATCCGCCGGTTCATGTCCAAGGAGTTCCTAGTAGAAGGCCAAGGCAGGAGTCCGCTCGTTATCGGCTGCCGATGTACTCGAACGATACCCGAGAGTTAGCAAGCAATCGAGCATCTTGCATTAATTGGCGTCTGGCGATCGCGCTCAGTTCGATGGAGGTTGCCAGCGATGGGGCAGCAACTCGTCGATCTGGCTGGCCGGCTGCGTTGGCAGCCGCTCCATGACGTCACGCAGGTACGCGTACGGGTCGTGCCCGTTGAGCCTGACCGAGTGGATGAGGCTCATGATCGCCGCAGCTCGCTTGCCGGCACGAAGGCTGCCCGCGAACAACCAGTTCGAGCGCCCGATGGCGATCGGTCGGATCTGGTTCTCTACCCAGTTGTTGTCGCACGGCACGTCGCCGTCGTTGAGGTAGCGCGTGAGAGCCGTCCATCGTCCGAGGCTGTAGTCGATGGCCCTGGCCGTGGCCGAACCGTCGGGCACGCGCACGCGCTGCGCCTCGAGCCAGACTCGGAAGTTGTTGGCGATCGGCGCCGCTTTTTCCTGCCGCAATCGTCCTCGCTCGTCTGACTCGAGGGCATGCGCCTCGCGTTCCACCTCGTAGAGCGCTGCGAAGTATTTCAGCGCCTGCTCGCCGACTGGGCTCTTGTGCGGATCCCACAGCTCGTGGAATTTTCGACGTGCGTGGGCAAGGCAACCGGCCTCGGTCACGCCCTGCTCGAACATCGCCTTGTAGCCCGAGAAGTCGTCGCAGACGAGCGTGCCGCGCCAGGGGTTGTCTTCGTCACCGGTTCGCAGGAACTCGCGCGCGTTCTCGCCGGCGCGCGTCTCGGCGAAGTCGAAGACCACGACCTTGACCGGATCGAAGCTCGTCGTGCAATAGCTCCAGAGGTAGGCCTTGTGCGTCTTGCCCTTGCCAGGTTTTAGCATCGCCACCGGCGTCTCGTCGGCGTGCAAGACTGAGTGGGTAAGCAGCTCTTCGCGCAAGGCGTCGACCAACGGCTGCAGCCGTACCCCGCACGTGCCGACCCACTGCGCGAGCGTCGAGCGCGGGATCGCGAAGCCGGCGCGAGCGAAGATCGCCTCTTGCCGATACAGCGGCAGGTGATCGGCGTACTTGGCGACGAGCACCTGCGCGAGCAGGCCGGGCGTCGGGATGCCCTTGTCGATGATGTGCGGCGCGACCGGCTCTTGAACGAGCGTCTCGCAGGCCGCGCATACCCACTTGCCGCGGACGTGGCGTTCGACGGTGAATACGCCCGGCACGTAGTCGAGCTTCTCGGCGATGTCTTCGCCGATGCGCTTCATCGCGCAGCCGCAGCGGCAGTTCGTGTCGGCGGGCTCGTGGCGAACTTCGCGACGCGGCAGGTGCGCCGGCAGCGGCTGACGTTTGGCCTGTCGCTTGTCACGCGCCGCAGGCTCGCCCTGCGCCTCGTCGATCTCATCCTCGATCGCGGCTGAGTCGGCGTCAATCGCCTCGTCGAGCAAGCTGTGCTGCTCGGGCGAGTACGACTCCGACTTGGCAGCGAACCGCAGTCGCTTGAGCACCGCCATCTCGTGCGTCAACTTCTCGACGAGACGCTTCATGACCGCGACTTCCCGACGGCTATGCGCGAGGAGTTCGCGAAGCACATCGGCGTCGAGTTGGCTCAGGTCTGGCTCGGGGTTCGTCACGGCCGGCATCTTGCCTGGAACCGAGCTTGCGGTCCATCGGCAGATGCGGCAATTGCGTCAGAGCAGGTCGATGATTCCGGCCTCGCCAACACGCTGCCATGGCAAGCCCAGGACGAGCGCGTCGAGCTGCTCGCGAGTCAGCGCGCGCGTGCCGCCACTCTCGTTCGGCCAGACGAACTTGCCGCGATTCAATCGGCGCGCCGCCAGCCACACGCCGATGCCGTCGTGCACGAGAACCTTCATTCGATTGGCGCGGCGGTTAGCGAACAGGTAGGCATGGTGCGGCTTCGCCGCACCGAAGACCGCCACGACGCGCGCGAGCGCCGTCTCGGTGCCGGCACGCATATCCAACGGCTCGACCGCGAGCCACACGGCGTCGAGGCGGATCAACGCAGCAGCTCGCGCATCCAGGTGCCCAACTCGCTGGTCGCCGACGCGGGCCAGCGCAGCTTCACTGTCAACGCGCCGCGTTGCAGTTCGACCTCAACGATTTCGGGAGGGGCTGGCGTTGCCGCCGATTCGGCCTCGATCGCGATCGGAAGAAAGCGCGTGACCTCGGCAGGCTTCAACTCACCTTCACGGGTGAGCTTGCGCCAGGTGTGCACCAGATTGGCATTCACGCCATGGGCCATCGCGATCTTTGCGACGGAGGCACCAGGCGCGGCGCATTCAGTAAGGATTCGTTCCTTCAGCTCGGGGCTGTAGTCACGCCGGGTTCGCTTCTTGACCGTAGCCATCGTGTCCATGATCTCGCTCATGGACATGATCGTTGCTGGCTACGACTTTAAATTCAAGATGGGATGGCCGCGCGCTTACCGACAACGGCACCTGCATTCGCAACGTGTGCAGCCGCCGTGTCGTCGAGCTGTGTGGAGAGTTGAAGCTGTTCACCTGTGGCGCGTGGAGCGCGCCATGCGCACGCATGACGCTTGCGAACCCCCGTGAGCTGGCAATGATCACGGTCAAGGGCGCCGGAGCAGCCCTACTTGCGGTTCGGCTCGCGGAGGACGGTCCCCCTGTGTATTCGGCGGCAGGTGAGCTGGCGCCTCACTCTTGTTCGAGTATCTGCGAGATGAGACGTTTTCGCTTCACCGCAGGGGCCCGATGCAGAGCAACCAGCACGGCGGCAATCTCGTCGTTTTCCGAGTAGAGAAACGCCGCAGGCACGTTCAACACTCTGGCGAGTTGGACGGCAATCTGAAAGTCTGCTTTGTGAACACCAACCTCGTAGCGATTGATGCGCGTCGAAGCGACCGATGGATCAATGCCCGCAGCAATTCCCAGCTCCCGCTGGGAGAGGCCCACGGCCAAGCGAGCCTCCTTCAGACGCCTGGGCCAGACGTCTTGTGTGGATGTCGAGATCTTCGCAGCTGCCATGTGTCAGCTACGAGATTCGTAGTTATGATGTCATCTGCATACTACGAGTTACGTAGTTGTAACTTGGCGAGATTGCTTTTCCTGGCGGGTAGCTGCCCTCGGTACTCCGCACGAAGGCCTGGGCGAACGAAATGACCGATCGAAGAGGAGTCTAAAAATGGCGGTGACGGTTTTCAACGGCGTGCTGAAAGAGTTGGGCCCGTGTACAACCGCAGTGGGCGTCCCACACTCGATAGCCTTATATTCGTACATCGAGTTCACCGACGGCCAGATGCTGCGCAACGTCGCTGTCTTCGACGGCTTGGATGGAAAACTTCAAGGAGCGCTTTCCGAGCACGGGCCAGTTGAACTGCATGCCATTTATGCAGAAAAAGGTAGCCGCTTGGTGGCAGTGCGAGCGAACAACGGCAGAATCTATGCGAGCGAAATTCCAGGTGGTTCGTTCGCCGTTCTCGTTATGAGCCTCAGCCTCGTGTTCTGCGGAGTTCTGCTTCTCCCGGTCTTAGGGCTGGGACTCATCTTCTTCTGGTGGGCGTGGAGGGCTTGGCAGGGTCAGAGACTAGTCAACTCAGCCCGGACGCATGTTCGGGCTCTGCCAAACGCTATCTTTCTATAAATCCTCTCGTCGACCACGCGAGGTGAGGCCGGTGGCGGGGCGGCACACTCGTTGTTGCTGTCGGCACATGAGCTGTTATCGACTCAGACTCGATCGCCCTTACCAGCCCCTCCCGCCAAGACTATCCCGAGGTCGAGCGGTATGCCGAGCTGGAATGAGAGAAGATGTGTAGCGTCAACCTTTGCACATCCGTGATTTGTATTTGAAATGCTGAATGTGTACTTGTCTTGAGGGCTGAGTAGAA
>Ga0302314_10014953_pt1 | contig 13231 bp, 11 predicted proteins | sample III_Palsa_N2_3_FD_200533 | JGI IMG/M metagenome (GOLD analysis project Ga0302314, IMG submission 200533) | Peat permafrost microbial communities from Stordalen Mire near Abisko, Sweden - III_Palsa_N2_3 | ecosystem: Environmental > Terrestrial > Soil > Palsa > Peat permafrost | place: Sweden...
CCACGACCAGAAGGAGAAGATGCTCTATTTCGAGAACGCCCAGCTCGAGTTCTTCGGCGTTCCGATGGCGTACATGCCGTATTTTTCAACGCCCGATCCGACCGTGAAGCGCAAGACCGGCTTCCTGATGCCGGGCTTCACCTCCTACACCACCTTCGGGTACGGCGTTGAGGTTCCGTTCTACTGGGCCATCGCGCCTGACTATGACGCGACCTTCAGTCCGCGCTTCACCTCGAAGGAGGGCGTGTTGCTCCAGGCCGAATTCCGTCAGCGGCTGATGAACGGATCGTACCAGATCCGCGCCTATGGCATCGACCAAACCGATCCCGGCGCCTTCGCCGGTCTGCCCGGCGATCGTCAATTCCGCGGTGGCGTCGAAACCAAGGGCCAGTTCGCGCTGAACGACAAATGGGTATGGGGCTGGGACGGCGTCCTGCTCTCTGACTACTACTTCATGTCCGACTACCGGCTGGCCCAATACAAGGACCCGCTGGGCGCGTTCCTGAACCTGCCGACCGAGGCGATTTCGCAGCTCTATCTGACCGGCGTCGGCAATCGCAGCTATTTCGACGCACGAACGATCTACTATCTGAGCTTCTCGGGCCTGCAAAACCAGGTGCCCGTCGTCGCACCCGTCATCGACTATTCGAACGTCATCAATCACTCGGTGCTCGGCGGCGAGGTCAGCTACAAAGGCAATTTCACCAGCCTGACGCGTGAAACCGCGGCCTTCGATGCCGTCAACGCGGCGGCGGTCGCCAATGGCACCTGCCTGACGACATCGGCGGATCCGGCCCATAACATCACTCCGGCGAACTGTTTGCTGCGCGGCATGCCCGGCACCTATACGCGCGCCACCGGCGAAGTGGATTGGCGCCGGTCGTTCACCGATTCCTGGGGCGAGATCTGGACGCCGTTTGCGAGCCTGCGCGCCGATGCGATCGACGCTTCGGTCTCCAACCAGCCCGGCGTTTCGAACTTCATTCCCACCGGCGACAGTCAGGCGCTGCGGATGATGCCGACGGTCGGCCTCGAATATCGGTACCCCTTCATCAACGTCCAGCCGTGGGGCACCACGACGGTGGAGCCGATTGCGCAGGTCATCATTCGTCCCAACGAATCCTACGCGGGCAAGCTTCCCAACGAAGATTCGCAGAGCATGACGTTCGACACCAGCAACCTGTTCAGTGTCGACAAGTTCTCCGGCTATGACCGCGTCGAAGGCGGCGGTCGCGCCAATGCCGGCGTGCAATCGACCACGCAATTCGACCATGGTGGCACCGTTACCGCGGTGTTCGGACAGTCCTACCAGTTGTTCGGCCTGAATTCCTTCGCGGTCGCCGACGCAACCAATACGGCGATCGACTCCGGCCTCGACAAGCCGGTATCGGACTATGTCGCCAGTCTCAGCTATTCGCCCAACCGGACCTACACCTTCAGCACCCGCGCGCGGTTCGACGAAGCGACCGGAAGCGCCAACCGGCTCGAGGTGGAAGGCCGCGCCAGCTTCGACCGTTTTTCGGTCAGCATGCTATATGGCGACTATGCGCCGCAGCCGGAACTCGGATATCTGACGCGCCGCGAAGGCATTCTCACCAGCGGTTCGGTCAAGCTGGCCGCCAACTGGGTGATGACCGGCGCCGCGCGGTGGGATCTTGTTGCCAACCAGATCAACCAATATGTGATCGGCGCCGGCTACGTGGACGACTGTTTCGTGCTGGCGGCCAATTACGTCACGTCCTACACCTACGCCGCCGGCACCACGCCGCCAACACTTAGCCACGCCTTCATGCTGCAGATCGGTCTGCGGACCATCGCCCAGTCGGCCACAACGGCGGGCGGCGGGCAGATTCAGTAAATCCGGTATCGGCATGTGACCGGCCAACGAATAGCCGGCGTGTTCCGGATCCCATTCTGATCGGTTGACATAGCGACGATGACCATGACGACCACATTGCTTCAGCGCCTTCCACTTCTCGCCGCAGGCTGCGCCGTGGCGCTGGCCTTGATGGCGGGTGCAACGCCGTCTTATGCGCAATCCGTCGCCGTCATGGTCAATGGCGAACCGATCACCAATTTCGACATCGAGCAGCGTACCAAGCTGGACTTCCTGTCGACGCACAAGCAGCCGACCCGGCAGGAAGTGATCGAAGAACTGATTGATCAAAAAGTGAAGATCAAGGAAGCCAAGCAATTCGGCGTCGACCCGTCCGCTTCCGATGTGGATTCTTCGTTCGCCGAAATGAGTACGCGGATGCGGATCACGCCCGATCAACTGGCGAAATCCCTCGAAAGCCAGGGCATTCGCCCCGACACGCTGAAGCAGCGCATCAAGGCCGACATGGTTTGGACCAGTCTAGTCCGCGGGCGCTACAAGGAAAGCCTTCAGGTTGGCGAGAAAGAGGTTAACAGCGCTGCCCAGACTCAGGGCGATGCCGGCGAGAACAAGGACGACAAGCAGCAGACCGACAGCTTCGAATACAAGATGCAGCCGATCGTCTTGATCGTGCCGCGAGGATCCCCGCCGTCCGCTACAGAGCTCAGGCTCAAGGACGCCGAGACCCTGCGCGCCCGCGTGCAGACCTGCGACGAGGCGAACTCATACTTCAAGTCGATGCAGAATGCCGCGATCCGCGAGGCCGTGACAAAAACGTCGGCCGACATACCGGCCGTATTGCGTACCGTACTCGACAATACCCCGATCGGACATCTGACGCCGCCCGAGGTGACAAAACAGGGCGTGGAGATGGTCGCGCTGTGCGGCAGAAAGCCGACCACGGTCGACACCCCGCAGAAAAAGGCCATCCGGGACAAGATGTTCGCCGAGAAGTTCGAAGCAAAGTCGAAAGCGTATCTGGATCAGATCCGCAAGGCTGCGATGATCGAATATCGTTGATGCATGGCAAAACCCCTTGCGCTGACCTCAGGCGAACCGGCAGGTATCGGGCCCGACATCACCATCAAGGCGTGGCTGCATCGAGCTGAACTGAAGCTCCCGCCATTTTACCTGCTCGGCGATTGCGACTCGCTCCGTGAGCGGGCGAAAGCGCTCGGGCTGGATATTGCGCTCGCCGACATCCGCCCCGAGGATGCGCTGGCGACATTCGCAAACGCATTGCCGGTGGTGGCGACCGGATCGGTGGCCACGGCACGGCCCGGGCTGCCTGACGACACCAGCGCGAACGCGGCCATATCCTCCATTCGCCAGGCGGTCGGCGACGTCGTCGCCGGACGGGCCGGCGCGGTTGTCACCAACCCGATTGCCAAGAGCGTGCTCTACCGCGCCGGATTTCGCCATCCCGGTCATACCGAGTTCCTCGCCGAACTCGCCGCGGCCGGCGGCCATACGCCGCAACCCGTGATGATGTTATGGTCCCCCGTCCTCGCCGTCGTCCCCGTGACCATCCATCTTCCGCTGCGCGACGCGATCACCGGGCTCTCGAGTAACCTGATCGTCGCCACCGCGCGCATCGTAGCGGCGGACCTGAAGCGCCGCTTCGGGCTCGCCAAACCGCGTCTCGTGGTATCCGGCCTCAATCCGCATGCCGGGGAAGACGGCACACTCGGCACCGAGGAACTGAGCATCGTGGCGCCTGCCATCGATATCCTGCGCGCTGAAGGCATCGACGTCAGGGGACCGCTGCCGGCGGACACCATGTTCCACGACGCCGTGCGCAAAACCTATGACTGCGCGATCTGCATGTATCACGATCAGGCGCTGATCCCGATCAAGACGCTGGCGTTCGACGACGCCGTCAACGTCACGCTCGGGCTGCCGTTCATCCGCACCTCGCCGGATCACGGCACGGCGTTCGATATCGCCGGAACCGGACGGGCCAATCCCTCGAGCCTGATCGCGGCCCTGCGGCTTGCCGCCCGGATGGCGGCGCAATCGGCATGACCGCGATTGATGACCTTCCGCCACTTCGCGAGGTCATTCGCCAACATGCCCTGTCGGCGCGCAAATCGCTCGGGCAGAATTTCCTGCTCGACCTCAACCTCACTGCGCGGATCGCGCGCGCGGCGGGTCCGCTCGAAGACGCTACCGTGATCGAGATCGGCCCGGGACCCGGCGGGCTGACGCGCGCACTGCTGGCATTGGGCGCGCGGCGCGTCATTGCCATCGAGCGCGATCAGCGCGCACTGGCCGCGCTCGAGGAGATTTCAAGGCGCTATCCCGGACGGCTGGAGATCATCTGCGCCGACGCCCAGCACTTCGATCCGCGGCCGCTGCTTGGCGGCATCAAGGCCAAAATCGTCGCCAACCTGCCCTATAACATCGCGACCGCGCTCCTGATCGACTGGCTGTCGATCGAGCCGTGGCCGCCCTGGTATGACATGATGGTGCTGATGTTTCAGCGCGAGGTGGCCGAACGTATCGTCGCCCGCGAAAATGCCGAGGCCTATGGCCGGCTCGGCGTGCTTGCGAACTGGCGCGCCGAGACAAAAATCCTGTTCGATATTTCTCCCGCGGCCTTCGTGCCGCAGCCCAAGGTCACCTCCTCCGTGGTGCGGTTGGTGCCCCGCAACGCCCCGGAGGCGTGCGACCGCCGGGCGCTGGAACAGGTGGCCGCAGCAGCCTTCGGCCAGCGGCGCAAGATGCTGCGGCAGAGCCTGAAATCACTGGCGGTCGATCCCATCAGGCTGGCGGCGGCCGCGGCGGTCGATGTGACGCGGCGCGCCGAGACCGTTCCGGTCTCAGGCTTTGTTGCCATGGCCCGCGAATTGACCGATATACGCAACGGAAAATTCAATTCCGCTTAAAATTCCGCTTAAGGAGAATACCCGATGGGGCTGATGCGTCGCCAATCACTCGTCAAGTTCGATGCACCGCTGTGCGAAACCATCGTCGAAACGCCAAAGCCGATGGCTAAGGAAGTCCTGGTCCGCATCGAGCGTTGCGGGCTGTGTCATTCCGACCTGCACATCCAGGACGGCTATGCCGACCTCGGCGGCGGCAAGAAGCTCGATACGACGCGCGGCATGACGCTGCCGTTCACGCTCGGGCATGAGATCGCCGGCGTCGTCGAGGAGGTCGGTGCCGATGCCTCGAAGGACCTGATCGGCGCCAAAAAGGCGGTGTTCCCCTGGATCGGCTGCGGCCAATGCCGCGACTGCGTCAATGGCGATGAGAATTTGTGCGTCCGGCAGCGCTTTCTCGGCGTCGCCATCGACGGCGGCTTCGCCAGCCACGTGCTGGTGCCGGATGCAAAGTACCTGTTGGATTACGCTCCCTTGTCGGTCAACCAGGCTGCAACCCTGATGTGCTCCGGCGTCACCGCCTATGGTGCCTTGAAGCGCCTGGTCGACCGGCCCCGGCAGCGCAATCTGCTGCTGATCGGCCTCGGCGGTGTCGGAATGATGGGGTTGGCTTTTGCGCAAACCATGTTCAAGCAGAAAATATCGGTTGCCGATCTGAGCCCGGCAGCGCGCGAGGCGGCGTTGAACAACGGCGCTACGATTGCCTACGATCCCGCCGAGCCGGATGTGATCAAGCGCATGATCAAGGAGACTGACGGCGGCTTCGATGAGGTGGTCGATTTTGCGGGCAACGAAAAATCCATGGCCTTTGCGGTCTCGGTCGTGGCGCGCGGCGGCAAGATCGTGGTCTCCGGACTGATGGGCGGCAATTTCAGCCTGCCGATGGTGCAATGGATCTACAAGCGCATGACCATCGAGGGGTTCATGGTGGGAACGCTGGCCGAGGCTGAGGAATTGATGACGCTGGCGCGCGCCGGCAAGATCAAGCCGACGCCGATGCAGGAAGAGCCGATGGCCGACGTCCAGAAATGGATCGACGAGCTGCGGGCGGGAAAAGTGGTTGGACGTATCGTGTTGAAAAACTAAAGCAGCGCGTTGCCGGGGCGCCGGTCCGCGCGAAAGCAAGTCCACGCGGATAGCGTGGACTTGATCTGAGACAGCTAACACGCTGGCAAAACAAAAATGGAGCCGGGGTTCCGATTCAGTCGAAACCCAAAGGCTCAAGCTTCGCGATTTGACAGAGGGAGACGCTGGTGGCTTCCAAAGATCATTCGAAGCTTGCCGCTGCCGCGGCGTTGATGCTCGCCGTATCGATGACGCCGGCGCTGGCGCAAAAGAAATACGGGCCGGGCGTCACCGACACCGAAATCAAGATCGGAACCACCACGCCGTATAGTGGTCCGGCGTCGGCCTATGCCGCCGGTGCGATCTCCACCACCGCTTTTTTCGCGATGATCAACGATCAGGGCGGCGTGAACGGTCGCAAGATCAATTACATCAGCCTCGACGACGCCTACAGCCCGCCCAAGACGGTGGAGCAAATTCGACGGCTGATCGAAAGCGAAGAGGTGTTGTTTCTGGTCAATCCGGTCGGCACCGCCACCAACATGGCCGTAGTCAAATATATCAATCAGAAAAAGGTGCCACATCTGTTCATCGGCACCGGCGCCACGGTCTTCAACGATCCCGAGCACTATCCGTGGACGATGAGCTGGACACCGCATTACGCGTCGGAAGGCGAGATCTACGCCAAATATATTCTTTCGGTAAAACCCGACGCCAAGATCGGCATCTTGTCGCAGAACGATGATCTCGGCCGCGACTATATTCTCGGATTGAAACGCGGGCTCGGCGACAAGGCATCGACCATGATCGTCTCGTCGCAGACCTACAATACCAGCGATCCGACCATCGATTCCCAGGTGGTTTCGCTGAAAGCGTCGGGCGCCGATTTCTTTCTGATCTTCTCGGTGCCGAAATTCGCAGCCCAGGCCATTCGCAAGGCCTACGATATCGACTGGCACCCGCAGGAATTCGTCTCCAGCGTCGGATCGTCCATCGCCGGAGCAATCCGGCCCGCGGGTTTCGAAGCTGCCAAGGGAATTATCTCCGCGGCCTATCAGAAAGATCCGAGCGACCCGCAATGGAAGGACGATCCGGCCATGAAGGCCTGGAACGTGTGGATGGATAAATATAACCCGCGCGTCGACAAGAGCGATTATTACGCGCCTTACGGTTACAATATCGGCTTTGCCGTGGTGCAGATCCTCAAGGCTTGCGGCGACGATCTCACGCGCGAAAACATCATGAAGCAGGCGTCTCATCTGGACATGGAACTGCCGCTGCTGCTGCCGGGCATCCGCCTGAACACCAGCCCGACCGACCTGCGCCCGATCAAGCAGATGCGGCTGGTGCGCTTCGACGGCCAGCGCTACGTGCTGTTCAGCGATGTGATCGAGAGCAATTGACATCCTCGAGCGGCGAGACGTTTTCGGTGGGCGGCAGCCGGACCAAGCCGATTTGCGCCACATTCGTGGCGCGAGCCGGGCCCGAATTAAGCCCCATGCTGTCCGGAATTACGGCGCATTGCGACCCAAGTCTTTAACGAGAATTTGCCCTGCGACGTGTTCAGTATCATCGCCGGAGCCGCATATGCCAAACCGAACCGCGAAATTCGCCTCAGCCATCGTCGCCTGCTTGCTGGCGAGCGCGCCTCTGGCCACGGCATCACATGGCGAGACGCCCGCGGCCAACGACTGCCTTTCCGGCCCGAAGGACCAGACGCCTCAGGGCAGTCATTGGCACTACCGTATCGAACACCCCTCCAACCGCCATTGCTGGTATCTGCGCGGGGAGCACGACGCGGCGACGAACACATCCGTTAACGCATCGGCATCCGCAAATCCGATGTCGCCGAATACAGCGATGCCGGGCTCGATCGCGAACGCCCATGCCGAACTCCCCTCACCGCAGACCCGCGGCGATCAGGACGCCAGTGCCGCCACTGGACAATTGCCCGCAGCGGCCGCCAGCGTTGACAACACCCCGCGTGCGAACCTCCCAGACACGAATATGCTGCGATCGGTCGTGGCGTCGCGCTGGCCCGAGCAACTGGCCGCGGCTTCGTCAGCCGTCGCCGATATTAGCCCGGACAATCCGGCTGCCAACGCGCCATCGCAAGCGGCTGCAACCCAGCCTTCCGCCGCGGCCGTCGTTCCGCTCACTGTCGCCGACGCCCCAGCCGAAAAACAGTCCGGCTCAACCCAGATGCTGATCATCGCCATCGTGGGCGCGCTTTCGGTGGCGGGCCTCGCGGCAAGCGCGGTTGGGTATGGCGGCAGACGAAAGAGCCGGGTCGGCGAAATCCAGCTTGAAAGCCAAGGCCTTGGAAGCAACGGCAATCGCCGCGCGATCTGGGAGACGACACTGATCGATCGTCCGTTGCCGTCACCGTTCCCGGCCGCACTCCGGCCCAATATCGGTATTCCCCGCGAATTGGGCGAAGCCAACGACCCCGACGACAAGATCGCGGACATGCTCGCGCGGCTGGCGAGAAGCGCGCAAAGCTGACCGTGCGCGCTATTTCTCCAGTTGCTGCTGCAACTGCCTGACGAACGTCGTCAAGCCGGTACGGCGCTCGCGCTTGAGCCGTTCGGCCTTCAGGATCGATTGCACCTCGGCAAAGGCCTCATCGATGTCGTAATTGATGACGATGTAATCGTATTCCGCCCAATGGCTCATTTCGTGGCTGGCGCGGCTCATTCGGCCCCGGATCACCTCGTCTGAATCCTGGGCGCGGGAGTGCAACCGTTTTTCCAGATCCGCGACGGACGGCGGCAGGATGAATACGGAGACGACATCCGCCCGCGCCTTCTCCCGCAATTGCTGGGTGCCCTGCCAATCGATGTCGAACAGCACGTCCTGTCCGGCCGACAGAGCGGCTTCGACCGGCAGCCGCGGCGTGCCATAGCGATTGTCGAACACGGTAGCCCATTCGAGCAATTCGCCCTGTTCGGCCATCGCCTCGAACCCGGCTTTATCGACGAAAAAATAATCGCGGCCATCGACTTCGCCCGGCCGCATCGACCGCGTGGTCGCGGACACTGACATCTTCAGGCCGGGCATCCGATCGATCAGCAGGCGTGACAGCGTGGTTTTCCCCGCGCCCGACGGCGACGACAGCACGAACATCAGCCCGCGCCGCTCAACTCCGTCCAGGCCAATTCTATCCGGGACTTGGCCGCCAGCCGTCATGTATCACTCCAGATTCTGAACCTGCTCGCGGAATTGCTCGACCACGTTCTTCATCTCGAGCCCCGTATTGGTCAGTTCGAGGTCGTTGGACTTGGAGCAGCAGGTATTGACCTCGCGGTTGAATTCCTGCGCCAGGAAATCAAGCCGCCGCCCGACCGGCCCGCCGTTGCCGATCATCTCGCGGGCCTGCGAGACGTGCGAGGCGATGCGGTCGAGTTCCTCGCGAATATCGGCCTTGGCGGCAATCAGAAGCGCTTCCTGATTGAGCCGGTCGGAATCAAAGCGCTCGGATGCCTGCAGCAACGCGGCGACCTGTTCGGCCAACCGGGCCCTGATCGCGTCGGGCTTGCGACCGGGTGCCGCCTCGGCCTTCTTCGCCAGGCGTTCGATCTCATCCATCCGTTGGCTCAGAATTTGCCCAAGGGTCGCGCCTTCGCGCTGACGCATCTGCACGAGATCGGCGAGCGCCTGTTCGAATGCCGCAGCGGCGGCGGCCTTCGCCGCCTTGTCTTCCGCCTCGTCGCTTTCGGGTTCGACGACCTCGATGACGCCCTTGATCCCCAACAGGCCGTCGATGCTCGGCGCCACCGCATCGATTCGGCCGGCAAGCTCGCCCGCGACCTTCACGATCGACGCCAGCACATCTTCATTGATCCGGACCGTCGACGCCGCGTTGGCGCGCTTGACGTTCAAATTGGCATACACCGTGCCCCGCGACAGCAGTTCGCCGGCGCGCTTTTTGGCCGATGCCTCGAGTTCGTCCCATCCCGGCGGCAGCCGCATGCGCAGGTCGAAGCCCTTGGCGTTCACCGACTTCAATTCCCACTCGAACACATACGGTCCGCTGGCGCCGTGGCTTCGCGCAAAGCCGGTCATGCTCGAAAGCGCCATCGCGTGAACTTCTCCTGATGAGACAAGCGTGAGATTCGCAGCCGTGCTGGCAGCAACCTTAAAACGTTTTCGCGCAAAGTGGAATTCGGTTCCGGCGCATCGCCGGGTCCGCTTATTGCTGAACCACCGGGGGCGATGCCGTGGATTGTGCTGCGCCCTGCCGCGCCGGGGCGTTACGCGCCGGCTTTTTCGGCGCTACCGGCTTTGCCGGAGCCGCGGAGGTCGCATCGGCCGGCGCGGCAGCGGGCGGCGGCGGATCGTCCGCCGGTTCAACCGTGTCGTTCTGGATCTGCTTTTCCATCGCCCGCAGTTTGGCGACATTCTTCTGATGCTGGTCGTAGGTTTCGGTAAAGCTGTGGCCGCCGGTGCCGTCAGCGACAAAGAACAGATCGCGGGTGCGGGCCGGGTTGGCGGCGGCTTCCAGCGAGGCACGGCCGGGATTGGCGATCGGCCCCGGCGGAAGGCCGTCAACCACATAGGTGTTATAGGGCGACGGCTGCGTGATTTCGCTGCGTTTGATCGGACGTCCCAGCGTGCCCTTGCCGCCGACCAGCCCGTAGATGATGGTCGGATCGGATTGCAGCTTCATTTTCTGCCGCAGACGATTGACATACACCGCAGCGACCCGGCTGCGCTCATCGGCCTTGCCGGTTTCCTTCTCGATGATCGAGGCGAGCGTCACGAGCTGTTCGGGGGTCTTGACCGGAATGTCGGGATTGCGGTGCTCCCAGACTTCTGCAACCAGGCGCTTCTGCGCCTGCTGCATGCGCGCAATCACCTGGTCGCGCGTGGTGCCACGCGGAAATTTGTAGGTCTCCGGCAGCAGCGTGCCCTCGCGCGGTATTTCGTGGACGGAGCCTGCGAAGATGTCATTGTCGGTCAACCGCGCCACGATCTGTTCGGAGGTCAGGCCTTCGGGAATCGTCACCGCGTGCTGGACCACCTTGCCATCGACCATGGTGCCGATGACGTCACGCAGGCTGGAGTTCTTCTGGAACTGATACTCGCCGGGCTTGAGGTCGGAGCGCGCCTTCAGCGCAAACACGGCGCCGATGAACGCCCAGCGATTATTGTCGATCACGCCCTCTCGCTGCAGGGTGTCGGCGATATCGGTCATTCCCGCGCGCGGCGGAATGTTGACGACCTTGTCTTCCTGCAACGGGCCGGGCGCCTCAAGCTTCTGCCGGCCATAGAAGTAAGCGCTGCCGGCGCCGATCATCGCGACCAGCAGCAGGGTAATGATGGCATTGCCGACCACGACGAATGGATTGCGGGCGCGCTCGGACCTCTTGGGCGGCGGCGGAACCTGTTCGGGCTCCAGCGCGGCGCGCGGGGACCGGGGCGAAATGGGCGGCCTCTCACTCATCGATGCAACCTGAATCCTGCCGGTTCAATCGCGGCCCCGCGAATTCTCGCTTCGGCCGGTAGTCTTCGCCAGGTAGTTTTGGCCCAAACAATTTTGGCCCAAGTAGTTTTGCCTCAAGTAGTTTTGCCCCAAGGCTAGGATTTATCGTCGAATACGGCGAAACGGTGGACTTAATCTCGATATGACGCGTCAGCTGACCACGCGCTGCATGATCACGGACGCGTTGGTGCCACCGAAACCAAACGAATTCGACAGCACAATATTGATCTCGCGCTTGCGCGGCGTTCGCGGCACCAGATCGATCGACGTTTCCATCGACGGGTTATCGAGATTGATGGTTGGCGGGGCGACGTTATCGCGAATCGCCAGAATGCCGAATATCGCCTCGATCGCGCCTGCGGCACCCAGCAGGTGTCCCGTTGACGATTTGGTCGATGACATAGACACCTTGGAGGCGGCGTTGCCGAGCAGCCGCTCCACCGCGCCGAGCTCGATTTCATCGCCGAGCTGCGTCGATGTTCCGTGCGCATTAATATAGTCGATGTCCGAAGCGGCTATCCCCGCGCGTTTCATCGCAGCACTCATGCTGCGGAACGCGCCATCGCCATCGGGCGTCGGCGAGGTGATATGGTAGGCATCGCCGGACAGACCGTAGCCGGTGACTTCCGCATAGATTTTGGCGCCGCGGTTTTTGGCATGCTCGTATTCCTCGAGCACCACGATGCCGGCCCCCTCTCCCATCACGAAACCGTCGCGATCCCTGTCATACGGGCGCGAGGCCTTTTCCGGCGTGTCGTTGAATCCGGTGGACAATGCGCGGGCCGCGCAAAACCCCGCCATCGCCAGCCGGCAGATCGGGGATTCCGTTCCGCCCGCCACCATCACGTCCGCATCGCCAAGCGCGATCAGCCGGCTTGCATCGCCGATCGCATGCGCGCCGGTCGAGCAGGCCGTCACGACGGCGTGGTTGGGGCCCTTGAGGCCGTGCTCGATCGACACATACCCCGAAGCCAGGTTGATCAGGCGGCCGGGAATGAAGAATGGCGATACCTTGCGCGGGCCGCGCTCCTTGAGCAGCAGCGCCGTATCGGCGATGCCGGAGAGACCGCCGATGCCGGAGCCGATCATGGTCCCGGTGGCGCAGCGATCCTCTTCGGTGGAAGGATGCCAATTGGCGTCGTCAAGCGCCTGGCGCGCCGCACACATCGCAAAGACGATGAAATCATCGACCTTGCGCTGATCCTTTGGCTCCATCCACTGATCGGGATTGAACGTGCCGCCAGTGCCGTCGCCCCGCGGAACCACGCAGGCGATCCGGCTGGTGAGATCCGAAACCTCGAACGTTTCGATCTGTCTCGCGCCGCTCTCGCTGTTGAGGATACGTTTCCAGGTCGGCTCGATGCCGCAGCCGAGTGGCGACACCATGCCGAGGCCCGTGACGACAACCCGCCTCATATCCATCACTCCAGTCCCGAATTCGCGGCCCACAACAAGAAGCCGGTGGACCGCTCGACCACGGCCCGTCCGGCTTCGTCAGTACCGCGCGGGGACGTCAGCTTTTCGCGTTCTTTTCGAGAAACTTGGTAGCGTCTCCGACGGTCAAAATCGTTTCCGCGGCATCGTCGGGAATTTCACAGCCAAATTCTTCTTCGAACGCCATCACCAGCTCGACGGTATCGAGGCTGTCGGCGCCGAGGTCGTCAATGAAGCTCGCATTGTCGACTACTTTTTCGGGTTCGACACCGAGGTGTTCGACCACGATCTTCTTAACCCGCTCGCCAATCTCACTCATCGTTCAACCTCGTGCTTGTTCCATTGGACCCGACCCTAAGACGATACGAGCCATCGTGATCGTTAAGTTTTGTTCGCAGTCGCGCATCGACTTGATTTGGCTCCGTCGCAGCCGAAAAGACCGGCTCACGACGGCAGGCTCCGCACCGCCAATATACAGGGTTTCAA
>Ga0302314_10014954_pt1 | contig 13230 bp, 14 predicted proteins | sample III_Palsa_N2_3_FD_200533 | JGI IMG/M metagenome (GOLD analysis project Ga0302314, IMG submission 200533) | Peat permafrost microbial communities from Stordalen Mire near Abisko, Sweden - III_Palsa_N2_3 | ecosystem: Environmental > Terrestrial > Soil > Palsa > Peat permafrost | place: Sweden...
GGGCGCGAAGTACAGCGCGTGCGGAAACTTCACGTCTACCGACAGCGGGTCGAGCGTTCCCGTCACGCTGTCGGTCGGCTCGGCGCCGGAGGTGCCCGCCGCGAACGCGACGGTGGATCTGCGGCAGACGGCGACGGTCAACGGCAAGAAGGTCGTGGCCGAATTCGTGGTCAGCGCGGACGGCAACATGGTGGTGTTCGCGGAGTCTGCGGGCAACGGCTCGCTTCCGACCGAGGTCTCTAACGCGACGGTGGTTCAGCGGATCCTCACGGCGTTCGCGGCCGGTGAGGCGTCGGACGTGGCCAACCACACGCCGAGCGACTACACGACGGCCGAGCCGTCGAGTACGGCCGATCGGATCGCGGGCACGGTCGCATGGGCCGGTGAGATCCGATGACGGCGCGCAACACGCTGATGGATCGCAGCGGCGGGCGGCCGGTGTACCCGGTCGGGTCGGTGGCCAAGGCGGCGGCCGTGCTGGGCCTGTCGCTTTCGCTGGTCGCGTGCGGCGGGCATTCGGCCACCCGCGCGACCGGCCGTGCCAGTGGCGCGGGGCCGCTTCCGGACGCCAGTGGGAGCAAGGCGGCGACGCCTGCGAGCAAGTCCCCGTTGTCCGGGGACTACTCGGCGGCGCAGTTGTGGAGCTGGGTGCCTGCGCACCTGTACCCGGCGGGCCTGACGGATTACCTGGTCGGCTACAAGACCACGGGCTCCGTGGTGAAGGTCGACGCGCAGTTCACCACGGACGATTCGTGCGCGACGGTGTTCGGGTACACGGCCGCTGAGGGCTGGGGCGAACAGGCCTACTTCACCGACACGGTGTGGAACTCCAACCCGAAGAAGGCGGACTTCTACACGTACGTCATGTACGAGTTCCCCACGGCGGGCCAGGCTACCGCGCTGGTCCGAGGTATCGCGGCGCGGTACTCGGAATGCGGCGCGTCCTCGATGGCCGTGCTCGGCGGGGATATCCCGATTCACCTGAGCGTCGGGCCTGCCCCGAAGGTGCCGGGCGCGAGCACGACGGCGGAGATCCACGAGTCGGAGACGGCCAGCGACGGGACGGCGGTGGGTGATTTCCTGCTTGCCGCTGACGGCAACGTCGTGGTGCTGGTCGGACAGTCCTCGTTCGCAGGCCAGGCTTCGAATCAGGTCGACGAAACGCAGATCGCGGCGAGCCTGCTCGCGGGGTTCGCGCGGGGCGAAGGGGCGCACGCGCCGGGCAGCACGGAGACCGGTCAGCCGGTGGAGACGTGGGATCCGGTCGGGTCTCGGGCGTACGTGCCGGGCGCGGGCGTGCGGGCGGGGGTGATCGGCCGTGGCTGACCTGATCCGCAACATCCCCGTGGATATCGCCAGGTTCTACAACCTGACGTGCGTCTCGGCCCCGGAGGCGCGCGCCGATTTCGAGACGGGCGCGGCCCGTATGGACCGGGCGACGGGCAAGCCGTTGTACATCGTGGGCGTGATGGCCCGTATCCCGGAGGACCGTAAGGCCTACGTCCTGGACATCACGGTTGCGGGTGAGCCGGAAGGACTGGCCGAAGGCCAGCCGGTGACCCTGCACAACCTGACGGTCTCGCCGTGGAACACGGACACCGGCAACGGCGTGGCCTACCGTGCGGACGCGATCACGCCCGCCCGGCCGAGCACGCCGCCTGCGTCGGTGGAGGCCTCCACCTCGGCCGCGCGTGCGGCCCGGACCGGCTCGGGGGGTGGTGGGTCGTGACGTCGAACGCTGATGACGCGGTAGCGGTGGTGGAGAGCGTGCGCCGCTACGTGCACCATCTCGGCTCGCTGGGCTCCGGCCTGGAGTCGGTCCGGCTCGAAGAGTTGGGCGGGTCGCTCGCGCTGGTGGCGGGGCTGGCTGAGATCGTGCGCGAGCGGGCCTTGTACGCGTACGGCGCGGTGCGCGCCGCGCGGGGTCTTGCTCCGCTGGCCGAACCGTTCGAGCCGGACCCTGATCTGATCAGGGCTCTGATCGTGCGGCTGGAGCCGGGGCGGGGTGATGGCTCGTGACGGCGCATCTTGCGTTCGCGTTGCGCTCGCTGGCCTCGGCGGTTGATTCGCTGGTGGTGGTGGCCTCGACCCTGGACGGGGAGGTCCCGCTGTACAGCGTGGGCGGGCTGGGTCTGGCGGTGGCCTCGATCGGTGAGCAGGTGACCAATCGCGGCCTTGAGGTCCACGCGGCGGCTGCCGCGCTGCGCCCGGACTCGCACCGGGCGGCGGGCCTGGCTGATCCCAAGCTCCTCGCGTACGTCCATTCGCTGATCTCGACGGGGCGCGAGCCCGGTGCGGAGGCTGGCCGATGGGGCTGAGCGAGAAGTCCAGGCAGGCGGCGCGTGACCTGGAGTCGGGTGCGGCGATGGCCAAGGCGCTTGCGTCTCAGGCCGCTGAGGCGAACGACGCGGGCGAGATGGCGGGGCCGCTGCTCGGTGTGATCGGTGCGGCGGCGGCGCTGCGGGATGCGGCGGCGGAACTGTACATCGAGGTCACCGATTGCGGAGGGGAGGGGTAGCCATGCACCTGTTGACTTCCCCCGGGTTCGTGTTCCTGGTGGTGGTCGCGGTGTGGCTGGTGGCGGGCGCGGTCCTTCGGGGCCGCTCCCCCCGCTGGCACTGGTACATCGTGGGCTACCCCCGCACGTGGCTGCGGATCTCGTGGTCCTGGCGGCCGGTGTGCGTTGAGCGGGGCCTTGGTATCTCGCGGACCGCTGGTCGTGCGATGGTCGGTGACCTGATGGTGCGCGGGCAGGACTTGCGGCCGGTGGTGCCGAGGTTCTGGATCGGGCTTCCGACCGGAACCGGTCTGACGGTCCGGGTTCGGATGCTGCCCGGTCAGACGCCGGAGTTGTATGCGCAGGCGAGTACGGCGCTGATGCACGCGTGGCGGGTGCACTCGGTCCGGGTGACTTCCCCGAACCGGGGTTTGGTGGTGATCCAGGTTTTTACGAGTGACCCTCTGGCGGGCGTGGTGGTGCGTGATGTGGCGCGTCCGGTGCTCGCGGAGGGTCGTGCGCCGGATCGCGCGGTGTTGTCCCTGCTGGTCGGGGTGACTGAGCTTGCTCAGTCGTGGCTGCTGAATCTCCGGCTCATGCCGCACTGGCTGATCGTGGGCGCGACCCGGAGCGGTAAGAGCACCTTGATTCACGCGATCGTCGTCAGGTTGGCTGATCAGGGGGTTGCGCTGGTCGGGATCGATTTGAAGGGCGGTCTCGAACTTGCCGCGTACCGGCCGCGTCTGTCGGGTCTGGCGACCACGCGTCAAGAGGCTGCGGACCTGCTTGCGGCGGTGCTGCAACTCGCGCTCGACCGGATGGAGGCCTGCAAGGTCGCCGGGGTGCGTGCGGTGTGGGAACTGCCGGACCCGCCTCCGCCGGTCGTGGTCCTGATTGACGAGATCGCGGAACTCTATCTCGTCACGAATCCCAAGGATCGCGACGAGCAGGCGCTTAGGGATCAGACGGCGGTGACGTTGCTGCGGCTGGCTCAGCTCGGTGCGGCGCTGGACGTCTTCTTGATCGTCGGTGCGCAGCGTTTCGGCGCTGAGTTGGGGCAGATGGTCACGGCGCTGCGGGCGCAGTTGACCGGGCGTGTGTGCATGCATGTGTCGGATAAGGAAACCGCGCAGATGGTCTTGGGTGATCTGTGGCCTGAGGCGGTGGCGGTGGCTCAGTTGATCGGGGTCGGTGATCGCGGTATCGCGGTTGCGGCTGACGGTGAGGGCGGCTGGGTCCGGGTGCGGGCGGTGCTCACCAGTGTGGAGGAGGCGGCGGCGGTCGCGATGGCGACGGCTCAGTTGACCCCGGTGTTGCCGGGGATCGATCGGCCTTGGAGCAGGTTTGGGGGTGAGGAGTGATGAGCGCTCATCTGCTCGGTATTCCGGCCCTGTTGTTCTTCTTCATCTTGACCGTGTTCGTTCTGCGGTCGCGTCGGGTGTCCTGGCTCGATGTCGCGATCCTGGTGTGCTTCGGCTATTACCTGGGCGGCAGCACGTTCGGGGACATCTTGAACGGGATTGTCACGGACTTCGGAACCGTCTTCGGGGGTGTGCACTGATGCAGGGTTTCGATCCGGGATGGTCGGCGCTGTACCGGTTGCAGGAGGCGGAGCGCAATGCGCCGCGTCTGTGCTCCCGGTGCGGCGGGCTGGGTATGCGGCGCAACTGGTTGTTGCTGACCTGGCGCAAGTGCAAGGCCTGCCACGGTTCCGGCGGCGCGGTCGATGACGAGCGGGCGTGGTGGAGGTCGGCGCGGTGAGCAAGGGACGGAGCAACAAGCGGCGCAAGAAGGCCGGATGCCCGGCGTGCGGCGGCCGGGGCCGGGTCTACGTGCAAGGGCACTGGAAGCGGTGTCGGCGCTGTAGCTGGCATCAGAAGACCGGCGCGTAATCGAGGAATCAGGAGTCAGGGGGCTGGGCTTCGGCCTGGTCCCCTGGCCTGTTCGAGGGACAGAGATATGAGTGAGCGGTACCACGAAGCAGGAAAGCCGCCCTGGCCTGGAGCTTCAGGCCTCTAAGGGGGAAGCGAGCCGGCGGGGCCGCGGCGCCCCGACCCGCGCGGACAGTGAGCACGGCGCGCCGCTGCCCTGCCGGACCAGCGGCCTGGCGAGCACACGGGGGGTAGAACCGGGCACGGACGGGAACGCGCCGGATGGGACCGGTGGTCGGCTGGCGTTCAGTATCGAGCTGTTCGGCGGGGAGTTTCGGCGGTGGGTGCGGGAGTTGGAACGCATCGGCGGGTGTTCCTCGCCGGTCATGCTGATGGGCCACACCATCACGCGGGACGCGTCCACGGGCGCGGTGGTGCACGCGTTCTACTCGGCTGATCTGCCGTTCGGCGTGCTGATGCTGCCGTGCAGGAACCGGCGCGAGCAGGTGTGCCTACCGTGCTCGTTGATGCACAACGGCGATTCCTACCAGATCGTCAAGGCGGGGATCGTCGGCGGCAAGGGCGTCCCGATCCAGGTCAACGACCACCCGCGCGCGTTCGTCACCGTGACCGCGCCCGGCTTCGGGCCGGTGCACCGGATCTCGGGCAACGGTCTGTGCCATCCGCAGCGCAACGCGCCCCGGTGCGAGCACGGGGTCTCGCGGGCCTGCTGGGCCCATCATCAGGAGACTGATCCGCTGATGGGCTCGCCGCTGTGTGCGGCCTGCTACGACTACGCGGGCGCGGTGGTGTGGAACGCGTCGGCGGGTGGCCTGTGGTGGCGGTACGTCAAGGAACTCGGGCGCCAGCTCGCCGCGCTCGGCGGGCTGCCGATGCGGTCGAGCACCGCGCGGCGCGGGTTCCGCATCGCGTACGTGAAGGTGACCGAGTTCCAGCGCAGGGGCTCCGTGCACTTTCACGCGGTGGTCCGGGTGGACGGTCCGGGCGGCCCGACCGAGGATCCCCCGGCGTGGGTGACTTCCGCGTTGGTGGCTGAGGCGGCGCTTGCGGCCGGTCCGCGTACCTCGATGCAGGTTCCGGCGATCGGCGGCGATACGTACCCGATCGGGCTCGGCGGGCAGCTCGATGCGCGCGAGATCGGCGGGGAGGGCATCAGTGCTCAGGCGGTGGCGTCCTACCTGGCGAAGTACATCACGAAGGATGATCACCGTGGGATCGTGCTGCCGCGTCCGGTGCAGACGCGCGCCGGTATCGACGCGGTACCGCGCTCGCTGCTCTCGGAGCATGCCCGGACCCTGATGCGTACCGCGTTCGACCTCGGCGCGGCGCCTGACCTCGCCGAACTGCGTACCCGGCCATGGGCTCACCAGGACGGATTCCGGGGCAACGTGGTGACCAAATCCCGGCTCTACAGCACGACCTACGGGGCGCTGCGTGCGGCGCGGGCGGCGCATCACCGTGAGGTGGCGGGCCTGGTCGAGCCGGACCCTGACGCGACGGTGACCGAAAAGCACTGGCGGTTCGTCAGCGCCGGACTCTCGCCGCGCCTGGGCGAGATCGCGGCCGGAATCGCGGACGCCACGGCGGCGCGCAAAGGGCCGCGCCCGGACTGGATCGACGTCGAAGCCGGTGATGCCCCGTGACCTGCGCACCAGTTCTGACCTGGCAGTTTCTCCAGTTCGCGAGGCCAGGCCGGCAAAAATCGTGGCCGTGCGCTCTAGCAATTGAGCCCCGGCAAGGGGCCTTACCCGGAGCCCGAGACCATTCCCGCGATGGCCGCCGAGACAACGCGCGCGGGCTGGTGGCCAACCGCGCGCAGTCAAGCCCCGGCAAGGGGCGTTACCCGGCGGCCGAGATCATCGCCGCGTCGGTCGCGTGCGCGGCGCTCGCGGGCTGGTGGCCAACCGCGTGCAGTCAAGCCCCGGCAAGGGGCCTTACCCGGCCGCAAGATCACCACCAACGGTGCGGGGCTCGCGGGCCCGTGGTCGGCCGTGGCTGAGGCCTCCCCCGCCGGGCCGGGGCCGGAGTCCGAGGATCGGGATGCGGAGCGTGAGGAGCAGATACGGGCGTGTGCGCGGGCCTGGGCCAAGCGGTTGCCGCGCATGTCGGATGAGCAGTGGCGCAGCATCAATGCGGGCCTGGGCTACCGGGTGCGCGAGGGCAAGCGGCGCGGGAAGGATCAGGCGTCCTGAGGCCCAAGGGGCCTTGGCCCGCGAGTCGTCCGGTTGGGCGGCTCGCGGGCCTTGGCTCGTTACCGGCGCTCCACGATCACCGGGGTAAGGCGGTCCTCGGCGCGGATGCCGCGCTTGCCCTTGGTCGGCGCGATCACCACGGCGGAGAAAGCCCGTTCGAGGTAGACGCGCTGCTCGGTGAGGGTGAGCCTGCCCGCCTCCCAGTCCGCTTCCAGCGTCACCGGCACATCGGCCATGACCAGGGTCGCCTTGATGTGCGCGTTCTTCTCCTTGAGCAGCGCGCGCTTGGCGTTGTCCAGTTGGGCCAGGTCGGCGTAATACCGCTCGGCTGTGATCCGCTTAGCCGGGTCCGGGTGGTGGCGCGCGGCCTTGAGCGCGGCAAGGTCCTCGATCACCATCTTCAGCTCGCCCTCCTTGAGCCACGGGGCCGGTTCGGCGCTCGCCTCGCGGGCGGCTGCCTCCTCCTTGTAGTACTCGATGGCAAGAGACTTCAGGAACTTGTCGGTGTCCCACCCGTGGATCTTCACGCCCCCGCATCCCCCCTCGCCCTTGCTGAGGCAGGTGTACCAAAAGAAGCCCTCGGGCTTGCCCGCGCTCTTCGGGGCCTTGGTCGCGCGTACCGAGCAATCGCAGTTGCCGCACCGCAGCGTGCCCGTGCCCAGGTAGGCGCGGGTGTTGTTGCCGTCTCCGCGCTCCGGGGCCTCCCCGATGAGCGCGGTGAGCTCCTCCCACGTCTTCGGCGTGATCATCCGCTCCCACTGGCCGATGACCGGGTTGTCCTTCGCGTCCTTGAGGGTGACCACGTGGCGCGAGAGGGTTTCCCCGTTGGTCTCGTCCGTGTTCTGGATCGTCACCATGCGGTACCCGGCCATGCGCGGGTTGCGCAGAACCGCCTTGAGGTTCGTTGCGCGCCACTGCTTGCCGCGCGCCGTGGTGACCCCCGCACGATTCCAGTCGGCGCAGATCGAGCGCAGCGCACGGCCGGTCAGGATCTCCTTGACGGCTTCCTGCAACAGCGGGGCCTCGACCGGATGCAGGGTGCGCTTGTCGTCGAGCCATCCGAACGGGCGGTGTCCCCCGGTCGGGATGCCCTCGCGCTGCAACGCGACGTGCTTACGGGTGACCCGCCGCGCGGTGTCCGCGCTCTGCGCGTTCTTGAACGCCACGATCACCCGCGCGTTGGTCTGCCCGCTGGTGGTGTTCAGGTCCAACGCCCCGGACAGGTCCACGATCGGGCGGTGCTTGCGGGTCACGACGTCTATCGAGTCTTCCAGGTCGCGCGGGTCGCGCGTGAGGCGGTCCAGGTCCGGGCAGATCACTCCGTCCAGCTTCTCACCGTTCGGCGCTATGCCCTTGGCGAGGTCCTGGAGCATGGCCGCGTACACGGGCCGGATCACGCGCCAAATCACGCTGCCGTCCGGAAGCTTGATCCGGCGACGCTTGTACGCGGAGGTGTGCGGCTCGTCGTAGATGTAGACCAGCTTGCCGCCGCGCGACTCGACCCACTCCCGGCAGTCGGTCACCTGCTCCGTGCGGTTGTTGATATCCATTCCGGTCCGGGGCCGCGACGCCGCTTCCACCCCCGCCGCCTCCTGGTCCTTCTCGTGCTTCATCCGCTTGGACTCGTTCGACAGTCGCGACAAAGCCGCGAAGTTCAGGCCGGTCAGATCGCCGGTCATCGTCTGCGCTACCGCGTTAATCCCCATGCCTTAAGGATACATCCGTGCAAGCTCTGCCTGGCCGTGCACTGGGCGCACCAGGCCGCCGACCGCTACCCGGACGGACGGCTGTTCGCCGACCTGCGCGGCTACGACGAGAGCGACATGGCCTCCGCGGCCGAGATCCTCAGCCAGTTCCTGCGCTCGCTCGGCGTGCACGGCGCCCGGATCCCGGAGAGCCCGGCGGAGCGGGCCGCGCTGTATCGCAGCATCCTCAACGACCGCAGGGTGCTGGTGCTGCTGGACAACGCGGGCAGCTTCCAGCAGGTGCGGCTGCTGCTGCCGAGCAACAACGGGTGCACCGCGCTGATCACCGGCCGGGAACAACTGCAGTCGCTGGTCGTCGCGCCGTCGCAGGCCAGAATCCGCCTCGGGGTGCTGCCGCAGCCCGAGGCGGTGGCTTTGCTGGGCGCCATCGTCGGCCACACCCGGGTGTCCGCCGCGCCCGAGGACGCGGCCAGGATCGTCGAGTTCTGCGACCAGCTGCCGCTGGCGGTCTGGGTGGCCGGGGCGCGCCTGGCCAGCAAGCCGCACTGGACGATCGGCCGGCTGGCCGACCGGCTCAGCGACGAGGGCCAGCGGCTCGACGAGCTGAGCCGGGGCGACGCGCGGGTGCGGGCCGGCCTCGAACTGAGCTACCGCCACCTCGAGCCGGACGCGGCCCTGATGTACAAGACGCTGGGCCTGCTCGACGTCCCCGACTTCACCGCGTGGGTCGGCGCCGCGCTGCTCGGGATCTCGCTGGACAAGGCGGAGGAGCTGATCGAGCAGCTTGTGGACATGCAGCTGCTCGAGGTCGTCGGCGCCGACTGCACCGGCTGGCTGCGCTACCGCTTCCAGAAGCTGCTCCGGCTCTACGCCAGGGAACGCGTCGACGAGGGCGACTCGGCCGAGCACGACGTCGCGCTGGACCGGGTGATGGGCGGCTACCTCGGCCTCGCCGCGCAGGCTCACCAGCGGGAGTACGGCGGCGTGTACACCGTGCTGCCGTCCACCTCGCCGCCGCACGAGGTGGACCCGGAGCTCGCCTACGCCCTGCTCGCCCAGCCGCTCGAGTGGTTCGAGGCCGAACGCAGATCCCTGATAGCCGTAGTCCGACAGGCCGCGAACTGCGGCCGGGGCCGGATCGCCTGGAATCTGACGATGTCGATGGTCTCGCTGTTCGAGGTGCGCAACTACATCGACGACTGGCAGCTGTGCTGCGAGTACGCGCTGACGGCCGCCGAGGCGGAGGGGGACGTGCGCGGGCAGGCGTGCATGCTGCACGACATCGGCGCCGTCGCGCTGCGCCGCCGGGAGCTGAGCACGGCGGCCGAGTACTTCCAGCGGGCGCTGGAGCTCTACACCTCCATCGGCGAGGTGCGCGGCCGGGCGATGACCCTGCGCAGCCTGGCCATCGTCGAGCGGCTCGAGGGCCGTCTCGACCTGGCCGAGGAACGGCTCGCCGAGGCGCTGCCGGTGCTGCGCGACGTGGGCGACCTCTCGTCCGAGGCGCACGCGCTCAACAACCTGGCCCAGATCGCGCTGGACCGGCGCACCCCGGAGCGGGCGCTCGCCCTGGCGCTCGAGGCGGTGCGGGCCTCGGAGCGGATCGGCCCCGGCGGGGAGCGCAATCTGGCGCAGAGCACGCACCGGCTGGCCCGGGCCCAGCTCGCGCTCGAACAGTGGCCGCAGGCCGCGGAGTCCTTCCGCGGGGTCATCGAGATCGTCGAGGCCAAATCAGACCTCGTGGGACTGGCCTACGCGACCTTCGGCCTGGCCGAGACGCGGCTGGCCGCCGACGACCGGGCCGCGGCGCTGGCGGGCATGGTCGAGGCGCTGGAGCTGACCCGGCAGATCGACAGCCCGCTGCTCGAGGGGCAGATCATGCTGGCCATGTCGGAGATCGAGCGCCGACGCGGCGCCCTGGACCGGGCCGAGGACCTGCTGACCAAGGCGCACGGCCTGTTCGAGCGGGTCGGCTCGACCCGCTGGCGGCTGCGGGCCGAGGAGCTGCGCACGGCGGTCCCGGCCGGGCCGCCCGGGCCGGCCGACGGCGGCGAGCCGAGCTGAATCCGCGAATGACCGGCCGCGTTATCGCCTTTATCGCCGCGCCGGCCGGCGACGATGGCGAGGGAATCATGGCACGAATACGGCGCTTCCTAGGGTCTTCACCAGGACCTGAAAGCAAGCCGATAGCGAGGAGAACGCCATGAACAACGTGAAGCGCTCCGCAGCCGTTCTCGCCGTGGCGGTACTTTCCGGCCTGGGTGCGGTCGCGGTGACCGTCTCGGGCTCGGAAACCGGCCACCCGGTGCACGCCGCCCACGCCCTGTCCGTCGCCGGCCCGGGCGCCGCGGCGTACCCCGCCGCCATGACCCCGAGCCCGTCGAACGAGGACTGGGGCTGAGCGCGACCGAAGGCACGGGACGATGGAAGTTCGCATTCTAGGCCCGGTTCGGATAGACCTCGGGGGCCGCGAGGACACGGTGGGCGGGAGCAAGCAGCGCACGATGCTGGCCGCGCTGCTGCTGGCCGAGGGCCGCAGCGTGTCCGACGCGCAGATGGTGCAGAGCCTGTGGGGCGAGGACCCGCCGGCCACGGCCGCTGCCCAGATCCACACTTACGCCTCGCGGATCCGGCAGCGGGTCGACCCGGAGGTCCGGCTCGACCGCATCCGCAACGGCTATCAGATCTCTGCCGGGCTGGTCGACCTCGACTACCGCCGGTTCCGGCGCCTGGTGGAGCTCGGGCGTCGGTCGCTGGCCGGCCAAAGGTACAGCGAGGCGGCTGCGCTGCTGAATACCGCACTCGGGCTCTGGCGGGGTGACGCGGTCGCCGACACGACCAGGCACCTGATTTCGATGGAGCAGTCTTACCTGGAGGAGCAGCGCGTCGAAGCCCTCGAATTGCGCATAGAGGCCGAGCTGGTCCTCGGCCTTCAGCGCGAACTGATCCCCGAACTGCGTCGCCTCGTGGCGCGCTATCCGCTGCGTGAGCGTCTGCGGGCGCTGCTGATGACGGCGCTGTACCGCGCCGAGCGGCAGGCTGACGCCATCGCGCTGTTCCAGGACTGTCGGCGGGTCCTCGACGAGGAGCTCGGAGTCGCGCCGGGACGACTGCTCAGCCGCACGTACGAGGGCGTGCTGACCGGGGAAGCCAGCTCACTGATGCCTTGACCGCTGCCGAAGGCTGAGGCCTGATACGGGCCGCGCGTACTCTGCGCGGCCCGTATCGACGTGTCCAGGATGTTCGACTACTGCGTTCGACTACTGCGTCAGGATCAGCATCGCTATACGCGTGCCGAGGCGGCCGAGGGGCCCGGCGTAGCGTTCGAGTAGTTCCTTCTCCTCGGACAGGGTGCGCTGACCGAGGTGCGACTCGGTCCGTATCGCCTGGATCCGCGCGTCGGCGACCATCCGTTCGTGCAGCAGGGAGACGATCACCCGGTCCAGCTGCTCGACCGCGGCGCTCTGCTTGACCAGGTCGAGCGGCAACGGCGCCGCGGCGGTCAACCCGGAACTCGGCGCGCGCTCAGGTCCAGCAGTCGCGGTTGCCTGACCCGGCGTAGCAATTCCAGCCATAGGTGGTCCTCCACTTCCATGCGTTCGGTCTGGGTGAGTACTCCGGCCGCGGGCAGACGGCGTACCAGCCGGTCAAGCACCGCCGCGAGGGCCGTGGCGTCAAGCAGGTCGGGCCGGTGCCGGTGCACGCCCCGGCTGGCCGCGGCGGCCAGCAGCACGGCGGAACGGCTCGCGGCCGAGAACGCCGGTGCGCCGGGCTTGTCGGCGAGGTCGGCCGGGCCGAGTCCCGCGCACTCGGCGCGCAGCCGGGCCGCCTGTTCGCGCAGTCGTCGGGTGAGTCGATTGACGGGACCCGGCAACCCGGCCTCGCTGTTCCCGGCCACCTCGATCAGGGTATTGAGGAAATGGCCAGCGTCCCGAGCGTCGGCCTGGGCCGCTGCGAACCCGAGCTCGGGCAGCTCGGCTCCGAGGTCGAACAACAGCCTCGGCGGTTCCGCGGGGCCCGACCACCCGACAGTCCGGCCGCCCCTGGCCAGGGACGGCAGTTGCGGGAGAATAGCGGCCAGGCAGGAATAGCTTGAGCAGGAGCCGAAGACGGCGGCGCTCGAGTCGCGGGCCAGCTTCCGGACGATCGCGGGCCGCCCCTCGGGCAGTGCGGCTCTGACACCGAGCAATACCCTGAGATCCTCGAAGCCCTCGCGCAGCAGGCGCGCGCCGAGATAACCGCAGGACGGGGCGTAGACGGCGGCCTGTTCGGGGAGCAGGTGCAGAGCGCGCAGCGTCGTCGCGCACAGTGCGTCCGCGGCCAGCAGATCCGCGAAGACCCCCGTCAGGGTGGAGCGGGCCAGCGGCACCTCGGCCATTTCACGGCCGAACACACGGCTCTCCAGGGCCATCGCGGTCACCGCGCGCAACGCCGTGTCCAGGGCGCCGAGGCCAACTGCGGGCAGCAGGCTACGAGCGATCGCCGACGTTGGCGAATCAAAACCCTGGCCCGGGGCGCCGAGCAGCGCGGAGTCCGGGACCGGGCAGTCGGTGAGCAGGGCACTCTCGAGTTGCGCTCCGCGTAGTCCGGCGTCGGCGTCCTGGCGCTCGTAATACAGGGCACTGTCGGGCAGTTCGGCCTTGTCCAACAGGAAGCGGCTCAGGCCGCGTTCTTCGGTGCGCGCCAGGACGACGAGCGCTTCGGCGCGCCGCAAACCCGCGACAGGGGTCTGACGCCCGGTCAGCCGCCAGCCGTCCCGAGCGGGGATGGCCGCGATACCGGCTTGCGGCGGACGTTCGCCTAGGGCGGGACCGGGATCGCAACCGGCGAGTCGGTGTCCGTCGAGCAGCAGCTCGGCCGTCTTGGCGCGTTGCCCCGCGTTGCCCGAGCTCCAGATGGCGAGCCCGGCGAGCAACGGGGCGATGCCATTGCCGAGAACAAGC
>Ga0302314_10014957_pt1 | contig 13227 bp, 13 predicted proteins | sample III_Palsa_N2_3_FD_200533 | JGI IMG/M metagenome (GOLD analysis project Ga0302314, IMG submission 200533) | Peat permafrost microbial communities from Stordalen Mire near Abisko, Sweden - III_Palsa_N2_3 | ecosystem: Environmental > Terrestrial > Soil > Palsa > Peat permafrost | place: Sweden...
TCGCGCCGTCGCCGACCAGCCGCACCTGGCCCATATTGGACACGTCGAACAGGCCGGCGGCGCGGCGGGTATGGAGATGCTCGGTCAGGATGCCGGTCGGATATTGCACTGGCATGGCATAGCCGCCGAACGGCACCATTTTGGCACCCAATTCGCGATGCAGCGCATCGAGCGGTGTCGTCTTCAGCGTTTCGGATTGATCCACGTCACCCCCGACAGAGTACCCGACCGCGCCAGCCGGCACGGAGATGGGCCCCCTCTGTCGAAAACCTGAGAGATTCACGCGGTACTGAACGTACCTCCGCTTACTCCGTCGGTGAGGACAGATCCGTGACGGATCCGGCCTGCTTTCCAGAGCGCCCACCCCGAAGCGGTCCTCGGTGCCTGAGAGTTTCCGGGGCGGTTGCTCCTTCGGCGTCGCCGATAAAGGCGATCTCTCCCGCGGCGGGGTATTGGGCGTGCCTCAAGAGCTAGGCTGCGAATCGGCCGGAGTCAAATTCTTACGGGCGTGCTGGGTCCCCCTATTTTCCGCCCCGCCCTTGACAGTCGAGGGGCGCGGTCGGATGTGTTTAAACATGACGCTTCCACCGCTCACCATCGTCCTCGCTGGACCGCGCGGTTTTTGCGCGGGCGTCGATCGCGCTATCCAGATCGTCGAGCGTGCGCTCGAGATTTCCGGTGCTCCGGTCTATGTCCGGCATGAGATCGTCCATAACCGTTTCGTGGTCGAACAGCTTGAGGCCAAGGGCGCTCTGTTCGTCGATGAGTTGGACGCGGTGCCGGAGGGGGCGACGGTGGTGTTCTCAGCCCATGGCGTGCCCAAGGCGGTGCCGGCCGATGCGATCAAGCGTGGACTCCACTCGCTCGACGCGACCTGCCCCCTGGTCAGCAAGGTCCATCGCGAGGCCGAGCGCCACTATGCCGAGGGCCGCCAGATCGTGCTGATCGGCCATGGCGGCCATCCCGAGGTCGACGGGACGATGGGCCAACTGCCGGTCGGCGCGGTGGTGCTGCTTGAGGATGCCGACGGCGTCGGTTCGCTTGTGGTCGCCGACGAGGGCAATCTGGCCTATTGCACCCAGACGACCTTGTCGGTCGATGAGACCGAGGGCGTCATCGCCGCGCTCAAGGCGCGGTTTCCCACCATCACCGGGCCGCGCAAGGAAGATATCTGCTATGCCACCACCAACCGCCAGGCGGCGGTCAAGGCGATCGCCGGCGATGTCGACGCACTGATGGTGATCGGCTCGCCCAATTCGTCGAATTCCAGCCGCCTGGTCGAGGTGGCGCAGGCCTATGGCTGCCGGCGCTCGATCATGGTGTCCCGCGCGTCCGAAATCGACTGGCATTGGTTCGACGGCATCGGCCGGTTGGGCCTGACCGCCGGAGCCTCCGCCCCGGAAGCCCTGGTCGAGGAGGTGGTCGCCGAGGCGCGGCTGCGCTTCGACGTGACGATCGAGGAGCGGGTGGTCGCGCGCGAAAATGTGATCTTCAAGCTGCCGACCGTGCTCAACCGGGCGCCCGGCCAGCCGGAAGAGATCGCGCTGACCTGAAAGCGGGTGTTATTTCGGCGTCTCTTCGCCCGCTTCGTTCGCGGGCTGTTGTCTGTCATGGTTCGGATGGATCGGGTTGCCGTCGGGTGGCGAGGCCGCGTCCGGCGGTGACGACAGGGCGCCGTTCCGGCTGCTTTCCGCCTGCCCGCCGGGCGCGGCGGTGCTGGTATCGGTCGCGACAGGTCCCCCCGCTTGGTCGACAGCAGTCCCGTTTGTACCCAAGGCGTTGTTGCCTTTCAGCGCGGGCTTCTGCGGCAGGGGCGCGCCGATGTCCGAGCCTGCGGCCGGCGGCGCCGGATTCGATGTGCCGACCGCCGGGGGCGTTACCGGCCCACCGCCTTCGGCATGGGCTAGCAGCGCCTGCGTCAGCAGGACGATCCCCGACAGGATGATGACTGCGGAATTGCGCATGGGTGGCCTCCGGGTTCGACTGAATACTGTATCCAGATAACCCAGGGCCGGGGCTCGCGTTCCTATCCCTCCCCGTCATTGCGAGCGCAGCGAAGCAATCCAGGGCCGTTAGCCCAACTTCACGGCAAGAGGCCCTGGATTGCTTCGTCGCTACGCTTCTCGCAATGACGCGTGAGATACGGCGAGGCTTAAGACGCCTTGTTCATCCGCTGGCTGACCAAGTCCGTCACCACCGCTGGATCGGCGAGCGTTGAGGTGTCGCCCAGCTGGTCGTGCTCGTTGGCGGCGATCTTGCGCAGGATGCGGCGCATGATCTTGCCGGAGCGGGTCTTGGGCAAAGCCGGGGCCCATTGCAGCAGGTCAGGCGCGGCCAGCGCGCCGATCTCCTTGCGGACCCACAGGGCCAGTTCCTTGCGCAAATCTTCGGTCGGCAGACCGCCGGAGACCAGCGTGACATAGGCATAGATGCCGGTGCCCTTGATCTCATGTGGATAGCCGACGACGGCGGCCTCGGCGACCTTGGGGTGGGCGACCAGCGCGCTTTCGATCTCGGCGGTGCCCAGGCGATGGCCTGAGACGTTGATCACGTCGTCGACCCGGCCGGTGATCCAGTAATAGCCGTCCTCGTCGCGCCTGGCGCCGTCGCCGGTGAAATACTTGCCCTTGAAGGTCGAGAAATAGACCTGGCCGAACCGGTCATGGTCGCCATAGAGCGAGCGCGCCTGGCCGGGCCAGCTGTCGGCGATGCAGAGATTGCCTTCCGCGACGCGCTCCAGCACCTTGCCCTCGCCGTCGACGATCTCGGGCTTCACACTGAAGAAGGGCAGGGTCGCCGACCCCGGCTTGGTGGCGATGGCGCCGGGCAGCGGCGAGATCATGATGCCGCCGGTCTCGGTTTGCCACCATGTGTCGACGATCGGGATGCGGCCGTTGCCGACCACATTGTGGTACCACAGCCAAGCCTCGGGATTGATCGGCTCGCCCACCGAGCCCAGGACCCGCAACGTCTCCCGGCTGGTCGATTTCACCGGTCCGTCGCCCTCGCGCATCAGAGCGCGCAAGGCCGTTGGGGCGGTATAGAAGATATTGACCTTGTGCTTGTCGACCACTTGCCAGAAGCGGCTGCTATCGGGATAGTTGGGCACGCCCTCGAACATCAGGCTGGTCGCGCCGTTGGCCAACGGGCCGTAGACGACATAGGAATGGCCGGTGACCCAGCCGATATCGGCGGTGCACCAATAGATGTCGTCCTCGTGATAATCGAAGACATACTCGTGGGTCATCGCCGCCCAGACGAGATAGCCGCCGGTAGTGTGCAGCACGCCCTTGGGCTTTCCGGTCGAGCCGGAGGTGTAGAGGATGAACAGCGGATCCTCCGCGCCCATCGCCTCGGCCGGGCAGTCGGCGGCCGCCTTGTCCATCATCTCGTGATACCAGTGGTCGCGGCGCGGGTTCCAGTCGACTGTGTCGCCGGTGCGGCGGATGACGATGGCGTTGTCGACGAACGGGCACTGCGCCAGCGCGGCATCGACATTGGCCTTCAAGGGAATCTTTTTCCCTCCACGCAGACCCTCGTCGGCGGTGATGACGATGCGCGACTTGCTGTCCTGGATGCGGTCGCGCAAAGCCTCGGGCGAGAAGCCGCCGAACACCACCGAATGGACCGCGCCGATCCGCGCGCAGGCCAGCAGCGCCACCGCGGCCTCGACGATCATCGGCAGATAGATGGTAACCCGGTCGCCGCGTCTGACGCCCCTGGACTTCAGCACGTTCGACAGCTTGCAGACCTGTTCGTGCAGTTCGCGATAGGTGACGGTGCGCGTATCCTTGGGATCGTCACCCTCCCAGATGATGGCGATCTTGTCGCCGCGCGTCTCCAGGTGCCGATCCAGGCAGTTGGCGGCGACGTTCAGCGCCCCGTCCTCGAACCATTTGATCGAGACTGGCAGATCGAAGCTGGTGTTCTGGACCTTGGTGAACGGCTTGATCCAGTCGACCCGCTTGGCCTGCTCGCGCCAGAACGCATCCGGGTTTTCGATCGAGTCCGCATACATGCGGCGATATCCCGCCTCATCGATCAGGGCGCGGGCCGCGGTCTCGGCGGGCACGGGGAACAGCTTGTTGGCGTCGGTCATGAATGCGGTCTTCCCGGTCCAGGCGGATGATTTCGGGGCATTTTATGGACGAGCAGCCGGGCGTACAAGTTAGCGCGCGATAGATCTGCTGTTTGAAACCTGTCCCGACCAAGTGAAGCTCTCCGGCGCCACCGCGCCGCCGGAGATGATAAAGGTCAGCGCCTCGTTCACCGTCCAGTCGAGCGGGGTCAGCGTCGCCGAGGGGACCAGTTCGACATAGCCGGAGCTGGGGTTGGGCGTGGTCGGGACATAGACGGCGGCGATCTCCGTGCCCGTCGCCGGGTCGGTGAAGGTGCGGGTCACCAGGCCGACCGCCTTCATGCCCGGCGAAGGGAACTCGATCAGCACGACGCGCTGGCCGCTGTCCGGCTTGGTCTGCACCGTCTGCACCAGCTTGCGGGCCGAACCATAGATCGACTGCACCAGCGGGATGCGGGCCATCACATTGTCGAAGGCCTCCAGCAGGCGCCGCCCGATCACCGCTCGCCCGATCACGCCGAGCAGCAGCAGCCCGATCAGGACGAGCACGACCGCCGCCAGGTCCTGGAACCAGGCGGCCTGGACCAGCGCCGCCAGCCTGGGCGATGTCGGCGCCACCAGCCGGCCCAGCCGGAATGCGGCCGGGCTGCCGAACTGGATCAGCAGGTTGATCAGGAAGGTGATGACCCAGATCGTCAGCCAGACGGGTATGACGATGAAGATGCCGGCGATGATGTTGCGCTGAAGGCTCGCCAGCATCGGGGCCTAGCCTCCGGTCCGGTCGCGCCAGGCGGCGATGAACGCGTCCATGCTGGGCTGCTGCCGGGGATAGATCACGCCCTTGAGCTGCTCCCGCATCCAGGGCTGCGCCATCTCGGCCCAGATATGGCCGACCGGTTGGGTCCAGCTCGTGTCGTCGAACGTGCCGGCCTTCACATTCAGGAACGCCTTGTTCGCCGGCTCGTGATAGAGCCGCACTCCGCAATCGGGACAGAAGGCGGCGCCGAGCTCGTTGCCGCTTTCGGCGATGCGCGACCAATGGGCCGGCTTGCCCTCTGTGATCCTCAGCGCCGCGCGCGGCACCGGCGCGGTCATGCCGAAGGCGCTGGCGCTCTGCCGCTGGCACTGGGTGCAGTGGCAGGCGATGACGGTCAGCGGTTCGGCGTCGATCTCGTAGCGCACGGCGCCGCACTGGCAGCCGCCGGTCAGAGGCAGCTTCATGCCTTCAGCCCGCCCAGCTTGGCGATATATTTCCACTCCTCCGACGTCACCGGCTGAACCGACAGGCGGGAATTCTTGACCAGCACCATGTTCGACAGGGTCGGGTCGGCCTTGATCTGCGCCAAGGTCACTGGCGTCGGCAGTTTCTCGACCGCGGTCACGTCGACCATGCCGAACTTGCCGGTCTCGTCTTTCGGATCGAGGTAGAATTCCTTGGTGATCTTGACGATGCCGACGATCTCCTTCCCCTCGTTGGAGTGGTAGAAGAAGGCGAGGTCGCCGAGCTTCATCGCCTTCAGGAAATTGGCGGCCATATAGTTGCGCACGCCGTCCCAGAAGGTCGTCTTGGCCTTGACCTGGGCGTCCCACGACCATTTTTCCGGTTCGGATTTCACCAGCCAGTAGTTCATTCACAGATCCTCTTGCGACATCATGCGGTTTCGGTTTTGAACGGCCGGGCCAGCAGGCTGACCATGGTGTCGGCGATGTCGGCGCCATGTTCGACGATGGCAGCGACGGCGGCGGCGATCGGCATTTCGACTGCGTGCCGGGCTGCCAGCGCCACCACCGCCTGGGCGGTTGCGACACCCTCGACCACACCGGTGATATGGGCCGCGGCCTCCGCCACGCTCCCGCCCTGGCCCAGGGCCAGGCCCAGTCGGAAATTGCGTGACGAGACGCTGGTGGCGGTGAGGCTGAGGTCGCCCAGACCCGCCAGGCCGGCGAAGGTCTCCGGATTGGCCCCCATGGCGCGGCCTAGACGGGCGGTTTCGGCGAGGCCCCTTGTCATCAGCGCGGCGCGCGCATTCTCGCCCAGCGCCCGCCCGGCGACGATGCCGCAGGCGATCGCGATCACGTTCTTGACCGCGCCGCCCAGCTGGACGCCCACCGGGTCGGTCGAGACATAGGGGCGGAAGCTGGCGCTGCCCATCGCCACCGCGATGCGTTCGGCCACCGCCGCGTCGCGCGATGCGATGGTGACGGCGGTCGGCAGGCCCTTGACCACCTCTTCGGCGAAGCTCGGCCCCGACAGCACCGCCACCGGCCGGCCGGGCAGGATTTCCTCCAGGACATCGTCGAGCAGGCGATATTCGGGCCGCGCAATGCCCTTGGCGCAGATGATCAGCGGCAGTGAATCTGCGAGACTCGGCTCCAGCCGCTCGGCGGTCGCCGCCAGCTCCTGCGCCGACACGGTCAGCAGCAGCATGTCGACATCCGCCAGAATCTTGGCGTCGCCGCTGATCGTGAACTCACCGCTGGCAGCATCGCCGCGCCGGCTCCAGATCACGGGCGTCGAGCCCGCGCGCCTTGCGGCATGGGCCAGCCCCTGGCCCCAGGCGCCGGCGCCGGCGATGCCGATGCGGGTCACGCCTTGGCTCCGGCCGCGGCGGCGGCCTGGTCCAGCGGCCAGCGCGGCCGCGGCGCGAAATCCAACGTATCGGCGGGCCCAACGCCCAGCCGCTCGATCCCGGCCCAGGCGACCATGGCGGCGTTATCGGTGCAGAGCGCCACCGGCGGCACCGCCAGTTCCATGCCGCGCCGTTCCGCGAGCTGAGCCAAGGCGGCGCGAATCGACCGGTTGGCGGCGACCCCGCCAGCCACCACCAGCGGGCGGCCGGAACCGTGGCGTTCCTCGAACATCGCGATGGCCCGTTCCGTCCGGTCGACCAGCGAGTCGGTGATCGCGGCCTGGAACGACGCCGCGAGGTCGGCCTTGGTTCTATCGTCGAGCGGTTGTACGGCAATGGCCTGGCGCAGCGCGGTCTTGAGGCCGGAGAAGGAGAAATCGGCATTCGGCCGGCCCAGCATCGGCCGGGGCAGGGCGAAGCGGGCCGGGTCGCCGCCCGCCGCCGCCCGCTCCAGCGCCGGCCCGCCGGGGAAGCCCAGCCCCAGCATCGCCGCCGCCTTGTCGAACGCCTCGCCGGCGGCATCGTCGATGGTGGTGCCCAAGCGGCGATAGCGCCCGACGCCCTCGACATCCAGCAGCTGGCAATGGCCGCCCGACACCAGCAGCAGCAGATAGGGGAATTCCAGCGGCGCATCGGCCGGCGCGGTCAGGCGCGCGGTCAGCGCATGCGCCTCCAGATGATTGACGGCGACGAAGCGTTTCCCGGCGCTGGCGGCGATCGCCTTGGCGGTCATCACGCCGACGATCACCCCGCCGATCAGGCCCGGCCCGCCGGTCGCGGCGATGCCGTCGATCTCGCCCAGGCCCAGCCCGGCATCGGCCAGCGCGCGGCTGATCACCGCGTCCAGATGCTCCAGATGCGCCCGCGCCGCGATCTCCGGCACCACGCCGCCATACGGGGTGTGGGCCGCGATCTGGCTATGCACGACATTCGACAATATATGCCGGTCACTGTCGACGATGGCGGCGGCGGTCTCGTCGCAGCTCGTCTCGATACCCAGGATCCGTAATTTTCCGTTCATTTGGGTTGTTTAAGCCCTTTCGCCGACAGGGGTCGAGGTCCTAAAGGATAATCATGACCAAACAGTTCAAGATCGGCACGCGCGGCAGCCCGCTGGCGCTGGCCCAGGCCACTATCACTTGCGACCTGCTGATCCGCTCCGGCCTCGTCGCCGAAGATGCGATCGAAACCGTGATCATCAAGACCAGCGGCGACCGCATCCAGGATCGCAGCCTGGCCGATATCGGCGGCAAGGGCCTGTTCACCAAGGAGATCGAGGAGGCTCTCAGCGACGGCCGCATCGACATGGCGGTGCATTCGCTGAAGGACCTGCCAGCCTGGATGCCCGACGGGCTGGGGCTGGCGGCGGTGCTGACCCGTGCCGATCCGCGCGACGCGCTGCTGTCATCGGTCGCGACCAGCATCGCCACGCTGCCCCAGGGTGCCTGCATCGGCACGTCCAGCCCGCGCCGCAAGGCGCTGCTGCTCAATCGGCGGCCCGACCTCACGATCGTCGATTTCCGCGGCAATGTCGGCACCAGGCTTGCCAAGCTGGCCGCGGGCGAGGTCGACGGAACGATGCTGGCGGTCGCCGGCATGGCGCGGCTGGGCCTGACGGTCGATCATCATCCGATCGATCCGGCCGAGATGCTGCCGGCGGCCTGCCAGGGCGCCATCGGGCTCGAAATTCGCCTGGGGGATGAATGGGTGCAGTCGCTGTGCGACGCGATCGGCGACACCGTCTCGGCGATCACAGTGGCGGCCGAGCGAGCCTTCCTCGCCGCGCTCGATGGCTCCTGCCGCACCCCGATCGCGGCGCTCGCGACCATAGACGGCGACTCGGTGCGGCTTGAGGGGCTGGTTGCCCGCCCCGATGGCACGGCGGTCATCCGAGTGCATGAGCGGGCGGCGCTGGCCGATGCGGCGCGGCTGGGCAGCGAGGCCGGCCACCGGGTCAAGGCGGACATGCCGCTGGACTTCTTCGTCGCGGCTGAGTTGTCCCGGTGACATGACAGGGCAAGTCGTCATCACCCGGCCGCGCGACGATGCGGCTGGACTCGCCGCCGAATTGACCGCGCGGGGCTATGACACGCTGATCGAGCCGATGCTGAATATCGTCCCGCTGCCGGTCGCGATTCCAGAGCTTGGCCGATATCGCGCGCTGGCCTTTACCAGTTCCAACGGTGTGCGGGTCTTCGCCGATCGGTCGGCCGACAGGTCGCTGCCGGCCTATGCCGTAGGCGGCAGGACCGCCGACAGCCTGCGCAAGGCCGGTTTCACCGACGTCCGCGGTGCGTCGGGCGACGCCCAGGGGCTGGCGGAGTTCATCGGCGACACGCTGGGTGGCGGGCCATTGCTGCATGTCTGTGCAAAGGAGGTCGCGCGGGATTTGGATGGTCTTCTGGGTTCGGCCATCACCGTTGACAGCCTGCCATTATATGAGGCGGTGGCGGCAGGGACCTTTTCAACGCCCTTGGTCGATTCGCTGTACGCGTGTACGATAAACTGTGTACTGTTTTTCTCGGTACGTACGGCGGCGACATTCGGAACCTTGGTTCGGAAAACCGGTTTGACAGAAATGATCAGCTCGATATCCGCGCTTTGCCTCAGCGGGCAGGTTGCCGCCGAGGCGGAAAAGCTGCCCTGGCGGACAGTCATGGCGGCGCCGGAACCGACCACGCAGTCGTTGGTCGCGCTGCTGCCGCGAGCTGGCCATGGACGGTGAACCCGAGGCCCCGCCGACCGTATCCGGCGCCATCGCCGAGAGCATCATCGACCGTTTCGGCGGAATCCGCCCGATGGCGACCAAGCTCGCGGTTCCGGTCACCACGGTCCAGGGATGGAAAAAGCGCGGTATTATTCCCCAGCTCCGCCACGCCGATATCCTGGCCGCTGCGGCCCGGGAAAACATCGCCGTCGACCCGGCCGAACTGGCCGCGGCCGATCCGGCGCCCGCACCCAGGGCGGAGCTTCGCCCCACTGTCGAACCGACGCCCGAGCCGCGACCGGAGCCGGCCGCCCCGCGGCCCGCTGCCGGCACGCCCGTCACAAGTAAGCCCATAGTCGTGCGCAAGAACGGCCCGGTCGCCTATATCGCCCTGCTGCTGGCGCTGGCCGTCGGCGTCGCGGGGGCGGGGGCATCTTTTGTTGGTTGGCAATATTATTGGCAGCCGCTGCAGGCCAAGGTCGCCGCACTCGAGGCGCGGCCGGCCGGCAACACCGACGACTTCGCCCGCCGCATCGCCCGGCTCGAAAGCCAGCCCGGCCAGCCGTCGGTGGCGCCAGTCGCCGGCGCGCCCGCGCCGACTGGAACCGATAACGACCGGATCGCGGCGCTGGAGCGGCAATTGGCCGAGCTCAAGTCCGGTTCGGCGCAAACCGAGCAGCTTGCCAAGGGCCTGTCCGACCTTCAGGTCGCCGCCGGCGGGCGGGAGTTGCTGGCCCAATCGATCCGCGACATCCAGTCCAGCGTGGCCGCCGCCCAGGGCGAGGTGGAGCGGCTGAACGGCCAGGTCACCGGTTTCGGCGCCCGGCTCGACCAGGTCGACGCGGCCCTGGCCGACCGGCATCAGCAGGCGCTGCGGGCCGAGGCGACGATCCTCGCGGTCGGCCAGCTGCGGGACGCGCTGGCGACCTCGAAGCCCTTCGCCAAGCAGTTGGCCGCGGTCCGCGCCATGGTGCCGGGCGACACCGACATGAACGCGGTGCTGGACCAGATGCAGCCCTTCGCCGACACCGGCGTCGAGACGACGGACGACCTGACGCGCGATTTCGGCCGGCTTGCCCCCGCGCTGGTGCGCAGCGCCATCGTCGGCAACGGGCAAAGCTGGTGGCGGCAGGCGCTCTATCACGTCGAATCGGTGATCTCGATCCGGCGAGTCGGCGCCGACGTGCCCGGCGATTCGACCGAGGCCGTTGTCGCCCGCGCCGAGGCCAAGCTGGATGACGATGATCTGCAGGGCGTGGTCGGTACGCTGCAGGCATTGACCGGCGTCGCCGCCGACCTTGCCTCTCCGTGGATTCATGACGCCGGGCACCGCATCGCCGTGGACGGCGCCGAAGCCGACCTCAGCCGGCTTGCCATCGGCCGTGTTTCCAGCGGTACGCCGACAGGCGCGACGGCGACGACGCCTCCTAACGCCGCGGACGGCAAATGATTCGCGGCCTGTGGTTCTTCCTGCAACTGACCATCCTGGTGGTGGTCGCGGTCTGGCTTGCCGAGCAGCAGGGCGCGGTATCGGTCGAGTTTCATGGCTGGCTGATCGAAACCTCGGCCGGCGTCCTGATTTTGTCCGTCGTAATCGCGGCGGCTCTGGCTCTGCTGCTGTGGCGCGTCCTGCGCAGCGTGCTGGGCACACCGCACGCGATCGGCCGGTTCCGCCATCATCGCCGCCGCAACCGCTCCTATGTCGCGCTGGTGAAGTCGCTTGCCGCGCTGGCATCGGGCGAAGGAGTAGCGGCGCTGCGCCATGCCAGCGAGGCGGAGGCGATTGGCGAGCCCGCGCTCGCCCATCTGGCGGCGGCCGAAGCGGCCGAAATGGCGGGCGATACCGCCCGCGCCGAGGCGGAATTCACCAGGCTCGGCGACCGGCCCGACACGATGATGATCGGGCTGCGCGGCCTCACCGGTCTGGCCGAGCGCCAGGGCAATCTCGAGCAGGCGCTGGCGCATGTGCGCCGGGCGCGCAAGGCGTCGCCGAAAAGTCCCTGGGCGGCTGGCAAGCAGTTCGAACTCGAGGAGCGCAGCGGCGCGCTGGACCAGGCCGAGCGGACGCTGGCGGACGCCGCCCGGCTGGGCGCCGTTTCACCGGCCGACTCCAACCGTATGCTGGCCGCTCTGCTGCTGCGCCGGGCGGCGCAGGCGGCGGATGCCGGCAACGAGACCGCCGCCCTTAAGGATGCCGAGCGCGCCCACGAGCTGGACCCGGCCTTGACCAAGGCGGCCATCCTGGCGGCGCGGCTGCTGGCGCGGTCGGGCCGCGTTCCGGCGGCCGAGCGAATATTGGCGAGCGGCTGGTCGGCCGCGCCGGACGCCGAACTGGCGCGCGCTTGGCTGGCGCTGACGCCCAAGGCCGACACCACCGCGCGGCTGCGCCAGGCCGAGCGTCTGCTGGCACTCGACCGCTTCAGCGATGAGGGCCGCCTGGCCCTGGCCGAGGCGGAACTCGCCGGTGCCCGCTGGGCCGAGGCGCGGGCGCATCTCTCGGCGCTCAGCCTGGCGGCGCAGGCGATGCCGCGATATTGCCACTTGATGGCCTATCTGGAGAGTGCGTCGGGCAACGAAGCCGCCGCGCGCGGCTGGTTCGAGAAGACGCTGCCCACCGCCGAGCCGCCGCCGGCTCTGCTGACTTCCGCGGCCTAGGGCCTGCGCTGGCCGGGCCGGACGACGAAGCCCATCGCCATGCCGGCTAGAAACCCGCCGATATGCGCCAGCCAGCCCACCGGCGTGCCCTCGGGCGCGCCGACGCCCAGAATGCCGGTGATCGCCATCATTGCGATCAGCAGCCCCGCCATCCGCAGTAGCCCCAACGGCTTGTCGCCCAGCCGGTAGAGCTGCCAGATGACGATCAGCGCCCCGAACACGCCGCTGATGCTGGCCGAGGCGCCGACCAGAATATCGTCCCGGCTGGGATCGGCGAGCGCCGCCTCGACCAGCGCGCCGGCGATGCCCGAACTGAAATAGATGATCAGATAGGGGATTCTGCCGGCCGGGCGCTCGACGCCTGGCCCTATCGCCAGCAGGAACACCATGTTCGCGCCCAGATGATCCCAGCCACCATGCAGAAACTGGTAGGTGAACAGCCTGACCAGGTCGATCGGGCCGAAATCGTGAAACAGGCTCGACGTATGAACAGCGAAGTACTGCTCGACAACATCGTCCTGCGCCGGCGGCAACAGGACGCGGACGACATGGATCAGGACATTGATCGCGATCAGCCAGCCGGTCACCGGCGGCAACCGGAACATTGGCTCCCGCGTGGGCGGCTCCCGGGTGGGCGGCTCGCGGGCAGGCCGCTCACGGGCTGGCGCGGGAATTTCGGAGGGGGGCAAATCGGTCAAGATCAGGCTTTATGCCCTGTCTCCTGTGAACAGAGCAACGTGGCCTTGCGCCGCCGACCCGCTTTTGCGTATGTTGCGGCCCGCTTCAGCGCCCCCTGCGCGTTAGCCGAAGTAGCTCAGCGGTAGAGCAACCGATTCGTAATCGGTAGGTCCGCGGTTCAAATCCGCGCTTCGGCACCATTCCTTTCAATGAGTTATGTCCCATCGTGGTCATAGTCCCTTGCTCCTGCGCGGCTTGGGGTAGCAAATGGGGTAGCAAAACCTCTGAGCTTCGGGATCATGAGATGTTGGCGATCAGCGGGCACCTCTGAGCGAACTTGCTGAAGGAGTACAGCCATCTCCGCGCCGATCATCGAGCAAGCCGGTTGGGCTAGCCGCTTATGCATCGAATCCCGACCATGTACCCCGGTTACCGGATTGGTACGAGAGTGGCGCACCGGAAAAGATGAAAGTAGGAAC
>Ga0302314_10014959_pt1 | contig 13226 bp, 13 predicted proteins | sample III_Palsa_N2_3_FD_200533 | JGI IMG/M metagenome (GOLD analysis project Ga0302314, IMG submission 200533) | Peat permafrost microbial communities from Stordalen Mire near Abisko, Sweden - III_Palsa_N2_3 | ecosystem: Environmental > Terrestrial > Soil > Palsa > Peat permafrost | place: Sweden...
GGCGGCGGCCAGCGCCCCGGGATGGGCCCGGCCCGCCCCGGCGGCGGCGGCCGCGGCAGGAGCGGCACGCAGGGCGCCTTCGGGCGGCCAGGCGGGCGGCCGTCGCGTGGCAGGAAGTCGAAGAAGCAGCGGCGCCAGGAGTTCGACAACATGCAGGCGCCCGCCATCGGCGGCGTGCAGATTCCGCGCGGCAACGGCCAGGTCATCAGGCTGTCACGGGGCGCTTCGCTGAGTGACTTCGCCGACAAGATCGGGGTGAACCCGGCATCCCTGGTCCAGGTGATGTTCCACCTCGGCGAGATGGTGACGGCGACGGCGTCGGTCAACGACGAGACCCTGCAGTTGCTGGGCGCCGAGCTGAACTACACGGTCCAGGTGGTCTCCCCGGAGGAAGAGGACAGGGAACTGCTCGAGACGTTCGACATCGAGTTCGGCGAGGACGAGGGCGACGAGACCGACCTCGTGGCGCGCCCGCCGGTCGTGACGGTGATGGGTCACGTCGACCACGGCAAGACCAAGCTGCTCGATGCCATCAGGCACACCAACGTGATGGCGCACGAGGCTGGCGGGATTACCCAGCACATTGGCGCCTACCAGGTCAACACCGTCGTGGACGGCCAGGAACGCAAGATCACCTTCATCGACACCCCTGGCCACGAGGCGTTCACCGCGATGCGCGCCCGCGGCGCTGAGACGACCGACCTGGTGGTCCTCGTCGTCGCCGCTGACGACGGCGTGAAGCCGCAGACCACCGAGGCGCTCAACCACGCGCAGGCGGCCGGCGTGCCGATCGTCGTCGCGGTCAACAAGATCGACAAGGAAGGGGCCGACCCGCAGCGGGTCCGCGCGCAGCTCACCGAGTACGGGCTGGTGGCCGAGGAGTTCGGCGGCCAGTCGCTGTTCGTCGACGTCTCCGCCCGGACTGGCGCCGGCATCGACGCCCTGCTTGAGGCGATCGTGCTGACCGCCGACGCCGAGCTCGATTTGCGGGCCAATCCCCTCCAGCAAGCCCAGGGCGTGGCCATCGAGGCGCACCTAGACAAGGGCCGCGGCCCGGTCGCGACGGTCCTCGTGCAGCGCGGGACGCTCAACGTCGGCGACTCGATCGTCTGCGGCGAGGCATACGGCCGGGTCCGGGCGATGCTGGACGAGAACGGCGACCCGGTGGCCGACGCGCCGCCGTCCCGTCCTGTCCAGGTGCTCGGCCTTACCGCCGTGCCCGGGGCGGGCGACAGCTTCCTTGTCGTCGACGACGACCGGGTAGCCAGGCAGATCGCCGAGCGGCGCGAGGCACGGGAGCGCACCGCGATGTTCGCGCAGCGCCGCCCCAGGGTCACCCTGGAGGACCTGGAGTCCGCCCTCAAGTCGGGCGAGCGGGAAGAGCTGCTGCTGATCATCAAGGGCGACGTGTCCGGTTCGGTCGAGGCCCTGGAGGACGCGCTGGTCAAGATCGACGTCGGCGAGGACGTGCTGCTGAGGGTGATCGGCCGCGGCGTCGGCGCGATCACCCAGGACGACGTCAACCTGGCCATCGCGTCGGAGGCCGTCATCATCGGCTTCAACGTCCGGCCGGCCGGCCGGGCCGGCGAGCTCGCGCAGCGCGAGGGCGTGGACATCCGCTACTACTCGGTGATCTACCAGGCCATCGAGGAGATCGAGGCCGCGCTCAAGGGCATGCTCAAGCCGGAGTTCGAGGAGGTCCAGCTCGGCACCGCCGAGGTCAGGGAGGTCTTCCGGGTACCGCGGATCGGCAACGTGGCCGGCTGCATCGTGCGCACAGGCACCATCACCAGGAACAGCAAGGCCCGGGTGATCCGCGACAGCGTGGTGATCTCCGACAACCTCACGGTCGAGTCGCTCCGCAGGTTCAAGGACGACGTGACCGAGGTGCGCGAGGGCTTCGAGTGCGGCATCGGCGTCGGATACAGCGACGTCAGGGTGGACGACGTGATCGAGACGTTCGAGATGCGCGAGAAGCCGCGTGCCTGACGCCCCCGGGGGCTGACGTGTACGTGGGTGCGCTGACGCTGGACGTGCTGCTCGGCGACGTGCGCTCGCTGAAGCAGAAGCGCTCGACGGTGCGACCGCTGGTGGCCGGCATCCACCGGCGCTACCCGCTGGCCGCGGTAGCCGAGACGGGGCATCTGGATGCCCACCGGCGGACCGAGATTGGCGTGGCGGTCGTCGCGTCGACCGCCGCGCAGTGCGCCGAGGTACTGGCGGCGTGCGAGCGGTTCGTCGCCGGGCTACCGGAAATCGAGCTGCTCTCGGCGCGGCAGCGGCTGTTCAACGAGGAGGAGTGAGCGACTCATGGACCCAGCCAGGGCACGCAAGCTCGGTGGCCGGATCGCTCAGATCGTGGCCGAGATGCTGGAGCGGCGGATCAAGGATCCGCGGCTCGGCTTCGTCACGGTCACCGAGGCGCGCCTGACCAACGACCTGCGCGAGGCGACCGTGTTCTACACCGTCTACGGCTCGGCCGAGGAGCGCGCTGGCACCGCGGCGGCCCTGGCCAGCGCCGTCGGCGTGATCCGGGCCGAGGTCGGTCGCCAGACCGGCCTCCGGCACACCCCGTCGCTGGAGTTCAAGCCGGATACTGTCCCGGACAACGCGAGGAACATCGAGGAGCTGGTCGCCAGGGCCCGCGAGGCGGATGCGGTGGTGGCGGCCGCCAGGGAAGGCGCGCAGCCGGCTGGCGAGGCCGACCCGTACCGGGTCCCCGCCGACGCAGGCGAGGACTTCGCGGGCGACGAGTCCGCAGCCCAGGATCCCCGGGACTCCGCAGCCGAGGATCCCGGGGGCAAGGATCCAGGGGACGTGGATCCAGGGGACGAGGATCTCTGGGACGGGGACTTCACCGGCGGGCTGCGGGCCGGACAACCCGGAGAAAACGATCATCTCGCCGAAACCCCGGCACCGCGACAGGGCGGCGCGGGATACTCAAGGTCGTGACAGCCGAGCGCATACAGATCCAGCGCGACACAATCCCGGACCGAACCTCCCCAGACCGCCCCCCGGCAACCGGCAGCCCGGCTTCCCCGGCGGCGCCCGGCGGCGTGCTGTCCGCGGCGGCCCCCAGCCTGGCTTCCCCGGCAGCAGCGGGCGGCGTGATGTCCGCGGCGGCCCCCGGCAGCCCGGCTTCCCTCGCGGCACCCGGCGTGCCTGGCAACCCGCTCGACGCCGCAGCCGCCCCCGGCCCGGACATGGCGGCCGACTGGGCCAGGGCGGTGCAGATCCTGGGCAGCGCGCGCGAGGTCTGCCTGGCCTGCCACATCCGCCCGGACGCTGACGCGCTCGGCTCGATGCTGGCGGTGGCTCACGCGCTTCGGCTGCGGGCGGGATCCTCCGCCCAGCGGGTCATCGCGTCCTTCGGCGACCAGCCCTTCGAGGTCCCCAAGATACTGCGCTTCCTGCCGGGCGCCAGCCTGCTCAGCCCGCCGGATTCCTATCCGGCGCAGCCGCAGGTGATGGTCACTTTCGACGCCGCGAGCGCCGACCGGCTCGGACTGCTCGAGGCCTGCGCCGCGCGGGCGCAGGAGCTGATCGTGCTGGACCATCACGCGTCCAACACCCGGTTCGGGACGCTGCACCTGATCGACCCGGCAGCGGCCGCCACCGCGGTGCTCGCGCACGACCTGATCGCCGCGCTGGGCGTTCCGATCACCAGGGACATCGCGCTCGGGCTGTACGCCGGGATCGTCACGGACACCGGCTCCTTCAAGTACTCCACCACGTCGCCCAGGGTGCACCAGATCGCCGCCCAGTTGCTGGCGACCGGCATCGAACCGGGAGCGGTAGCGCAGGAGCTGTGGGACAGTGCCCCGTTCGGGTATCTGGGCATGCTGTCCCTGGTGCTCGGCCGGGCGGTGCTCGAGCCTGCCGCGGCAGCAGGCCACGGCCTGGTCTGGACGACCGTCAGCCGAGCGGACCGCGCCGCCTACGGCCTGCATTATGACGTCGCGGAGTCGGTGATCGACATGCTGCGCCGCACCGACGAGGCCGACGTAGCGGTGGTGCTCAAGGAGTCCGACGACGGCCGGTGGATGGTTTCGTCGCGGTCCAAGGGCAAGGTGGACGTGGGCCGTGCGTGCACCAGGGCCGGCGGCGGCGGGCACCGCAGCGCCGCCGGGTTCACGGCGCCAGGCACCGTGCAGGAGGCCATGGCCGGGCTGCGCGAGTATCTCGCGGACGGGGCGGACAGCCGCCGGTGACCGCCGCTAGCGGGCTGGTCATCGTCGACAAGCCTGCGGGCCCGACCTCGCATGACGTCGTGGCGCGGATCCGCCGCCTGGCCGGCACGCGCCGGGTGGGGCACGCAGGGACCCTGGACCCGATGGCCACCGGCGTGCTCGTGGTCGGCGTCGAGAAGGCGACCAGGCTGCTCGGCCACCTCGCGCTGACCGAGAAAGACTACGCAGCCACCATCCGCCTCGGCCAGGCCACCGACTCGGGCGACGCCGATGGCGAGATCATCTCGGTGGTTCCCGTGGCCGGCCTTTCCGCGGCGGCCCTGACCGCGGCCCTGGCCGCGCTGACCGGCGAGATCCAGCAGGTGCCGCCCGGCATCAGCGCCATCAAGGTAGCCGGGAAACGGGCCTACCAGCTCACTCGCGAGGGCGCGGCGCCGCAGCTCGCGGCGAGGACCGTGACCGTGCGCGAGCTCGTCCTGCAATCGGTCAGGCCGGTCGGCCAGCTGCTCGATGCCGACGTCACGGTCACCTGCTCAAGCGGCACCTATGTCCGGGCGATAGCCCGCGACCTCGGCGCCGCGCTCGGCGTCGGCGGGCACCTGACGGCGCTGCGGCGCACCCGGGTCGGGCCTTACACCATCGCGATGGCGCGGAGCCTGGACGACCTGGCGGCGTCCTTCGCGGTGATCCCGCTGGCCGACGCCGCCGCTGCGGCGTTCCCGCGGCGAGAACTCACCGCCGAGGAGGCGGCGAAGGTCGCACATGGTGCCCGGTTGCCTGCACTCGGCGCGGACAGTGGCCCGGTGGCTGCGTATAGCCCGGATGGCATGCTGGTCGCGCTGCTGACGCAGGAGGCGGGGCAGGCTCGCTCGCTCGCGGTCTTCGTGCCCTAGCGAGCGCGGCGCGGACGCCGCCGGAGCCGGCCGGCCCGCAGCGTGGCAGGCTGGGAGGACCGCCGTACACCACCGGACCGCAGGGAGGAATGGCACATGCAGCGGTGGCAGGGCCTGGACGAGGTACCGGCCGGCTGGGGCAGGTCGGTCGTCACCATCGGCGTCTTCGACGGCGTGCACCGTGGTCACCAGCGCGACGTCCGCCGTGCCGCGGAGCTCGCCGCCGCGCGCGGGCTGCCGGTGGCCGTCGTGACCTTCGACCCGCATCCGGACGAGGTGGTGCGGCCGGGATCGCATCCGCCGTTCCTGTCGACCGCCCGGCGGCGCGGCGAGCTGCTGGCCGGCCTGGGGGTCGACGCAGTGCTGCTGCTGCCGTTCACGCTCGAGTTCTCCCGGCTCGGGCCGGACGAGTTCGTCCAGGCGGTGCTGGTGGACCGGCTGCACGCGGCCCGGGTCGTGGTGGGGGACAACTTCCGGTTCGGCCACCGCGCGGCCGGGGACGTCGCGCTGCTCAGCGAGCTCGGCGAGAAATACGATTTCACCGCCGAGGGAGTGCCGCTGCTGGCCGACGAGGGCAAGACGATCTCCTCGACCGGCATCAGGGAGCGGCTCGCCGCCGGGGACGTGGCCGGCGCGGCCCGCGACCTCGGCCGCCCGCACCGGGTGGAGGGCGTGGTGGTCCGCGGGCACCGGCGCGGCCGCTCGCTCGGGTTTCCCACCGCCAACCTGGAGACGCTGCCGCATACCGCCATTCCCGCCGACGGCGTGTACGCGGGGTGGCTGGCGAGCCTCGATCCGGCGGGCCACGAGGAGCAGCGCTGGCCCGCGGCGATCTCGATCGGCACCAACCCGACGTTCGACGGGCGGGAGCGCACCGTCGAGGCGTACGCGCTTGACCGTGACGATCTCGACCTGTATGGCGCACACGTGGCCGTCGATTTCGCCGCCCGGCTCCGCGGCACGGTCCGGTTCGACTCGGTCGCCGACCTGATCGCCCAGATGCACCGCGACGTCGACGCCGCCCGCGAGCTCACCGCAGGCGGCGCGGCGCGGGACGGGGCCGCGTCACCGGGCGGGGCCGCGTCACCGGGCGGGGCCGGGTCACCGGGCGGGGCCGCGTCACCGGGCGGGGCCGGGTCACCAGGCGAACAGGAAACCCGGCTGCGCGATTGACGAGAACAGCCCGGTGAACCGGCCGTCATCGACCTTGCCGAGCGCGCCGCAATCGGCCACCAGGCGCCGGCCGGACGGGTCGGTCCACAGCGCGCCGCAGTAGTTGCCGCTCAGCTCGAGCGCCGTGTCCACCGGGGTGACTAGCCGTAGCGGTGCCCCGGTCCGGGCCGAGAACTCCACCAGCGCCTGCTGCCGGCCCATTCCCTGTGACGTCGACATGGCAGCGAACACGGCCGAGCCGCCGGGAGTGATCACGACCCCGCCCTCGTCGTCCGGTGACAGCTGGCTGAACTGGCCGAACTGCGCGAAGTAGCTCACCAGCAAGCGGGCGCTGGTGAAGTCACCGGCCGGCCCTGCGGTGTCCAGCAGGTACATGCCGGAGTGATCGCTCGGTACCTCGCGCTGGCGGAGCGGCACCCGCCGCAGTGCGCAACCCAGCGGTGTCAGGGCCAGCGCGTCAGCGGGCGCTGGGTCGTTGCCGCGCCGCACCGAGGCCAGCCGCTCGGAGACCCGCGCCGCGCGCCGCAGCCGCCGGCCGGCGTCCGCCGCCAGCCGTATCGCCACCCGCCGGACCCATGCCTCGGGGAGGTCGTACCCGGCGATCCTGGACCAGCGGGCAAGTGCCCGCGCGAATGCCTCCTGCGCGATGTCCTCGGCCTCGTGCCGGTCCAGGAGCATGGCCGCGACCAAGGCGACTATCCGGCCGTAGCTCGCCTCGTAGAATTCCTGGAAATCGCGATTCCCTGGCACCGTCAACTCCGGGTGGCGGCTGTCATCGAGTCGAGTAGTACACGCCTAGGCGGCTTACGAGGTTGGGCTTGCCCATAACGATATGGTCACGGTGGCGCTGGCCTGGAGCTCGCGCCCCGCTGACGGCGGCGTGGCCTGGAGGCCATGGCGCAGGTCACGGCGGTGCTGGCCGGCAGACCCCGGGGCAGGTCACGGCTGCGGTGCCCGGGAGCCCGGCGGCGTGGTAGCGTAATTGCTGGCCGGAGTTACCGGCCCATTTCAGCCGTGCCCTCTTGTGGCTGACCATTCGCAGCTGCCTGGCCGTCGCCGCAAGGCGACCGGTGCCCAGGCGCGCCATCCAGGCTCCGGGGGCACTTGATGATGAGTAATGACTATAGGGAGCAACGTGCCGCTTGACACCACGGTGAAGAAAGAGATCATCGCCGGGCACGCGACCAATGAGGGTGACACCGGTTCGCCGGAAGTCCAGGTCGCGCTGCTGACCCGGCGGATCAACGACCTGACCGAGCACCTCAAGGTGCACAAGCACGATCACCACAGCCGCCGCGGGCTGCTGCTGCTCGTCGGCCGCCGCAGGCGGCTGCTGAAGTACCTCACCAACGAGGACATCGCCCGCTACCGCGCGCTGATCGAGAAGCTCGGCCTGCGCAGGTAGGTCGGCCTGCGCAGGTAGGTTGGCAAGGGGGCCGCTGAGCGGCCGACAACTGAATACACCACGAAGGAACGACGTCCCGCGGCCCCGGCCCGGAGCGCTCAGGGCGCCAACGGGCCGGTCCTCGGTAGTGGTTCTCGGGTCAGGGACCCGCCAGCGCTGAGAAAGCGCGGCGCACCCGGGCCGAGGGCTTCGATCGAAGACCGGCCAGCCAGCACGGCTCGAAGTCCGTGCATGGTGCTCCGCTGGCGGCGGGCAGACGCGCGGGACCTCAATCAAGGAGGTCACCCGTGGAGGGTGCAACTACCGCCGAAGTCGTCATCGACAACGGCACGTTTGGCGTACATAAGATCAGGTTCGAGACCGGCAGGCTAGCCCGCCTGGCCGGAGGTTCAGCCGTCGTCTATCTCGACGACGAGACCATGGTGCTGTCGGCGACGACGGCTTCCAAGAAGCCGAAGGACAACCTCGATTTCTTCCCGCTCACCGTCGACGTGGAGGAGCGGATGTACGCGGCGGGCCGGATCCCCGGCTCATTCTTCCGCCGCGAGGGCCGCCCGTCCGAGGACGCGATCCTTACCTGCCGGCTGATCGACCGCCCGCTGCGGCCGTCTTTCACCCATGGGCTGCGCAACGAGGTGCAGGTCGTCGAGACGATCATGGCCCTCAACCCCGAGCACTTGTACGACGTGATCGCGATCAACGCGGCCTCGCTCTCGACCCAGCTGGCCGGCCTGCCGTTCTCCGGGCCGATCGGCGGCGTCCGCGTCGCGCTGATCAAGGCCCAGTGGGTGGCGTTCCCCACCCAGTCCCAGCTGGCCGAGGCCACCTTCGACATGGTCGTGGCCGGCCGGGTGCTCGATGACGGCGACGTGGCCATCATGATGGTGGAGGCCGAGTCGACGCCCAGCACGCTGCGCCTGCTCGCCGACCCCGGCAGCGGCGCGGTGGCACCCACCGAGGAGACCATCCCCGACGGCCTGGAGGCGGCGAAGCCGTTCATCAAGGCGCTCTGCGAGGCGCAGCAGGCCATCGCGGCCCATGCCGCCAAGGAGACCGCCGACTACCCCGTCTTCGCCGACTACGGGCAGGACGTCTTCGACGCCGTCGCCGCGCAGGTGTCCGACGAGCTGGCCAAGGCGCTGACGGTGGCAGGCAAGCAGGACAGGGACGTCGAGACCGACCGGGTCAAGGCACTGGCGAAGGAGAAGCTCGCGAGCCAGTTCGGGGACCGCGAGAACGAGATCAGCGGTGCGTTCCGTGCCCTCACCAAGAAGCTGGTGCGCCAGCGGATCATCTCCGACGGCCTCCGCGTCGACGGCCGCGGCCTTGGCGACATCAGGCAGCTGTCCGCGGCGGCGCGGGTGCTGCCGCGGGTGCACGGCTCGGCGCTGTTCGAGCGTGGCGAGACCCAGGTGCTCGGCGTGACCACGCTGAACATGCTCCGGATGGAGCAGATGATCGACACGCTCAACCCGGAGCGCACCAAGCGCTACATGCACAACTACAACATGCCGCCGTACTCCACCGGCGAGACCGGGCGGGTCGGCTCGCCCAAGCGCCGCGAGATCGGCCACGGTGCGCTCGCCGAGCGTGCTCTCGTCCCCGTGCTGCCCACCCGCGAGGAGTTCCCCTACGCGATCAGGCAGGTCTCCGAGGCGATCGGCTCCAACGGCTCGACCTCGATGGGGTCGGTCTGCGCGTCCACGATGGCGCTGCTTGACGCAGGCGTGCCGCTGAAGGACATGGTGGCCGGCATCGCGATGGGGCTGATCTACGAGGGCGGACAGTACGTCACCCTGACCGACATCCTCGGTTCCGAGGACGCCTTCGGCGACATGGACTTCAAGGTGGCCGGCACCAAGGACGTGATCACCGCCCTGCAGCTGGACACCAAGCTGGACGGGATCCCGGCCTCCGTGCTGGCCTCGGCGCTGACCCAGGCCCGCGGTGCCAGGCTGACCATCCTGGAGGTGATGCGGGAGGCGATCTCCGCGCCCGGCGAGATGAGCAAGTACGCGCCGCGCATCATCACGGTCAAGGTCCCGGTGGACAAGATCGGCGAGGTGATCGGCCCCAAGGGCAAGATGATCAACTCGATCCAGGACGACACCGGCGCCGAGATCACGATCGAGGACGACGGCACCATCTACATCGGGGCCACCGACGGCACCTCGGCCGAGGCGGCCAGGGCGGCGATCAACGCGATCGCCAACCCGCACATCCCCGAGGTCGGCGAGCGGTTCCTCGGCACGGTCGTGAAGACGACCACGTTCGGCGCCTTCGTCTCGCTACTGCCTGGGCGGGACGGGTTGCTGCACATCACCCAGATCCGCAAGCTGCACGGTGGCGTCCGGATCGACAACGTGGACGACGTCATCAAGGTCGGCGAGAAGATCCAGGTCGAGATCCGCGAGGTCGACGACCGCGGCAAGCTGTCGCTGGTGCCCGTCGAGGTCGTCGAGCGGGAGGCAGCGGGCGAGGACCTGGGCGGCCACGACGACCGCCGCCCTCGTGACGGCGGCCGCGACCGCGGCGCGGACCGTGGCGGCGCGGACCGTGGCGGCGACCACCATCGCACCAGGGAGCGCCAGCGGGGGCCCCGCAACTCATGAGCAACCACACCGGACGGCCGGCGGGTGGCGAATCCACCGTCACCCGCACCGTCCTGCCCGGCGGGCTGCGGGTCATCACCGAGTCGCTGCCCGCGGTCAGGTCAGCCGCTTTCGGCATCTGGGCAGGCGTCGGGTCCCGGGACGAGGGCCCCGCGCATTACGGCGCGACGCACTACCTGGAGCATCTGCTCTTCAAGGGAACGCGGCGCCGCACCGCGCTCGACATCTCGGCCGCCATGGACGCCGTCGGCGGCGAGCTGAACGCGTTCACCGGCAAGGAGTACACGTGCTACTACGCACGGGTGCTCGATGCCGACCTGCCGCTCGCGATCGACGTGCTCTCCGACATGGTCACCAGCTCGCTGATCGAGCCGAAGGACGTGGATGCCGAACGCGGCGTGATCCTCGAAGAGATCGCCATGAACGATGACGATCCCGCGGACACGGTGCACGAGGCATTCGGCGCGCAGCTGTTCGGCGACACCCCGCTCGGCCGTCCCATCCTCGGCAGCGTCGACTCGATCAACTCGATCACCCGTGAGCAGATCGCCGAGCACTACGCAGCGAGGTACACGCCGGACAACCTGGTGATCGCCGCCGCCGGCAGCCTTGACCACGCGGAGGTGGTCGAGTTCGCCCACCGCGCGTTCGGCCCTGTGCTGACCGGCGAGGCCGGGCCGGTGCCTCCCCGGCTGGCCCCCGGCGGGACGCCGGCGGGGGCGGCAGGGACCGGGGTGCGGCTGGTCTCGCGCGGCATCGAGCAGGCGAACCTCGTGCTCGGCTGCGCCGGGTTGTCGCGCACCGACGACCGCAGGTTCGCGCTCGGCGTGCTGAACGCCGCGCTCGGCGGCGGCATGTCCTCCCGGCTGTTCCAGGAGGTGCGGGAGAAGCGCGGCCTGGCGTACTCGGTGTACAGCTTCAGCTCGCAGCACGCCGACACCGGGATGTGGGGCATCTACGCGGGCTGCCTGCCGGCCAAGGCCGACGACGTGCTCGCCATCTGCCGTGACGAGATCACCAAAGTCGTCTCCGCCGGGCTGACCGACGGCGAGCTCGACCGCGGCAAGGGCCAGCTGCGCGGGTCGATCGTGCTCGGGCTGGAGGACCCGTCCTCCCGGATGAGCAGGCTCGGCAAGTCCGAGCTGGTCTACCCCCGGCTGGAACCAGTCGATGAGATCCTCGCGTCGATCGAGGCAGTGACGCACGACGAGGTACGCGCGGTCGCCGCCGAGGTGCTGGCGCGGCCGAAGGCGCTGGCCGTCGTCGGCCCGTTCGACGACGCAGGGGTCTTCGCCGCCGCGGTCGCCTGACCCTGGCGCGGCAGACTGAGACCCTGGCCGTGCACGGCGCTCCGGTCGGCCCCGTCGGCTCCCGTCCTGGCGCTACTTCCATGAGCGTGGAAATAAGGGGTTGGCCGGGAACCAACCCCTTATTTCCACGATCGTCAAGAATCGCCCGTGAAGGAGGCTCCTAGCGATGATCAAGGTCGGGGTACTGGGCGGTGAGGGACGCATGGGGTCGGAGGTCCGCCGCGCCGTTGACGCCGCGGCGGACCTGGAGATGACCGCAACGGTCGACGCCGGGGATTCGCTTGACCTGCTCGCCGGGTGCGACGTGGTGGTCGACTTCACCCACCCGGGGGTGGTCATGGACAATCTTCGCTGGTGCATCGCCGCCGGTCTCGACGTGGTCGTCGGTACCTCCGGCTTCGGCGACGCGCGGCTGGCAGCGGCGGGGGAGTGGCTCGCCCAGGCGCCGGACGTCCGGGTGCTGATCGCCGCCAACTTCTCCGTCGGCGCCGTGCTGATGATGCGCTTCGCCGAGCAGGCGGCCAGGTTCTTCGAGTCGGCCGAGGTGATCGAGCTGCACCACTCGGCCAAGGCGGACGCTCCGTCAGGGACCGCGTCCCGGACGGCCTCGCTGGTCGGCGCGGCCAGGTCGGCCGCCGGCCTCGGTCCGTCGCCAGACGCGACGGTCACCGCGGCGGACGGCGCGCGCGGCGCGGTGCTCGCCGGGGTGCACGTCCACTCGGTTCGGCTGGCTGGCCTGGTAGCGCACCAGGAGGTGCTGCTCGGCGGGCATGGCGAGATCTTGACGATCCGGCACGACTCGCTGGACCGTGCCTCTTTCATGCCCGGCGTGCTGCTCGGGATCCGGGGCGTTGCCTCGCTGCCCGCCGGGCTGACCTTCGGCCTGGAATCGCTGCTTGACATCGACTGACTACGATCGGTCGCGGAGCCGGGACTGCCGGGACTGCTGGCACTTCCCAACCCGAGCCCGGCGGCCTGGTGGCCGGAGGGCAGGATCTGGCATAGCTTCGACTCATGTGCCGAAGCATCAAGACCTTGCGTGAGCCCTATGCCGAGAACGTCACGGACGAGGACGTGCGGGCCGCCGCCCTCCAGTACGTCAGGAAGGTGAGCGGCTTCCGGAGCCCGGCCAAGCACAACGCCGAGGCGTTCTGCCACGCGGTGGACGCGGTCGCAGCCGCCACTCGCGCCCTGCTCGGCCAGATCGAGGTCCGGCCGTCGGGCTCACCGGGGCGAGTTTCATGATCCCGGGGATCATGCACGCGGACGCGGTTCCAGTCGGACGCAGTCCCAGCCGAGCGGGGGAAGCGGGCGCGGTTCCAGTCGGGCGGGGGAAGCGGCCGTGATTCCAGTCGGGCACGGGAGAGCACCGCCAGGCGGTCGCGGGAGAGCACCGTCAGGTGGTCGCGGGAGAGCACCGTCAGGCGGTCGCCGTCTCGCTCGCGGCCTGCAGGCCCAGCTCCGTGATCGATACCTCACGCATCTTGAACTTCTGCACCTTGCCGGTGACGGTCATCGGGAACTCGCTGGTGAACCGGACGTATCTCGGCACCTTGTAGTGCGCGATCTTGCCGGTGCAGTAGGCCCTGACGTCCTCCGCGGTCAGGTCGCCGCCCGGGCGCAGCCTCACCCACGCGCACAGC
>Ga0302314_10014960_pt1 | contig 13226 bp, 9 predicted proteins | sample III_Palsa_N2_3_FD_200533 | JGI IMG/M metagenome (GOLD analysis project Ga0302314, IMG submission 200533) | Peat permafrost microbial communities from Stordalen Mire near Abisko, Sweden - III_Palsa_N2_3 | ecosystem: Environmental > Terrestrial > Soil > Palsa > Peat permafrost | place: Sweden...
ACCACAAAGTTGATGCCAAACGCGTCTAAATGTCCCGCGCAAAAACGACATCTTCTTCGTCTGCCTGAGTCTTGCCACTTTCAAAGGGCGTCGCAGCCGCGGTGGCTTTACGAGCGGATTTCTTGCCCGGTCTCCACCACTCCTGCAGATTCACCCGGTCGGAGCGCAGCTCGAACTCGCGCAGGTCATGTTTCAAGGCTTCTTCGGCCCGGGCCGGGTTAACTTTATTCACCACTGCCGCAGCTCCCGCCACTCCCAGTCGTTCCAATAGACGCGCAGATCGCGTCAGCCACGCCTTCTTGGTTTTGCCGGCTTCCGAAACAAGTACCGTGACATCCGCCATGCGGGCGAGGTATTCCGTTTCCGCAGAAATCAGGATGGGTGCCGCATCGATCAAAACGATATCGTATTCCGAGGACACGTTCTGGAATCTTTCGAAAACAAAGCCGTTCATAGCTGGGATCCGGGCAGGCAGCGATTGATTGCCCGGCTTCACTCTTTGTAGCTCTGTTGTCGAGCTCGCTCCCGCCGCGTTTCCGTCAGGGAAATGCACGGGGCGCTTCTGCAAAGCAGTGCCTAACGTCACGAAGGCTACAGGTTCAGAGTTGCCGGAGGGGTCGATGACCAGAGTCTTGCGGCCAAGTTTAGCCAGCATGCTACCCAGGTTTTCGATGATGGATGTCGTTCCGGCTCCGGAATTTACGCCGGTCAGCACGAAGGTGCGCGCGCCGGCGAGACGAGCTGCGTGATCAACTCCCGCAGCCAGTCGCAGAGCGCACTCATCGAACACGACCTGAGTGACCTCGCGATCGTCGAAGAGCATTCCGATTGGTGCAAATCCAAGCACCGCTTCTACGTCGGAAGCCGTGTAGATGTGCGGGTCGAGTAGGTCAAGAGCAATGGCCGTCAGAATTCCGACGATGATCGAGACTGGAAAGATGGCAATCAGGAGCAACGCGACCTTGCTCCGCTCCGGCCCCATAGGGGTCATAGCCGGCGAGAAGAGGTGAACGGACCCAGGGGAGCTGCTCTCAAGTTCCAGATTGCTGATGCGATCATCAACAGCCGAATACCGTGACTGAAGGCGCGTCAACTCAGCCTGGATCTCCGAAGCCCGCTGGATTTTAGGTGAGGTGTCCGCCGCCTGCCTCGTGCCGTGCTGGAGGTCTCCGTTCAGTTTTGACTCGATGATCTCAGCCTGATTCAGTTGCGTGTGTAGCTTTTGCTCCAGGCGCGCCGCAGCCTTGCGCCGCAAGTCAGCTTGCATGTCCTGAATCGCCTTATCGATCTGCGCGAGCGCCTGCTCTGTCTGCCTTCGCTCCGGATGGTTCTCGGTCATCCCGTTGAGCTTATCGACCAGATCAGCGCGATGTTGGCTCAGCGACTTCTTGAGCGCCTCCAGCCCCGGATCGCTGGCAATGATCTCGTCGGCGGCTGCATTGAGTGCAGAATTCGGCGCGTTCGGATCGCCGTGATTGAGCGCTTCAAGTTGCGCTTCGGCCTGGATTCGTTGCTCGTGCGCCGCAGTCAGATCCGATTGAATCTTGGCGTTGTCAGAGTCGATAACACTGGAGCCCTTGTCATTGAATACCGCGACGCCGAGCGCCTTGGTGATTTTGTCCTGCTCCAGGAGCAGGGCATCGGTCTGGTTCTGGATCCGGGTCTGCTCGTCCTTCAGAGAGGCGAGACGGTCGTCGCGACCGTAGAATTCCTCGGACTTGGCCTTATCAATATAGACCTTCGTAATAGTGTTCACGATGTCCGCTAGGTGCTCGGGGCGGGATCCATCGATTGCAATTTCAACCTGGTAAGTTTGCCCCACGCGCGCGATGCTCAGAGACTGCTGTAGGCGTAACACTGCGTTACGCTCAGGTTCACCGGGATATTGCCAGGTTCCAGGGGGCATCTCGCGGATCGCTTCGGCGAGGATGTCATAACGGTTGATCGCGTGGACATGCTCTTGAATGAAGGACTCGTAGGGTCGCTCCTGCTCGGAGTCGTCGACCAGAGTTTTTGGGAAGGTGGGCGAGACATAGATAGTGCTGGCAGCCATATATGTAGCCCTATGTTTCGCGATGACCGCAAGGCCTAAACCGAGGACCAGGAGCGCAACCAAAAGCGAGCTGACAGAATGCTGGCGGATGCTTCGTAAGACATTGATACGGATGGGGCTGACGCGCGAAGCCGGACGGAGCGGATACTGGGTCGAAACTGGAGATTGCGGCTCCTGATGATTGCTCGGTGTCATATACATTGGCTTCGATCCTCGGACTGCTTGTCGTCACTTTTCCATGGATTGTGGTTTGCCGATTGTTCCCGTTACAAGACGCGGGATGGATTACGTTCCGGGGAACTCAGCCGGCACCCACGAGCGCAGCAATACTGATCATGGTGGCAGCTGGGCTGATTTTTTGCAGGACGCCTGTTACTTTGTTGAATCCTGAAACCGGCACGTAAATCACATCGCCGGGATGTAGAGTGTACTCTTCTTGTCCGGGAAGAGTGAGAAGCTTCTTGTATTCGACGACGAGGTCTTTGCCGGTTGATCTCTGAAGCAGGTGAATCTTCGGATTGTAGCCGCCAGTGTCACTGCAGCAACCTGCGTCCGCCAGAACGCTCGTGAGGGTCGACTCGGGTGTAAGCGCGATGGAGCCAGGCTTGCTAACCTGGCCCATGACAGAAACAAACAGATGCCGAGGTTCAGGAACGAAAACAATGTCGTTGCGGCGCAAACGCATATCTGCCAATGCATTGCCAGACATTAACAATTCCCTGAGGTTGACCTGGACCGCAGTCGTAGAGCCGCGGTAGATCGTGCAAGTCTCGGGTACACTTGGTCCCGTATTGCTGGCAACACTGGGGGTGCCGGCGGCACCGCTTGCTGCTACGGTCGGAGTGATTAGGCCAGCGCGACCGATGGCATTCAGAAGAGTTGGCGTCTCCTCGAAGGTAATCTCACCAGGGTGCTGCACGTAGCCGACGACACGGACGCGATTCGAGCTGTATTTGTCGATACTTACCGTGACACTAAGGTCGTTGTAGAACTTCGCCAGCGTTTGAGTGATTGCCTTTTCCGCTTGTTCGCGCGTAAGTTCAGCGACGTGAACAGAGCCCGCATACTTAAGAGTGATCACGCCATCCGGGCCCACAGTAGTCTTGCCGTCCAACTCGGGTCTGCCAGCAAAGTTCAGCGTAAGCTCATCGCCGGCCCCGAGGGTATATTCTTCATCGGCAGCGGGTTCAAAGTTCTCCAGAGCTTTCTGACTTCTCATCGTCAGAGTCGGCTCGTTGGGCTGTCCAGCATTCGACGCGACTGTGGAGGGTGGTTGTACGACAGGAGGCAGTGCTGTCTCAGGCTGGGTTGCGGATTGTTGCGCAGCCAGCGAAAGTGCGCTCACACTTAGTGCAAGTGCAGTGCAAGTAAGTCGCAATACGGGGGATCCAAGAATCATTTCAACCCTCCGGGCCGAAGCCCAAATGAGTGCAGTTTTGCACCTTTCATGCTCTCATTGACGCTGGTAGTGCCGTCTAACTCCCAAGTATCCGTGAAGCTTTTGTGTGCTTCAATCCCTACAAGGTGTTATTTCGCTCTGTGCGTACCCAAGTGGCCTTGGCACTGGATCCGCGCAGAACACCGGGAATCATCCAGAGTTTTCGCACTATATAAACCGGAGCCAGGACGAGTAATTGCAGAGTCTTGAAAAACTCCGGTCCAGCCCACGCCGCTGTGAGTACGTGGGCTAATACGATTCCAAGCGAAAAGGCTGCATACCAGCGCAGCCACGCCAATGGGAGACAAAGCGCCAGGAGCAATACGAAAGCTCCATAGGCCATTGGCAATCCTGTCAAATCGCATAGAGGTTCAAGCAGGCGGAGCCGCCCGCAAAGTATTTTGCCAATCAGCGGAATCGCCCAGATGCGAGCCGTATGCAAGCGCCCGCCTTCCCAGCGAGACCGCTGCACGGATTCCCCCGCGCGGGATTCAGGAAAGTCGGCGGAGATCCGAGCGTCTTCGAGATACCGGACCCGTTCGCCAGCCATGACCAAATGTAAGTGATATTCCAGGTCCTCGACAACAGAAAATGCATCGTAGGGAATCGCCTCGAGAATTGCACCGGCGATCGCGAACCCGTTGCCAAGGATGCCCGCCGAATAGCCGAGACGTTCGCGCCCGCGGGGGCGAATAACGTTGAATCCGCGAAATGCGAGCGCCGCAAGGCGAGTGCTGGAACGCCCCGTGGTGCTGAACATCTCGTAACGGCATTGAACTACGCGGGCACCCGACTGCAATGCAACTTGTACGGCGACGACAGTATTTGAAGACACAATAGAATCCGCATCGACGACCATCACGGCGCTGGCGCCTTGCCTGAGTGCGTATTCAAAACCGTAACGCAGCGCGAATCCCTTCCCAACGGCATTCGGGTCGTTGTACTCCAAAGCTTCGGCACCTGCTGCCCTTGCGCGCGCAGCAGTACAGTCAATGCAGTTATGCGCAACGACCAAAATCCGGGTTGTCGCACTCGCAGATGCACGAAGACTCTGAACGCACTTAGCGACTAGCAGCTCCTCATTATGGGCGGGAACGATAATTGCCAATTGACAACTGCTCAGATTCGTCGGGCCAGGTTCGCCCCCGAATTGTCGCCGAGCCGGGAGCAGATTTGCCGAAGTCACCGTAAGCAACTCCAGCACCAACGGGAGGGTTACCCCCACAAGTCCAGCGCCAATCAAGGTTAAAAGGAGGTGTATCATTGCGGCAAACGCCAGTCCTTATACCGGTTAAGTGCGCCGCGACCCCGAAGACGCATTACCTGATCACGCTCGCGAAAGCAGTTGGTATAAGGGTCGGTTCTTTGATTTCATCTGCCGCCAAGATCCGCCGGCAAACGTCTTGAAGCAACTCCACTCGGACATCCACGTGCGCTTTCTCCGGTAGATCCAGACCCCAAGACGGAGTAAAACTGGCCAGCAACCTTTGTTCTGCCTTGGCGGTCCGATAGAGCGCGTCACTAACCATCGTAGTCGTCATGAAATACTTATGCAATTGGCCAGATCGCAGAATGCGCGACAGGTGCGCGGGAAGTTCAGCGAGCCAGAGCTGTTCTCGGCGACGGCGCATCCGGCTTTCTAGGCGAATCAAAGATCCCAGGGACTCGGGGCCTAGATAGCCCGTCCGCGACATATCAAGCACGATATTCATGCCTTGCAGGTACGCGTCCTGACTACAAATGTCGAATTCCTCAAGGGCTGGTCCCCTCAGGTCTCCAATCATTGATATCAGCTTCGTGTTGCCAACCTGCTGGACAAGGATATTTGGCTTGGCGGCTCGCTTGGGCTGCGCCGCGGTCGCCGCGATATAGCCGGGCAAATGCCGCACCAAGCACAGAGCATCCGCGAGATAGCGCGCGGCCAGACGCTGCGGTTCCTGTAGCGCTCTGTGCAGCCATTCGAGGCCGTTACGTTGCATCCAGCGGGGTGCCCGGCGCACCGTCCCAGAGATCGAATCCAGAGTTCCTCCAACACCGATGCAAACGGGGACCCTTAGCCGGTCGCGGTGCATGGCAAGCCATTGCTCCTGCTTAGGGTTGCCGAAAGCGACCAGCAGAATCTCAGGTTTGGCCTCTTCGATCCGCCGCAGAATCTCTTCGTGGTCCATTTTCTCCAGCGGTTGTGGCTCAGGCGAATAGCGGCCCACGATGCGCAGGTCCGGGAATCGCTGTTTCAGTGTGTTAGCTGCCCGCCGAGAACGGCTCTCACTGGCGCCAAGCAAGAAGACACCGTACCCGCGCCGCGAAGAGAAATCGGCGAGCCGCTCCACGAGATCGATGCCGGCGACTCGCTCTTTTAGAGGAGTTCCGATCAGGCGCGACATCCAAACGACAGGCATGCCGTCGGGAACGATCATCTCGCAGGAGCAAAGGATGTTGCGCAAAGCCGGGTCGCGCATGGCATTGCGCAGGAAATCGACATTCGCTGTTGCTACCTGATGGAAGCCACCCTGGCGGATTTGTGCCTCGATGAGCGCTATTGTCTCGTCCATATTTACGTTGTGAAACGGAACCCCAAGGACAGCTACAGTACTGCAAGAAACGTTCAACATGTCGAGCTCCGATACCAAGTTGCCAATCGGTTCACTGCATCAAGTGAGCTGCGATGCCGGAGGATCGTTGTCTCCTGTCGCGTTGTCGCGTCGCGTACGAGCAACATCCGGGGCGACATTTCCGCTCCCAAATGCGGACTTACTGGTGCACGGCGACATGATTGTCGGCGAATGCGACTTCATCACTCACCTGCATCTTGTAGAACAGCCAGTCTGGATCGCTTTGTAGGATCTCGGCGAGATGCACCCGAATATCACCTGTGGGCTCACGAAAGCCATTCATAATCCTGCTGAGGGATGCCTCGTGGATGCCCAACATTCTTGCCAGACGGTTTTGCCGGATGCCTGTGGTGTACATCCGCAGCTTCAGGTTCGGATAAATGTCTCTATTCAAGGTCACGGTTTCGCTCTCGTTTTCCATCGGTTTGCAGCATCCTGTGGGGATCAGAACAAGCTGTTACTGCGACATTGCTTTGCAATATCCGTGCCAAACGCTAAGCGGCTTATCTGTCAACATATTGTTGCAATGCGGCCATCTGGAAAATCCCAAAAAATCTCCATACTTCCCGGAGTGTTCAAAGTAATGCGCAATGTGATCTGGAGGGTCGCGAAGCTAAGTAAGTCAAAGCCGCGCATTGGTTACAGCGATTAGCTTCCATAAGTAACTCAAAATATCCAGATAGTTACGCTTAAAAGTAATCTTGCGAGCTCGTCGTAGATTACCCGGGTAATGCCATTTTTCAGCCTCAAGTTCTCGGCGGTTCTTGACCGATGCCGGGCCATCGGCGGATTTTGAATTGCCTTCACGACGCCCACCCACGTATACTCCAAGCACTACAAGGATCGTTCTGACCGAGTTTTCCTACCGAATAGCGGTATTCGGGGGAGCTGTATCTTGAAGCAGTGAAACAAATTGTTTCAAGCCCGTGGTCGAGTCAGGAATCTGCAGTGGACGAGTTCCTTGTCAGGCGCTCGGTGCGAATTTCGCCGTTTGGCAACAATATCGATTGAAATCGACAGGTGCGTGGAGCGAATGGGCGGAAATGTCGTCCTAGTCGTCCAAAATCCGCAAATGCATGAACAGCTGGTCCAGAGCCTGGCAGCCGAGGGATGTTGCGCCTTCTGTTTTCGGTCGATTGAAGAGGCGGTGGGCTACCTTCGAGAGCCTGGCTGTCCAGCGTCAGTTGTCGTTTTCAACATCACTATGCGTCGCCAGAGTGACTATGCCGCGGTAATCGAGTTGGGCGTGGTGCGCCCAGAACTGCAGATTTTGCTGGTTGCACAGGAGCGCGGCCCTTTGCCCGATTTGTTGGCGGGCGGGAATCGAAGAGTTCGGATTCTGGACAAGCCGCTTAACCATTCCGAATCCGGAGCGATCCTGAGAAGGGCGCTCAAGTCTGCGGCATCTGTGGCCGTCGATGCAGTGACTGGGGCCAGTTCAGGTCAGACCGGGACTATTCTTCCGTATTCAGAGGAATTCCTCCGAAGGGTAGGCATGGCGGAAGTACCTGTCCTGTTGAGCGGTGAGACCGGGGTAGGCAAGGAGGTCATGGCAAGGCGGCTTCGCACCTATTCTGTTCGTGCGGACAAGCCCTTTCTCAAACTGAATTGCGCTGCATTACCTCCCGAATTGGCCGAAAGTGAACTTTTTGGGAGCACAAAGGGTGCATTTACCGGGGCCACAGCAGATCGGCTCGGTAGATTTGAGACTGCTCAAGGTGGCACCCTTCTGTTGGACGAGATTGGAGATATGGATCTCAGGCTGCAGACCAAACTGCTGCAAGTCCTCCAGGATGGCGAGATCCAGCCACTTGGGAGCAACCGGACCATCAAGGTGAATGTTCGCGTAATGGCAGCGACTCATCGCGATCTGACTCGTGCGATCCAGGAGGGCACCTTTCGCGAAGACCTGTACTATCGGCTCAACGTCATCAAGATTGTGATTCCACCTCTTCGGGAACGGCGTGAAGAGATTTTGTCCTTGGCCGAAACACTTCTGGCTCGTCATTTACCAAAGGGGTATAAGATCCCGATCATTAGCGATGAGCTAAAAAAGTTTCTGCTTGAGTACCGCTGGCCCGGCAATGTCCGCGAGCTCGAGAACGTGATGCGCCGGTTCATCGTTTATCAGGACTCAGCAATGTTGATTCAGGAGCTTTTGGATGGTGCCGATGATCTTCGTTCCGTGATTTCTCTGGCAAAGGTGACCAGTTTCCCGGATGCGGAGACGCCGGAAGAGAGCTCAAGCGGCAAACAGCCAGATCGCGTTGAACGCCTGGATCGTCTCGCGGAAGCGTCGCGGATCGCTGAAACAGAGCTGTTGCTGGATGCGTTGGAGGCCTGCCGATGGAACCGCCGCCAAGCTGCGGCTTCGCTTCAAATTGAATACAAGGCATTCCTCTATAAACTGCAAAAGTACGGAATCGTCGAGTCCAAGGCGAAGCGACGTGAGATCAGTGCATAATTCGATGCGTGCATTGAGAGTATACTTCCCGTAAAATCTGGTCGATCCCAGTGTTTTGAAGTTCACGAAGGAGCGAAGGCGTGTTCGACAACATCCGCGAGGATTGGCGCACCTACGAACGCCAGTGGACTCGCCAGGGACTCTGGGTAATGGTTGTCTACCGTTTTGGCAACTGGCGTTATGGGATTCGCAGCCGGGCCATTCGACTTCCATTCTCGATCGTCTATAAACTGCTCAAGCTCGTTGCGGAGATTCTGACGGGAATCGATCTTCCTTGTGAGGCAAAGTTGGGCAGGCGCTTTCGCATCGACCATTTTGGCGGCATCGTCATCAGCGGCGATACGGTCTTCGGAGACGACTGCGTGATTCGTAACGGTGTCACCGTCGGCTTGCGCCATACTGGGCAGCGCGGAGCGCCAGTGATTGGGAACCGCGCTGATATAGGAGCCGGAGCGAAGGTCTTAGGCAGCATTCTCATCGGTGATGACGTGGCCATTGGCGCGAACGCTGTGGTAATTACAGACGTGCCATCCAACTCTATCGCGGTCGGAGTTCCAGCAAAGATTCGTCCGCGCCAGAGCGCGAGGCCATTGATTGTCGGCGCGGAATAGGGTATGGATCCGATAGGCAGAGACCATGCAACCGCTTGAGACTCTGAGCGCAGCACTGACGCTAATCACGATTGCGCTCATGCTGATCCGCTTAAGCGTACGGCTACCGTTACGGATTGCCTCCATTCTGATGGTCGTAGTGTTCGCCATGCAGGTCTTATTGGAGGGCCCGCACTGGCAGCTTTTCCCAATGTATTTTGCTTGTTTCGTCGTGCTGTTTTTCATGGCGTTGGGCCGTCGATGGTGGCAGGGGAGTATCACTCTTGTCGCCATCGCGGTCCTTGTGCTTACCGGCTCAACGGTACTCGTGTCATGGATGATGCCAATGTTCAAGCTGCCGAAACCAACTGGACCATACGTGGTCGGAACACACATTCTGTATCTTGTCGATACGAGCCGCAATGAAGAGAATGGACCATCCCCAAGTGGCAAGCGCGAACTGGTGGTTCAAGCATGGTATCCAGCAGATCGACCATCGTTCTTTGCCAGCCAACTTGAAAACTACCAGCGACGAAAGGAAGTGACTCTACGGGCTTCCTATCGCGCAGTGCTCAAAACCAATTCATATAAGGATGCAGCGATCCAGCACGGCGGCCCGTTCCCGGTCCTGATCTATAACCCAAGCTGGATGGGCGAGCGCACAGAAGGAACGTTTCAGATGGAGGAGTTGGCTAGCCACGGATTCTTTGTGGTTGGTGTCGATCACACATTTTTCGGCGGGTTGGTTGAATTTCCCGACGGACGCGTGGAAGATTCTCATCTCGCTCCCAATCTCGGAAATTTCGAGCACTCCACAGTCGAGGAACAGTGGTCCCTGGGCGGCAAGTATGTCCGAATCGAGGCTCAAGACGACATTTTCGTGCTCAATCAGCTCCAAGAGATGAACCAAAATCCAGAAAGTACTTGGTATCACAAGCTGGATATGTCGCGAGTGGGAGCGCTGGGGTTCTCGATTGGCGGAGCTGCAGCGGAACAAATGGCCTACCAGGATTCGCGCGTGAAGGCTGCGCTTGATATGGATGGCTGGAGCTTTGGAGATGTTGGAATCCATGGCTTGGCCAAGCCTTTGATGGTGATTTTTGAGGACCTGCGTCAGACCGTTCCAACGACGGTACAACTTCACACGGACTCCATCCCCGAGCGGAGGAAGTGGGAATTCTCTGCGGAAGACTTTGATCATGTGATGGGCGGGTTGCGCAAGAACGGAGGCTATCTGCTATTTATCGCCGGGACTCGTCATGTAGATTTTAGTGACCGGTCATTGCTCTCGCCGATGCGTTCATTGACGGGCGCGGGAACCCTCGATCCTGGCCGCGCCCACACCATTATCAATGCGTACACCGTTGCCTTCTTCTCACATGTATTGAACGGTCAAGATGAGCCATTACTGGATGCCTCTCGAGCTCCATTTCCAGAGGTGGAGTTTGCGCATTTTGGGGGCGACCAGCCTTGAGATTCGGATGGACTCGGGTTTTCCTGCACATGGAACGCGGACAAGCCGCGCAGAGTCGACAAGTATTAGGTATACATAGCCGCTGCTTCGGACTCCTGGAGTTCGTGCTGGAGTCGCTGCGCCAAGCTGCGGTTAAATGGCTTCTTAAACATGGATACATGGTCGCCGGGCACGAAGTTGACTTCCACACCGCCCTGTGCGACCGCACTCCATCCAAGCGTCGCATCCATTTCGGCAAAGTTAGGGACATCGGCGGCTCGAAAGAGGTTCAATTTGCCAGGGTAAGGGCGGGCGGACATGTCGTTAATCACCGCCATGCTGGCATAGACGTTGTTGAACGCCGCTTCGGACAGTGATAACCCGAAACGTTTCTGTAACCACAACATCGTGCGGTAATTTGCCATGTAATAGGACTCGACCGCCCAGTCCCAGTTTCGAATCAGCGCCTCGGAAATATAGGTGATCTTTTCCTCCCAAGGTATCCGTTGGATTCGACCGATGTGAAAGACGGTCTTTTTCCAAAGTCTCGATGTCCAAGGAACCAACCCTTTGGGAAGACTGAAACCGGGCCGTTCAGCGTCGAAGAGGGCCACCAATCCAACTTGGCACCCAGTCTCGCGAAGCTGGCGGGCGATCTCTACCGTGAGTGTTCCTGCGGCGCACCAACCAGCCAGGTAGAGAGGTCCGCTGCCATATACAGCGAGAATCTCTCTTGCGAATTTTAGTGCACGATCCTCCATGGTCATTGGTGCGCGTTCATCTCCCATTTCTCGCACCCCGTAGACGGGACGATCCGGTTCCACAATCTCCAGCATCGCGTTGTATAGCAAATAGGACTGTACAAGGAAGATAGGCGCCAATCTTCCGTGAGGGCGAATCGGTACGATCACGGACGGAGAAACTCCCTGGCGGATCACTTGGGCCAAATCCCGAACTGTGGGCGCATCAAAGAGCAGTGAAATCGGCAGTCTTATTTGCAACTCTCGGTCAATTCGGGAGAAGAGTCGAACCGTCAGCAGCGAATAACCGCCGAAACGAAAGAAGCTGTCAGTCACTCCGATGGAATCGTTCTTGAGTACGTCGCGGAATATGCGAAGTAACTTCGCTTCCAGGTCGTCAGATGCAGCCGCAGCCTCCGGGTGATCGGCCGCGATTTGCCTGGGAACAGACTCGGGGACCGGTAACCCGCGACGATCAATTTTGCCACTGGATGACAGAGGATATTGATCAACCGTCACGAATAGGGCGGGAAGCATGTATTCAGGCAAGGATTTCGAAGCATGCTCGCGCAATGAGGCAGCACCGATCTGCGGATCGGGACAGATGACGTAGGCCACCAGGCGATGTTCGCCAGGCAGGTCTTCCCGCAGCACGACCACTGCATCCGTGATTGACGGGTGAGTTCGCAGCACAGACTCTATTTCTCCCAATTCAATACGGAATCCGCGAAGTTTCACCTGATGATCAAGCCGGCCAAAGAACTCTAGTTGATCACCGCGGACGATTCGAACCAGATCCCCAGTTTTGAACAGAAAGCTGGTCGGGTCGTTCGACGCGTCTCTGAATGGATCTGGAACAAAGCGCTGGATCGTTAGTTCACGCCGATCCACGTACCCTGGGCTGACTCCGACTCCTCCGATGTAAAGCTCACCAGCAACCCCTGGAGGGAGAAGGTGGCCGGAATTGTCCATTACATAGAAGGTGGTGTTCGCGATTGGCGGGCCAACAGGGACGGCGCCTGACTCACTCTGGATGCGTATCACGCCGGAGTAGATTGTGGTTTCCGTCGGGCCATAGCAGTTCCACAACTCACCGCCACGGTCGAGAAGATCGTTGGCTAGTTCGCGAGACAAGGCTTCGCCGCCGGAGATCATTTTGAGGTTGCGTTTTCCGCTCCAGCCAGCCGATACGAGCATCCGCCAAGTCGCAGGAGTAGCCTGCATACAGGTGATGTCGTGATCTTTGATGAGTTGGGCAAGACGATAGGGGTCGACGGAGTCCTGGCGGCTGGCAATCACCACGGTCCCGCCCGAACAAATTGGCAGGAACATATCCATGGTGGCGATATCGAAGGAAATTGGCGCTACTGCAAGCGTCCTGTCTGATTCGTTTATGCCCGGTTTCCGCCACATCGAACAAATCAAATTCAGCAAAGCTCGATGCGTTATGCGCACACCCTTTGGCTTACCGGTTGTTCCCGATGTGTAGATTGTATAAGCCAGATTGTCGGGCTCGATGTGACTTGGGGGGGCAGGCGGGTTGGAAATGTTCTCTGCAGGCCGATCGACACAAAGAATCGGCAGCGCGTCGAGCCCCAACTTACCTGAGATTGAAGCGGCTGTCGAACTGTCTGAAAGAAATGCTGCCGGTTTGCATTCCTCCAGAATGCCGCGCAAGCGATTGAGAGGATTGTGCGGATCGAGTGGCACGTAGTAGGCACCCGACTTGAGAACCGCCAAGAGCGCCAGTAACAAATCGACTGACCGCTCCATGCAAACTGCTATTGCGCGATTTGGACCGGCCCCCAAAGATATCAGGTTTACGGCGAGCTCGTTGCTGCGCTCTTCCAGCTCGCGGTAAGTATATCGTCGATTG
>Ga0302314_10014961_pt1 | contig 13226 bp, 9 predicted proteins | sample III_Palsa_N2_3_FD_200533 | JGI IMG/M metagenome (GOLD analysis project Ga0302314, IMG submission 200533) | Peat permafrost microbial communities from Stordalen Mire near Abisko, Sweden - III_Palsa_N2_3 | ecosystem: Environmental > Terrestrial > Soil > Palsa > Peat permafrost | place: Sweden...
TCGGCATGGCGAGAGTCAGACAGAATCTCCACAGCGATGGCTCCGGCCGCCTCATCCAAGCCACGCTGATCAACGCTGATCTTGGCACAGCCCCTGCCGCTAGAAAACGGGCCGCACCTGTATTCCCGGCGTACCGAACCGTCCTCGTACGTCGTCAAAGCCGCCCCCGGGTGCCCGGTGAGCGGTTTGCCGCAACCCGGACGGCCGCAGAAGGCTATACCCGTGCACAGGTAGGTATCCGAGCGCGGCTCGCTGCGCCGACGAGCAGCGTACATCGCGCATACCCGGTCGAAGTCCTCCTCGGAAACGATTGGCTCTCCAGGCAGACGGCCAGCAATAGATTTGACGTTTTCTTCCGTGTCGGTGTGGAGGATTCTCCCGCAGTTGCGCTCCCTGATCAGAAGACGATGGAGGGATGTCTCGGCCCAAGGATTGCCCTGGCTGGTGAGGATGTCGCGCGGGTTGAGGTCACGTACCAGCGCGTTCTGTGGTTCTCCCGCCAAGGTCCGCCTCGTCAGTTCCCGGATGATCTCGGCTTCGGCTTCGCGCACGGTCACGAAATCTTCTTCGAAACCGAATGGCCGGGTTGTGGTGTTCGGCTCCCCCGACAGTGCCTTGAGCCGCTTGCCTCGCCGGGCTCTGGTGGACAGACGGTCGGAGTAGTAGGCGGCGGCGTTGATCGCGTCGCGGAACGCCTTCTTGCCGTTCGGCGTGGTCAGGTCGTACTCGCTCTCGCTGTCCAGCACGCCCAGGCCGCGAGCGGCCAGCTCGATCATCCGCTCGGCGTCCTTCGGCTGACGGGTGAACCGCTCCAGGTCGAACACAATGAACCCGCCGGACACGCCGCGCTCAAGCCGGTCTATCAGCTCGTCCCACGCCGGACGCCGGACAGTCGGGTCCCAGGCCGAACGCCCATGGCCGTGGTGAAGGCGGCCGTGGACGCGGTCGCCGCCCGGGCACCCCGGGTCAGCCTCGTGCTCAAGGCGGATCTGCGCCCCGGGGTCAGCGACACGATCACCACGAAGGTCGAGACGATCGAGCGCTACCTCGACTCCTAGGCCCCTGGGCTCCTAGCCGGCCGCGGCGCGGGCTGCCACTTTCCATCAGTCCAACTGGAAACGAATCAGCCGCTGACGTCGGGGCCGGCCTTGGTGATGGTGATCCGGAGTAGGACGCGCTTGTCGCGCTCCATCGCGGCCCGGTAGTCGTCCCAGTCGGGGTGCTCGCCGGAGATGGTTCGGTAGTAGCTGACCAGGCCGTCCATCGCCTCAGGGAGTTCGACGATCTCCGCTGTGCCCTCGATCTGCACCCAGCCGCCGAAGAACTTGTCAGGGAACGCGCACAGCCAGACCCGCGGGTCACGACGTATGTTGCGGACCTTGTACGCGGTCTCCCTGGTGCTGATCAGCACGTGGCCGTCGTCGTCGACGCCGATGGTCACCGGTGACAGCTGGGGCGTTCCGTCACTTTTGATGGCGGCGAGCACCGCGTGATGCTGAGTGCGGACGTAGTCGAGCGCTGCGCTGATATCCATGCGTCCATCTTCGTCCCTTGAGCTGACGCCGCGTCTAGCCCTCGGCTTGGCCTCGGTTCCTGGGGGTTCTGCTGTTACCCGGCTCGACAGGTACTGCCTCACCGAGAACGAACGAGGTTAGATGGATCATGAGGCAGCTTGAAGCGGCTTGAAGGAGACACACCGATGACGACATGGACGAGCGAAGAACTCGCCACGGCGGACACCACCGACGAAATGCAGATCTCGTCCGTGCGCGGCGACACCACGCTGAGCAGCCCGCGAACGATCTGGGTCGTGCGCGACGGCCAGGACCTGTATGTACGCTCGGTCAACGGACCCACCGCCGCCTGGTTCCGCGGCACGCTGGCCCGTCGCGAAGGCCGCATCCGCGTCGGCGCCCTCGAAAAGGATGTCACCTTCGTTGACGCCGACGACTCCGTCAACGACCAGCTCGACGCCGCGTACCGGAGCAAGTACCGGCGTTACGCCAAGAGCATCGTCGACAGCATCAACAGTCCCAAGGCGCGCGCGGCAACGCTCAAGCTCCTGCCGCGCTGAACCGCGCCCGCGGCGACGACTCGCAGCGTCCACAGCGACGCGCAGCGATTCTCAGCGACTCGCAGTGAAGGGAACACCGTTATGAAGCACATCAAGCTGGGCAACCTGGACGTCGCCCGCATCGGTCTTGGCGCGATGACCATGGCCGGGGTCTACGGCGCGGCGGACTTGGACGAGACCGAGTCGATCCGCACCATCCACCGGGCGATCGAGCTTGGCGTTACTCTCATCGACACCGCCGAGATCTACGGGCCCTTCACCAACGAGGAACTCGTCGGGCGGGCGTTGAAGGGCCGGTGCGATCAGGTCGTGCTTGCCACGAAGTTCGGCATGGTCTCACACGCGAACGGCGGCCCTGGACACATCGACAGTAGCCCGGCCAACATCCGCGTCGCCGTCGAAGGTTCACTCAAGCGGCTGGGCACCGACCACATCGACCTGTACTACCAGCACCGGGTCGACCCGAACGCACCGATCGAGGACACCGTCGGGACCCTTGCCGACCTGGTGGCCCAGGGCAAGGTCAGGCACATCGGCCTTTCCGAGGCATGGGTCCCGACCATCAGGCGTGCCCACGCCGTTCACCCGGTCACCGCCCTGCAGTCCGAGTACTCCCTGTGGACCCGCGACCCGGAGAAGGAGGTTCTGCCGGTACTGAGCGAGCTCGGCATCGGCTTCGTGCCTTACTCCCCGCTCGGCCGCGGCTTCCTCACCGGGAAGATCCGCTCCGCCGACCAACTCGACGCCACCGACTCGCGGGTGAGCAACCCGCGCTTCACCGGCGAGAACTTCCAGCACAACCTGCGCCTGGTCGCCGAGGTCGAGGCCATCGCGACCGAGGTCGGCGCCACACCAGCGCAGGTCGCCCTCGCCTGGCTGCTCGCCCAGAGCGAGCACTTCGCCCCGATCCCCGGCACCAGGCGCGTCTCCCGTCTCGAAGAGAACCTCGCCGCCGACGCCGTCGAGCTGACCGCCGAGCAGATCCAGAAGCTCAACGACCTGCCCCCGGCGGCCGGCGACCATCACACCGAGGCGCAGATGCGCATGCTCGAACGCTGACTCAGCCGACCCAGGGGAAGGGAGCGAGGTCGGGCTCGACCCAGCCGTTCTTCGCCTGTGGGCTGGCTAGCGTTGCCGGGCGGTAGAAGCGGGTAAGCAGGCGCTTGTCGAGCAGCGCGGTGTGGCGGTCGGCGACGGCGGTGAATTCGGTGAATTCACCGCCTTCGCCTCCGCCGGATTCGGTCGCGTGGTGTCCGACTAGTTCAACCCACGCCCGGCTGACGGTCACGTGGTATTTCTGTGGCGCGCCCGCGTAGCGGGCGGTGCGCTGGATGCCGTCGCTGACCAGGCTGACCGCCGCGGGCACGCCGCAGCGTCGCACGGCCAGCCAGGTTAGGTGGACATGCTCCCGATGACCGAACCGCTCGCTGGCCGCCATCACCTCGGCCATCAACTCCTCGAAGGTGGGCATGCCGTCAGGCTGCGCACCTGCCTCGTGCTTGTGCTGCTTGTTCATGAGGACACTTCCGTCAGGGCTTGCAGGGCGGTGCGCAGGGCGGCGATCGCGTCGGCGCGCAGGTTGCCGAGCGCGCGGTGCTCAAGGCCGGTAATGGCCTGCCGAATCGTGGCGGCGGCCAGGCGTCCGGAAGGGGTGAGCTCTATGAGCACCGCCCGGCGATCTCCCTGGCGGGTGCCGCGCGTGATGTGGCCGCGTCGTTCCAGGCGGTCAAGCACGCTGGTCAGCGTGGTGGGGCGGGCACCCATGGCAGCGCCGAGCTCGGACACGGTTCGCCCGTGGCCGTCGGCGAGGTTGGCGAGCGCATTGATCTCGGACGCGGTCAGGTCCAGGTCAACGAGCTCCGCCGAGAGCACCTGCAGGGTGGCGTGGGTGGCCCGCTGGAGCGCCAGTAGGGCAGACCAGTCGGATGACACGATTTCGGACTTCACGATTTCGTACTATACTATTTCGTATTATTTTTAACAAGCCTCTAGGAAAACCCCAGTTCCGGCTAAAGGCACCGAGAAGCCACGTGCTGTTTGCCTGCGTGTGGTACTCGTTGCCTGGCGGGTCACGTGATGAGGAGGGGACGCCGTGAGTGGTCTGGGCGGGTTCCCCTCGCGGGGGGTGTGGCGGCTGCCGGGCTTGCGGTGGGTGGACGTCGTGGTGGGGGCCGCGCTGATCGCGCTGCTGTTCGGGCTGCTGCGGCTGGCGCCCGCACTCAATGCGCCGTTCCTGCCGCGCACGGCGCCATCGCAGGTGTCGACGGACGTGGCCGACCTGCCGTATTACGCGGTACGGTCGCTGCTGCGGATGTTCATCGCGCTTGTGCTCTCGGTGCTTTTCACCTTCGTCTACGCCACAGCCGCGGCGCGGCTGCGCCGGGCGGAGAAGGTGTTGCTGCCGGTGCTCGACATCTTGCAGTCGGTGCCGGTGCTCGGGTTCTTGTCGGTGACGGTGACGGCGTTCATCAACCTGTTCCCCGGCTCGGAGCTGGGCCTTGAATGCGCCTCGATCTTCGCCATCTTCACCGCGATGGCGTGGAACATGACGTTCGCGTTCTATTACTCGCTGGTATCGCAGCCGCGTGAGCTTGATGAGGCCGCGCGGGTGATGCGGCTGACCAAGTGGCAGCGGTTCTGGCGGCTTGACGTGCCGAGCGGGATGATCCCGCTGGTGTGGAACGGGATGATGAGCTTCGGCGGGGCCTGGTTCTTCCTGGCCGCCTCCGAGTCGATCTCGGTGCTCAATCACACCTACACGCTGCCCGGCATCGGCTCCTACGTCGCCGCGGCCATTGAGCAGGGCGACCTGGACAAGGTCCTCATCGCCATCGGCGTGATGATCATCATGGTGATCGGCGTGAACGTCCTGTTCTGGCGGCCGATGACCGCCTGGGCGGAGCGGTTCCGCGTGGAGGAATCCGAGGCCGCCGAGCGCCCGCGCAGCCTGGTGCTTGACCTCCTGCGCCGCTCGGAGGTCCCGCACCTGCTCGGCCGTCCGCTGCGGCCCGCGGGCCGGTGGCTTGACCGGGCCACGCGGCCGCTGGGCCTGGCCGAGCACCCCCTCGGCGGCTCGCCGGTGCGGGAGCGGACCGGTGACGTGTTCTTCGCCGGGGTGATCGCCGCGGTGGTGGCCTTCGGGGCGTGGAAGGCGCTCGGGTACGTGCACGCCACCGTCGGCCTCGGCGAGTTCGGGCAGGCCTTCCTTTTTGGGGCGGCCACGTTCGGCCGGGTCGTGGCGCTGACGATCGCGGCCACCGTGGTCTGGGTGCCGATCGGGGTGTGGATCGGCATGAACCCGAAGGTCACCAGGATCGCGCAGCCCGTGGTGCAGGTGCTGGCGAGTTTCCCCGCGCTCTTCCTGTTCCCGTTCGCCGTCGTCGTCTTCCTCGCACTGCACATTCCGCTGAACGCCGGGTCGATCCTGCTGATGGCGCTCGGCGCCCAGTGGTACATCCTGTTCAACGTCATCGCCGGCGCCTCGGCGATCCCGTCGGACCTGCGCGAGGCGATGACCAACCTCGGCGTCAAGGGCTGGCTGAAGTGGCGGTCGTTCATCCTGCCCGCGATCTTCCCCTCCTACGTCACCGGCGGGATCACCGCCGCCGGCGGCGCGTGGAACGCCTCGATCGTCGCCGAGGTGGTCAGCTACGGTAGCCACCACCTGACCGCCTACGGCCTCGGCGCCTACATCACCCAGGCCGCCGCCACCGGGGACTTCCCGAAGATCCTGGTGGGCATCAGCGTGATGAGCCTTTACGTGGTCGCCGCCAACCGGCTGGTCTGGCGGCGACTGTACGCCCTCGCAGAAACCCGGTACGCGCTATGACCACTGTTACCCGCGACCCCGCACCCCGCGCCGTTGGGGCGGTGATCGTTCAGGCCGACGCGGTATGCAAGGCCTTCACGTCGCCCGACGGCACGGCCCTGCCAGTGCTCGAAAGCATCAGCTTCACCCTGGCCGAAGGCGAGATCGTGGCGCTGCTCGGCCGGTCAGGGTCGGGCAAGTCGACCCTGCTGCGCTGCGTCGCCGGGCTCATCGCCCCGTCAAGCGGCACCGTCTCCTACCGTGGCACCCCGCTGAGCGGCGCGAATCCCGGGGTGGCGATGGTCTTCCAGTCCTTCGCGCTGCTACCCTGGCTGACCGTCCAACAGAACGTCGAACTGGGCCTGCAGGCCCAGGGCGTCGGGGCGGCCGAGCGGCGCGAGCGGGCACTGAAGGCGATCGACCTGATCGGCCTCGACGGCTTCGAGGGCGCCTATCCCAAGGAACTGTCCGGCGGCATGCGGCAGCGCGTCGGGTTCGCCCGCGGCATCGTGACCGAGCCGGACGCGCTGCTGATGGACGAGCCGTTCTCCGCCCTTGACGTGCTGACCGCAGAGAACCTGCGCACCGAGCTCGTCGGCCTGTGGGAAGGACACGAGGCCCCGGTCAAGTCGATCCTGATCGTCACCCACAACATCGAGGAGGCCGTGCTGCTCGCCGACCGGATCCTGGTGCTCTCATCCAACCCCGGCCGCATCCAGGCCGAGCTCACCGTCGAACTGCCCCGTCCCCGCGACCGGCACGCTCCCCGGTTCGAGGCCCTCGTCGACACCGTCTACGGCATCCTGACCGGCCGCGAGCAGGCCGCCGCCGCGGCCGTCGTCGCCCCCGCCGTGGGCGGCGGGGGCGCCGGCATTCGCCCAGCGGGCACTCCGGTCACCATGCCGCTGCCGGACGTCAGCGTGGGCGGCCTCGCGGGCCTGCTTGAGATCCTCACCGCCCGCGGCGGCGAGGACGGTCTGGCCGAGATCGCGGACCAACTCAACTTCGAGATCGATGACCTGCTGCCACTTGTCGACGCCGCCGTGCTGCTTGGCCTGGCCCGCGTCGACGGCCCCCGCATCGCCATCACGGAAGCGGGCAGGGAGCTCTCCTCCGCCGACATTCTCACAAGCAAGCAGTTGTTCGCCCGCTATGCCGCCCGCAGCGCCCCGCTGGTCCGGGCGATCGTGCAGGCCCTGGCCGCAACCGACGACCACACCCTGCGCGAAGGCTTCTTCCTCGACCTGCTACGCCGCGGCTTCAGCACCGTCGAGGCCCGCAGCCAATTGGAGACAGCGATCGACTGGGGCCGCTACGCCGAGCTGTACGACTATGACCGCGACGACGGCGAGCTAACCCTGGAACCAGGCGCACAGGACTATCTGTAGGCGCTCGCGGACAGGTTCGCTTCCCCAGCCCGACCGTTCACCTCCCGCTCGCCCGCTTAATGACCTCTTCCTCGGCGAGCGGGCTCCGCGGGTGATAGCTCCGGCTTCCCTAACAGCATTCCCGAGGCGACTCTGTACGGCTTTGGGATGATCGGCGGCAATGGCCCGGAATCCCCACTTTCCCTGGCGTTCCGTGCGCGCTTCGGTGATCATCCGCAGGGACGCGTGCAATGGCGGGTTCCGGCGGGGCAACCGGTCGATGGCGAACAGGCGCTCGTCGAGTTCGCCGTGTTACTTCACCCACGCGCCCAGCCCGGCGGCCAGCAAAGCAGGCATATAGTCGTGGCCGCAGCTCCTATGGATTGGGGCCGCAACTCCTTGAGATTGTGGATCTTGCTGCTGTGAATGTGGTGGCCGAGCGGCCTGCCTGACCGCGGACCCGCTACACGGCGAGCGGGACGCGGTTGACGAGGGCGGTGAGGCCAGCCTCATCGAGGAGGTCGGCGGGGCGCACGGTGCGGTCATGGCCGACGTAATAGAAGGCGGCTCGGACCTTCTCGAGCGGAACGTGGGCCAGCGCCGACCAGGCGAGGCGGTAGGCGGCGAGCTGGACGGCTACCGCGTCCCTCTCCGTAGCCGTGCGAGGCGGCTGACCTGTCTTCCAGTCCACCACATCGAACCCGCCGTCGGCATCAGCGAATACCGCGTCGATCCGGCCGCGGACCTGGCGGCCACCGATGAGCGTGTCGAACGGCACCTCCACGTCGCGGGGCCATCGGCCGCCCCACTCGCCGGCCTCGAAGCGGGCCTTGAGCTCCATCAGGTTCTCGTCTGGCTCCTGCTCTGGCTCGGCGAACAGGTCGTCGTCGTCAATCAGTCGCTGCTGACCGAACCGCTCCTCGAGCCACAGGTGGAACGCGGTGCCGCGGCGGGCCGCCCTCGCTGGCGGCCGTGGCATCGGACGGCGAACCTGGCGGGCCAGCTCATCCGGGTCCCTTGCCAGCATGACCAGTGCGGAGACCGACAACCTGGCGGGCAGCAGCACGGGGACCTGGCCGTCGCCGCGCTCGCGCTGCCGGCCACGCTCGGCGAGGAGCAGTCCCGCGTCCAGGTCCCATGCCTCGATCAGTTCCCGCTCCTCCGGGCTGAGCCCGTCGCTGTCGGGCTCGGCGTTGGTGTTGGTGTCGGGCTTGGTGTTGGTGTTGGTGTTGGTGTCAGGCTCGGTGTTGGTGTTGGTGTCAGGCTCGGTGTTGGTGTTGGTGTCAGGCTCGGTGTTGGTGTTGGTGTCAGGCTCGGTGTTGGTGTTGGTGTCGGGCTTGGTGTTGGTGTTGGTGTCAGGCTCGGTGTTGGTGTTGGTGTCGGGCTTGGTGTTGGTGTTGGTGGCGGCCTCGACAAGGGCGGCCGCCTCGCGGACCGCCGCGTAGGATCGGCCGGCCGGGGTGACCGGCCATTCCGCCTCGTCTACCTCGGCGAGCAAGGGGTTCTCAGCGTCCTCGGCCGGCGGGTCCGCCCACTCCGCCACGGGACCCACTTCGCTGGCCTCGCACGCCCGACGCACCTCGGCGAGGAAGACCGACGGGCCGAGCGGCGCGGTCGCGTCGCCCCACCAGTAACCCGAGCAGCCCAGCCAGAACGCGGCCCTGGTTGCCGCGACGTAAGCGAGCCTGCGTTCCTCGGCCAGGTCACGGGTGCCGCAGGCGGTCGTGAACGCGTCAAGCGCGTCGGCGTCGAGCGCGGTGAGCTCCGGCAGGTCGGCGGCATCGCCGCGGAGCGGGAACGGTATCAGCCGCGCGTTGTCCGTCCATCGCGTCGATACCCGTGGCCTAGCGGGGAAGACCGAGGACCTGTCGCCCGCCGCAAGCCCAGGAACGAAGACGGCCGGCCACTGCAGCCCCTTAGCGGCATGCACGGTGAGCAGCTTGACCGAATCCGACTCCCCCACTCGCCCCGTTTCGAGGCCGAACTCCTCCTGCTGCGCGGCGGCCAGGTAGGCGAGAAACGCGCCAAGGGTCGGCTCTGGCTGGTCGCCCGCGAACGTGGCCGCCACGTCGGTGAACGCGTCCAGGTCCGCCCGTGCGGCGGACAAATCACCGCCCGGCCGCGCGGCCACCTCGATGTCCAGGCTGAGCGCACGCTCCACCTCGGCGATCAGGTCGGCGAGCGGCCGTGAGACATGCTCGCGAAGCAGCCGCATCTCGTCGGCTAGAGCGCGCAGCCGGGCGTACCCGACCGACGAGTAACCGGTTTCGTCGCCCAGGTCGTCGAGCGCCTCGACAAGCGAGCCTGTCTCCGCCGTGAGGTCGGTGACCGCCTCCGCGAGCGCGTCAAGCGCCACGTCGGCTTCGCCGGGCTCCCTGGAAACGCCGGGTTCCTCAGATACGCCGGAATCCCCAGAAATGCCGGGCTCTCCGGGAACGCTGGACTCTCCTGATTCGCCATGCTCCTGGGAACCGCCGCGGGTGAGATCGCGCGCGCGACGGCCGAGGGCGACTAGATCGCGGGGCCCGATCCGCCAGCGCGGACCGGTCAGCAGGCGGGCAAGCGCGTCCGATGCCGCCGCGTCGTGCAACACGCGCAGCGTGGCCACCAAGTCCTGCACCTCTGGCACGGACAGCAGGCCACCAAGGCCGACCACCTCGCACGGAATGCCACGGCCCTCGATCGCGCGGCGCACCGCCACGAACTGGGATCGTTTCCTGCAGAGCACCGCGACGTCGGACGGGCGCACTCCGACGGCTCGGCCATCCGGCCAGGGCTGTCCATCTGGTGCCGATCCGGCAGGCAACGCGAGCAGCCCGGCGGTCCTAGCGGCTATCCATTCGGCCTCATCGATCACCGTCGGGAGCAACGCCGCGGTCACCGTGCCCCTGGCGGCACGGCCTGGCGCGGGTACAAGCAGCGGCACGCCGGGCGCCTCGGCGCGCAGCCGCGCCTGGATCACGGCGGCGGCGTCAAGCACTCGGCCCGTGTTGCGAAAGCTGGTGGACAGCAGGCGGACCGGCGCCTGCGCACCGGACTTGGCCGGGAAGTCGCTGGCGAACCGGCGCAGGTTGCCCGCACTCGCGCCGCGCCAGCCATAGATCGACTGGCAGGGGTCGCCCACCGCGGTCACCGGGTGGCCGCCGCCGAAGAGCGCGCGCAACAGCACCAGCTGCGCATGGCTGGTGTCCTGGTACTCGTCGAGCAGTACGACCTGGTACCTGCCGCGCTCGGCCGCGCCAACCTCCGGGTGACGCGCCGCGATCCGCGCCGCCAGCTCCACCTGGTCGCCATGGTCGAGCACCTCGCGCGCCTTCTTGGCCTCGATATAACGAGTGACAAGCGGGAGCAGCTGCTCACGGGCCCGCTGCGTCTCGATCACCCGCCGGACGGTGGCCGGGACCTTACCCGGCAGCGCTACCTGCTCGGCGGCCAGCCACTCACCCACGGCAAGCACGTCATGCGGCGCCTTCAGATGCTCGGCGAGGTCCCCTGCGAGCTGTAGCACGGCCGCGGTGACGGTCTGCGGCGTCCACTGCACCTCGTCCATCGACCCGTCGTAAGCGGCCACGATCGAGGCGGCAAGCTGCCAGGAAAGCGCGGACGTGATCAGCCGCATCGACGGCTCAAGACCTTCTCTGAGCGCGTGATCGCTGACCAGCCGGCCGGCGTAGGCGTGGTAAGTGCCGATCACCGGCTCGAACTCCGACTCGGCCTCGGCCGCCCCAGCGAGCCCGGCACGGCGCAGCGCGTCAAGGCGCGCACGGACCCGCTCGGCGAGCTCGGCGGCGGCCTTCCTCGTGAACGTCAAGCCGAGCACCCGGTCCGGGCGGACCAGACCGTTCGCGACCAGCCACACCAGGCGCGCCGCCATCGTCTCGCTCTTGCCTGAACCCGCCCCCGCGATGACCGCGAGCGGCCCGAGCGGTGCCCCGATCACCGCCGCCTGCTCGACCGTCGGCTCCGGCACCCGCAGCACGCGCGCCAGCTGCCCAGGCGTATACGTCGTCACGCTTGCCATTCCACCAGAGCCCACCGACATTCCGCGTCTCCACGACGGGGTCGGGCGCCAATAGTTATGTAGAGGCCAACGAGTTTGCGCTGGTAGGGGCCTTGGGGGCCTTGGTCTGGTTGCACATCCTGCAACCAGATCGGAAACATGCTGTTCATCAGGGGTATCGCCTCAGCGTAATGCCAGCCCGCCCGGCGTCGGTGCGGCGGCAGTCGCAGCCGGGGTACTGGCAGCGGCCCGGTCGCGTTCGCGGAGGGCACGGCGGAGGGCGGGCGGGGGCTTGCGGGTGCGGCGGCCGACGTCGATGATGGCGCCGGACAGGTCGTGGATCATCGTGGAGATGGTCGCGTTGCAGCCGATCAGCGCCAGGGCGGCCGGGCTGATGGCGGGGCCGTCATCGAGGTGGCAGCGGTCCTCGTGCGCCGGATGCCAGAACGGCAGGACGGGCAGCGCGGGCTGTGCGGGTTCTGCCGCCTGCGGCTGCGGACCCGGCGTTTCCGCGGAAACGCCGGCGGGCTCCAGGTCAGGTGCCCGGCAAGCTCGCAGATCCGCGCCTCCAGCCGCTCCATCGGCTCCGGCGGACCGGGCGGCCCGGGCGCATCAGCCCGCACTGGCGCAGCAGGGGACACGTTCTCCGAGGCAATACCGGTGCGAGGCGATGAAAGTGTCAATGTTCCGTTCATGTATTCGATACTAGCCCGCGGGGCTGACATTCCAGCCCGCGGATGCCTTAGCCCACGGGCTGCGGCAGCGTATAGAATTCGACACCCTCTGGCGACGTAAAGCGGGTCAGCAGGCCGCGGATGACAAGGACCTCTAGGTGGGCGGCGGTCTCGCCGACGGCGAGCAGTTGGTTCATCGGGTCGAGTTCGGCTAGCTTGCGCTTCCTGCGGGTCCACGGCAGCTCGGCGGCCACCATAAAGGGGTTGACCGGGCCGCCGGTGGCGACCTCAAGGGTCTGCGCGAGCCTGGTCTCATGGTGCGCGAGCAGCTCGTTCACCCGTGCGTGGGTGGAGTCGCGGACCGGACCGTGCGCGGGCAGCAGCCGGGCATCGGGCAGCGTAAGCATCAGCCGAAGCGAGCCCAGGTACTGGTCGAGCGCCAGCCTCGTGATCGCCGGCTGGAAGCCAATCGACGGAGTGATATGCGGCAGCACATGATCCCCGGCAAACAGCACGGCCGCCGCCTCGTCATGGAACACCACGTGGCCACTGGTGTGCCCGGGGGTGTGGATCGCGCGCAGGCTGCGTGAGGGCAGCTCGATCACCGCGCCGTCGGCCAGCCAATGGTCCGGGTCGTCCCACGTCAGCCGGGGCTGCGGATCCGCGAGCCGCGGATCCATGATCCCGCGGACCTGCTCGGCGAGTTCAGCGGCGCCAAGGGCGGGGAGCATCTCAATGAACCCAGGCTCGCGCCGTCCGTCGGCGATGGCGCTGATCGCCGCCATGTTGGCCTGCTCCTTGTCGCCGAGCGAGATCTGTCCGCGAAGCGTGGTGCGCAGCTGGACGGCGAGCGTGTAGTGGTCCTGGTGGATGTGGGTGATGAAGAAGTTCCTGATGTCGGGCAGGCCGTACCCGAGCTGACCGAGCGCCTCGGTGAGCCGCTCGCGCGCCTGCGCGAGCGCCATCCCCGCGTCGATCAGGTCCACGCCATCCTCGCTCGTGATGGCGTAGACGTTGACCGCGGTCAGCGCGTCGCCTGGCAGCGGCAGCGGTATCCGGTACAGGCCACCGCCGAGGTCTTCCACCCCTGGCTCGGCCCAGGCGTTCCGGTCATCCTTCGGCAACGCCCGGCTCGTCACATGCTCCACAGATGAAACCCCCCTGCCCGTCAATGTACTCGGCAGTCTTACGAAAACCGTTCCTCCGGGCGCGCCTGATAAGTCGGCGGTTCTTGCCATCGGGCCCGCATCGGGGGGTACGGGGGCCAGGGGGATGGGGGCGCCAGGGGGGCTGGGGGCGGGAG
>Ga0302314_10014962_pt1 | contig 13225 bp, 10 predicted proteins | sample III_Palsa_N2_3_FD_200533 | JGI IMG/M metagenome (GOLD analysis project Ga0302314, IMG submission 200533) | Peat permafrost microbial communities from Stordalen Mire near Abisko, Sweden - III_Palsa_N2_3 | ecosystem: Environmental > Terrestrial > Soil > Palsa > Peat permafrost | place: Sweden...
TCCTTGCTCCAGGCCGATGTGGCGTTACGCCGCCCCATTGCCTAGCATGATTGCAGTCGCCGCAATTCCGGCGACAATCGAGCCTACGATCCGGTCGCGTAAATCTCACGACCTTAGGAGCTAACGCCCGTGAGCCTTGATCCGTCCAACCCGACCGCCGATGCCGCCCACCTGATCCACGAGATCGAAGCGCTGGGCCAACGCCTTGGTTCCGTGCGCGAGCGCATCGGCCGGGTGATCTTCGGCCAACGTGACGTGGTCGATCAAGCGCTGATCACCCTCCTGGCCGGCGGCCATACGTTGCTGGTGGGTGTGCCGGGCCTCGCCAAGACCCGGCTGGTCGAGACGCTCGGCACCGTGCTCGGCCTCGACGACAAGCGCGTGCAATGTACGCCCGACCTGATGCCGGCCGACATCCTGGGCTCGGAAGTGCTGGAAGAGGGCGCCGACGGCCGCCGCTCGTTCCGCTTCCTGCCGGGTCCCGTCTTCGCCCAATTGCTGATGGCCGACGAAATCAACCGTGCCAGCCCGCGCACTCAGTCGGCGCTGCTGCAGGCGATGCAGGAACAGCGCGTCTCGGTCGGCGGCCAATATCATCCGCTGCCGCGGCCGTTCCATGTGCTGGCGACCCAGAACCCGATCGAGCAGGAGGGGACCTATCCGCTGCCCGAGGCGCAGCTCGACCGGTTCCTGATCCAGATCAATGTGGGCTATCCGGACTTGGAAGCGGAGCGGCATATGCTGCTGGCGACGACCGGTGCGACCGAGGCCAAGGCCGAGCGGGTGATGAGCGCCGACGAACTGATGGTCGCGCAGCGCCTGATCCGGCGCGTGCCGGTCGGCGAAAGCGTGGTCGAGGCGATCCTGGATCTGGTCCGCGCCGGCCGGCCGGAGACGAGCGATGTGGCCGAGGTCAAGCGTGCCGTCGCCTGGGGCCCCGGCCCCCGGGCCAGCCAGGCGCTGATGCTGGCGGCGCGGGCGCGCGCCGTGCTGGATGGGCGCCTGTCGCCCTCGGTCGACGATGTGGCCGCTCTCGCCGGCCCGGTGCTGCGCCATCGCATGGCCCTGAGCTTCGCCGCCCGCGCCGATGGCATGACGCTCGACCGGATCGTCGATCTGCTGGTCGAACGGCTCGGCTGATTGATGGCCGCGCTGCGCTCACGACACGAAGCCGAGGCGCTTGCAGCCCGTCTGCCGCCCTTGCTGGTCCAGGCCGAGCGGGTGGCGGCGACCGTGGCGCAGGGTGTCCACGGCCGGCGGCGGGTCGGTTCCGGCGACAGCTTCTGGCAGTTCCGGCCTTATGTTCCGGGCGACTCGGCCTCCCGCATCGATTGGCGCGAGACGGCGAAGTCCGAGCGCGCCTATGTCCGCGAGAATGAATGGGAAGCGGCCCAGAGCGTCTGGCTGTGGCACGACCGCTCGCCCTCGATGGATTGGCATTCGACCCGCAACCTTCCGACCAAGCGCGACCGTTCCGCCCTGTTGCTGCTGGCGCTCGCCGCCCTGCTGGTGCGCGGCGGCGAGCGGGTGGCGCTGATCGGTGCCGGCCTGCCGCCGGCCCATGGCCGCGCCGTGCTCGACCGGCTGGCGCTGACCATGGCGCGCGCGGCCGAAACGGTCGAAGGCCTGCCGCCGGTCATGCCGCTGCCGCGCCATGCCTCGGTCGTGCTGATCGGCGATTTCCTGATGCCGCTCGGCGAGACGCGCGACCTGCTCGCGGGCTTTGCCGCCTCCGGCGTGCGCGGCCATCTGCTGCAGGTGCTGGATCCGGCCGAGGAAAGCCTGCCCTATGACGGCCGCGTGCGGTTCGAGGGCATGGAGCGCGAGGGCAATCTGACCTTGGCGCGGGTCGAGCTGGTGCGCGAGCAATATCAGGCGCGCCTGGCCGACCATCAGACCGGGCTCGCGGATCTGGCCCGCAGCCATGGCTGGTCGCTGGCGACCCACCGCACCGACCGGCCGCCGCATCAGGCGCTGCTGGCGCTCTATGGCATGATGTCGGGCGGGTTGCCGCCCGGCCACAACGCCTTCGCGACGGGGGCCTGAGCGCATGCTGGGTCTGGGCGCCTTGGGTTTTGCCGCTCCCTGGTTGCTCGCGGGCTTCGCCGTGCTGCCGGTGCTGTGGTGGCTGATCCGGGTCACGCCGCCGGCGCCGACGGTCGTGCGTTTCCCGGCGATCCGGCTGCTGATGGGGCTGAAGCCGGCGGAGGAGACGCCGTCCAAGACGCCATGGTGGCTGATCCTGCTGCGGCTCGTCATCGCTGCCTTGCTGATCCTGGGCCTCGCCCATCCGCTGCTCAACCCGAGTGCCGCCCTGCCGGGCGCCGGTCCGCTGGTGCTGGTCGTTGACGACGGCTGGGCGGCGGCCGCCAATTGGACCGAGGTGCAGCGCCGGGCCGGCGAGCTGATCGACCAGGCCGACCGCGCCGATCGCCGGGTGGTGCTGATCACGACCGCCGCCGGTGTGCCCGGCGAGCCCGCGACCTTGATGCGGGCGGCCGATGCGCGCGGACGGGTCGTGGCGCTGACGCCCAAGCCCTGGCCGACCGACCGCACGGCCGCCGCCGATCGCTTGAAGACATTGGCCACCCCCGCCGGCGCCACGGCCTTCTATCTGGCCGACGGGCTCGACGACCATGGCGGCGTCACCAAGCTGCTGAATACGCTGCGCGATCTTGGTCCGGTCCGGCTGGTGCTGCCGGACAACGACCATCTGGCCCGTCTGGTCGAGCCGGGCCCGCCCGAGGCGAAGGACCTGACAGTGCGGGTCGAGCGGGCGACGCTGGGCGAGGCACCGACCGTGCGGCTGCGCGCCGCCGGCGAGGACGGCCGTCAGATCGCTCAGGTCGAGGGCCATTTCGCCGAGGATCGCGGCTCGCTCGATATCCCGATCCCGATGCCGAGCGAACTGCGCAACCGGGTCGGTCGCATCGAACTCGAAGGCGAGGCCTCGGCCGGGGCGACCGTGCTGGTCGACGAGCAGTCGCGCCGCCGCCCGGTCGGGATCGCGTCGGATCGGCCCGCCGGCGGCGGCCAGCCGTTGCTCAGCGACACCTTTTACCTGGAACGCGCGCTGACCCCTTTCGCCGAACTGCGCCACGGGACGGTGACCGATCTGTTGGGCCGGGCGCTGACCTTGCTGGTGCTGCCCGATGGGGATGTCGGTACGGCCGAAGACGATCAGGCGATCCGCAAATGGCTGGACGGCGGCGGCGTGCTGCTGCGTTTCGCCGGCCCGGCCATGGCGCAGAGCGCCGACGACGATCTGCTGCCGGTCATGCTGCGCCGGGGCGGGCGCACGATCGGCGGCGCCATGTCCTGGGAAAAGCCGGCGCATCTGGCCGAATTCCCCGCCGCCAGCCCGTTCGCCGGCCTGACCGTGCCGGCCGACGTCACGGTCAGCCAGCAGGTGCTGGCCGAACCCTCGGTCGATCTGGCCGCCAAGACCTGGGCGCGGCTGACCGACGGCACGCCGCTGGTCACGGCGGAAAAGCGCGGCAAGGGCTGGCTGGTGCTGGTCCATACGACCGCGAACACCGCCTGGTCGAACCTGGCGCTGTCCGGCCTGTTCGTCGACATGCTGCGGCGCATGGTCGTGCTGGGGCAGGGCGTCGAGGCGACCGGCGACGCGGTGCTGCCGCCCTGGCAGGTGCTGGACGGCTTCGGCCATCTGAGGCCGCCGCAGGCCATGGCGCAGCCGCTGAACACGGCCGAGGTCGCCAAGATCACGCTCGGGCCGACCCACCCGCCCGGCTTCTACGGCACCGAGACGACCCATCGCGCACTCAATCTGGGCCCGACCGTGCCGACCCTGACCGCGATCGGCGGCTTGCCGGTCGGCGTCACCCGCGAGACCTATGTGCTGGCACCCGAGGTCGATCTCCGGCCCGGCCTGCTCGGCGGCGCGCTGCTGCTGGGCTTGATCGATATTCTGATCGGCTATGGCTTGCGCGGGCTGCTGCGGCCCCGGCGGGTCAGCGCGGCCGCGATCGTGCTGGGCTTGCTGCTGGGCCTGCCGGCGCACGCGGCCAACCCGCCGCCGGCCGGCCCCGATACCTTCACGATCGAGGCGACGAGCGAGCTCCGGCTCGCCTATGTCACCACCGGCGACGCGGACACCGACAGCATCAGCAAGGCCGGCCTGATGGGCCTGTGCAACGTGCTCAACCGGCGGACCGCGGTCGAGACCGGCGATCCGATGGCGGTCAATGTCGAGACGGACGAGCTGATTTTCTTCCCGCTGATCTATTGGCCGATCACGGCTGCCCAAGCGCCGTTGACGCCGGCCGCGGCCGAGCGGGTCAACCGGTACCTCGCGACCGGCGGCACCATCCTGTTCGACACGCGCGACCAGGGCACGGCGCTGCCGGGCGGCTATGGCGCCGCCGACACGGCCCGTCGGTTGCAGACCCTCCTGGCCGGCGTGCATATCCCGGCGCTGACCGCGATCCCGCCCGATCATGTGCTGACCAAGTCGTTCTATCTGATGCAGGATTTCCCCGGCCGCTGGATCGGCGGCACGCTGTGGGTCGAACCGGTCGAGGATCGGACCAATGACGGCGTCTCGACCGTCATCGTCGGCTCCAACGACTGGGCCGGCGCCTGGGCGATCGACGGCCAGGGCTTCTCCAACCTGCCGGTCGTGCCCGGCGGCGAGCCACAGCGCGAGCAGGCCTATCGCTTCGGCGTCAATCTGGTGATGTATGCGCTGACCGGCAACTACAAGGCCGACCAGGTCCATGTCCCGGCGATTCTGGAGCGGCTCGGCCAATGACCGGCTACGGCATCGCCTTTTCGCCCCTGCTGCCCTGGTGGCTGATCGCCATCGCGGCCGTGCTCGGCCTGGCGATCCTGGGGTTCGGCGCCTGGCGCCGCGCGCGCGGTACGCTTTGGCGGCTGGCGGCGCTCGCCATCCTGCTGGCCGCGATCGCCGATCCGTCGCTGATCGAGGAACAGCGCCAGCCGCAGAAGGACGTGGCGCTGATCGTCAAGGACGTCTCGCCCAGCCAGTCGATCGGCGACCGGCGGGCTGCGACCGAGGCGGCCGCCCAGGCGCTGCAGGCGAAGCTTGCAGCCTATCCGGATCTGGAGGTGCGCACGATCGACGCCGGCGCGATCGATCCGGCCTCGACCGGCGACCATGGCACCGAACTGTTCGGCGCGGCCGAGGCGGCGCTGGCCGACGTGCCGCCGCAGCGCATCGCCGGCATCGCCATGATCACCGACGGCCAGGTCCATGACACGCCGCCGGCCGACCGCTCCGGCCTGACCGCCCCGCTGCATGTGCTGCTGTCCGGCCATCCGAACGAGGGCGACCGGCGCATCGTCGTCAGCCAGGCGCCCAGCTTCGGCATCGTCGGCAAGGAATTGGAGCTGACGCTCAGGGTCGAGGATCTGGGCGGCACCGAGGCGGAACGGAAGACCTATCCACCATCGGCGCGCGTGACCGTGCGCAAGGACGGCGGCGAGACCCGCACGCTCAATATGCCGATCGGCCGCGACGTCAGCCTGCCGGTCATGCTCGATCATGGCGGCCAGACCGTGTTCGAGGTCGAGGTCGAACCGGGTCCGCACGAGCTGACGCTCGACAACAACCGCGCCGCGGTGGTGGTGAATGGCGTGCGCGACCGGCTGCGCGTGCTGCTGGTCTCGGGCGAGCCCCATGCCGGCGAGCGGACCTGGCGCAATCTGCTGAAGGCCGACCCTTCGGTCGATCTGGTGCATTTCACCATCCTGCGCCCGCCGGAGAAGCAGGACGGCACGCCGATCCGCGAGCTGTCGCTGATCGCCTTTCCGATCCGGGAGCTGTTCGAGGTCAAGCTCGACGAGTTCGACCTGGTGATCTTCGATCGCTATCGCCGCCGCGGCGTGCTGCCGGCGACCTATCTGGAAAACATCGCGCGCTACGTCCGCAAGGGCGGCGCGCTGCTCGAGGCCGCCGGTCCCAGCGTCGGCACGGCCACGACCCTGTTCCGCACGCCGCTGGGTGCGGTCCTGCCGACCGAGCCAACGGGCGAGGTCTATGAGCAAGGCTTCAAGCCCAAGGTGACCGAGCTCGGCATGCGCCATCCGGTGACCGCCGACCTGCCGGGCGCGCCCAAGGACCCGAACGGCGATCCCAGCTGGGGCCGCTGGTTCCGCCAGGTCGAGGCCACCGCGCGCCATGGCCAGACGGTGATGACGGGCTTGAACGGCGAGCCGCTGCTGGTGCTGGATCGGGTCGGCGAGGGGCGGGTCGCCCAGATCCTGTCCGACCATATGTGGCTCTGGACCCGCGGCTTCGAGGGCGGCGGCCCGCAGGCGGAACTGCTGCGGCGCCTCGCCTATTGGCTGATGAAAGAGCCGGATCTCGAAGAGAACGACCTGCGCGGCACGGTCGAGGGCTCGCGCCTGACCATCGTCCGCCGCACGCTGGAGCCGGACAATCACGCGGTCGAGTTGACGCGGCCCGACGGCAAGACCGAAACCGTGACCATGGTGGCGGAGACCGGCGGCCGCTCGGTCGCGGTCGTGCCGATCACGACCAGCGGCCTCTATCGCATCAATGACGGTACGCGCACGGCGATCGTGGCGGCGGGTGCGCTCAATCCAATCGAATTCGCCGATGTCCGCACCATCCCGGACATTCTGAAGCCGGTGGCGGATGCGACCGGCGGCAGCGTCAATTGGGCCGGCACCGGCACCAGCCTGCCGGATGTCCGCCGCGTCGCCCCCGGCCGGGATGCCGCCGGCCGCGGCTGGATCGGCTTCCGCCAGAACGGCGACTATGTCGTGACCGGCCTGCAGGAAACCCCGCTGATGCCGGCCTGGGCGGCGCTGCTGTTGGCACTCGGCACGCTGATCCTCGCCTGGCGACGCGAGGGACGTTAGGCCGATTTTCCGAACAGTCTGTTTCTGTTTCGCCGGATTGTCCGGAAAGTCGCAACCGACCATCTTCAAGCCCAGAGACTTCACCCTCTGCGTTGAGGAGATCAGCATGATCCAAGTCACCCCGTTCGAGCGGCTGGGCGCGTTCAAGAATGGCTGGCTCAATGCCCGCCATCATTTCAGCTTCTCGTCCTACTATGATCCGGAACGCATGGGCTTCGGGCCGCTCCGGGTCTGGAACGACGACCGGATCGAGGCCGGCACCGGCTTCGACATGCATGGCCATCGCGACATGGAGATCATCACCTATGTCCGGCGCGGCGCCATCACCCACACCGACCATCTGAAGAATGTCGGCCGGACCGAGGCCGGCGACGTGCAGGTTATGTCGGCCGGCCGCGGCATCATGCATGCCGAGCATAATCAGGAGCGCGAGGCGACCGAGCTGTTCCAGATCTGGATCGAGCCGGCGCGGCGCGGCATCACGCCGGCCTGGGCCGCGCGCAGCTTCCCCAAGGACGAGCGCGCGGGTCGCCTGCTGCCGCTCGCGTCGGGTCGGATGACCGAGGACGGCGTGCTGCCGATCCATCAGGACGCGACCCTGTTCGGCGCCAGCATGGCGGCCGGCAAGGGTCTGGAGGTCGAGATCGAACCGGGCCGCATCGTCTATCTGGTGCCGTCTGCGGGCTCGATCGTGGTCAATGGCATCGCCGTGCCGAACCGGGCCGGCGTCGCCATCACCGACGAGACCAAGCTCACGATCAGCGGTACCGATGCCTACGACATCGTGCTGGCCGATCTGCCGGGCGGGAAATAGCCATGGGCATGCTGGTCGATGGCGTCTGGCACGACGTCTGGTACGACACGGCCAAGACCGGCGGCGCGTTCAAGCGCGCCGACTCGGCGTTTCGCCATCAGATCGGCGAGGCCGAGTTTCCGGTCGAGGCCGGGCGCTATCATCTGTTCGTCTCGCTCGCCTGCCCCTGGGCGCATCGCACCATCATCTTCCGCAAGCTGAAGCGGCTCGAAACCGCGATCTCGCTGAGCGTGGTCGACCCGCTGATGCTGGAGCAGGGCTGGCGCTTCGACGGCACCGATCCACTGACCGGGTCCGATTTCCTGCACCAGGTCTATACGGCCGCCGTGCCGGACTATACCGGCCGCGTCACCGTGCCGGTGCTGTGGGACAAGCAGCGGCACACCATCGTCAACAACGAGTCGGCCGAGATCATCCGGCTGATGAACGGCCCGCTTGCCGTGCTGGGCGACAGTTCGACCGACTATTATCCGGCCGATCTCGCCGCCGAGATCGATGGCTTGAACGCGCGGATCTACGACGCGGTCAACAACGGCGTCTACAAGGCCGGCTTCGCCACGGCGCAGCCGGCTTACGAGGCCGCCTACGGGGCGCTGTTCGCCATGCTCGACGAACTGGAGGCGCGGCTCGGCCAAGGCCGCTATCTGTTCGGCGACCGGCTGACCGAGGCGGATTGGCGGCTGTTCACCACGCTCGTGCGGTTCGACGCGGTCTATCACGGCCATTTCAAGTGCAATCGCCAGACGCTGCAGAGCTTCCCCAACCTTTGGGGTTATCTGCGCGACCTCTACCAGATGCCGGGCATCGCCGAGACGGTCAGCCTCGATCATATCAAGCGGCACTATTACATCAGCCAGCGCACGGTGAACCCGAGCCAGATCGTGCCGGTCGGGCCGGCGCTCGATTTCACTGCGCCGCACGGGCGCGGCTGACGCGGGGCGTCTTACCTGCTATTGGGTCCCGGTCTTCGGCAGTAACGGGTAAGACCTCTCCCATGCGCCTGCGCATTCTCTTCGGCACGTTCGGCCTGATCCTGGGCTTGGCCATCTATGCGCTGCTGGTCATGCGGCTGGCGATCGCCGTGCTGCCGGACAACCAGCTCGTCCAGGCGGTCTTCTATCTGGTCACCGGCATCGTCTGGATCTTTCCGGCGGCGAAGCTGACCAAATGGATGCAGGACCTGCCGCCGGTGCGCGACCGCTTCGGCAACTGACCCGCCATTCTTTCCCGTACGGAAAGAGTGGCTTCCCGTTCCCGACGGTTATCCTCGGCACCGGGAAGCACGAAATCTCTCCACGATCGTTCAGGAGAGAGTTCATGCCCCTTCCGCTACTCGCGCTGGCCGCCAGCGCCTTTGCCATCGGCACGACCGAATTCGTCATCATGGGATTGCTGCCCGACGTGGCGGCGTCGCTGGGCGTGTCGATCCCGTCCGCGGGCTTCCTCGTCACCGGCTATGCGCTGGGGGTGGTCGTCGGCGCGCCGATCCTGACGCTGCTGACCAACCGCTGGCAGCGCAAGCATGTGCTGCTGGCGCTGATGGGCATCTTCATCCTGGGCAATCTGCTGTGCGCGGTCGCCCCCGACTATGGGCTGCTGATGGCGGCCCGCGTCGTGGCTTCGTTTGCCCATGGCTCGTTCTTCGGCGTCGGCTCGGTCGTGGCGGCGGGGCTGGTCGCCAAGGATAAGCAGGCGAGCGCCATCGCCATGATGTTCACCGGCCTGACGCTGGCCAATATCCTGGGCGTGCCGTTCGGCACGCTGGTCGGGCAGGCGCTCGGCTGGCGCGCGACCTTCTGGGTCGTGACCGGTCTGGGCGTGATCGCGGCCATCGCCATCGCGCTGCTGGTGCCGGCCAAGCACGATGCCGAGGCGCCGAGCCTGGCCAAGGAGCTGGGCGTGCTGCGCCGGCCGCAGGTGTGGCTGGCGCTGTTGACCACGGTGCTGGGTTTCGGCGGCGTGTTCACAGTGTTCACCTACATCACGCCGATCCTGGAGCAGGTCACCGGCCTCACGCCCCACGCGGTCTCGGCCGTGCTGCTGCTGTTCGGCGTCGGCCTGACGCTGGGCAATACGGTCGGCGGCAAGCTGGCGGACCGGGCGCTGATGCCGACGCTGATCGGCGTGCTGGCGGCGCTGGCGCTGATCCTAGCGCTGTTCTCGGTCACCAGTCATTCGGTCATTCCAGCCGTCATCACCATCTTCGTCTGGGGCGTCGCCGGTTTCGCGACCGTGCCGCCCTTGCAGATGCGCATGGTAGAAAAGGCCAAGGATGCGCCCAATCTGGCGTCTTCGCTCAACATCGGCGCGTTCAACCTGGGCAATGCCGGCGGGGCGACCTTGGGCGGCGTCATCATCGACCACGGCCTGAACTTCGCCTGGGTCTCGATCGCCGGCGCGCTGGTCGCGGCGGCCGGGCTGGCGGCGGCCCTGCTGGGTGCCAGCCTCGACAGCAAGACGCGTCGTTTAGTGCCAGACGTCGGCCGCGCGTAGATGCTCGCCCAGGTAATCGACGAAGCTGCGCACCTTGGCCGATAGGTGGCGGCTGGTCGGGTAGAGCGCGTGGATGGCGGCGGCCGGTGACGGCCAGTCCGCCAACACGCGCACCAGGCGGCCGGCCTTGATGTCGTCGCCGACGTCCCAGATCGATTTCATCACCAGGCCGGCACCGGCGAGCGCCCATTCATGGCCGACCTCGCCGTCGTTGGTCCTGAGCCGCGTCTCGATCTTGATCTGGAGCGGCCCGGTTGGCCCGACGAAGGTCCAGACGTCGCCCAAAGCGCTGAAATTCAGGCATTGATGCCGGGTCAGGTCTTCCGGCACCAAGGGTGCGCCGTGCCCGGCCAGATAGTCGGGCGAGGCGACCACGACCCGGTAATTGCCGACCAGCTTGCGGGCGATCAGGCTCGAATCCTGCAGGGCACCGGCCCGGATCGCGACATCGAGGCCGCTATCGACCAGATCGACCATGCGGTCGGTCAGGTCCAGATCGACCTGGATTTCCGGATAGCGCTCGGCGAAACCCACGATGGCCGGCGCCAGACGGCGGCGGCCGAACGCGACGGCGCCGGTGACCCGCAGTAGGCCCTTGGGCGATTCGCGCCCGGTCGTGACCGCGGCCTCCGCCTCCTCCAGATCGATTAGGATGCGCTGGCAGCGCTCGAAGAATTCCGTGCCTTCCTGGGTCGCGTTCAGCCGCCGGGTCGTGCGGTTGATCAGCCGCACGCCCAGCCGATCCTCCAGCGCCGCCAGCCGCTTGCTGACCACGGCCAGCGACAGGTTCAACTCGCGCCCGGCCTGCGACAGGCTGCCGGTCGCGACGATGCGGGTGAAAATGCGCAAGTCGGTTAGATTGTCGATCAAGATTGTCGCCCGTGCGGCAAGGGTTCGTTACCGATTGTCGTTATCCTACACGCAAAATCCGACCGTGCCGCGAAGCTGGTCTCGTACGCGTCGAGGCCGTAAGCTCGCGGGAATTGACGATCGGAAGTTGCGTGGGAGGCTGCTGCATGTTTCGTTGGCTGATCGATCTGAAAATCCGAACCAAGATGATCCTGGGTCTGGGCATCACCATGGTCCTGATCGCGGCCATGGCCGTGGTGGGACTGAGCGGCTTCGGGACGGCCCAACGCAATATCCACAGCATCGACGGCGCCTTTGCGGTCGCGACCGCGACCGATCAGGCCCTGCTGGCCCTGCGCGGCGCGCTGTTGGGCGAGCAGCAGATGCTGCTCGCCCAGAAATCCGAAGAGGTGGCGAAGGCGCAGGAAGCCGTCGCCGGCTATATCGGCGAAGGGGCGACGGCGATCCAGGGGGCGCGCTCGCGCACCGACGACGCCGGCCTGGCCCAGTCGCTCGACCAGGCCAAGGACGCCTGGAGCCAGCTGGGCCCGGCGCTGGACAAGCTCGCCGACTTCCGCAAGAAAGCCTTGGACGCGCGCAATGGGCCGTTCCTGACCTCCAACACCCAGATCCTCCAGGCGCTGCAGCAGGCGCTCAACCAGGCGAAGCTCGACAGCCCGGTCGCGGTCGAAAACCTGAACGATGCCCGCGATCGCTTTGGCGAGCAGCGCGTCAGTGTCATGCGCTATTTCGCCACCGGCGACGCCACGCAGATCGCGCTCGCCAAGCGCACCACGAGCTTCATCGTCGAATATATGAACTCGGCCCGCACCCTCGCCGGCGACGGCCCCCTCGGCAAGCAGATCGACGAGGCGACCGCCAAAGTCAAAGGCTACGTCGATCTGGCCGACACCGTGGTCGGCCTCAACAAGGCGATGGTGGATCAATCCAATACCCAGGTCGAACCGCTCAGGGCCAAGCTGGTCGAGCTGTTGGGCGGCGTCACCCAGGGTGCCGCCCAGGTCGCCGGCGACCAGATGGGCGCCGTGACCAGGGCGACCAGCCGCGGCGGTAACGTCATGGGCTGGACCGCGGCGGCGGCGATCGTGCTGCTGATCGCGGTGGGATTCGGCATGATCTGGTTCATCGTCCGGCCGCTGATCGGCCTCAACGACGCGATGCAGAGCCTGGCGGCCGGCAGCCACGATATCGCGATCCCGTCCGTCGGCCAGAAGGACGAGGTCGGCGACATGGCGCGCACGGTCGAGGTGTTCAAGACCAACCTCACGGAAACCGACCGGTTGCGCCACGAACAGGAGGCCGCGAAAAGCCTGTCAGAGGGCGAACGGCGCGCGGCGCTGGCCACGCTCGCCGACGGGTTCGAGGAAAGCGTCAAGGGCGTGGTGACGGCGGTGTCGGCCGCCTCGGTCGAGCTGCAGGCCTCGGCCGAAACCTTGAGCGAGACGGCGAGCCGCGCCTCGGCGCAATCGACCGAAGTGGCGGAGGCGACCCACGGCGCACTCGAAGACGTGCAGACCGTGGCTTCGGCGTCGGAAGAGCTGGCAGCCTCGATCCGCGAAATCGGCGCCCAGGTCAGCCGCTCGGCCGCGATTGCCGGCCAGGCGGCGCATCAGGCCGAGGCCACAGGCGGCACGGTCAATGCCCTGGCGGAAAGCGCCCAGAAGATCGGCGAGGTCGTGGCGCTGATCAGCCAGATCGCCAGCCAGACCAATCTCCTGGCCTTGAATGCCACGATCGAGGCGGCGCGCGCCGGCGATGCCGGCAAGGGCTTCGCCGTCGTGGCGTCGGAGGTGAAGAGCCTGGCCGCCCAGACCGCACGGGCGACTGAGGAAATCACCCAGCAGATCACCGCGATCCAATCGGCGACCGGCGACGCGGTCGGCGCCATCAAGGGCATCGGCCAAACCATCGGCCAGATCAACGAGATCGCGACCGCGATTGCCGCCGCCGTCGAGGAACAGAGTGCGGCGACCGAGGAAATCTCGCGCAATGTCAGCCATGCGGCCGAAGGCACGGAGCAGGTCGCCCAGAAGATCGGAGCCGTGACCTTGGCCGCCGGCGAGACCGGCTCGGCCGCGGGTCAGGTGCTGAGCGCCGCCGACGAACTCTCGCGCCAGTCCGACACGCTGGAGCGCAAGGTCAACGACTTCCTGATGCAGATCCGGGCGGCGTAACCCA
>Ga0302314_10014963_pt1 | contig 13225 bp, 3 predicted proteins | sample III_Palsa_N2_3_FD_200533 | JGI IMG/M metagenome (GOLD analysis project Ga0302314, IMG submission 200533) | Peat permafrost microbial communities from Stordalen Mire near Abisko, Sweden - III_Palsa_N2_3 | ecosystem: Environmental > Terrestrial > Soil > Palsa > Peat permafrost | place: Sweden...
CGACATACTGCGTGGCGGTGATCGCGTTAAGGTTGGGCTCGTTGAAGATGGCCCACCAGGTGATGTGGTGCGAGCTGGCGGATTGGAAGTGCTGGCCGCCCCAGGTAAAGCCTCCCGTGTTGTAGTAACGCACCAGATTCTGCGCGTAGGTAGTAAGCAGCGCCAGATTGGTGGAGTTATCGATGAAGTCTCCGCTGGAGTTGTTGAGGAAGCCCGGCGCGATGGCGATCTGGAAGATGGGACTGTTGTCGTCGACGCCGAGCACGGGCTGCACGGTCTGATCGAGCCCGGTGAAGCTCCAGTCGGTGGCGGCCTGGGGGCTGGAGTTGGCGAGCCAGGGCACAGCGCCAACGACCGGCTGCAGGCGCAGATGCTCCGAGTTCAACGCACTTAGATTCGTAGTGCTGGGGAAGGTGGGAAAGAAGGCGTTGTTGTAGGTGGAGGGCTGGAAGCCGGTGCTCATGTACTGCTGCAGATGACCGCTGAGGCCAATGGTCGTATCGGTTGCGTTGGCGACCGTGAGCACAACTCCGACCGTAACGCTGACTGTAGTGGTGGTGCTGGCTTTTCCGTCGGTCGCCGTGAGCGTGACCGTATAAGTGCCGGCTGCTGCTGGAACGGTAGAAGTGGTGAAGGTGACGGTACCTGCGGTTCCAGTGCCAGGTTGCGAGAAGCTGGCCGTGAGGCCGGTGGGCAGGCCGGTAGCTGAGACCGTGATCGAACCCGTATTGCCGTAGCTGCGCGATACGGTGAGCGCATCGCTTACGGGCGTTGCATCCTGGCGGGCGATGACGATGGGATTGGTGGCGATGAGAGTGATGGCGTCAACCGCGAAGAGAGTGGTAGCCAGCGTTGCGCTGCTGCCGGCGGTGCCATCCGAGGCGGAGACCGTGATCGAGTACACGCCGGGAGTGGCCGCCGCCGAGCTCGCGAGGGACAGCGTGCCGAAGGAGCCGGCGCCGGGTTGCGTGATGTTGACCGTAACCCCAGCGGGCACGCCGCTGACAGTGAGCGCGACAGGGTTGATGTTGCCCGTGGACCGCGCCGTCGAGGCAATGATGGAGTTGATAGCCCCGTCGGCCGTAAGGCTCACAAAAGACGGGCTGAGCGAAAGGCCTACGCTATCGGGCGTGGAGGTGTTCGCACTTGTGCCGCAGCCGAGCAGCGAGAGAAGAAGACCAGCGGTGGCTGCCAGCGGCAGGATACGGCGAACGGATAACATGAGGTGCCTCAAGGTTGTTTCGGCCGCGTGTCGAAGTAGTCGGCAAGTGCGTAAGCGTTGGGATTCATCTGGCGCATCCGCTCCAGCAGCGGCGCGTAAGGCTGGTACTTGATGTTGACGATCCCCTTGTTCGCATCGCGGTTGGAGAGCTCGGCGTGCGGATCGTTGGGGTCGTTGTCCTGGTACTTGAACCAGTGCCAGCCGACGATGGTCTTCGACTGGATAAGCTGTAGCGCATAGTTCTGATAGAAATCTCCGCGCTCCGCCTGGGTATTGACCAGCCAGCCAGCGCCGGTCTTGTTGGGCATGCCTGAGTCATTGCCCTTGACGTACCACTCGGTGATCATCTCCGGCTTGCCGGACTCATGCTCCCACATCGCAAGCAACTGCGTGTCCGGCGTCCACGAGTTGTAGTAGTTCACGGAGATAGCATCGGCATATTTGCCAAGCACGTGAAAGACCTCCGGGCAGGAGATGGTCTTGCCTGTAACGCGCGAGCCCAGGTACATGTGATGCGGATCGTTCCTACGAATGGCGGCGGAGACAATGGAGTAGTAAATATCTACCTCATAGGCGAGAAACTCCTTGCGCAGATCGTCGGTCGGCTGGGACGCTTTGTGCTCGTCCATCCACTTCTTCGCGGCTATGTAGCCGGGCTCGGCATGCGGCAGCCCAAGATAGCCTTCGAGATTATTGCGGCTGAGCGGGAGTTCGTTGTCGGAGAAGTAGCCGAAGAGGTTGGGGTCGTCGGCATACTGCTGCACTTGCTTTGCTGACTCTTCGACGAACTTCGGAAACTCCGGGTCGAAGACAAAGATGGCGTCGTTCGGGAAGCCTGCGTGGCCGGGGGTATCGTGCAGTCCGCCACGCTTTTTTCCGTAGTTCGCCATGAAGTTGAGGATCACCGTGTACGCCAGCGGATGCGTGGCCTGCAGCGCCGATTGGCGGATGAGTTCGACGTTGCTCCACGCGCCTGCACCATTGAAGCCGTTCTGCAGCATCAAGGCGTGGGTCTTCGCCATCCATTTTTGTTGATCGCCGTAGAGTTGTTGCAGCGCTGCCTTGCCGTTGGGCGACGGACTGGGATCGACGGCGACCAGGGCCATGTGGAAGTACTCGTGACCTGCGGGATCGATGGCCCACCAGCGGTCGCCAACTTTTTTCGTATAGAAGAAACCAGTGGCGGCTTCGGTGTGATCGAGACGCCCACCCCATTTGTCAGTCGCGACGATCATCGGCGCGAAGCCGGCGAGTTGCTCCATGACGCGAGTGTTGCGAACGTCGGGACCCTGGAACTTGCCGGTGCCGTCGGTCTTATCCAGCTTCTCTGTGGTGACCTTGAGGCTGAACTCTTTGGTGCCGTTGTAGGCGGGTGCGGGGTTGACCGGGAAGAGGATATTTGCATCTGTATTGGTTGCGGCCGGCGCAGAGGTCTGCTGGCCTTCTATTGCCGTCTGCGTGGATGCAAGATCGAAGCTGGCCGTCAGCGGAAGATGGTCCGAGCTGTCGCCGGCCATGATCGTGAACTTGCCGGGGTCGACCTGCCAACGATGGGTGGTGGCGTTCCACCACGCGAAGGCGCGACGGTTGAGCGTGAACTCGAGGTGCGAGGCTTCCTTCGGCTCAAGATGCACCTTGCGAAAAGCCTTCAATTCTTCGAGTGGACGCTTGACTGTGGCCGAAGGATCGGAGACGTAGATCTGCACGGCCTCGCCGCCGGAGCGCGTGCCAGTGTTCTTAACGTCGAGCGTGACGACAACGCCTTGCGAAGTGTTGTCGGCGTGCAGGTTCGAGAAGCTGAACTGCGTGTAGCTGAGACCGAAGCCAAAGGGAAAAAGCGGCTTGGCGGGCGATCCCACATAGAAACGGTAGCCGAGATTGACGCCCTCGGTGAGGTTGATGATGGGATGATCGGGCGTCGAGGTGGGACCGGGATAGTAGGAGTCGTGGGTGGGATTGTCGCCGAAGGTGCGCTCGATGCTGATGGGCAGATGGCCTTCCGGATTGGCCTTGCCGAAGAGCAGATCGGCGAGTGCGGGCGCGCCTTCTTCGCCCGGATACCACAGGTGCAGAAGGGCAGGTACCGTGTCGAGCCACGGCATGTCGAAGCCTCCGCCGGCGTCCACCGCAACGATGGTGTGCGGGTTGCGCGAGACGATCTCACGAATAAGCTCGTTCTGGCCGCCGGGCAGCGAGAACGAGCGGTCGAAGCCTTCGCCTTCCGTGTGCGGATCGTAGCCGGCAGCGATCACAACCGCATCGGCTTTGGCTGCAAGCGATTTTGCTTCATCGCTGACGAGCGAGGACACAGGGCGAAGACCAAGGCCGATGCCTTCGGTGTTCGCCTCAAGTTTTGCTGTCAGGATAAGATGTAATGGTTGCCCCGCAACCCCGTCGAGTCTGGCGGAAACAATAGGATGCCCTTCAGGTCTGAGTACCGATAGTACCTCTTCGCCGTTCACCGATAGATGTATCGAGTCCTTTTCCCCGAGCGCGGCGAAGACCAGGATGGGGCCTGTGGTCTGCGGCAGGTAGTCGGCGGTCCAGCGGCCGCTATGTACATGCGAAGGCGAATCGGATGGGTTCGACGAAGGCTCAAGGTGGTCGCGTGTGTGCGTTGTATCGGGGCGACCAGTTGGCTCGGGCGAAGAGAAGAGTTGTTCCTCGATGCCATGCACGAATGTACTGGTATGGAAGATCTCTTCGTTGCTGGGAAGTCCCCGCGCATAGACGACGCCGGGGCATTTTGCGGTGCCGGACAGCACATTGCGAAGAGCTTCCACTGTACTGGTCGCAGCAATGGGCGTGACTTGTGCGCTGCCTCCACCTCCGACAACTGGTTGATCCGCGTTGGGACCGATGACCGCCAGCGTGCAGAGCTTGGCCGCGTCGAGCGGAAGAAGATTGTTATCGTTCTTGAGCAGCGTAATGGATTCGAGTGCCGCCTTGCGGGCGACCGCGCGGCTGGCGGGATCGTCCTTTAGCGAGTCCAGGGTCTGCGGATGATCGAGCCAGCCCATGCGAATGGCGACGCGCAGGATGCGGCGTATCTTGTCGTCGAGCGTGCCCTGCGCGAAACTGCCGTTGCCGAGCGCCGGGCCGAGCGTCGCGGCGTTCATGGACTTCGCCGATGGCATCTCCACATCGAGGCCATTGTTGGCCGCGGCGAGACCGTCATAGGTGGAGTTCCAATCCGACATGACGATGCCGCTGAAACCCCAGTCCTGCTTGGCGATCTTCAGATTCAACATGCCGTTCTGCGAAGCATGTACACCGTCGATCAGGTTATAGGAGTCCATGATCGCGCTGACGTGCGCCTCTTTGACGGCGGCTTCAAAGGCGGGAAGGTAGAGTTCATGCAGGGTACGCTCGTCGACGATGGAGTCGATATGATGACGGTCGTACTCTTCGTTGTTGAGAGCGAAGTGTTTAACCGTCGCGGCGACGCCTTGCTGTTGCACTCCCTCGATGTATGCCACTGCCATGCGCGAGGTGAGGAAAGGATCTTCACCGAAGTACTCGAAGTTGCGGCCATTCATGGGCGCACGGTAGAGGTTGACACCCGGCCCTAGCAGAAACGAGACGCCGCGGGCGCGGGCATCGCGGCCAAGCGCGGATCCCTCGGCGAAAGCCAGGTCTGTATCGAAGGTCGCTGCAAGAGCAATGCCCGCGGGGTATGCCATAGAAGGACCCGGTTTGCGTATACCGACAGGACCATCGGCCATGCGCAGCGCGGGCAAACCGATCACGGGTTCAGCGTGTATGTAGTAGCTATCGGACCCACCCAGCATCTCCAGTTTTTGCGCGTTGGAAAGCTTTGCGAGCAGACTATCGACGCGTGCTTCCGTAGCGGCATCGTCAGCCACCGCAAAGGGCTTTGTCTGCGCGGCGCAAGCCCAGCTCAGCAGCAAGGCTGGAACGATCAGGATGGAGGAAGTAAGTCGCACGAAGCCCCTTTTGGCGTAAGTAACGTATGTTGCCCAGTCAGTTTTTCAAGTGGGCAGAAGAATGATGCCGGTTCGCCGCAATCGCTATTGACTGTTGACGCTGACGCTGAAGAGCGCAGACCGTGTGAGATGGTTCGTATCCGTAAGCGTGACGGTGACCGCGGTCGTACCCATGGGGGTAGAGAAGCTGTTAGGCGAGAAGGCGGGTGTCTTGATGCCGCAGCCGGCCAGGCTCGCGGTCAACATCATCAGCAGTGCAGCAGCCAGCAGCCAAGGAACCCTGCGCAGTGTGCGGCGGCGCAGGCCAAGGCCTATGGGCGTCAGCAACAGCAACGCCAGCAGCGTTTGCGAGCCGCGGTCCAAGCCGGGTCGCGTAAGGCCCGCTACGTTGGGATTGACGCCGGCGAAGACCTCCACCATGAGCGTGGAAGATGCCGTCGCTGTGAGCGTGAGCGGCACCGGCATGTAGGTGCAGATTGCGTTGACAGGAAGGTTGGAACACGCTGCCGTGAGCGTTCCGGTATAGCCATTGATGGGCGTGACGGTGATCGATTCAACCGCCTGGCCGCCCTGCGGTACTGCGAGTGCGGCGGTCGGCGCTACGACGACGAAGTCCGACCCTTCCGTGACCGTAACGCTGGAGGGATCGAAGAGCCCGCTGCCGGAGTAGGCCGCGGTAAAGCTGTAGTTGGTGTAGGTGACCGTCGGCGTGGTGAAGGTCACGACGCCGTTGACGGCGGTGGAGAGGTTTACTGTCCCGAGCGTTGTGCCGTTGTTGGAGAACGTGACTGTCCCCGTAGGCGTACCCGAGGTGCTGGTGACGGTGGAGCTTAATAGCAGGCCGGCGTTACCGTTATTCGATATGGGAGTGATGGTGAGCGTCGTCGTGGAGGCCGCGCGGGCGACGACGAGGTTCTGTGTGGCGGAGGTACTGATGGCGTAGTTGGCGTCGCCGGTGTAAGTGGCATAGTAGGTGTGAGTGCCATCGGCGATGAGGACGGTGGCGCTGATGGTGCCGGTACCCACCGCGACCGTAGCGACGTTCGAGCCATCGATAAAGAAGAGGACATTGCCGGTGAAGGTGATCGCGCCGATGCTGGCGGGTGTGACGGTAGCGCTAAGCAAGGTGCCGTTGACGGTCTGCGAGTAAGAGTCTGTCGTTGTCGTAACTGCCTTGACGATGGTGAGGAACGTAGAGGCGTTGCTGCCTGCGTAGATGGAGTCTCCGCTATAGACAGCGGCGACGGAGTGAACACCGATTGCGGGCGAGGTAGTGAAGGTGTAGGAGGTGCTGGGGACGGGGAGCGTCGCCTTGGTGATGCCATCGACGAGGAAGGTTATGGTGCCGGTCGGGTTGGCGCTGCCCGTGGACTTCGGCGTGAGCGTCACGGTGTAGGTGGTGGTCTGGCCGTAGTTGGCGGTGGCGTTGAGCGGCGAGATCGCTGTGGTGGTCAGGATTAGGTTGGTTGCCGTGCCATTGAAGTTGGCTGTTACCGATTGACCGCCCGTCGTCGAGAAGACGGCCTTCGCTGACTGCTGCGCGGTGGTGGTGGTGGGAGCGAAAACAAAGGCTTGCGTGCAAGTTGTGCCGGGCGCCATCACCAGCGCGGCGGTGCAGGTGGGCGTGCCGCTCGCCGGAAAGGCTGCGGGGTTGGTGCCGCTTTCAATGTACGTAGGCGTCGACAGCGTGGCGGAAACATTGCCGACGCTGGCCAGCGTGAGCGTGATGGGAAGGCTGGTGAGGTTGATGTTGGTGGTGTTGAAGGTACTGTTGTCGACGGCGAAGTTGTAGCCTGCGGCGGAGGTCGCGGAGGAGTCCGCGACAAACAGATTCGCAGGAGGCCCAACAGCAACACCCGCAGGCGTGGTGAGCCCGGTGACAAGCGCTGTCGCGGTCGTAGTTCCCGAAGGAACGAAGAGGATGCTGCCGGAGGACGTGTCCGCGAGATAAAGGTCGCCCCCGGGATCGAAGGCGAGAGCTGCGGGCGTGACACCTGTGGGCAAAGCGATGACTTGCGGAGTCGCACCTAACGGAATCTCAAGTAAGCGTGTGTTGTTCGTGTCGAGAATGAAGAGGTCGCCCCCGGCGTCGAGTGCAAGATTAGTCGGTGCGCTCAACGTGAAACCGCTGAGCGTTATAGTGCGTTGGTTGCCGGTGAGCGGCGAGATATACACCAGGCGGTTGTTGCCGGTGTCGGACACATAGAGGTTGCCGAAGAGATCGGCAGCCACACCTTGCGGCGCTGAAAGTCCGGTGCCGAAGCTCGCAGTGCCGCCTGCGGCCTTCTGCTCGACGATCGTATTGTTCGAGGAGTCCGCGACGAAGACATTGCCGTAGGAATCGGTAGCCGTCTGGCGCGGGGTGCCGAGACCGGCGATGTACGCCGTAGGCGTGCCTCCGGCGATGGTAGTACGCAACACCTGCTTGCCCTTGCCGTCAGAGATATTGACATTGCCAAGCTGGTCCGCGGAGACGCTGAGCGGCTGGATGGCCGAACCCAGCGCGACCTGTGTTGGTGCGTTGATGGTGAGCACAGGCGCAGAACCGATGCCTATGAGCGGCTGTGTGCCGACGGTCGCGGTTGCGCTTGCAACGGTGATGGAACCGGCGCGCGGGCCTGCCGCCGTGGGCGCAAACTTCACATAGTCCACACAGGTGGTGGCCGCCACAAGCGCGGTGTTGAGCGGGCAGGTATCGCCTCCGCCGTCGGAGTAGTCGGTGGTGCCGCTGCCTTGCGTAGTGAAGGTCTCAGTTGCAGGCAAAGACACCGGGTAAAGAAATGCAAGCGGCTGCGTCACGTTGGACCCGACAGCAGTCGTGGGGAAGATGTTGTTGTAGGTGAAGGAGCGGACCAGGTTATTGTTGCGGTCGGTGACGTAGAAGGTGCCGTTCGCGGTGAAGCCGAGCGACTCCTGCGGGTTCTGCAGGTAGGCCTGTGTGGCGGGGCAGCCATCGCCATACTTGTCAGTGGTGACGGGGCCGGTCGAGCCACCGTTGCAGTGCGCGCCGACGGTGAGAACAGCCGTGCCGGAGTTACCCGCTATCGTCGCAATGTTGCCGTTGGTGGGATCGACGCGCCATATCTTATTGGAGCCTGACGAGCCGGTGCGGTAGTCGGTGATGTAGAGATAGCCTTCCGCGTCGATAGTGACGCCGAAGACCTCCTGGAAGGTGGTAAGCTGTGCGCCGGTAGTGGCAACGCCCCCGGTTACAGGAGGGCCACCGGCATAGGTATAGATGTCCCCTGCAATCGGTGAGGTGATGCCCGGCAGAGTACCGCCTGCATAGACAACGCGGATGCGGCCCGGCACGGTATTGCTGGCGGAGCCATTGCCCGCTTCGGCAATAAAGATATTGCTGTACTGATCGAGCCAGATGCCGTAAGGGCAGGCGAGGCTCGCGGTGGTGGCAGTTGCCGAAGAGCCGTCACCGGCAGGCGCTACGCCGGAGCAAGAGGAGACGCTCCCGGCATTATGGCCTGCGACCGTGGAGATGAATCCTGTGGTGCTGCTGACCATGCGCACGGCATTGTTGAACTCGTCGGCGAAGTAGACGTTCTCGTTGACGTCGATGTAGATATTGCGAGGGGTGTTGAGCGCGGCCTTGGTAGCGAGCGCTCCATCACCCGTGTAGGCCGAAGAATTGCCTCCGGCGATGTTGTACACATAGCCTACCTGGGGCGAGGTGATCGTCGGATTTTCAAGCGTGATCAAAGCTGCGGCCTTCGTGCCACCGACGTAGATGACGCGTATCTGCGAGTCAGGAGAAACGCTGGCTATGAAGATGTTTCCGTCGCCGTCTACGGCCAGGCCGCGCGGGCCCTGCTCGGACTCCGACGCCGGGCATCCATCCAGGCTGACGTCTGTGCCGATAACGCCGGTCCCGGCTTGATTGCAGTACTTCGTTCCTTCTGTAGGCGTGGCTGTGATGCCCCCGGCGATGGTGTAGATGTTACCCTTCACCGGAACCAGCCCCGAGTTCTGCACGTTGGACGCAGTCAACGCTGCGGCGAGCGCGGTACCGCCGTTGTAGACGACGCGAACGAGCTGGTAGGTCTGGTCGGCGACGAAGACGTTACCGAAGCTGTCGCTTGCTAAAGCGACCGGGGTGTTGAAAGTAGCCTGAGTTGCGGGGCAGCCGTCGCCGTACTTGGCTCCGGTGCCGGTGACCGCGAATACGGGCAGGCTGGCGCTGCATACGGTGCCTCCACCGGCGAGCAGGCCAGCAAATGGAACGGGCACGGACTGCGCGCGCGCCAGGGGGCCAGCGAGGGTCAGGAAGGTCGCCGCAATGGGAACGAGACAGCGAAGCGGTTTACGGCGCGGGAACGGGATGGCGGACATGACTTGAAACCTCTGCGTACTACTGGTGAAGCGCGATCAGAAATAAAGGATGAAGCCGAACTGGATACGGCGATTGGCGTTGGTGCCTACTGAATTAATCGAGCCGAAGGTGAGGGACTGAGCCAGGCTGGCGCTGTAGTTGGACCGCGGCTGCCCAAGGTTCACCGTGTTGAAGACGTTGAAGGCCTCGAAGCGGAATTGTCCGCGCATACCTTCGCGAATCTTGCTCATGGCAAGGCTCTTGGTGAGGGAGAACTGTGTGTTAATGTAGGCCGGCCCGATGATCAAGTTCCGCCCGACGCCCGTGTTGGTGAAGGCTACCGGCTTTTGGAAGGCTGCCCCGTTGAACCATTGGTTGATCTTCGCGGTACGATGACGATTTGATGGCAGCGTCGGCAGATATCCGGGTTTCAAATAGGCTCGCTGGCTGGGCTCATCCGTGCCGAGTTCGTCGCCACCGAAGGTCACGTTCACCGGGTGGCCGGTACGCACGTTGTAGATGCCGTTGAAGGCCCAATCGTTGACGATGTACTTCAGCGTTGAATCGGCGCTGGTGATTCTGGGGAAGGCGAGACGCCACCCGAGATTCAGAATCTGGGTGCTGTTCTGATCGGAGGGCGCATACTGCGACGCGATGTTGCCGGGATACATGGTGACGCTGGAGGTGCTGAGACTGCTCTGCTCATCGATGGTGCGCGAGTAGGTGTAGTTTCCCAGCATGGTGAGGTTCTTATAAGAGCGCTGACGGAAGCTGACCTGGAGCGCGTTGTAGTTTGCCGTTGCTTCAGAGAGCAGGTCGACCACACCGCCGCCGCCGTAGTTGTAGTTGGGATATACGACGCGGCCGGCATAGTTATAGGTCGGGTTGAGTTGCGGAACAAAATTAGTGCAGTAGAGTGCGGGATTGGCTGCGAAGTATGCGCCGCTGCAATCCACGATGGCGGGATTCTGGTCTATAGGGATCATCTGGTGGCGGGCAAACCTGCCGACGTAGTTCGCCTCAAAGATGGTGCCTTTGGATACCTGTTGCTGGATGCCAACATTTACGGCGAGCGTGTAAGAGTTCCGGAATCTGGCGTCGGGGAAGATGACAGAGTACGGATTGGTGAACTGCGCCGTTCCTGTGCCGGTGAAGTTCTGCGGGATAGCAGGGACGCCCACGAGCGGGTTGGTGAGGCTTCCGTTAGGCAGCGTGTAGTTGGCGCGGTAGGCATAGGGCTGGGTAAGACCGACGATGGTTGCGGGAATGGCGTCGTAGAAGGTGCCGAAGCCCGCACGAAGAGCGGTCTTGCCATTGCCGAACAAGTCGTAGGCGATACCTATGCGGGGCGATACGTTAGTGTAGTCCGGCTTGATAAGCGACTTTGGCACACCGGGGTCGCCGACGAAGGCCAGTCCGGCGGGCGCACCCGGCAGCTTCTCGGAGTGGTAGCCGCGAACGAAGGTGGCGGCCTCGCCATCGGGCTGGTACCAGGGCTGGGGAAGCTCGTAGCGGATGCCGATGTTCAGTGTGAGCCTGGGCAGAATGCGCCAGGTGTCCTGGGCATAGCCATAGATGGCGTTCTGGATGGCAGAGATGCGCTGGGTGTTGCCGACCTGCTCTTGGTAGATAAGCCCCATGATGAAGTCGGAGGCTTGAGCATCGGTGAAGCCGGGGTTGCCGAGAAAGCTGAAGCTTCCAACGTTCGTCCGCACATTCAGGTACTGTTCGTGGAGGTAGTCTGCGCCGAATTGGAAGTTGTGACTGCCCCTTGTCCACGAGAGATTGTCGATGGCCTCTTCATTCTCGTTGACGGAGCGGGCATACGCATCCGCGGAGTTGCCGAGGGTGAAGCGCGTGCTGACGCTGACGGTGGGAAGCGATTGATACCCCGGATAGGTGAACTGTGAGCCAAGCGTGTTGAGAGTGGTTGTGTCGGAAGGCACGACACCATAGGCATAGCGCTTGTAGCCAATGGTGGCGACGTTGACGATATTGGGTGTCACGATCAGAGTGTGGCTGACCGAGCCGGCTGTGATGTATGCGGCATTCTCGTCGATCTCATAGGTGGGAACGCCGACGTTGGGATCGCCACCGCCATTTGCTGTGAGGTCGGAGTTGTCGGTGCGATAGAAGCGGGCCACCATGGTCTGGCGTGAGCTGAGGTTATAGTCCATGCGGAAAAAGCCGCCGTACTCATGCTGCGGACGCGTGGCCGTTGGGCTGGAGTAAGGCAGTTGCGAGCTGCCGATGTAGGTGGTCGGCGTGGGGATGTAGCCTTTATGGATGATGGCCTGCACGGTCGGATCGAAGCACTCCGCGGGGATTTCCGCGTTGGGCAAGTAGCCTGAGCCGAGGGTGGTCAAGGTGGTAATGCAGGGACTGACGGGAACGAGTGTGGTGTTGCCGACGACATTCCAGGTGGACTGCAGCTGCGACTTCGCGTCAGCTATGTTCACTCCGAAACTGTTCGGTATGGGAGAGTTACCAATCGGATTGATAATCAGAGCCGAAGGCGAGACACCAGGTTGGGCATCGGCGGCAAAGCTGGCGCACTGTTTGCCGGCGAACTGCGGGCTGATGCACAGGCGCGGTGTGCCGTTGGCGTTGAGACCCTCTTCCGCCGGAGAGAGCGTCTCGGCGTTGGCTAAAACGCCGGTATTGCCGATCAAGCTCTGATACTCGGCCTCATAAAACAGTTTGTCGCGGATGATGGGACCGCCGGCGGCTGCTCCAAATTGATAGGTCGTCTGTGGCACGATGGTGCCGGTGAAGTAGTTGGTCGCATCGGTGAGTTGGGCATTGTGATAGCTGAAGAAGACCTCGCCGTGGGTGGAGTTGGTGCCGGACTTGGAGACCACGTTGAAGATGCTGCCGGCACTGCGGCCATACTGCGCGGAGTAGTTGTTAAGCTGCACGCTGATCTCCTGCAGCACAGCATGATTGGGATAGTTGATGCCGGTGTTGAGGTATAGATTGTTCCAGAGCAGCCCGTCGAAGAGGAAGAGGTTGGAGTTGGCCCGCCCGCCATTGACGGTAAAGGTGGCGCCGCCATTCTCATCGGTGAAGGTGGTGGGTGCGTTGACGTCCGTTACGCCAGGCAGCAGGGCGGCCATCGCAATGACGTTGTTGCCGTCGATGGGGAGATTCTCTACCAGTGCGTTATCGATGACGACGCCGACCGTAGCGCCCTGGGTATCGACGGCGACAGCATCGGCGTTAACCTCAACCTGCGACTGGACAGTGCCGGGTTGCATGGTGGCGTCCACCCGCAGCCGCGTGTCGGAGTCCAGAACGACGTGGTGCGAGCTAAACGTCGAGAACCCCGCCGCAGTGACCTGCAGCGTATAAGAGCCCACCGGCACGTCATTAAAGGTGTACTCACCCTGTACATTGCTAGTGGCGGTATAGACGTTGCCGCGGTCTTCGGAGGTCAAGGTCACCGCCGCGGCAGGAATGGCGCTGTGCGTGGAGTCGAGGACACTGCCCGCCACCGTGCCGGTATTCTGCGCCTGCCCAAATACGGTTGCCGGACAAGCAAGCAGGAGGCCAAGCAGCAACGCCCGCGTAACAAAACCACAGGAGAGATTAGGACGGTAGAGCGATTCGGCAAGCGGCATATATCCTCGGAAGAGCCTCTAAAACTAAGCAGGAGATCATAAGAGCTCCTATGCCACTGAACTTGTGGCGACAACGTGAGCAGGGGTTCAAAAGCGAAAGGGGCCTTGGCAC
>Ga0302314_10014964_pt1 | contig 13225 bp, 12 predicted proteins | sample III_Palsa_N2_3_FD_200533 | JGI IMG/M metagenome (GOLD analysis project Ga0302314, IMG submission 200533) | Peat permafrost microbial communities from Stordalen Mire near Abisko, Sweden - III_Palsa_N2_3 | ecosystem: Environmental > Terrestrial > Soil > Palsa > Peat permafrost | place: Sweden...
CGATGTCGATACGGTCCAGGCGTTTAGGCGATGTGGTCATAGCTCAAATATTCTGGAGAAGTGGGCATACACGGAATAAATACACTATCCCGGAGTCTGATTAAAAGCAAATCAGTGGCACATTCTTCGGCGCAATAGTTAAGCTGTATTGAAAAGCCAACGCTATTCCCTCATTCAATGCGGAGCCGTGCCATGACTGATTTATCCAGCGGAAGCGAACAGATTCTGTCGATATCCCGAGGTCGAGAAGACAGCGACCCCGAGGAAACCGCCGAATGGCTGCAGGCGCTGGACGCAGTCACGGAACACGTCGGCCGCGATCGTGCGCAGTACCTTTATGACCGCCTCGCGGAACATGCGCTGTCGCTGGGTATCGAGTCGTCGCGGGCGCGCGTCACGCCTTATATCAACACCATTGCTGTTGCAGAGCAGCCGCGTTATCCGGGCAATCTGGAGATAGAGGAAAAGCTTGCCGGCGCCTTGCGCTGGAATGCGCTTGCGATGGTCGTGCGCGCTAACAAGGCTTATGGCGAACTCGGCGGCCATATTGCGAGCTATGCCTCCGCGGCCGATCTCTTCGAAGTGGGTTTCAACCATTTCTTCCGCGCCTGTGCGCCCGACGCCGGTGAGGGCACGGGTGGCGACCTGGTGTATTTCCAGCCGCATTCATCGCCGGGTGTCTATGCTCGCGCGTTCCTCGAAGGCTTTCTTAGCGAAGAACATTTGCAGCACTACCGGCAGGAGATAGCGGGACCCGGGCTGTGTTCGTATCCCCATCCGTGGCTCATGCCGGATTTCTGGCAGTTCCCCACGGGCTCGATGGGCATTGGTCCGATCAACTCGATTTATCAAGCGCGTTTCATGCGTTACCTGCAAAACCGTGGCCTTGCAAAGACGCAGGACCGCAAGGTGTGGGGCTTCTTTGGCGATGGCGAGATGGACGAGCCGGAATCGATTGGTGCGTTGTCGCTGGCCGCGCGCGAACAACTCGACAATCTCGTCTTCGTCATCAATTGCAACCTGCAGCGGCTCGATGGTCCGGTGCGCAGCAACGGTCGCATTATCGATGAACTCGAAGCGCAGTTCATTGGCGCTGGCTGGAATGTGATCAAGGTGTTATGGGGCTCCGACTGGGACGCGCTCTTTGCACGGGACCAGACGAACGCGTTGCTGCGCGCGTTCGCGCATACCGTCGATGGTCAGTTCCAAACCTTCTCGGCCAACGATGGCGGTTATAACCGCGAACGTTTCTTCGGCCAGAATCCCGAGCTTGCCGCGTTGGCTTCGCATCTGAGTGACGACGATATCGACGGCTTGCGTCGCGGTGGCCACGACGTGCGCAAACTTCATGCGGCTTATGCGAAAGCGCTGGGTCACCGAGGCCAGCCAACGGTGATCCTCGCCAAGACGATGAAGGGCTTCGGCATGGGGACGTCGGGCCAGGGCAGGATGACCACGCACCAGCAAAAGAAGCTTGGCTTCGACGACCTCAAGGCGTTTCGCGATCGCTTTCGCCTGCCGCTGTCTGACGCCGATGTCGAGGCAGTGAAGTTCTACAAACCTGCCGAAGACAGCCCCGAGATGCAGTACCTGCACGCACGACGCGCAGGCCTTGGAGGCTATCTGCCCAGAAGGCGGAGAGTGGCGTCGAAGGGGCTGATCGTCCCGCCGATGACAACCTGGGGTCAGTTCGCAATCGACGCGGCGGGCAAGGAAATGTCGACCACCATGGCGATCGTGCGCATGTTCGGCACGCTGATGAAAGACGCCACACTTGGGCCCCGCATCGTGCCGGTGGTTGCCGACGAGGCGCGTACGTTCGGCATGGCGAACATGTTCCGGCAAGTCGGCATCTATTCACCGCTCGGGCAGTTGTACGAGCCGGAAGATCTCGGTTCCATGCTGTATTACCGCGAGGACACCAAGGGACAGATTCTCGAAGAGGGCATTTCGGAAGCGGGGGCCATGTCGTCGTGGATTGCCGCGGCGACGTCCTACAGCGTGCACGACCTGCCCATGCTGCCGTTCTACATCTATTACTCTATGTTCGGCTTCCAGCGCATTGGCGACATCATCTGGGCGGCGGCGGACCAGCGCGCGCGCGGTTTCCTGATCGGCGCGACCGCGGGCAAGACGACGCTCGGCGGCGAAGGGCTGCAGCATCAGGATGGCAGCAGCCATCTCGTGGCATCGACGATACCGAACTGCCGTGCATACGATCCGGCGTTTGCCTATGAAGTTGCGGCTATCGTCGACGAAGGCATGCGCGAGATGGTCGAGCGCCAACGCGACGTGTTCTATTACGTCACGGTGATGAACGAGAATTACGCGCAGCCATCGGTGCCCGGCGGTGACCTCGATACGTTGCGCGACGGCATTCTCAAAGGCATGTATCCGCTTGCGACGGAACCGGACGCCACGGCGCAGGTGCAGTTGCTCGGTGCGGGCGCGATTCTCGGCGAGGTCATCGCGGCGCAGCGGATGTTGCGCGACGATTGGGGCATTGAGGCGGCGGTATGGAGCGTGACGAGCTTCACTGAGTTGCAGCGCGACGGCATGGGCTCTGAGCGGCTTGCGCGTCTTGGCGAGACGGCGCCCGCGCCATATGTGGGCACGATGCTCGGCGCATCGCGCGGCCCGGTGATCGCGGCAACCGACTATGTTCGCGCCGTGCCCGAACTGATCCGCGCCTATGTGCCGCGTCGTTATGTGACGCTTGGCACCGACGGCTTTGGTCGCAGCGACACCCGTCAGGCATTGCGCGAGTTCTTTGAAGTGGATCGTGCGTCTATTGTGATTGCAGCGCTGAAAGCGCTGGCCGACGACGGTGAGATCGATATCGCAATAGTGCGAAAAGCGTCGCAGCAATATGGGAAGGTGGCGTCGGTATCGGGAGCTCCTTGGCAACGGTAGGTGGACAGGGAGCGCGGATAACGGGAATCCGATGACTTGCGCGCTTAACATGCCGCCCGATGAAAGGGACTTTTATATTGTGCGCAGGCTTGGCGCTGCGGTATAAAAGACGCTCCAGAGGATTTCCCGGCCATGTCCGCTCCGCTTCTTGATCCTGCAAAAACGCTTACGGCCGACGGCCCCGTGCTGTTCGCCGTCGAGCTGACCGGCGACGCCGCGCGTGTCACCGGGTCTCATCGTCACGCCCGTGGTCAGATCTTCGGTGCGCTTCGCGGGTTGCTGTCCGTTGGAACCGGTGACAGCCAATGGGTCGTGCCTGCTATCCACGCAGTCTGGCTTCCGCCGGAGCGTGCGCATTCAGTTCGTTCACACGGAGCCTTTGCAGGGTGGAGCGTCTACGTCACCGAAAGCGCCTGTGCGGATCTTCCCGATGAACCCTGCACGATTCGCACTTCCGGCCTGTTGCGCGAGGCCGTGAGCCGCGCGGCTAGCTGGCACGACGACATGCTGGACGACGCGCAGATGCGCGTGGCAGGTGTCATCCTCGATGAAATTCGCTCGTTACCGCGTGAACCCTTTGGCTTGCCAATGCCGCGTGATGCACGCGTGCTCAGGATCGCTCGCGCGCTTGCCGACAATCTCGCTGATAACCGCCGTCTGGAAGAGTGGGCCCAATGGGGTGGCGTTGCGACGCGAACCTTGACTCGACGGTTTATCGATGAGACGGGGTTCAGTTTTTCCGAATGGCGGCAACGCGCGCGTCTGATGCGGGCGTTGGAGATGCTTGCATCGGGCGTGGCCGTCACGACGATTGCGCTCGACCTTGGATATGAAAACGTCAGCGCGTTCATTGCAATGTTTCGCCGGACCTTTGGCGTGACGCCGACCCAATATTTTGCCTAGCTAATCCTTAATCGAAAAGTCCATGAACGAGCTAACACTGCTGACCGACGCCGATGATCGCGCTCGACGCTATACCGAGTCCATCCCGGCGCGACGAGTATTTCCCGATCAAGCCGCGCTGCAGGCGCTTGCCGCATTCAACGAGCCGCTACCGGCACGCGGGCATGCGCCAGAAGATGTGCTGCAGATGTTGGACGACATCGGTTCGCCCGGCACGGTGGTCTCGAACGGACCTCGTTACTTCGGTTTTGTGATTGGCGCGGCGTTGCCCGCTGCTGCTGCCGCAGAACGGCTGATGCTGGCATGGGACCAATGCGCATCGTCATTCGACAATTCGCCGGTCGCGGCCACGCTTGAACGCGTGGCGGCGGGGTGGGTGCTCGACGCGCTGGATCTGCCTCGCGAGAGCGCCGTGGGATTTGGAACCAGTGCGACGGCGTGCACGCTAAGCTGCCTTGCCGCCGCGCGTCGCGTACTGCTTGCACGCCAGGGCTGGGACTTCGACAACGACGGACTGACAGGTGCTCCGGAGGTCAAGGTCGTGGTGTCCGAGCTCGTGCATATCACCGTGAAAAAAGCGCTTCGTTTGCTTGGTTTCGGCATGAAGAACATAGTGTTCGCACCGGTCAACCATCATGGTCAAGTAGACCCGGAACGCTTGCCTGCGCTGGATGACATGACCATCCTTTGTTTGCAGGCGGGTGAGGTCAACACGGGCGAATTCGATCCATTCGACATGCTCATTCCCCAAGCGAAGGCTGCGGGTGCCTGGGTTCATGTCGACGCGGCGTTCGGTCTGTGGGCGCGTGCGTCCTCGCATGCGGGACTGACGAAAGGCATTGAAGGGGCCGATAGCTGGACTACCGACGCCCATAAATGGCTGAACACACCCTATGACTGCGCGATGGCAATCTGCCGCGACAGCGAAGCACTTGCCGCCGCGATGAACAGCGACGCGGTCTATTTGAGCGGGGCGAGAGACGCCCAGAAAAACCTGACCCTCGAGTTTTCGCGAAGGGCTCGCGGAATACCGGTGTGGGCGGCGTTGCGATCGCTGGGGCGTGAGGGAGTGGCGTCAATGGTGAACAAACATTGTGCGCTGGCGCGTCGTATTGCACAGGGTCTGGAGCAGGCGGGATTTGAAATACTGAACCGCGTCACGCTGAACCAGATCCTGGTTCGCGCCCATACCGATGAACTCACCGTTGCTGCCCGGGAAGCGGTCCAGGCATCCGGCGAGGCCTGGTTTGGCGCGACAGTCTGGGAGGGGAGGCCGGCGTTCCGGATCAGCGTGTCGTCGTGGCGCACAACGGAATCCGATGCAGACGCGCTCGTCGAATTGCTGACCGGGATTGCGGAACGGCGCTAAGCAAGACGGCGCTAAGCAGGCTGGCATTCATCGAGCTATTGGGTGCGGTTCGTCCAGACTAGCGGTGCCTACCGAGAAACGTGCGAAGGTGGATCGCGAGGCTGGCCAATATTGCCAGCGCGCCCAGCGTTTCGAGTATTGGCGAGAGCATTGCGTCAGGTCTCCCAGACGGTCGAAGCCGGTGGCATGTTCCAGGTGCAACGCTTAAATCAAATGCCGCAACAGCAGCTGAAGACCGAGCGCCAGCATGCAGAAAAAGAACCATCGGCGAAAGGTCGCGGGACTGATGTGGCCGCGTATGCGTTGACCGGCCCACATGCCGAGCAACGCAGGGACGACGGCGAGCAGCGAGCTGGTGAGATCGGTGGTTGTGAACGCGCTTGCCCGAGCAAGCCCGATCGCCAATGCCACGGTCGACACCGTAAATGATAGTCCGAGGGCCTGGACGAGATCTTCTTTTTTTAGATCAAGCGCTTGAAGATAGGGGACCGCTGGTACAACAAACACGCCTGTTGCGCCAGTGACGAGTCCGGTCACCACGCCAATGACGGGAGACAGGCGCCGTTCATGCCGTGGCGGCACGGTGAAGTGCCAGGACAGCAAGCCGGAGGCCGCATAGAGCGTTAGCGCGGCTCCAAGCCCGGTCGTGGCCCAGACGCCGCCGCTGCCGGCTATGAACGACGCCGCGGCTACCGTTCCGATCACGATGCCCGTCATCATCAGCCAGAAGCGCCTGACAAGCGCACCCAGGCGCGGACCTGCGAGAAGCTGCCAGACGTTGGTGACGAGCGACGGCAGGATCAGCAGGGCAGCTGCCTCGGCGGGCAGCATGAGCGTTCCGAGCACACCCATTGCCACGGTCGGCAGGCCCATGCCGGTGACGCCTTTTACAGTGCCGGCCAGCAGGAAGGTCAACGTAATGGCAGCGATGCGCGCGGTGTCAGGAGAGGTCATTGATGCTGTCATGGGTGCTGTCAGTGGTGCTTCGGAGGAAAACTTCGCAGGAAAATGACCTGCCCTTATTTTCCCCGGATTCGCAACGACCACAATGCGGAAGATACGTACTGTGCCTTAGGGTATAACTAAGGCTGATCAACAAAATACCTTTGGCCATGCGCTTCGATCTGATAGACCTGCGCCTTTTCCTGTTCATCCTCGAAACCGGCAGCATCACGCACGGCGCGGCTCAAGCAAACATGTCGTTGCCGTCTGCCAGTGCGCGTTTGCGCGGCATGGAGGAAGCGCTCGGGCTACCGTTGCTGGAGCGAGGCCGCCGTGGTGTCGAATCCACGCCGGCAGGGGACACGTTGGCGCACCATGCGCGTCTGGTACTCAGCCAGATCGAACGGATGCAGGGTGAACTGGGGGAGCACTCCGAGGCCCGTAGAACGCGTGTTCGAGTGTGGGCGAACACTGCAGCGATAACGGAGTTCCTGCCTCGTCCCCTCGCCGGATTTCTTCGGCTTAACCCGAACGTGCACATCGATTTGAAGGAGCGGCAGAGCACCGAGACCGTCAAGGCCGTCCTTAACGGTTCCGCGGAGATAGGCATTGTTTCCGATGCGCTCGAGCACGGGACATTGCAGACGTTTCCGTTCGCAACCGACAAACTGGTTCTGATCGTCGCGCGTGATCACGCGCTCAGTGGGCGTCGTCGCGTCGCGCTCAGGGACGTGGTCAAGGAAGATTTCATCGGCTTGAGCGCCGGCAGCGCATTGCAGGACTATCTGGGCGAGCAGGCGCTATTTGCCGGGCAGCAGTTCTATTTTCGCGCGCGGGTGCGGACCTTCGAAAACATCTGCTGCATGGTCGAGCAGGGCGCCGGTCTGGGGATCGTGCCGGCGACCGCCGCGAAACGGCATCGAGGGACGCCGGGCGTGCACACGGTGGAGTTGATTGACCGCTGGGCTACGCGCCAGCTCCTGATCTGCGTTCGCAATCTGGAGGCGTTGCAACGACCGGAGCGCGCGCTTGTTGAGGAGCTTGTTGCTGCCTCTGACGCATGAACGTTAGCAACTCAGATCGAAATATCCCTTGGCGAGGCATACCCCGTTCACCAGGATCTCGACGTCGTGCCGCCCGGCGTAATGCACGCGCGTGGTGAAGTCCCGTATGTTCTGCGCGCGTTCTATCAATACCTTTTGGCCGCCGCCGAGGGTCAACTCCTTGAGCTTGAAAACCTTCGCGGCCGTCACGCCCGACTTCTTCACGTAATGCATCCTGTAGTCGATCACTAGCCGCTGGCTTTCCAGGCACTTCGAGGCAAGATCGAATGACAAGGTCACACGCTCGCCCAGTGCAACACGGCGAGGTGTCACGGCGAACTTGCTGATCTTCACATCGGGGACGCCGCCCGCTCCGATAACAGCTAACGCGCGGCCATTGCCGGCCTTGATCAAGGAGCGCAGGGCGCGCTTCGCGATCCAGGCTGTGTGAGCATTGTCGACCGGCCACGTCGCCAGCCGGTCCAGCACCCACTCCGGATGCGATTTGGTCACATCGTTCAGATGATTGGCGACCGACTTGCGGACATAGAGGCTCGCGTCCGAGCGCAGGTTTTCCAGAATCGGCGCAGCCAGCGAAGGATCAGCCTGGATTGCGTCGAGCCGGAACGACCATGGCAAGCGCGGACGGCTTCCTTCACTCGCGAGGCGCCGCACGGCGTCGCTGTCATCGCGTGACCATACTTTCATGATGGCAAGCGCCCGCTTCAGATCCTTGCGCAGGAATTCGCGCACCGCGAACTCGGACGAGCCGAAGGCCGTGAAAAACTTCAGCGCGTCCATCGATACATCGAAGTCGTCCAGGCCGTATTGCCCAACGTAGTCGGGAAGGACGAGCGTTGCGAATCCGTTCTCGATGCGCAGTGCCAGCGCTCGAAGAACCTCGAGCGCTTGGCGATAGTCCGCAGGAAGGGTTGCATGCAGCGCCTGAGTCATGCGGCGCAGACGCTGCATCAGCGTCAGGTCGTCGAGCCCGGCTAGCGAGATCTTGAGAAAACGCCGCGTGTCGAATGGCGGATAAACCGTTTTGATGTCGAGCGCCATATCGCGGAATCGGCGCTCGTTGAAGATCTCTTTTAGTGCGGTGTTTTCGGTGTCCGGCATCGTTATCGTTTTCTTGTTGAAAATGCACTGGGTTTGCAGGCGGTTCTGTCGGCTGAAACGGGTGTTTCGTCTGGTCTGGATCTATTCGAAGGCGCGCTCGATCATTCAGCCGCTTAGCTGCTGGCTTGTTGATTACCTGTGCCAAAGCCCGCCATGAGGGTGCCTCTCATAACGCCGGAAGAGAAGTGTATCTGCAACCTCTGTCAGATCTTGTCAGGAGCCGTATTTTTAGGGTCAGTTCAGAAGAAATTCAACGTCAGCCGAACCTGTTTCGCAAGCTTAAGTATCCGTCGATGCCGCCGTTAACAAGAGGCCAGCCTGTCAGGTTTCAACGCTGTCTTAGATCACTCGACGACCATCCTGCAATCGCTTTTTCAATACGTACCCGCTGACACTTTCGCGCAGTTTCGTACTGGCGCGAACGGGTGCGGTGGATGGGTGCTGCAGAAAGATATTGATTGTTTGACACCCTAAGACACGTTGAAGGGCCATATCGAATTCAACGTTACGAAGAGTCGTCAATATGCTTAAAAAAGCGAGTGTTTCCTCCGGCCTCCTGGTCGTTCTAGTCGTGTTCTGTCTTTTCCAGGTCGTCACGGAAGGGCTTGGTTTCTGGTCGCTGACCGCCACTCACGATGATGTCGGTAACCTGTCGAACATCGCGCTCAAGCAAGTCAACGAGGTCAATGAAACTACTCAGCGACTGATGGACGCACGGATCAACCTGTCGCGCGCCGGTACCCGCATGGCGCGCGGCGGCTCCGAACCGGTCGACATTGTCCAGCATGCGCGCGAGCAGTTGGCGCTGGCGGACAAGTCGTTTACCGCCTTCGTCAATGCGCCCAAAACCGGCGATGAAAACAGGGCGCGCACGGCTGCATTGCAGGAAAAATTCCAGGCATATCACGGTGCATTGAGTGAGCTGACCCAGTACCTCGACGCCAATAATCTCCAGGCGTTCCTCGACCAGCCGACGCAAGGGTTCCAGGACCGCTACCTCGCCGAGCAGCAAAACTTCGCCCGGTTTGGCGATGCAGCGAGCCAGTCGTATCTGGATTCCATCGATGCACGGCTTGGCCTTTTCCGCGGCGTCGGTCTGGCGATTTTTGCGGCGCTCGCGGCGGGTGTCGTGTTCGTCCACGTTGCGTTGCGCCGCGGCGTGGTCGCCCCGCTCGAAGAAGCCGGCCGCCACTTCGAACGGATTGCCGAGGGCAAGCTCGATGAGCATATTGCCGATCGCGGCACTAACGAAATTGGCCGCTTGTTCGCCGGTCTCGCGTCGATGCAGGCGAGCGTCGCGCACACGGTGAAGACGGTGCGCGAGTCGTCGGACTCGATCAATCTTGGCGCCGATGAAATCGCCACAGGTAACGCGGATCTGTCGGCTCGCACGGAGAACCAGGCCGCATCGCTGGAGGAGACTGCATCGAGCATGGAGGAGTTGACCGCGACGGTGCGCCAGAACGCCGAGCATGCCCGCGACGCGAACAGCCTTGCAGGTGACGCGCTGTCTGCGACATCACGCGGCACGGGGGTCGTCGATCAGGTGGTCGAGAAGATGACCAGCATCGCGAGGAGCTCCGACAAGATCGCGGAGATCATCTCGGTGATTGACGGCATCGCGTTCCAGACCAACATTCTTGCGTTGAATGCGGCCGTCGAGGCGGCGCGTGCGGGTGAGCAGGGTCGCGGATTCGCGGTCGTGGCCAGCGAGGTGCGTGGGCTTGCACAACGCAGCGCGCAATCGGCCAAGGAGATCAAGGAACTGATCGGCGAATCGGTCTCGCAGGTGAATGATGGTTCGGCATTGGCAGAACGCGCCGGTCAGGCAATGCGCGAGGTATCGACGTCAATCTCGCGCCTCACGCAGATGATGGCCGAGATCAGCGCCTCGTCGCACGAGCAAAGCACGGGCATTGAGCAGGTCAACCAGGCCGTCGTGCAGATGGATGAAATGACGCAACAGAATGCGGCGCTGGTGGAGCAGGCGGCGTCGGCAGCCGCGTCGCTGCATGAGCAGACGCGTCACCTGAAGGCAGCGGTATCCGTGTTCAAGATTCCGGACGAGGGAAGGGGCACGCGGTACTGAGGGCTGAAGCCGCTACAAGGAATTCGATAGCGTGCGTTCGCGGCGGCCTCACGCTGGCCAAAGCTGGGCTAATATTGCAAGCCCTGGGGCTAACCGCAATCAGCCCGCCTATCGTGATTGGCGCTGTGTTATCGCAGCGCAATTTACCGGGGTCTTCATGTCGATTGCAATGACGAGATTGATTCTCTACGTCCGGGACGTCACTGCGCTGAAGTCGTTCTATCAAACGTTCTTTGGCTTTGACGTACTTGAGGAAATTGAAGGGGAATGGGTGGTGCTCAAAGCGGGGCCCGTTGAACTTGCGCTTCATCTGGTGGGGCGGCCTTACAGATACCGACCGCTCGCGCCGGGCAGTGGGAACGCTAAACTGGTTTTCTCGATGCCGTCAGGAATGGCGGCACTACGAGAGCAACTCCTTCGTGCAGGCGTTCAAATGAGTGCGCCGAAGCGCTACGATGGTTTTGCCTACACGATGTGTGACGGTCAGGATCCGGAGGGCAATGTGTTTCAGCTTTCGCAATCCGACCCGGACAACCTGGGAGCCTAAGCGGTTATCGCACCTCAGCCGTGTGCAGCCTCGGTGCGCCCATCTTGAACCACGCCTTGGCTATTTTCCCATTCTCGACTTCGTAAATAGCGACGACATCGATCTCACCGGGGCCGTCAGGAAAGGTGCGAGTGACGACCTCCTGGTCGACCACCATGTTGCCAACCGATATTCGCTTAACGAGCTTGCCGTAAAGATTGGCTTCGCTGAAGCGGGCGACGTGCCGTTCGCGGATCGCGTTTGCGCCGCTAGCCAGCAAACGCGATGGGAACTCATAGTACTCGCAGTCGTGGGCCCACCACTGCATGAAGTCTTCTATATCCCGCGCGTTATAAGCCTCGAGTTGTTTTTGCACCGGGAATTCGACGTCGCTCAACTCGCTTCCGTTCATTTCGTGATGTTCCTTGTGCGTAGTAAATGACCTCGGCTACGCGCTGTGTGGTGAGCGCGTACACCGGGTGTCAGTACCCAGTAGTGTAGCGATGCATTGCAGCGATCCATAGCCGCAGCATGCTCGACCTTGGAAAAAACAACATCATAGCGGCGAGCATGAAGAGCGTCATGCTTCGTTGCCTGTACGCGCCGTCGGAAAACAGATGTCGACCTTTCTTTTACTAGCGAAGAGAGTGAAAGGCGGATTTATTGCCCGGCAGTCTCGCTGGCGGGTCGATCGAACGAGTCTTTGAAGGCTTTCCAGCCGAGGTTAAAGCCCATCCGCGCAATCATGATGCCGATGATCGCAGCGGCCAGGCGATCGGATATCACCAAGCCGGCCATGCAGCCCAGAATACCAACTGCCGCTATCAGCGCCGAGATAGCGTCCGAGCGCGCGTGCCAGGCGCTCGCCACGAGAAGCGTGGAACGGGTGCGTTTAGCGACCGACATGATGTACCGAAACAGCGCCTCTTTGGCGACGATGACAAACACCGCGACGACCAGCGCGCTCGCGTGAACGCTGGAAGTAGTCGCTGCACTGGCCACGTGCCCGAGGCTGCTCCAGAGCGTTTCCATTCCCGTCGCGATCAAGAGGAAGGAGATCAGTAGTGATCCTATGGTTTCGTAGCGGTCATATTGATCGTTGACGCTTCGGTGCGCTGCCGTAGCGCTCAGGCGCAAGACCGCCAGCACCATTCCATCCGCTGCGAGGTCCGCGAGTGTATGAACCCCGTCGGCCAGCAAACCGTCCGAGTAAGCGAGCCAGCCAATGGCAATCTGCATGATCATCAAGGCCGCGTTTAACAGGACGCTCACCTGGGCTGCCTTGAAGGCGGCATTGCGCTTCTCGCGGCCGTGCTCGGACGTCGACGACATCGTGGAGGGAGATTATTAGTGTAGGTACAGCACCGTAACCGCCCTACGTGGCGAAGATATGACACTGGCCGAGCTCGAATGGAGGGGGCTTGTCGATTGACTGTCAGCGAGGCGTGGCTGCTGTGGAGCGGATTGGCACTGACGGGCATCGTGCCGCTGTGTCGCGAATGGGGGAGCGGCTTGCGTGGAGTAATCGAGCGATTGAGCCGGCGGAGGGCGTCAAGCAACGCTCGCCGGGAGAGCATGCCGTCTTGGCCGCAAAGGATGCAACCAGCGCTAGCCGTGCGTCCCGGAACAGCTTCTGATAGAAGTGTGCGGCCGTTGAAAAACAAAAAACCCCGCAGGCTCAAGGCGTTACGGGGTTTTCTTTTACTACGCTGACTGTCTTACCGACTACTTTTGTTGGTGCCCAAGAGAGGACTCGAACCTCCACACCTTGCGGCGCATGGACCTGAACCATGTGCGTCTACCAATTCCGCCACCTGGGCCAACCGATACAGCTAAGAGTGCTATTTTAGCGAACGATTCAAACCTGTCAATGGCCGCGTAAGAAATGGATCAAAAGTAGAGCGAAAACAGCGGCGGCAAGAAGGGGGCGAGCGGCCGTCGATTGAAGTGTTCACGCCCCCGATCTGGGCGCGAAAAGCCAGTATCGAGTATTACCTCTCCACTGATCTGTCGATTCAAAATTCAGCGAAACCGGTCCGCTCAGCGAAGATCAAGCTGCTTCATAGTGATGCCGCATGAAAAACCGATCGAGTTCACGCTCTTCCGGCCGCCGGCCCGTAAAGACCTCGACGTATTCAGCGATACGCATCATGCGTACCGATAGTTCCTCTTCGCTTTTCATCGAAATGTAGCCCATCTGCGTCAGGTAGATTGCTCGCGCGCGCACATCGGCGGAGATCGGTTCGTATTGGTAACGCTCGAACAATTGAGTGAGTGCGGCAATGCGAAGTTGGTCCGCGACCTGAATCTCGGCAGCA
>Ga0302314_10014965_pt1 | contig 13224 bp, 13 predicted proteins | sample III_Palsa_N2_3_FD_200533 | JGI IMG/M metagenome (GOLD analysis project Ga0302314, IMG submission 200533) | Peat permafrost microbial communities from Stordalen Mire near Abisko, Sweden - III_Palsa_N2_3 | ecosystem: Environmental > Terrestrial > Soil > Palsa > Peat permafrost | place: Sweden...
GGGGGGGGGCCCCGCGACAGAGCGCCGGCGCGTGGCCGCCGCCCCCCTCCCGGCCGTTCGGCCGGCCCTCCCCCCGTTGCACGAGGGGAGATTTCCCTGCGGTAGCGCCTCACTTGCCGCCCCGCGCGTGGGCCACGCGCCAGATGACGCCGCCGGCGTCGTCGCTGACCAGCAAGGCGCCGTCGTGAGCCACGGCGACGCCCACCGGCCGGCCCCAAACGCCGGCGGCGTCGGCGACGAAGCCGGTCAGGAAGTCCTGGTATTCGCCGGTCGGATGGCCGTCCTTCATCAGGATGCGGACAACCTTGTAGCCGGTGCGGCGGGCGCGGTTCCACGAGCCGTGCAGGCCCACGAAGGCGTCGCCGCGATACTCGGCCGGGAAGGCCGCCGGGCCACCGCGCGCAGTGTAGAAGGTCATGCCCAGAGGCGCCGAGTGCGACTGGATGAGCACATCCGGAACCGTGACCCTGCCGGCGAGATCGGGCCGCTCGCCCGCGTGGCGCGGGTCCTCGTGGGACCCCAGGTAGTACCAGGGCCAGCCGTAGAAGGCGTGCGGCGTGACGCGTGTGACATAGTCCGGCGGCAGGTTGTCGCCCAACAGGTCGCGCTCGTTGGTCGCGCACCACAGGGTGTCGGTCCCGGGCTGGACGAGCAGGGTGACGCAGTTGCGGATGCCGGCGGCGAAGACGGCGCGATGGCCGCCCATCGGGTCCATCGAGAGCACGTCGGCGCGATCGGTCTCCTCGCCCCAGGTCGCGCCCAGCCCATGCGCCGCGTCCCAGGCCTTGGCGTCGGCCAGCGGCTTTTTGGGCATGCTTTCGGCCACATTGGAGCCCGAGCCCACAGAAACGAACATCAGCTTACCATCGGGCGAGAAGGCGATGTCGCGCGTGGTGTGGCCCTTGGTGTTGGCCGCCAGCTTGGCGACGACGGTCTCGGCCGGGCCGCGCGCCTTCAGGTCGCCGCCGCGGTAGGGGAATCTGACCACGGAATTGGCGTTGGCTACATAGATCCACTGCGGGTTGGGGCCCGCCGGCCAGAACGCGACGCCGAAGGGCCGGTCGAGACCCTCGGCGAAGGTCGCGACCTGGACCGGCTTGTCGGCGCCGTCGGCGATGCGCATCACCTTCAGCCGCCCGGCCTCGGTCTCGGCGGCGAACACGTCGCCGTTGGGCGCCGTGCGCAGCTGGCGCGGCGCGTCCAGCCGGACGAACTCGGCCACCGTGAAGCCGGCGGGGACGGAGAGCTTGGCGCCGGCGGGTCGCGCCACCACGGCCGGAGGCGCGACGCCGACCCGGCTGGCTCCGAGCGCGGGCAGGGTGTCGACGGTGATCTTGCGGGTGACGCCGGGCGCGTCGCCGGTCCAGTCGCCCCAGGCCGCCGGACCGGTCAGCACGGTCGCCGACGCCGCGCCCGCGGCGAGGACGGCGAGGGCGGAGAGCAGCTTGGTCTTCATCGTGTTCTCCCAGGCCCCCGGCAGCGCCGGATTAGGCCCGGCGAGGCCGCGAGTAAACTGGCCCGCGTCATCGCCTCGGAAGCGGTTGCGGCGCCCGGCGCGGCCTGCTATTAGGTCAATCCTGACGCTGTTAAGATACGACGCGGAGGAGATTTCCGATGGCCGACGATGCGCCGCCGCCGCGTGTCCTGGAGTTGACGCCGCTCAATCCGGCCTTCCGAGAGGATCCCTACACCGTCCTCGCCAACCTGCGCTCCCACCATCCGGTGATGCGCGACGATCTGGCCGGCGTGTTCTTCATCAGTCGGCACGAGGACGTGCGCGGCATCCTGACCGACCTCACCCTGTGGCGCGACCCCAACCGCGCGGAGCCGGCGGCCGTGCTCACCCGCCGCATTCTCGAACAGGAGGTGGGCGACACCCGCGAGCGCGACGGGCCGGGCTCGATCCTCTTGATGGACGACCCCGACCACGCTCGCATCCGCACCCCGCTCGCCCAAGCGCTCTACAAGCGCGTGGCCAAGTGCCGCCCGCTGGTGGAAGAGGTGGTGGCCGAGGCGCTGGACAAGGTCGACGGCCACGAGTCCTTCGAGCTGATGGCGGCGGTGTCGCTGCCGGTGCCCGTCGACGTCATCGCCCGCATCCTGGGCGTCGATCACACGCGTCTGGACGAGTTCCGCGACTGGTCGGAAGGCGTCATCCAGTCGCTCAATCCGCTGCGCACGCCGGCCCAGACCGAACATATGGTGCGCGCCTCCGAGGCCATCGGTCCATTCATGACCGACATGCTGGAGCAACGCCGCCGGGCGCCGGAAGACGATCTGGTCACCGACATGGCCCAGATCCAGGCCGCCGGGGCTGACCTTTCCGACGCCGATCTCGTCACCAACCTCATCGCCCTGCTGGTCGCGGGCAATCTGACCACGACCGACCTCATCGGCAACGGCGCGCGCCTGTTCCTGCTCAACCCGGGCGAACTCGACAAGCTGAAGGCCGATCCCTCGCTCATCGGTGCGGCGGTGGAGGAGGTGCTGCGTTACGAGCCGCCGGTCGACATCACCGGCCGCATCGCATCGCGCGAGATGGAGGTGCACGGCTGTCCGGTGCACGCCACCCAGTCGCTGCTGGTCTCGCTGCGCGGGGCCAACCGCGATCCCGAGGTGTTCGAGGATCCGGAGCGCTTCGACATCACCCGCAAGAAGAGCCCGCATGTGGCCTTCGGCGGCGGAGCCCATATCTGCATCGGCGCCCCGCTGGCCAGGCTCGAGGCCCAGGTGGCGCTGCTGCGCCTGTTCGAGCGCTTCCCCAATCTTCGGCTGGCCGATCCCGAGGCCAAAGCCGAGTGGCGCACCCTGCCGTTCTTCCGCGGCCTGCAGCACCTCGAGGTGAAGACCTAGCCTTCTAGACAGGCTTGAGGAACCAGACGCACGCCGCCCCCCAGCGGCGCGTGTCGAGGATCTCAAAGCCGGCGGCCGCGAGCGCCGGTTCGTCCGCGCCGCGCTCGACGATCGCCAGCGCCTCCTTGGCCAACCAGCCGCCAGCGGCGAGGCCGGCGAGCGCGGCCCCGTCCAGGCCCCGGCCGTACGGCGGATCGAGGAAGGCGAGGTCGAACGGCGTCTCGGCATGGCCGGACAGTCGGCCGGCGTCGCCGCCCTGCAGCCGCGCGCGCTGGCCGCAGCCGAGGCTCTCGAGATTGGCGGAAATGGCCGCGCGCGCTTCCGCGCCCCGGTCGACGAACTGGCAGAAGGCGGCGCCGCGCGACAGCGCCTCGAGGCCCAGCGCCCCGGAGCCGGCGAAGAGGTCCAGCACCCGCGCGCCGGTCGGCGGACGGCCCCAGGGGGCGTGCTCCAGCACATTGAACATCGCCTCGCGCACCCGGTCGGCGGTCGGGCGAGTGGAGTGTCCCTTTGGCGCCACTAGGGAGCGCCCGCGAAAGGCGCCGGCTACGATTCGCACGGCAAAGGCCTTTGGTTTTCCGGCTGTTTAGCCGATGAGATAGCGCGGGTCCAAAGGGTGTTTTGATGGCCGTCTTCGGCGTCTGGCGGGGGCTTGGGTGGTCGCCCTTTCTGGCCGACATCACCCCCCGAGATCATGATCCGGCGCGCATCGCCGCGACGGTGATCGCCGGCGCGTGCGTGGGCCTGGTGGCCAGCATCGCCTGCTGGATCCTGGTCCTGGTGCCCTACACCTTCATGATCGGCCTGGGCGGGCAGGGTATGCTGGGGCTGGGCAAGGTCGCCCTGATGTTCGAGGATTCGCACGTCCACGATCTCGGCATCACCCTTCTGCGGCTGATCGAGTCGACGGCGACCGACGGGGCCTTTCCCCTGGCGTTCGTATCCCTGGCCGCGGTCATGACTGGCCGGCCGTTCCAGCACTACATCACCGCCGCGCGCCACTTCCGCTGGCGGCTGCTGGTGGTGGGGCTGGCCCTGTCGTTTCTGGTAATCACCCCGCTGATCCTCGCCGGCCGGTCGGGGATGGTCCGCCCGCCGATGCTGAGTGTCGCCCCAAGCCTCACCGGCCGCATGGTCTATGCGCTCGCCGCCGTCCTGCTCATTCCCTCGGCGGCGGCGGAGGAGTTGATGTTCCGCGGCTGGCTGATGCGCCAACTCGGCGCCTTCACCCGGCGACCCGCCGTTCTGATCATCGGCACCGCCATCGCCTTCTCGGCCGCGCACCTCGACTTCACCCCCGACGCCTTCCTCACCCGCGTGGTGATGGGGGCCGGCTTCGCCTACATGACCCTGCGCCTGGGCGGCCTGGAGCTGTCGACGGGGGCCCACGCGGCCAACAACATCCTCTTCATCCTGCTGGTGCAGCCGTTCGGCTTCCAGGGTTCGGCGGCGGAGGCGTCGTCAGGCCTCTTGTTCGGCGACCTGGGTCTCGCGGCCGGCTACATCGTGATCACCGAATCCATCGTCCGCATCGAGGCCCTGCGCAATTGGGCCGGGGTGGAGATGTTCGAGGTCTCGGCGCCGATGCCGATGCCGGCGCTGATTGGCGCCGGCGGCTAGTTCCTAAGGAACACGACGTAGCCGCGGAAAAAGGGGTTCGAGGTCAGGCCCTTCGGGGCGCGCCAGTCGCCGCCCTGCAACAGGCCGATACGGAAAGGGATCCTCAACCGGTCCAGGCGCGCCAGGTAGTCGCCGTAGTTCGGGATGACGCGCCGGCCCTGGTAGATCTGGATGACGATCTCGTCGACCACGCCGGCCAGGGCGTCCAGCGCCTTGGGATCGGCGTTCGGCGTCCAGTCGAGCAGGCCGGTGACGCCGAGCTGGCAGGGCGGCGGCAGTTCACGCCTGAAGTTCGCGAGAAAGGCGGCGTAGTCGGCCAGATGTCGGGTGCGGGCGTCGAAGTCGATCTGGACGCCCTCCACATGGTCGCCCGCCGCGCGCCAACGGGCCAGATCGGCCAGGATCCGCTGATGGATCGAGGGCGACCAGTCCAGCGTCTCCACGCGCACCACCATCCACACTTCGGCGTTCCGGACGCTGGGCGTGGCCGGCCGCTGGGCGATCAGCCGGACGGTGTCGCCCGGCCGCACCTCGCTCTGCAGCAGGTAGATGCGGCGCGCCCGGTCCAGCACCGGTTGCGGCTTCACGCCCGCCCACAGCCAGAAGGCGTCGTAGCGGCTCGCATCCACCGTCTCGGCGGAGGCCGCGCCGGCCGTCAGCGCGAGCAGCAGGGCCACGAGGGCGCGCAAGCCCTTACCAGTAGTAGGTCTGCTTCGCCGCCCAGACCGACGAGGCGAACTCTTGCTTCAGTCGCAGGAACCAGGCCTTGCGCTGGGCGGAAGCCACCTCGGTCCCGCCGCAATGGTTGTTGCCGGACGGTCCGTAGCAGTTGACCGCACGGTAGAGGGCGTAGGCCTTGTCTTCCGCCGGCGCCTTGGGGTCGGCGATGACCAGCTTGTAGGTCTCCAGCCGGGAATAGACCGGGCCGGGGAAGGGCGCAGCCGCTCCGCCCAACTCGTCCTTCGGCGGCGGATTGTCCAGGTAGAAGCCGTCGAGCTCGTTCGTGCGCACCCATTCCGCCAGGCACAGCCGGGCCCGGGCCTCGCCGGGATTGCGGGCGAGCTGCCCGGCCGTCTCCGTCAGCGTCGGGCAGGCGAAGGCGCCGGCGCCCGCCGGCAGGGCGAACACCCACAGCGGCGTCGGCTGGTCCCAGGTGTCGTGGCTCTGCGCATAGCCGAATGAGCTGACGCCGCTGTCGGTCGGGCGGCTGCGCGCCGCCGGCGGGATGGGCGCGACATCCTTCAGGTAGTCGGCGTAGCGACCGTGAGAGACCTCCTTGTAAAGCAGGGTGAAGAGGGCGATCTCGTGCTCGCGCGGGCTGGCGTCCGGCGCCGCGGCTTGCCGGCGCAGCAACGCCGCGCCGGCCGCGTGACTGAGCAGGATCGAGCGCATCGCCGCGCCGCGCACCACGGAGCCGGCCGCGAAGGTGCGGTCGAGCGCTGCAGCCCGCTCATCGTGGAAGGCGACGGCCAGCTCCACCGCCGGCCGCTGGAAGTCGCCGCTCGCCCCCGGCAGCAGCCGCAACCAGAAATCGCGCGCGCCCGGGTCCTTCGCCGCTTCCAGCGCCATTCCGCGCAGAGCCTGGCGGCTGAAGCCCAGGTTATCGAGGTCGCCTCTCCCGGCCGCGTCCGGAATCAGGCGCAGCACCTCCGTGGGCCGGCCTTCGACGAACATGGCGTGGGCGGCGAGCAGGTAGTCGAACAGCGCCGGCTGGGCGGCGAAGCGCGGCCGCTGCGCCTCGAGGTCGGCCAGAGAGATCGCCTGGCTGCCGGAATCGGGCTTGCGCATCTGTTGCAAGTCGACGACGGCCAGCAGGGTCGGGTCGGCGATGTCGGCGGCCTTGACCGAGGCGAGCAGCTTGTTGTCGACCTCCTGTGCCAGATCGACGTCGCCGAGCCCGCGTTCCGAAGGCTCCCGCGCGGCCAGCGCCGCGTACTCGGCGGCGAGCTTGCCCGTCTGGCCGCCCAGCCAATCCACGCGTCGCACAAGGCCGCGCGCCGAGGCCGCATAGAGGCCGTCCGGATAGGCGTGCAGGTAGTCCTCGAGCGCCGCGCTCGCGCGGGCTGCCGCCTCGGCCGGGGCGGGCTGCTTGAACGCGCCATATTCGTCGAAGACGCCGATCTGGATCCGGTTCACCTCGACGCGGGCGACCATGTAGCGGCCGGTTTCTCTGAGCCACGGCGAGCGCGCCCGCTTCAGGCTGGCGAACCGGTCGGAGGCGAGGTCGAAGTCGCCGCCGTAGAAGGCTCGCGCGCCCTGCAGATAGGCGAGGAAGGCCTTGCCCTCGGTCGAACTGATCTTGCCCGCGCCGTCGTCGAAGGCGCTCTGGTCGACGCCGCTCGCCGGGCAGGTGGCGGGCATGGCCCTGCGGGTGGCGATCAGCGCCGCGCGTTCGGCTTCGGGCGGCGCGTTCGGTCCCTTGGCGATCTCGTCATCGAAGCTGGCCAGGCCGGCGGAGTTGCTGCGGCAACGGGAGCCTTCGCCGGTGTCGAGGTCACCGTCGTCGGACGCGGTCGGCTTGGGTTCGAGGCGCCCCACGAGCGTCGGCCAGTCGAACATCGGCTCGACCGCCTCGGGATTCGCCGGCGCCGGCGGTCTGGCCTTGGCGGCGCGCGCGTCGGCCCACAGCAGGATCAGATTGACCCGCGTGTCGTTGCCGGGGGTCAGGACCGCGGTGTTGTCGCAGCCCGAGTATTCGTTGTGGGTCAGCTTCCACGTCGGCACGCAGGTGAAGTCGCCGCTGGCCTTCGCCGGTCCGCCCCAGGCGAGACAGGCGACGAGCAGGATCAAGAGGACGCCGAGCGCCCGCGTATTCGCGATGACCAGGCAGATGCGCATGAGCCCTCCCGAAGCCCGCGCGGCGCGCTTGACGTCCCACATTGGCGACCGCGGCGGCCCCAAAATCAAGCCCGCGGCGCGCGTCTCAGCCCTTGCGCTTCGGCGTCGGCCGGTGGCCGGACGGGGCCTTCGCGCGCGCCCAGCCGGGCTTGTAGGTCTTGGGCTTGGCCGGCTCGGCGTCCGGCGCGGCGCGGGCGCGCCTCTGTGGCGACTTGGCGGCGACGGCGGCGGGCGGCGTCTTGTAGAGCGCTCGATCACCCTTGGGCAGGTTGGCTGGAGCTATGAATTGGCCCAGCTGCTCGCGAATGACGCGCGGGCCGACCTCCTCCACCGTGCCAGGGGCCAGGGTCCCGAGCGCGAACGGGCCATAGGCCACCCGGATCAGCCGGTTGACCTTCAGGCCGAGGGCCTCGAGCACGCGGCGCACCTCCCGGTTCTTGCCCTCGGCGATGGCGATGGTGATCCACACATTGGCGCCGCGCTCGCCTTCGCGGACCTTGTCGAGCTGCGCTTCTATGGCGCCATAGCGCACGCCCTCGATGGTGACGCCGTCCTTGAGGCCATCCAGCCGCGCCTGATCGATGCGCCCGAGCGCCCGCGCCCGGTAGCGGCGCTTCAGGCCCGTGGCCGGCAGCTCCAGCGCGCGCGCCAAGCCGCCGTCGTTGGTGAGCAGCAGCAGGCCCTCGGAGGAGAGGTCCAGCCGCCCGACGGAAATCACCCGCGGAAGACCCGGCGGCAGGGCGTCGAACACCGTGGCCCGGCCTTTGGGATCGCGATGGGTGGTCATCAGGCCCGCCGGCTTGTGGTAGCGGAAGAGGCGCGTCGGCTCGGCTGCGTTCACCGCCGCGCCCTCGACCGTGAGGACATCGCGCGGGCCGACCTTAACCGCCGGACTGGTCAGGACCTGGCCGTTCAACGCCACCTTGCCCTCGCCGATCAGGCGTTCGATGTCGCGCCGCGAGGCGACGCCGGCTCTGGCCAGCACTTTGGCGACGCGCTCGCCTTCCCAGGGTCCTTGACCCTCGCCGCCGGCAGGTTTTCGGTGTGGGGGATGGCCGACCATGACGAGATGACCATGCGCATCGCCCTCGGCCTCGCGCAAGACGCGGCGGCGGCCGGCGAGGCGCCCATCGGGGCGGTGATCCTCGATCCGGCCAGCGGCGAGATTATCGCCCGCGCGGCCAACGCCCCCATCGCCGGCCACGACCCGACGGCGCATGCCGAGATCCTGGCCTTGCGCGCCGCCGCCGCCGCGCGCGGCAACTACCGCCTGACCGGCCTCACGCTCTTCGTCACCCTGGAGCCGTGCGCCATGTGCGCCGGAGCGATCAGCCACGCCCGCATCGGCCGGCTGGTCTTCGGCGCGCCGGACGCCAAGGGCGGGGGCGTGATCCACGGGGCCAAGGTGTTCGACCACAAGACCTGTCACTGGCGGCCGGAGGTGATGGAGGGCGTGTTGGCGGACGAGAGCGCGGCTCTGTTGAAGGCATTTTTCAAGGCGCGGCGTTGACAAATCACGCATAGGCATTAATAGTGCCCTATACCTATTTGAAGTTGATGGCCATGTCCAAATACGATCGTTTCGGGGTCTATCTGAGCGCCCAAGGCGGCAGATGTCACAACATGACATTCGGACAGATGGAGCGCGTGCTCGGCTTTTCTCTCCCTGCTTCGGCTAGAAAGCACGGTGGTTGGTGGACCAATTTGGCGGACGGCAGCCATTCCCAAGCCTTGGCGTGGTTGGGCGCCGGATGGAGAGTGTGGAGGGCTGACCTGGTCGGTGAGCGTGTCGAGTTCGAACGGATCGACGCAGATCTTGCCGCGGGCGTGGCGGAGGACGCGTCAGCGCCTTTCCGGCGCGATGCGCCTGCGGTGAAAATGACGGACCCTGTCACCTTCGATCGGGACAGGCTCAACATAGCCGCGCGCCGGATTCTCGACGACTACAGCCTCAGATTCGGCGGTGACGTACAGTGGGCTCTCGATGTGGCGCTCGAGGAGGCGAGGATCGCCTATTGCCAGCGGTTGATCGAAAGCACCCCCCGCGGTCCTCCCTCGCCTGTCAGCAGCGTCGATCTGATCCGAGAGGACCGGGATGCCCGGTGACGGGCTTCCAAGCCTTGTCCTCGATGCGTCAGTCGCGGCCAAGTTGGGGTTCGAGGAGGACGATTCGTCCCTCGCCAGGGATTGGCGAAAACGGGTGGGAATGATGGCGCCCGATTTCCTGGTGATCGAGATCGCCAGCGTCGCCGCCAAACGTGTTAGACGTGGCCTGTCGACCGACGATGAAGCAGGTCGCGCCATGCGGGATGTTGGCGAACTCGTCGACCGCCTGGTTCCCTCGGCGCCGCTCGTCCCCCGTGTTTTCGAACTCGCTCGCGACCACGGCATCTCGGTCTACGACGGACTCTATCTGGCTCTTGCCGAAAAATCGGGCGCGCTAGTGCTGACCGCCGATGCGAAGCTCGTGCAAAGGGCCTGCGCCGCCGGCCTGGAGCACCTGGTGCGCCCGCTCGCCGACTGACCCTTTCGACCGCCTTCTCGCCTTGCTCGCTCGCCACCGCCGTGCGATAACATTTCAAACAATCGTTTGAACGGAGGCCGACGCCATGGATTTCGACTACTCCCCCCGTCAGAAGGAGCTGATCCGCCGGGTCTCGGACTTCATGGACGAGCACATCTATCCCGCCGTGCCGATCTATGAGGAACAGGCGCACGAAGGCGAGCGCTGGAAGGTCATCCCCATCGTCGAGGAGCTGAAGGCCAAGGCGCGCAAGACCGGCCTGTGGAACATGTTCATGCCGCCGCATTCCGGCGTGCCGCCGCTCGAGGACACGTTCCAGTTCGAGGGCATCCAGCTCACCAACATGGAATATGCGCCGATCTGCGAGATGTTCGGCCGCGTCGGCTTCGCCTCGGAGGTTTTCAACTGCTCGGCGCCGGACACCGGCAACATGGAGGTGCTGAACCGCTTCGGCACCCTCGAGCAGAAGGAAACCTGGCTGCGGCCGCTGATGAACGGCGAGATCCGCTCGGCCTTCCTGATGACAGAGCCCAGGGTCGCCTCATCCGACGCCACCAACATCGAAACCGAGATGAAGCGCGACGGCGATCACTATGTCATCAACGGGCTCAAGTGGTGGTCCTCCGGCGTCGGCGATCCGCGCTGCAAGGTCGCCATCGTCATGGGCAAGACCAACCCCAACGCCGCCCCCCACCAGCAACAGTCGCAAATCCTGGTGCCGCTCGACGCGCCGGGGGTGAAGGTCGTGCGCATGCTGCCGGTGTTCGGCTACGACGACGCGCCGCACGGCCACGCCGAGGTGCTGCTCGAGGATGTCCGGGTGCCGGTGGAGAACCTGGTCCTCGGCGAGGGCAGGGGTTTCGAGATCTCCCAGGCGCGCCTAGGCCCCGGCCGCATCCACCACTGCATGCGCACCATCGGCGCCGCCGAGGTGGCGCTGGAAAAGATGTGCCGGCGTCTGATGAGCCGCAAAGCTTTCGGCAAATACGTGTCCGAACATTCGATCTGGGAGCAGCGCGTCGCCGCCGCCCGCACCGACATCGAGATGAACCGCCTGCTGTGCCTCAAGGCGGCCGACATGATGGACAAGGCCGGCAACAAGACTGCCCGGCTGGAAATCTCCATGATCAAGGTCGCGGCCCCCAACATGGCCCTGCGCATCATCGACGACGCCATCCAGGCCCATGGCGGCGGCGGGGTCACCTCCGACTTCGGCCTGGCGCGCGCCTACGCCAGCCAGCGCACCCTGCGCCTGGCCGATGGTCCAGACGAGGTGCACAACCGCACCATCGCGCGGATGGAGTTCGCCAAATACGGTGATCTGCACGCCAAGATCCGCGCCGAGAAAGAGGCCGCCTTCCTACCGGTGGGTTCGCGGTAGCTTCCGATCGACCCTCCCCCCGGCGAGGGGGGAGGAGTCAGGCGTTTGCCGTGCGGCCGGCTTGCCGGCGCGGCCGACTTTCGTCTCGCCAAGGCTTGGCCGACGAAAGGGCGTCTTCCGCCTCGGCGATATAGTCGCGGGTGAGCGGCAGGGCGTCGTTGCGCCGTGAGAGCTGGATCTGGAAATTCATGTGGTCGCCGTGGGTGAAGCCCATCTCGGCTCCGGCGAGATAGAATTCCCACATCCGGCAGAAGCGTTCGTCATAGAGTTCGGCCATCTCCGCCCGCCGGGCCTGGAAACGCTCGTACCAGCAGCCCAGAGTCATGGCGTAGTGCCGGCGCAGGACCTCGATGTCGGTGACCATCAGTCCCGCGCGCTCCACCGCCGGCAGCACCTCGGAGATCGCCGGGATATAGCCGCCAGGGAAGATGTATTTGGCGGTGAAGCCGTCGGTGGTGTTCGGCCCCGAAAAACGGCCGATGGAGTGGATGAGGGCGACGCCGTCATCGGTCAGGCGCTCGGCCACCAGGTCGAAGAACGACTGGTAGTTGGGTCGTCCGACATGCTCGAACATGCCCACCGAAACGATGCGGTCGAACTGGCCGGTCACGTCACGGTAGTCGGTCAGCGAGAACGACACGCGGCCGGCGAGGCCGGCCGCCTCGGCGCGCGCGCGGGCGGTGGCCAGCTGCTCGTCCGACAGGGTCACCCCCTCGACGGCGACGTCGGCCGCCGTGGCCAGGGTCATGGCCATCCCGCCCCAGCCGCAGCCGATGTCGAGCACCCTCTGGCCGTCGGCCAGGGCCAGCTTGGCGGCGATGTGCCGCTTCTTGGCGACCTGGGCCTCCTCCAGGGTCATGTCGTCATGCTCGAAGTAGGCGCAGGAATATTGCAGATCGGCGTCCAGGAAGGCGCGGTAGAAATCCACCGACAGGTCGTAGTGGTGACGCACGTTGCGCCGAGCCGCCTGGCGGGCGTTGTGCTCGTCGATCAGCCGGGCCCAGCCGCGCTTCAGGGGGCCGGGCCGCGAGTGGGTCGGCTTGGCGACGCCGTTCCGCCCCGCCAGCTCCAGCAGGTCGCGGATACTGCCGCGCTCGAAGACGAGCCGCCCGTCCATATAGGCTTCGCCGACGCCCAGGGACCTCTTGGCGATGATCCGCGGCAGGGTGGTCGCGCCGGTGATCTTGACCGCCACCTGCGCCGGGCCGCCGTCGCCAAAGGTCAGGCGCTTGCCGCCCGGCAGCGTCACCTCCAGCGACCCGGTTTTGAACAGTCTGTTGAGATAGGTCTCGATATCCACGCGACGGATCCTCTGCTCAGCAAATGCTCCGTATGCGGCGGCTGGCCGCAACGCAGGGTGAATTCATTTCGCCCGGCGCGCCTTGACTCGCAATAGGGCGGCGCCTATCTCGCGGCCGTTGGCACTCGACACCGCCGGCTGCTAATCCTGCGGCGCGCGCGTCCACATCCAATCGCTGTCTTTTAAAAGACTGTCACTTACGGAGAAAACATCCATGGCGTTTCGTCCACTCGGCGACCGCGTCCTCGTCCGCCGGATCGAGGAAGAAGAGAAAACCAAAGGCGGGATCATCATCCCCGACACGGCCAAGGAAAAGCCGCAGGAAGGCAAAGTCATCGCCGTCGGCCCCGGGGCCCGTGACGATTCCGGCAAGATCCAGGCCCTGGACCTGAAGGCCGGCGATCGCATCCTGTTCGGCAAATGGTCGGGCAGTGAAATCAAACTCGACGGCGAAGATCTCCTGATCATGAAGGAGAGCGACGTCCTGGGTGTTCTGGCCTGATCGTCCGAACCCCTTTCACCCAAGAATCCAACCCATTCGGAGAGCCTCCAACATGGCTGCCAAAGACGTACAATTCTCCAGTGACGCGCGCGACCGCATGCTGCGCGGCGTCAATATCCTCGCCAACGCCGTCAAGGTGACGCTGGGCCCCAAGGGCCGCAACGTCGTCCTCGAAAAGTCGTTCGGCGCGCCCCGCTCGACCAAGG
>Ga0302314_10014966_pt1 | contig 13223 bp, 7 predicted proteins | sample III_Palsa_N2_3_FD_200533 | JGI IMG/M metagenome (GOLD analysis project Ga0302314, IMG submission 200533) | Peat permafrost microbial communities from Stordalen Mire near Abisko, Sweden - III_Palsa_N2_3 | ecosystem: Environmental > Terrestrial > Soil > Palsa > Peat permafrost | place: Sweden...
ACCTTCGATGCGTTCGATGTGATCCTGGAGCGGCTGGCGGACCGGACGCTGTTTCCGAATCTGAAGACGGTGGTGGTCGCGGGGCACTCCGCGGGTGGGCAGGTGGTGCAACGTTACACCGTCGTCGGGCGGGGCGGGGAGAAGCTGATCCATAGCGGCGTGCATGTGCGTTATGTGATCGCGAATCCTTCGTCGTACATGTATTTTTCGCCGGAGCGGCCGGTGCTGGATCCGAAGGGCGAGTTTACGTTCGCCATTCCGCGCAAGAGCTGCGAGGGCAAGTACAACGAGTGGAAGTATGGAGTGAACAGTCCGCCGCCGTATGTGGGCGATGCGAAGTTCGAGGACATGGAAGCACGCTATCTACGCCGCGATGTGACCTATCTTCTGGGCACCGCGGACACCGATCCGAACCATCCGGCGCTGGACAAGACCTGCATGGGCGAGGTCGAAGGGCCGTACCGGTTCTTTCGGGGGAAGGCCTACTTCAAGTACATGGAGCTGCGGCATCCTGAGTTGAAAGAGCCTGGGGCGTCGCAGAAGTTGTGGTTCGTACCGGGGGTGGAGCATGACGGCGACAAGATGTTGAACTCGTCGTGCGGGCTAGCGGCGTTGTTCGATATAGGGTCATGCAGCACGCGGGTGGTCGATCCGAAACCGTGATTAGGTGAGGATATCGGGGCCGGGCTTCTTGTAGGTGCCAAGGGACGCGGAGATGTCTCGGCAGCAACGGAGCAGGTGGTCCGCGATGGACGTGACGCTTTGCGGGGTGATGTGGGAGACCGGGCCGGAGACGCTGAGGGCCGCGATGGCCTGGCCGTTCTGGTTGAAGATGGGCGCACCTACGCAGCGGACGCCGAGTTCATGCTCTTCATCGTCTATGGCGTAGCCACGGTGCCGGATCTTTTCAAGGGCTATGAGCAGCGCCTCGCGCGAGCACAGGGTCTTGGGGGTAAAGCGGACAAAGCGGGTCTTCGAGATGATTCGCTCGATCATCTCGAGGGGCTGGAAGGCGAGCATGGCCTTGCCCATCGAGGTGCAGTAGACGGGGTTGGTGCTGCCCGTCCTGGAGTTGGTGCAGACCTTGCCGCTGGCTCCGGCCTTGTCGAGATAGACGATGGAAGTTTTGCGCAGCACGCTGAGGTGTACGGTCTCGCCCAGGTCGGACGCAAGGCGTTTGAAGTAGGGATGAACATGGGTGCGGAGGTCGATCTGCTCGACGGCGCGGTTGCCCAGTTCGTAGAGCTTCAGTCCCAGGCGAAAGCGGTTCTCGGGGGTGCGCTCGATCAGCGCGTTGCGTTCCAGGACCATGAGCGAGCGGTGGGCCGTGCTCTTGTGCAGATGCATCTGCTGGCAGACATCGGCCAGGCTTAGAGGCCGGTCGCTCAAGCCGAGCATCTCGAGGACAGAGATGGCGCGGTCGAGACTTTGCAATTGGTAAATTCCGTCGGTCTTTGAATTTGAATCGGATTCAGGGGAATCGGATTCAGGGAGGAATGCCGTTGCCGGTGTAGCCAGTGCCGTTCCCATGTGGGTGCTCTCCTAGTGCAACAATGTCCGTGCCAGTAAAGCGGATGAATGGGATTCTTTTTCCCGGGACGAACTGTTGTCAACGATCAATCGCGGGAAAGCGAATCTCCGTCCCGCCATGTGGGACGCCCGAGTGTAGCACTGTCACTCCAGGAAGCGCCCGTAAAAGTTCAATAGAAGAAAAATTTGATCGGGAGATGTGTCCCGTATAGGGGAACGGACGGCCACAATCGTGTTGACACTCCTTGGAAGAGACGACGAATATCTCGCGGAGCCCGAAGTGGGCGTCTGCGCGTTCTGGCAGGCAACCGCTTATAGGGCATACAGCGGTATGCGGTTAGAGATGCATGTTCGACTTATGAGGAGACCACTATGTTCAAGCTTTTTCGCACGATTTGTTGCGTGATGCCGATGCTGTTTCTGGTGTGCGGGGCGATGACTTCCAGGGCGCAACTCACCACCGCCAGCATAGTCGGTACTGTCACGGATACCACCGGCGCTGTCATTCCGGGGGCCACGGTGACGGCGATCAACGACGACACCCACTTCACGCGCAGCGTTACGACCAATGGCGAGGGTTCCTATCGTCTCGACTTCCTGCCCATCGGACATTACAGCGTTACGATCGCGGCGAAAAGTTTCACGACCATCGATCAGAAGAACGTGGTGCTGGTATTGAACGAGGAGCAGAACCTGAGCCCGTCGCTTTCCGCCGGTGCAACGAACTCTGAGGTCACCGTGACCACCGCGCCGCCGCTGATCCAGACGACGGTTTCCTCGGTTGGCCGCAACATCACCAACCTCGAGGTGGATAACCTGCCCATCGTTGACCGCGCCATCTACACTCTGCTCGGTCTTGCTCCCGGCGTTCAATCCAACACCAACAACATCGCGTTGGGGATCCCGCAGCAGGTGGTCTACATGAATGGCGGCATGGACAACGAGCTTGGCGGCAACGTGAGCTACTACCTTGACGGCGGCATCAACATGACGTTCCTGCGCAACAGTGGCAACGTTCTGCCCAATCCGGACGCGCTGCAGGAGATCAGCATTATGACCAGCAACTACGATGCGCGCTTCGGGCGCGCCTCCTCCGGTGTGGTCAATGTGGTGACCAAGAGCGGCACGAATGAACTGCATGGCTCGGTCTATGAGTTCATCCGCAATGACCGGTTGTCGGCCTCACCGTATTCGAATTATCTGGCGGCCCCTCCGGGCCGAACCCATACGCACCGCAATGAGTTCGGCGCGACCATCGGCGGCCCCATCATCAAGAACAAGACGTTCTTCTTCGGGTCGTATGGCGGCCAGCGCTGGAACAGCGTAGCGGCTTTCAACGGCGTCCCGGTGTACTCCGCGGCAGAACGCGCCAGCGGCTTTACTAACTTCAGCGACCGCTATCCCACCGGCGTGGCAACCACCACGGCGTGCGGGCAGGTAACCCTCACTACAGCGCAAACCGCAGCCGGTGACGTTGTTCTCTGTACGCCGAACACGCTGGCCCACCTCGCCCTGGCCGCTTCAACAACGAGCGATGCCGATGCCTCCTCGACACTGGTGCCGGGGTATAACCTCAATAACGCGGGCGTTCCCCTGGATACGGCCGCGATCAATATTCTGACGAACTATCTGCCTGCCGCCAACTCAGTCAATCTCAACGGTGTCTCCACATGGTCCGGCACGTTTCAGGAGCCGCAGCAGGAAGATGAGTACCTGATCAAGATCGACCACGACCTGACCCCGAGCCAGCGACTGGAGGTAGCCTACTATCAGTCGATTGGATACCAGATACTGAATCCGGGCGGCAGCTTCCCCGCGTTCTGGTCGCATTCGTATTATCCCTATCGCCAGCAGAATGCTAACGTCAGCGACACCTGGACGATCAACGACCGCAAGATCAACCAGGTATGGCTGAACTACACACGGATGATCGGCGGCCGTGACAACCTGCCGGGGATATCGCTGGGCAATCTTGGGTCGGCCTACCAGGCCATCGGAACACCGTCCCTGCCCAACCTTGCTCTCACCGGTGAGTTCACCCTGGGCGAAGCTATCAGCGGACCGCTGGTGGGCACAGACTTCTATGGTCTGCGCGATGCCTTCACCTGGAGCAAGGGCAGGCACACGGTCGCCATCGGTGGCGAAGCCAACCTCGAGAAGGACATGCAAAACACGACCCTGGACAACTGGGGAACGTTCGGCTTTGCGGCCGGCACAACCGGCTCGGGCGCGACCAAGGCGTGCGAACGCACCTGCAACCCGCTGACGGATTTCGTGCTTGGGCTGAACAGCAGCATCGAGCAGGACACCGGCATCTATGCGCTGGACAACACATGGCAGTATGGCATGTTTGTGCAGGATGACTGGAAGGCGCGCCAGAACCTGACGTTCAATCTCGGTATTCGCTGGGACATCCAGACACCGCCGACCGATCCTCACAATCGCGAGTCTGCGTGGGTTCCTGGTGTTAAGTCCACGACCGAGCCGAATCTGCCAGTCGGCCTGAATATCATTGGCGATCCGGGCCTGACGCGAGGTATTGTCCCGATAGACTTCAAACATATTTCACCGCGCGCCGGTTTTGCCTATGACGTCTTCGGCAACGGCAAGACGGCGGTCCGCGGGGCCTTTGGTATGTTCTACGGCATTGTTTCCGGCAACCTGTGGAACGCGTCGTCCAACTTCATACCGTTTGCCACGCGCACTACCTTCGCCAGCACGAAGGTCTATACGCTCTCCGACCCTTACCATAAGTGGACGGGAGGCGTGAGCCCCTTTACCAACTATGCGACGTACGTTCCGAGCCCCACCTTTGCTCCGCTGCTGCCGAACACTGCGGAGGGTATCGACCCGAACTACAAGTGGCCGTACGAGTATCAGTTCAACCTTGCCGTGCAGCAGCAGATCACCAAGGACTTCGCGATGACCGTCAGCTACGTCGGAAGCACGTCTCGTCACATACCGTTCGATGCCAACGAAAACCCGGAGTGCACCGGATCGGTCACCAGTCCGACCGGTGGTCTGTGCTCCGCCACCGCGAACGACAACAAGCGCCCGTTGTACGCCACTGAACAGCTCCAGGCCGTGTATATGATCACAGCCGGGCAGACAGCGAACTATAACGCCCTGCAGGTGGAGCTTGAAAAACGGCTCTCGGCCCATTTTGCTGTGAAGGGGTCGTACATCTGGTCCAAGACGATGATGAGTGCCTCCCTCCAGAACACCACCGCGCAGAACAACCCGCAGAACTTTGAAAACCTCAGCGAAGAAGCGGGCCGCGCGGATAACGATATACGCAACCGCATTGTCGCCTCCGTCGTGTGGAAGCCGGATTACTTCGGCGGCTTCAATCACATAGTGCGGGATTCGTTGAACGGTTGGACCATCGGCGCGGCTGTCTTCGTGCAGAGCGGTTCGCCGTTTACGATCACGACCGGAAGCGACACCAACCAGGACGGCAATACGACGGACCGTGTCAGCCTCATTCCCGGATCCAATCCGTATGCGACGTACAGCAATCGCGGGCAGGAGGTGGCCCAATTTCTGAACCCGGCCGCCTTCTGTAAGGCGGGAGCTGCCCTTGGCGCGGGCTTATGCCCCGGCTTTGGGCCGAATCCGGGGCCATATTATGAGGATGGCAACACCCAGCGCGATGGCTTTACCGGGCCCGGCTTGAGGAACGTCAATGCCTCGCTCTTCCGCGACTTTGGGATCTATGGCCGCGTCAAGCTACAGATGCGCGCCGAAGCCAACAACGTCTTCAACTTTGTCTCACTCAACAATCCGGGAAGCCTCACTCTGTCCAGTTCGACCTTTGGCGAGATTACCGGCGCCCAGGGGATGCGCACCATGCAGTTCGGCGCGCGTATCCTGTTCTAAAAAGTTGACGACTCTGCCCTTGCAGCGCCTGCGATGTTGTTTGTCTCGCGGGCGCTGCAAGGAGTTTTTGCGATGGGCCAAGGTATGTCCGTGCCTCGCCGGCTTGACCATCCCGCGGATGGGGACTACAAAGGCGGAGTGATGAATCCACAGAGTTGGAAGGTTATGGAGTTGCATCGCGGCGTTGGCGCGGTGTTGGGGATTGCTCTTGCGGCGGGTCCGATGCTGCCGGCGCGGGCGGCTGCACCGAAGAAGCAGGTGCCTGTGCCGAAGACGTTTTTGATCGACGGCACCGCGTTGGCCAAGGCGCGGATGGATGGCGATGCCGAGATGATTCGGCTGGCAAAGATCCAGGGCGACCGTGCGATGCAGGATGGGCCGGTTTCCGTGATGGACAAGAAGGCCGTGCCGCCGAGCGGGGACAAGCACGACTATATGAGCCTGGCGCCGTACTTCTGGCCGAACCCGGCGACCAAGGACCACCTGCCGTATATCCGCAAGGACGGGCAGCACAATCCGGAGGCTTCGGCGATACCGGACCACGAGAACTTTACGCGCATGGCCGAGGATGTCCATGCGTGGGCGCTGGCGTACTTTCTTACCGATGACGACAAGTATGCGAAACATGCGGCGGAGTCGCTGCGGGTGTGGTTCCTGGCGCCGGCGACGCGGATGAATCCGAACCTGAAGTATGCGCAGGCTGTACTGGGGGTGAACGATGGCCGGGGCACGGGTGTGCTGGAGTCGCGTTGCCTGACCGATGTGGTGGATGCGCTGGCGTTGCTGGCGGGGTCGAGCGACTGGACGGCGAAGGATGAGGCCGGGATGCATGAGTGGATCGACGCTTACTTTACGTGGTTGACCAGCAGCGCGAATGGCAAGGCGGAGCACGACGCGAAGAACAACCATGGCAGCTGGGACGATGTGCAGGAGGCCTCGCTGGCGTTGTATCTGGGCAAGACGGATTTTGTGAAGGACCTGGTGGAGACGGCGAAGACCAAACGGATCGGGCTGCAGATACAGGCCGATGGGCAGCAGCCGATGGAGGAAGAGCGGACGAAGTCGTTTGGGTATTGCGTGTTCAACGTGGATGCTCTGATGCAATTGGCGACGCTGGGGGATGAGGTAGGTGTCGATCTGTGGGGTTATACATCGCCTGCGGGCGGATCGATACGCAAGGCACTGGATTACCTGATCCCGTTTGCCGCCGATCCGAAGGCGTGGGGACATGAGAACATTGCGGGTATGACGCCGGATGCGCTGCGGGCACCGCTGCTGATGGCTGCGGTGCATTACCACAGCGTTGCGTATAAGGAAGATGCGCTGCATATACGTGCCAAGGACGATCCGCTGCAGACGCTGCTGGTGCTGGAGTTCATGCCGCTTCCGGCAGGGAGCAAAGGGCTGTGATGTTCAAGCGAATGACACGGCGGCGGTTTGTCGGCGGCTTGGCCGGTGCTGCTGGCGCGCTGGCGGTTGGGGCTGTGCGCGCTACGCCTGAGGAGAGCGGCTATGGGTTGGTGGCGAAGGTCGACCGGGCGAGGATACTGAAGGCAGCTGATGCGGCGTTGACGCAAGAGCCGGTGACGGTGACGGCGGCGCATAGCGAACGGAGCCAGGGAGGGCTGCATGATTATTTTTCGCAGAGCGACTATTGGTGGCCCGATCCGAAGAACCCGGGCGGCCCATACATTCGCCGCGACGGGCTTTCCAATCCGGAGAACTTTCCCAACCATCGTGATGCGCTGATACGGTTGAGCGTGATGGCGCCGGCGCTGGTCGCGGCGTGGCGGCTGACCAGGGACAAACGATACTCCGCGCACTTTGTGAAGCATCTGAAGGCGTGGTTCGTGGATGAAGCGACGAAGATGAATCCGAACCTACAGTATGCGCAGGCCGTGCTGGGGGTGTCTCCGGGGCGAGGGATCGGCATTATCGATACGTTGCAGTTGGTGGAGCTGGTGCGGGGAGCGCGGGTGCTGGAAGCATGGAAGGGTATAAGCGCCGCCGATGCCGATGCAATACGTGCGTGGTTTGCGGCGTATGTGACGTGGATGACGACGTCGAAGAACGGGAACGATGAGGAGCATGAGAAGAACAATCATGGGACGTGCTGGATTCTGCAGGTTGCGGAGTTCTCGCAGTTTGCCAAGCGCCCGGATTTGACGGCGCATTGCGTCGAGAGGTTTAAGACGGTGATCGTTCCCGATCAGATTGCGAAGGACGGCAGCCTGCCGCTGGAGCTGGCGCGGACCAAGCCTTATAGCTACAGCCTGTTCGATACGGATGTGCTGAGCGGGGTGTGCCAGTCGCTCTCGACGCGGGCGGATAATTTGTGGGCGTTCAAGGGGCCGAACGGCGTGGGCGTGGGCGATGCGGTGGCGTTTATGGAGCCGTATATCGCGGATAAAGCGAAGTGGCCGTTTGCGAAGGATGTGGAGTACTTCGATGACTTTCCTTCGCGGCGGCCGAGCTTGTTGTTTGCGGGTGAGGCGTTGGGGAAGCCTGAGTGGGTGACGGTTTGGAAGCGGTTGGATGCGGAGCCTACGGTGCAGGAAGTGATTCGTAATTTGCCGATCCGGCAGCCGTTGTTGTGGGTGGATCCGGTGTTGCGGGGCTAGTGTTTACCGCCAGCCATGCGGTCGAGTTCGGAGCCGGCGAGGAGGAAGCCGCCTACGCCGTAGACGTAGCTGGCGGAGGGCTTGAACTTGCCGGGCTGGCCGTCGATGGGTTGGATGGAGCCGAGGCGTCCGTCGGCGTAGATGTGGGTGAGCATACCGGCCCAGGATTTTTCAACGACGGGCTCATATTTCTTGCGGTCGAGGATGTGCTCATTGATGCCGTAGGCAATGGCGTAGGTGAAGAAGGCCGAGCCGGAGATCTCAGGGAGATCGTAGGAGTCAGGATCGAGCAGGCCGGAGCGCCAGAGGCCGTCGGGGCTTTGAATGGCGGCGAGCGCGGCGGCCATCTCCTGTAGTTTGGCGACGAACTTGGGGCGTGAGGGGTCATTGGCGGGGAGGTCTTGCAGCATCATGACGAGCGCGCCCACGACCCAGCCGTTGCCGCGGGACCAGAAGAGCGGCTTGCCGTTGGCTTCGGTTTGCTTGAAGTAGCGATCGTCGCGGAAGTAGAGGTGCTCGGTGGGGTTGTAGAGGCTGGCGGTGGTGATGTCCCACTCATGATTCATAAAGTCGATGTACTTGTGGTCGCCGGTGATCTGGGCCATGCGGACGAGGACGGGTGGCGCCATGTAGAGGGCGTCTGCCCACCACCAAAGGTTTTTTGCGGGATCGTCAGGACGGGCGATGAGACGGTCGAGGATGGCCTTGGTGTCGGCGATCTGTTCGGGCTTGCGTTCCGCGGGCGGTTCGGAGAGATATATCTCGAGATAGGCTTTGGCGAGTGCCATGTCGTCGGCGTGCGGGAAGCGGTTGCCGATCAGTTTCCATTGTTGCTGCTCGGCGTAGTGGAAGACGGCGTCGCGATAAGCTGGGTCGCCGGTGGTTGCGGAGGCGGCGAGGAAGCCGTCGTAGAGCGCGGCGAAGGTCCATTGCGAGTTGAACTTCGGTTCGGCGACGCGGAGTTGCCAGTCGGCAACTTTTTTCATAGCGTCCCGGATGGTGGGACTTTTGAGCTTGGGCGAGAGGCCGTGTGCGAGCGGGCCGGGATCGTCGGGCGCATCGCCTACGGCAGCACGCTTAACCGGCGAGGGAGCCGCAGCGGCAGGCGTTGGTTGCTGCGTTGCCTGGGCCAACGCGCTGGGCAGCGTAAACAGAGGCAACGACAAGGCGAGGGTAGCCGTAAAGGCGATTCGAGAGAGCGCATGGAACGTGCGGGAGAGAGGCGGCATAGTAGGTTCCTTCAGGTAGAGCGACTAGCTCAACTCTAGTTTGACAGATACAGCGACGGGTCTTTATATCATTCGGACGAGACGGAATAGAAGCGTTGATTGTGCGGGGCGATAGGCAAACCTCAGCCATTGTCGATACAGTGAGGCGGGAGAGATAACGATGCAGACACGCAGGAGTTTTTTGAAGAGCGGAGCAGGGGTTGCAGGGGCGGCGCTGCTGCGTGGCAACACGATGCAGGCTGCGATTGCGACGATGCTGTCGGCTGACCCGACGACGGTGCGGCGGCTTTCGGATGGGTGGGAGTATCTGCAAGGGTCGCTGGGCGGTGCGTGGGAGGTTTGGCACAGCGAGGAGACGGCGGTGTGGGCGAAGGTTGCCATGCCGCATAGCTTCAATGCGTATGACGGGTGCGATCCGGATGTTCCTTACTATCGCGGCAACGGCTGGTATAGGACGCACGTGGAGATTGCCAACCCTTATGCGGGCGGGCGGACGCTGCTGCACTTTGAGGGTGCGGGACAAACGGCTGCGGTATATGTAGGCGAGAAGCTGGCGGGTAAGCATGTAGGTGGGTACGACGAGTTTGTGATGGACATCACGGATGCGGTTGCTGCACTGCCTGCGCCCGTTGTCGCGAAGGGAAAGAAGGTGGAGGCGGGCGTCCCTATCTCTGTGCTGTGCGATAACTCGCGCGATCTCGACCGCATACCGAGCGACCTGAGCGACTTCAGTTTGTATGGCGGAATGTATCGGCATGTGAACCTGGTGTATGTGCCGGCGGTGTCGTTGAGCAGCGTGCATGTGAAGACGGAGATCGCGGCGGCCGATGCGATGGCAAAGGTTACAGTTCTGGCGACAACCTATGCGCCGGTTATCGATAAGGCTGCTGTGACGCTGTTGGTCGAGGTCGTCGATGCGAGCGGTGCGGTCGTGCATCGTGGCAGTAAGTCGACTCTGGCTTCGCCGGAAGAACAAGAGCTGGTCAGTTTTGAGATTGCGAAGCCGAAACTGTGGAGTCCGAAGACGCCGCATCTTTATCGCTGCACGGTAACGTTGCAAAATCCAGGCGGCGAGTATGTGGCCGTGGAGAGCTTTGGGGTAAAGCATACCGAGCTGGTGGAGCATGGGCCGTTCAAGCTGAATGGCGAGCGGCTGATGCTGCGGGGGACGCACCGGCATGAAGACCATGCTACGTACGCCAATGCGATGCCGGATGAGCTGATTGAAGACGAGATGAAGCTGATCAAGTCGATGGGGGCCAACTTCATCAGGCTGGGTCATTATCAGCAGTCGCGGCGGGTGTTGGAGCTTTGCGACCGGCTTGGAATTTTGGTTTGGGAGGAGATTCCGTGGTGCCGCGGCGGCATTGGCGACGATGCGTTCAAGAACATGTGCCGCGAGAAGCTGCGCAACATGATCGGGCAGCACTTCAACCATGCGAGCGTGTTGTTCTGGGGATTGGGCAACGAGGACGACTGGCCGACGGAGTATCCCGAGGTCAACCAGGAGAACATCCGCACGTTCATGCAGGAGCTGAATGGACTGGCGCATAAGCTCGATCCTTCGCGGTATACGTCGTTCCGGCGCTGCGATTTTGCACGCGATATACCGGATGCTTACTCGCCTTCGATATGGGCGGGGTGGTACAGCGGGACGTATCCGGAGTACCAGAAGTCGCTGGAGACGCAGCGGGAGCGGGTGAAGCACCTGGTCCATATTGAGTGGGGCGCGGACAGCCATGCGGGACGGCACTCGGAGAACCCGGACAAGGTGCTGGCAAGCATTGCGACGGGTAAGGGCACGGATGAGCGCGGGCTGGCCTATCTGGCTACGGGCGGCGATGCGCGAGTATCGCGCGATGGGGATTGGTCGGAGACGTATGCGTGCAACCTGTTCGACTGGCACTTGAAGGTGCAGGAGACGCTGCCGTGGTTTGTGGGTTCGGCGCAGTGGATATTCAAGGACTTTACGACGCCGCTGCGGGTGGAAAATCCGGTGCCGCGGGTGAATCAGAAGGGCCTGGTGCAGCGCGATATGGCGAAGAAGGAGGCGTTCTATGTCTTCCAGTCGTACTGGGCTGAGGAGCCGATGGTGCGGCTGTATGGACATAGGTGGCCGGTGCGGTGGGGCGAGCCCGGCGAGATGAAGATGGTGAAGGTGTACTCGAACTGCGAGACGGCGGAGCTGTTTGTGAACGGCGTTTCGGCGGGCGTGAAGAAGCGGGATAGCCAGGATTTTCCGGCGGCGGGGCTGCGTTGGATGACTCCGTTTGTGGCGGGCCCGAATAGGCTGCGCGTGGTGGCGAAGCGCGGCGCAGTCAGCGTTACGGATGAGATTGGATTCGAGTACCAGACGGAGAAGTGGGGCGCGCCGGCGGAGTTGCGCTTGATGCAGATGGACCGTTTCCCGATGGGGACGGCTGAGCAGGTGAGGATCGAAGCGAAGTTGTATGACGCCAAGGGCGTGCTTTGTCTGGATGCGAAGAACCCGGTGAGGTTTTCAGTAAACGGCACCGGTACGCTGGTCGATAACCTGGGAACGCCGCAGGGATCGCGGCTGGTGCAGCTTTACAACGGCCGCGCGCAGATTGCGGTGAAGCTGCAACGGAATGGCGGAAAGAGCAGCGCTGCTGTGGTGATGGATGGCGTGCCGACGGCGACTTGTTCGATCGGCTAGAAGCGCAGGGAGAGACAGCTAAGGCCGCCGTCCATCTTTTGGAACTCCGACATGTCGAGCACGAGGGGATGGAAGCCGTGTTCGATGAGGTTAGCTGTGAAGCGGGGGAAGCCGGCGGCTATGAGGACGCGGTCGTTCACGCGTACACAGTTGGCGGCAAAGCTCTCTTCTACTGAAACGCGGATGAGGTTGTAGTTGGCAAACTGGAGCGCGAAATGGGGGTTGGCGGCCATCTCTTCCATGACGACAAGGGTGTTGTCGCCGATGTACGAGATGCCGCTTTTGAGATGAAGGATGGTAGTCATGCCGCGTACGTCGATGGTGGACGAAGTGTATCCCTGAGCGGCTAGATGGACGGCGAGCTGGCGTGTGCCCTCTTCGTTGGTGCGGTGGGAGAGACCGAGGAAGAAGTGGTCTTCCGTCTCGCAGATGTCTCCGCCGTCGAGCGTGCCGGGTGCGTCGATCTGCAAAAGGGTGGGAAAGAAGCTGCCGAGTGCGTGGCTAATTGCTGCGACTTCGCCCGTTCGGCTGGCTGCGCCGGGGCGCGTGAGGATTGCGCCGCGCGGAGTGATGACGGCAGTATCTTCCACGAAGGTCGAGTCAGGATGATGGAGGTCGGTGGCGAGTGTGGTGATGGCCAAGCCGCACTCTTGCAGGGCTTTGCAGTAGAGCGAATGCTGCTCCAGCACCTTACCGAGCTGTGGAACGCCAAGATCGACGGTGGTGAGGCCGTCGGCAAAGTTGCTGCCGGGGGTGCGGACGATGGCGTTCTTGAACAAGCAAAAAATTCCTCTCCTAGATGGTTGCACAGATGGTTACACAAGTCGGTTCGGGCCCCTGTTTCAGGCCAACGCGAGAGAAGTTTTGCCAAACTATAGGGCTTTCGCGCTATACTTGCGGCAAAAGAGGGGAGATTAACGCGCATGTCGATGGTTGCCAATCCGACGATCTCCCTGCCGAGCAGCAGCCGTCCCAACCTCTTCTCCGGCGACTAACTCCCGACCAGTCTCAGCCTCCTCACGCCCCAGGAAAGTCGTAAGCCTCCATGATCTATGGAGAGCGTAACGGCTCCAGCCAGCGATTAGCGCTCGCGCCTGCGGGATGACGCACAAGTACAACACTTGCTGATTCGAAGGAGATTCGTATGAGTACCTTAATGCAGGAGACCACCCGCATTGCCACTCCAGAAGTGCATGCCAGAGTCGGTCCGAAATTAAGTACGACGCTGCCCGGACCGCGTGCGCAGAAGATCGTTGCGCAGGACGAGGGCCTGATGTCGCCGAGCTA
>Ga0302314_10014968_pt1 | contig 13223 bp, 16 predicted proteins | sample III_Palsa_N2_3_FD_200533 | JGI IMG/M metagenome (GOLD analysis project Ga0302314, IMG submission 200533) | Peat permafrost microbial communities from Stordalen Mire near Abisko, Sweden - III_Palsa_N2_3 | ecosystem: Environmental > Terrestrial > Soil > Palsa > Peat permafrost | place: Sweden...
CCGGGGCAGCGGCCCGCGGCCGCGCCGCCGTCCGGCCGTACCCGCCGGGCGCGGCTGCGGGTGGCCAGGACCGACCCGTGGTCGGTGATGAAGATCAGCTTCCTGCTGTCGATCGCGCTGGGCGTGGTCACCATCGTCGGCGTCTCACTGCTGTGGATGCTGCTGGACACGGCCGGCGTGTTCAGCTCGGTCGGCGGAACGCTGAAGCAGGCCACCGGCTCCGACAACAGCTCCGGGTTCGACCTCCAGTCGTACCTGTCCTTCGGCAATGTGCTGATGGCCACCGCGCTGGTCGCGGTGATCGACGTGGTGCTGCTGACCGCCCTGGCGACGCTGGGCTCGTTTATCTACAACATGGCGGCGGGCATCTCCGGAGGCGTCGAGCTGACCCTCTCCGAGGAGGACTGAGCCGTCCTGGCAAACGTGTGCGGACCCGGCTCCGGCCGGGTCCGCACACGTTTGCGCACCTCCTGGCCCTGCGGCGGGCAATGGATTTGGGCAGACCGGCATCGGTGCGCTAATCTTTCAACGCAGCGCAGCCGGAAAGGCAGCGTGGCAAAGGAAACACGGACCTATAGCTCAGACGGTTAGAGCGCTTCCCTGATAAGGAAGAGGCCGGAGGTTCAAGTCCTCCTAGGTCCACCAGCCAAAAGGCCACCTACGGACGTCCGTAGGTGGCCTTTCGCTATCCGCTACGCCCATTGTTTACGCCAGCCATCCGCTCCCCATCCGTTTCACCCCGCGATCAACGCCCCTCCATGCCGTCCCGCAGCTTGGCGCTGATCTTCGCCGCCGCCGCCCGCTGGGTCTCCGTAGTGACATGGGTGTAGATCGCAAGGGTGGTCTGGATGTTGCTGTGCCGCAGGATCTTCTGGGCATCGTTCGGGTGAACCCCGAGCCAGGCCAACAGACTGCTGCACGTGTGCCGGGTGTCATGTAGCCGTACCCGCCGCTGCCCGGAGCGCTTCACCCGCCGCTGGAAGCACTGGGAGAAGTGATCCGGGTCATACAGGCCCCCGGTCTCGGTGGCGAACACCAGATCGAGTTCGCTCCACTTTTCCCCGGCCCTCTCCTTCTCCAGCGCCAGCAGCCGGCGGCGCTCCCCCAGGGCCTCGACGCAGAACAACGGCAACGGCAGCGCCCCCTTGGATGCCTTGGTCTTCAGATCCACGTGGACCAGGCCCTTGCCCTTGTGCCGCTGCACCTGCTTGCGGGGGTGCATCACGCCCTGCCCCAGGTCCAGATCCATCCAGCGCAGGCCCAGCAGCTCGCCCCGCCGCAGCCCGAGGACCAGCGCCAGCACGAACGCCGCGTAGAGCCGGTGCGGCCGGGCGGACCGCAGGAACGCGATCGCCTCCTGCGCTGACCAGGGGATGATCTCCTTGGTCTCGGCCGAGGAGATGCCGACCAGGGTCACGACGTTGCGCAGGAGAAGTTCCTCCCGCATCGCACTGTTCAGGGCGTTACGGAGCACCTTGAGGCATTCCTGAATCGTGGACCCGCCGACCCCGTCGCGCTGGAGTCCCTTGCGGAACGCCCGCACGTCCTTGGTCCCCAGCTTGGTGAGGGACTTCGTTCCCAGCCTGGGGACAAGGTAGAGCCGCACCATCGACTCGTACTTGGCGTAGCTGGTAGGCCGCACGTCCGGCTGCGCGATCTCCGCCAACCAGTAGGTCAGGAAGGGGCCGACCTTCCACGTCTTGTCCGGGGTGGGCACCCCCTTGGACTCCTGCTCCAGAAGCTTGGCGATCTTCTCCGCTACTTCGTCGTACGTCTTGCCGTACCGGGAGACCCGCTTGCGCAGTCCCTCGGTCGTGGTCACGTAGACCCGTCCCTCGTACGTGCCGTCCGGCCGGCGGGTGATGCTGCCGGCCCCGTTCGGCCTGCGCTTAGCCATTGCGGTTCTCCTCGGTGCGGTTCTTCATGTAGACGGTGAGGCTGTCGACGGCGACGCGGCGGGCGCGGCCGATGGTGAAGCTGTCGAGTTGGTGGGAGCGGAAGAGGTCGTAGACGGTGCTGCGGCCGACGCGCAGGGCGGCCATGACTTCGGGGACGGTGAGGGCTTCGGGCGTGGCGGTGGTCATCGCGGGCTTCTCCCCAGGTGTGAAGCAGCGCTTGGCGGGTGATCGGGATGGGGCAGGGCGTCCCTCTCCCAGGGATCCGTTACTGCCGTAACTGCCGTAACCGAGCAGGTCAGGGGCATGATCGAAGTAACGGATAGTTCTGCGGTAACGGATGGCTGCCGTCACCTCGGGGGTGACGGCAGCTCGCTCGTCTAGGCCGGTCCGGCGGCCTGTGTGGCGGCGGGTGCCGGAGTGGTATCCGTTACCGGGTGCTTGTCCGTTACCGGGAACAGGGCTCTGACCTGTGCGGTAACGGCGGTAACGGCAGTAACGGCTGTCTGGGAAGGGGTGCAGTAGCGCGTCCAGGCGTCCGTGAGGTCGCAGGCGTAGTAGCCCTTGGCGGCCACCCCGTTGAACTTGATGCTGCGGGGCTTGATGGGCTCGTTGCCGGCGGTGACGTAGTCGCCGAGCATCTTGGCCAGGGTCCGGGTGGTCAGCGGTTTGCCGTCGAGGTCGGCCCAGGTGGCGTCGTCCATGCCGGTCAGCCGTTCAACGATCGTGGCGGTGGGCAGCCGGTCCGCGCCGTCGAATGCCTGCCGCAGGTCGGTGAGCAGTCGGATTCCGATGGAGCCCTTGTCGGTGGCCTTGGCGGCGTTGATCAGCTCGACGCACGCGGCGCGGGCGCGGGCGGGCCAGGTGCCGCCGACGATGTCGGCGACGGCCAGCAGGGGTTCCCACACGTCGGCGGGGCGGTCGCTGACGCCCTCGGGCATCTCGGGGAAGGCCCCGTCGATGCGTTCGCGTACGGTGTCGGCCCAGGCGGCGATGCGCTCGCGCAGCGCGTGGCCCTGGGGTTCGTGGATGCGCTGGCGGTACGACTCCACTGTCTCGTTCGGGGCCCGGCGGCGCATCCGGATGATGATCGCGCGGCTCATGATGGTGTCCGGCAGGTCGCCCAGGCCGCCCATGGCCAGGGCGGCGTAGACGGGGAACTTCTGGACCTGCTGGTTGGAGCCGTCGCCCACGCACCGGTAGATCCCGCCGGTGCGCCGGTGGCCGGCGTTGACCAGGCCCCGCAGTTCCTCGTTGCCGGCGGCCTTGGGGCCGAAGATCGTGTCGATCTCATCGAACAGGATCGTGGGGCGGCCCTCGCCCCCGGACACCGAGCGGAAGAGAGCGGAGTGGCTGGCGTCGGTGGTGGTCATCGGCTGGGGCACCAGCATCTCGACCACCTCCAGGGCTCGCGTCTTGCCGCTGCCGGGTTCGGGCGACAGGAACGCCAGGCGGGGTGTGGACTCGAACGCGTCCAGCAGATGGGCGTGGGCGTCCCACAGCGTCACGGCCACGTAGGCGGCTTCGCTGGGGAAGACGTTGAAGCGGCGGTGGAATGCCTCGATCTCGTCCAGCAGTGCTGCGCCGGATTCGAGGGGTTCGGTCATGCCTCTGGCCTCCTTTCGGGTGCGGGTGTGGTCGGGAAGCTTTTGCGGCGGGGGGTAGCCCGGGGCGGCGGTCATGCGGGCCGGGTGCGGGCGGTGCTGATGGACCAGTCCAGGGCGCTGCGGATGGTGGCGCAGCACTCGGCCGCCGGCAGTCCCGCCGCCTGTCCCGCCGCCGCAAAAGCGTCTTCGACGGTGGTGCGGTCGAGGTCCTGCCAGGCCACGAACCGGCCTACTGCCCTTACGGCGCGCAGGAGTTCGCTGTGCCGTCCGCCCTCGCCGGTGGCGGCCACGGCGGCGGTCTCCCTGCCGAGGACAACGACGGCGTACCGGCTGCCGTCACGGACGGCGGTGGGCCGGAACGGCGGCGGGGCGGCCTTGGGCGGGCCCTGTAGGGCGCTTTGGAGCCATTTGGGTAGTTCTGCAACGGGCGAGGCGTCCAGGACCGTGTACGCGCCCTGGGGGGTGAGGCTGCCGGGGGCGACGACCTGTCCGCCCCACGCGCGGGTGTCGACCTTCTTGGCCAGGGTGCCCGCCGTGCTGCCCAGTCGGGTGCCGGGCGGGGTGTTGAAGTACAGGTGCTGGCCGCCGCTTTGGGTCCGAACGCGACGGGTGGCGGGCAGGGCCTGTCCGGCGCGCTCGCAGAGCGCAGAGAAGTTCGTCGCGCCGTCAGGCGTGCCCTTCTGGTCCCTGGCCTTGACGGTGTCCAGGTCGATGACCAGGAGCCCGGCGGGGCCGGTGGCGATGCCGACGTTGAACGGGCCGGTGGCCCAGCAGCGTTCGATACGGGCCCGGTCGGTGGTGGCGCGTTCCTCGTAGCGCAGGTGCCGCGCCGCGCACGGGCCGGTGCGCGGGCAGGCACGTTCGCCGTGCAGCGCGGGGGCCTTGCCTCCCGGCCGCAGTGGGATGACGGGCCAGCCGCGTTCAGCGGCAGCCAGAGCGGCCGTGGTGAGTTCGGTCCGCAGGTTCATGGGGTGGCGCTCCTCTCAGGGCGCTGCAAGGGCCCCCGGCGGCTCCGGGTCAAGCGGCCCAGAGTCCGTCGGAGGCAGTGGCTTCGCTCCGGCGTCGGCGGCTGACGGCCGGGACCGGCGCGGCCGGTGCCTGCCGACCCGTCAGCCGCCTTCGCGGTTCAGGGGCGAGGGAGCAGGCTGCGCAGTGGTCGGCCCACTGGTCGATGAGGGCGAGTACCTGCCGGGTGCCGGTGGCGCGGTTGTGGGTTCCGCAGCGGCACCAGTAGGCGGCTTCGGGTCGGCCGGAGTGCGGGGTGCAGATGGTGATGCCGGGCCGGTGGGGGCCCGGCATCATGTCAGGAGACACGGCTGCTGTCCCTCACGCTGCGCGCCGCCCGAGGAATGGGATGACCTGTGCCATGCCCTCGTCCCCGCTGACGGTGGTAGCGGCGGTGGTGCTGTCGGGGATCGGGGTGGGTTGTCCGCCGTCCGGCGGCGGGCCGTCCCCGTCAGCCGGGGTGACGGCGTTGGCGCGTTTGGCGCGTTCGTCGGCGAGCATGGCCAGGACGGCCTTGTCGTGGCGGGTGCCTCGGTGGGCGGCGATCAGGAGCGGGGGGCCGATGAGGGCGGCGGGGCCGAACAGGACGGCGTAGCCGATCAGGTCCACGTTCAAGACGCCTCCCGGGCGGTGGTGGCCAGGAGCTGGGCGACGGTGCCGCCGAGGGCGTTCAGGCGGTCGGTGATGCCCTGCCAGGACTCGGCGTCGATGGCCAGCAGCGCGCCGACGGCGGTGGCGGTGTCGCCGGCCTGGGTGGCGGTCAGGGCGTCGCGGAAGTGCGCGGCGGCCAAGGGGCGGATGGTGGGCGGTGCGGTGTTCTCGGGCATGGCTGTGCCCTTCCGATGAGGTAGAGCCTGTGACTGTGTGTATGAGGGAGGGAGGCGGCGGGGACCGGGGCACGGCCCGTATCCGGGGCTTCCGGGGCGGGTGCGGTGGCTACCTCCCTGCCTCCCTGGGGCCTGATCTGGGCTTATATGGGCTGATCAGAGCCGGGATGGGGGTTCAGGGAGGCGGGTAGGGACTTCTCCCTGCCTCCCTGAACCGCTCCCTTCACGCCGAGTCGCCGTCGGCGGTCTCGCCGTCCCGCTCGGCCAGCGCCTCCAGGACCCGGGTGCGGGCGACGACCATCTGCCCGTCCGACTTGTACGGGGCCGCGCCGGCGGCCTCCAGGACCCGGCGCAGGTCCGGGAACGTCCAGCCCTGGTACTCGCCGGGGTTCGCCGCAGCGAGCTTGGCCAGCACCTCCTGCGTGCGCAGGCGCGGGGCGTCGCCCAGGACGGCGGCGATGTCGGCCAGCGCGTCCACTTCCTCGGTGGTCTTCTCGCCGGCGGCGCGGGTGACGACGGCCGTGCGGGCGGCCTTGGCCCGGTCCGTGATCTCGATCGCGGCGGCGTCGTCAATGAAGTGCGTGCGCACCGTCATGGAGGACTGGCCCGGGGCGAGCTTGATGCCGTCGCCGGCCACCACGAGGGTGCCCTTGTCCAGCCCCTGCCGGAGCAGGTGCGGGGCGGCTCCGGCGTTGACGGCCTTGTCGCCCACCGCCATACGGGCCTGGGACTCGGTGCCCAGTACCAGCGAGGCACGGATGTGCGCGCCCTCGCGGACCAGCTTGGGAAGGTTCTGGTCGGTGGGGTCCTGGGTGCCCTGCCACAGGGTGACGTTCACCGCCCGGCCCTGGTTGTGGATCTTCCGGGCGGCCATGAAGTACCGGGAGGTGGCCTTGGTGCCGCCGTAGGGGCGCTTGTCCGAGCCGATGGCCGGGCACATGAACGCGACCTGGGCCTCGTCCACGATCAGCACCAGCGGCGGGAACACAGATCCGGGCGGGGCCATCAGCCGCCGCTCCATCTCCTCCACACCCTCTTCCAGCATCTCCGTGACCTCGATGACGTGGTCATCGGTCGGACCCTGGATCAGGATCGTGGCCAGGCCGTCGAACATGTTCCAGTCGCCCACGCCCTTCAGGTCCCCGATCCGGAACTCAACGCTGGGGTCCAGGCACAGCCACAGCGCCAGCGCCCGCAGCGAGGCGGTCTTGCCCTGGTTCGACAGGCCGGTGACCAGCAGATGCCGCTGGAACAGACTCATCATGGCGCTGTCGCCGCGCAGATCCTGACCCCACGGGGCCCGCCCCGTCTTGTAGTTCGACGTACCGGTGGTGTCGATGGTCAGCGGGGACGGGCCGATCGGCTCGTCCAAAGCGCCCGAGTCGGCGATCCACAGCCGCACCGTGCGGGCGGCCTGGGGGATGGTGATGAACACCTCGTGCTCGTGCCGGTCCAGGTTCTCCGCCAACTTCCGCCGGCGCTTCTGCACCTCGTCCGTGGACACACCGGTCGGCAGGGTCACGTCCACCTCGACCCCGCAACCGGCGATCACGATCGGCGAGAGCATGCCCGCCCCCGCGTCGCCCATCTCCTTGATGGAGTTGCGCAGCGGCGCGATGCCCAGGTCCCGCAACGCGGTCACCACCACGGACGGTGTGATCGGCGCGCCCTCGCTGTCGCGCTGGGAGGCAGGCAGCGCCCACGCGGGGGCAGCCTGCCGATTGCGGCCCACCGACCACAGGCCGAGCAGCGCCAGCCAGGGACCGACGGCCAGCAGCGGGCCCCACACGACGGTGGCGATCACGACCAGCCAGCGCACCAGCTCGATCATCGTCATCGTGGGCGCGATGATCTGCCCGATCCGGTGCTCGGCGATCGCCAGCACCACGCCCAGACCCAGCAGGCCCCCGGCGGTGGCCAGGGTGCCCACGGCCGCACTCTTGGCGATGCGGGTGGGGGCGGTGAGCATGTCCATCCGCCGCTGATGCCGCGCGGAACGGAACGCTGCGGCTCGCTGCTCCCACTCCATCGCCACCTCGTGCTGACCGGCGGCCTCGGCGGTGCGCATCATCCGCTCGTAGCGGGCGGTGGTGCGCCCGTCCCACGCCCGCTTGCCGACGATGACCGCGCCGGAGGCGGTGAACATGCCGTGACGCACCAACAGGCGGGCGGCGGTGCGGGTGTGGGGGTGGGTGGCAGCCGCGCGGGCCCGGCGCAAGGTGGCGCTGCTGGTGACGCGGGCCAAGGCGGTGCGATGAGTGGGGCGGTTGACCACGGTCCCGGTGATCGGGAGCCGGGCCGTGGTGGCATCTTCGGTGCCGGTGGGGGCGGCCTTGGCCAGGTCCACAGCGGTGGTGGGGGTGGGGCGGTGGTCGTCCAGGTGGTGCAGGGTGCCCAGGTCGGGCGGGGGCGGCATCAGATCGGTCATGATGGTGCTTCTCCTGCTCTCACGTTCATGGGGTCAGGGGCCCGGGGCGGCCGGTAGCTTCCCGGCATGGCGGCCGTCCCGGGGCATGGCGTTGGGGCTGTTCAGGCGGTGGTTTCGGGGGTGCGGGGCAGGGCCCGGCAGACGGCGGAGTGGGCGTTGGCGGCCTCTCCCAGGCTCCGCGCCGCGTGGCCGGTGTTGCCGTCCAGGCATCCGGAGCAGGACCACCTCATGGTCGAGTGGGAGCCGTGCTCGGTCGCGGTCACGATGACCAGCGCGCCGGACAGGTTGGGGTAGCGGATCAGGACCAGGGCCCGGTTGTCGGTGCTGGTGGTGTCGCCCACGGCGGACACCTCCTGTTCGGTTCAGGCCGCGATGGCGGCCGTGTCGTCGCAGGGCACGCAGGTGCCCAGTGAGCGGGGGATGACGTATCCGGCGTCGCGCCGGCAGGCGGGGCAGGTGCGGCGGGCGAGCATCGCCGCAGCCAACGCCCGCCGCCTGCCCGGCGTCATTGGGCGAACGGGCTTGGCCAGGTCGAGGCGGTACAGGTACGCGACCATCACGCGCCCCTTGAACCGGCTGGACCACATGAGCTGCGCGGCGATGTCCTGCCCGCCGGGGCGCAGTCCCCGGGACCGCAGTTGACGGCGCGTCGCCAGGCCGTCCGGGGCCAGCCGGAACGGGAACGTTGGGACCCCGTACCGCAGACCGTCCGGGTCGTAGAACCTCACGCCGACTGGTGGCGCGGTTCGCTGCGGGTGTGGGGCACGTAGGCGATCAGTTCGATCGGGGGCCCGAATTGGTGGGTCACGGCTGTGAGCGTGGCGGTCTTGTCGCTGATCGGGGTCAGGATCGTGGTGGCAGGGTCGATGCCCAGGGTGGTGCGCCAGGGCTCGAACATGCCTGGGTCCCAATGCAGGCTTACGGTCACGCCCTGGGCGTAGTTGGCCCCGGCCACCGTGCCCAGGGCGATGTCAGCGGCGGGAAGGTCCGGTGCCAGGCCAAGCAGGGCCATCAGCGCCGTGACCGAAGCACGCTGGTCAGCGAACGTCAGTGGTGGTTCATCGGTAGTCGCCATGCTGGTCAAGTCCACAGCGGGACTCCTCTCAGTGGTCCACGGGTAGGGGCGGTGGAACTTCACGCCGCGCCCTGGTCGGCCGAATCCGCAGTGGCGTGGGCGCTGTCGCTGGCGTCCGGCACGGCATGCAGTGCCGCCGGGTCGTACACATTGCTGAATTCCTTGTAGCGGGCGGCTATCCACCCTGCCGACCAGCCGGTCAGTTCCACCGCACGCCGCTGCGGGACACCGGAAACGACACACAGCCGCACGACGTGCCGACCCTGCTCCTCCGGCAGACGCTCGGTCACTGCGGGCGCTGTGAGCAGGTCCTGCCGAAGCTGCTCGGCCGTCTGCTGCGCGCGCTGCTCACGTTCACGCTCACGACGCTCACGCTCGCTCACCTCACGCTCACGACGCTCCCGCTCCACTCGCTCCCGGTCATCGCGGCGCTGCTGCGCCTCGCGCTCGGCAGCATCCCGACGGGTGCTCTCCTCCCGCTCCTCCCGAGCCATGCGCGCCTCGTGCTCACGCTGCTCACGAGCCAAGGCCGCCTCGTGCTCGCGGCGGTCGCGCTCGCGCTGCTCGGCCCGCTGCTCGGCCGCCGCCTGTTCCTCGCGGTCGCGCTGCCGGCGCTGCTCGGCCAGCCGCTGCTGCTCGGCCCGCTCGTCCCGCTCACGGGCCTGGCGGGCGGCCAGCGCGGCGGCGATGCCGCGCCGGTAGGACAGCGAGGTCTCCGCCGTCACGATCAGCAGCAGCGGGGCCACCGCGTGGACGGCGACCCCGACCGCGTCCCGGTTCAGCGCGGACAGGCCCACGTTGAGCAGGACCGTCATCAGGCCGGTCATCCACCGCAGCACCACCGGCCACCGGCCGCCGTCGCCACCGATACGGACCAGCGTGCTGTCCATCCGGACCACGATCACCACTGCCGCGTCCACCACCAGCGGCAGGATCGGGGCCGTCCAGCGCCACCCGGCCGGGCTGTGTCCGGCCATCAGCGGGGTGACCGTGAGCACGCTGTAGAGCACCGCGCCAGCGGTGATCGCCCACGTGCCCACGCTCAGCGCCCGCTCGGCCCGGCGCACCTGGTCCGGGCTCATCGTCGCGTTCACCGCGCCCACCGCCCGCCCTGTCGTGAGCGGACCGTGAGCGCGGTGAGCAGCAGCCGCCGCAGCGCCCGGCGTCGCCGGTAGATCCGCAGCGCCACCCGGGCCAGCAGCAGCCCCGCGACCGTCAGGCACATGAGCGTGAAGTGCCCCAGCACCACACCGCCGACCACGCCCACCACGGCCAGCACCCGGCCGGCCACGTGCGGGTAGGCCAGCGCCAGGACCAGCAGCGCCCACCCCACGCACCTGGACACCCCGCTCACGCCGCCACCCCCGTCCGTGAGCGGCGGGGGCCGGTGGAACGGGCCGGGGCGGTCAAGGGAGCCAGCCGCAGCAGGTCCGGCATGTTCGCGGCGATGCTCTCCACCGCCAGGCGGGTCGCGCGGTCGAACAGCGTGGGGTCGTCCGCGAGGATGTCCCGGGCCGCGTCCATTCGCGCCGCCCGCTCCCCCTCGCTCTCGCCCTCCTCACCGAGCCACAGATCCAAGGGCGTACCCAAGGCCAACTCGATGAACTCCGTAGTGCTCCGGGCCTCGGTGCAGCCGATGAAGGTCTTCATCACTTGCCACCACGCCCGGTCTCGCTGCGCTTGTTGGCCTCGCGGACCTTGTCCGAGAGCTCCTTGCGCTCCTCGTCTGTCAAGCTGAACATTGCGGGAACCTCCAACTAGGTACCTGCGAAAGCGGCCCCGGTGTTCCAGCACCGGGGCCGCACTGTGTGGTGAAACCGGACCGTTCCGGCTCCCCTCGGCCCCGTCCGTACGGCAGCAGCCGGACGGACGGGGGAGGCAACCGACGCCAGCGCCGAAGCGCCGCCGCATGGTCGATGAACGTGCTGATGTCCCTTCGGGAGCGCGCTCCCGTTCTAGGCAGTAGGGACGTGACCTTTCGGTCTGTGCCCTCCGGTTGACCAGGCTTCCGGGAACCTCGGCCCCCTCTGTCCGAGGCCCCTTGCATAGCTCTGAGCAGCCCAAAGAAGGCCCCTCGCTTGCTCTCTACCTCACTAGTGAGGCAGTGATGAAAAGGTAGCGCGCCTCAGGGGCGGGGTCAATACCTCACTAGTGAGGTGCGCTAATCTGGTCCTGTGACCATCAATCCGAGTGACCCGAGGTCCCCGTCCAGACAGATCGCCGACGCCCTGCGGGAGCGCATCACCAGCGGGGAAATCCCGCCGGGCGCGGCGCTACCCTCCGAACGGGAGCTGGTGGAGGCGTACGGAACCGCACCGCAGACGGCCCGGCAGGCGGTCGCCCTGCTCAAGAACGAAGGGCTCGTGATCGGGGTACGCGGGCGCGGCGTGTTCGTCCGTGAGAAGCCGCCCATCATCCGAGTGGGCTCCGACCGCTTCGCCCGCCGCCACCGAGACACGGGCAAGGCTGCCTTCCAAGCCGAGGTTGAAGCGGCCGGGCTGGAGTGGCGGCAGGAGATGCTGGAGCTTGCGGAGGTACCGTCCCCGACGTGGGTGGCCGGATGGTTCGGGATCGAGTCGGGCACGCCGGTCTTCCTCCGCAGCCGGCGAACCTGGATCGAGGACTACCCGACGCAGATCGCAGACAGCTACTACAGGCTTGAGATGGTCGACGGCACTGCCATTCGTCAGGAGAACACTGGGCCTGGCGGTAGCTACCAACGACTTGAGGAGAAGGGGTACCGTCTCACCAAGTTCCGCGAGGAAATCGAGGCCAGGATGCCCAGTCCCGATGAGAGCAAGGCTCTGCGGCTGGTGCCCGGCACGCCGGTGGCAGAGTTGCACCGCATCGCGTTCGCGGGGGAGGAACCGATCGAGGTGTTCCGGTCAGTCATGGCAGCCGACCGTCACGTCTTCGCCTATGAGTTCGCCGCCCCCGAGTAACAGAGGAAAGCCCCGTGCAGCTCAGCTATACCTGTCAGCCGAGTCCCGACGCGACCGCGAACGAGGACTTCATCCTTGCGTCTGAGCGATTCGTCATCGTGCTTGACGGTGCGACCGCCAGCGGGTTGCCGAATGGCTGCGTTCATGACGTCGCCTGGCTCGCCAGTCGACTCGGAGGGCAGCTCGCTGCCGTCCTGATCGAACAGCCGGGCCTACCCCTGCGGGAGGTGCTGCGACAGGGTATCATTGGCACTCGATCACTTCACCCGCAGTGCGACCTGGCCAACCCGAACAGCCCGTCCAGCACCGTCGCCATGGTCCGTGAGCACGCCGGAGTTCTAGAGTGCCTGGCTCTGGCCGATTCACCGGTGGTTGTGGAGACCCATAGCGGTGAACTGATCGAGGTGAACGACGATCGGACGTCTCACCTCCCCGCGTACGACCGCGACTCGCTCATGCGGCTCCGAAACACTGATGAAGGATTCTGGGTCGCGAGCACAAAGCCCGAAGCCGCAGACCGGGCAGTGAGTGCCAGCGTCCCCGCAGCCGACGTGCGGCGCTTCGCGCTGGTCACTGATGGCGTGTCTCGGCTGGTCGAGCGCTACGGGTGGAGTTGGCTCCAGATCCTGGACACCCTGGAGAAGCAGGGCCCCGAGTCCGCCGTTCAGGCCGTGCGTGACGCCGAGTTCGCAACAGCGCCCGGCACCTTCCGGGGCAAGGCCCATGATGACGTGACCGCCGTCTTCGGAGTGATGGGGCCGAAGCCTTGAGTACCGGGGCATCCCAGAGCCAGTTACCGCCCCGGCACTCAGTCTCCGTCGCTGGCATCGTCGTCCGTGAGGACGGACGGGTGTTGGTGATTCGCCGGGCCGACAACAGCACGTGGGAGCCACCTGGCGGTGTCTTGGACCTTGAGGAATCGATCGAGGCTGGCGTACGTCGGGAGGTACAAGAAGAGACCGGCGTCATCGTCGCCGTTGGACCCCTGACCGGCGTGTACAAGAACATGGTGCTCGGGGTCGTTGCTCTCGTCTTTAGGTGTCATCCGGTCGGAGGCCAAGCAATGACCTCGGAGGAAAGCAGCGCGGTTGAGTGGCTTACCGAGGCTGAGGCTCTTGACCGGATGGGTGACATGTACGCCGTCCGGTTGAGGGATGCATTGGCGAGTGGGAGACCGGCCGTGCGGGCTCACGATGGCCAGCGGCTCACCTCGTAGCCGACTTGATCGGCGTACGCGCATCGTCTACGTCGGCATCGGTGGATCGCGGAGGAGGATGCACACAATGGATGCCCGCCTCCACATGGAGGCGGGCATCGCGGGTTAGGGCCTGCGGTTAGTCACGGCCGCCACGGCGACCATGGCCCCGGTAGCAGCTGCTACCGGAGGTGCGGCCACGGGGTACAGAACCACCCCGGCAGCTGCTGCGCCCCCCACCAACACGAG
>Ga0302314_10014970_pt1 | contig 13221 bp, 11 predicted proteins | sample III_Palsa_N2_3_FD_200533 | JGI IMG/M metagenome (GOLD analysis project Ga0302314, IMG submission 200533) | Peat permafrost microbial communities from Stordalen Mire near Abisko, Sweden - III_Palsa_N2_3 | ecosystem: Environmental > Terrestrial > Soil > Palsa > Peat permafrost | place: Sweden...
CTGGCGATCCTGTGCATCCTGCTGGAACGCCCCGGCAGGCTGGTTTCCAAGTCCGAACTGTTCGAGCGTGTCTGGCCTGGGAGCTCAGTCGACGAGGCCAACTTGCGAATGCAGGTCGCCGCACTTCGCAAGGCGCTTGGAGAGCATGCCTCCGACATCGTGTCTGTCACGGCGCTGGGATATCGCTTCATCGGGGAGCCAACCGATTCCTCCAGCGACGAGCCGCCATCTCGACCCTTTCGATTTGAGGCGCCCGCTGCGGCCGAGGAGCCGCTAGGTCGCGAGCGGTATATTTCCTCGATAAGCGACAATCTCGGAAGCCATAGGCTGGTCTCGATTGTTGGACCAGGTGGGATCGGCAAAACCACCCTCGCGTTGGCGGTCGCCAAAGAGCTCGGTGGCTTTTATCGCGACGGCGTGAGTTTCGTCGACCTCGGCCTGCTAACGGACGCCCGCTCGGTCCCAGCGGCCGTGGCGGCGAGCCTCCACCAACCTGTCGGTCCCGGCGACCTGTTAGTGGAAATCCTCGGGTATCTCCGGACCCGCAACCTGCTGATCATCCTCGACTGCTGCGATCGGGTCGTCGGAGACGTCGCCATTCTCGCCGAGCAGGTGCTGCAGGCCGCGCCCAACGTCCATATCATCGCCACAAGTCGGGAAGCCCTCAGAGCCCAGGGCGAGCTGGTCGAACAGATCGAGGCGCTCGAGACGCCGCTCTGGACGAATGCCCTGACAGCCGCCGATGCGATGAGCTTCTCGGCCATCCAGCTTTTTGCCCGCAGCGCGAGGTCCGGTTCGGGTGGCTTCCAAGTCGTGGACGGGAACGCTGGCCTCGTCGCCGAGATATGTCGCCGGCTTGATGGGATTCCGCTGGCGATCGAGTTCGCTGCCTCGATGACGACGGTGCTTGGCTTGGATGCGGTGCGGGACGGCCTCGATCAACGGTTTGCCATTCTAACCCTCGGTCGTCGCACCGCGCTGCCGCGGCATCGAACGCTCGAAGCCACTGTCGCCTGGAGTTATGATCTGCTTTCGGACAACGAGCGCACCGTCCTGCGGAGGCTCGCCAATTTTGTCGGCTGGTTCACCATGGATGCTGCCGTCAGGGTTGCTTCCGGAGACCTCATCGGCGAGGCGGAGGCCCGACAAATTACAATCAGCCTTGCGGGCAAGTCTCAATTGTCGGTCAACTGGCAGTCCAGCCCAGCCAGGTATCGGTTGGCGGAAACGACGCGCGTCTTTGCTCATCAGCAGGCGGCCCCGCTGGGGGAACGCGAACAGGCCGCACGGACGCACGCCCGCTACCATCTGGCTCTCCTAGAGGGCATCGACTGGGAGGCATACGACGCCAGGGCAGAGCGCGGGGTCATGGTCGGGCACCGGGACGAGATCCGCGTTGCTCTGGACTGGGCGTACGGTCAGGGCGGAGACAATGACCTCGCTGTTCAACTCACCCTGGCCGCGGAAAGACTATGGCTGGAGCTGTCACTGTTCGGGGAGTGCATCCAGCGCATGACCCAGGCGCTGGCCATACTGGATGACGCACTCGCCTCACGGATTCTCAAAATGCGCGCTCTGACTGGGATTGGGACAGCGAAGCTCTACGCATTCACCAGACAGACCGGGCCTCTGGAGTTCGAAGAAGCTTTTCAACTGGCCGATGCGGAAAACGACCACGCCCACAAGCTGAGGACCATGTGGGGCCTCTGTCACTATCACCTTTTGACCAGAGTCCCTTCCAAGCCCCTGGTCTATGCGGATCGATTCCGCGCGATCGCCTCCGAGCAACCCGGTTCGCCGGAGGTGTGCATCGGCGACCACCTGGCAGGCTACGCCTACTACTGCGACGGATTTTTGAGGCAAGCCCGACATCATTTCGAGAAATTTCTCGCGGAATACACATCGCCACCCAGGCATCACGCGATTCTAATGGGGTACGCGAAGCGGGTTTCTGGTGAGGCTGGCCTGTCCTGGTGTCTGCTTTTTCAGGGGTATCCGGAAAAAGCGCTTGCCCACGCGGAGAACACCATCGTTGAGGCTCGCAAGCTCAACCACGGGCCGACTACATTCTTCGCGCTCGGCCTGACAGCTTGCTGCATCGCGCTGTATAGCTGGGACACCGCCGCAACCGACCGACATCTGGCGGCGCTTGATGCCCTCGAAATCGAATACGAGCATTGGAGGCCGGTCATACTTGCCTACAGGGGCATGCAGGCGCGGCAGCGGGGGGACCCTGGAAGCGCGTGCAAGCTAATTGAGCAAGCTCTCACCAAAGGCCCCCTTGGCGCAGGTGCCCAACACCCACTATTCCTTGTTGAACTCGCTGACGCCCGCCGGTTGTGCGGTGACTATGCCGGAGCGCGCCAGGCGACGGACTTGGCGGACGACTGCCGCCAGGGAATGCATGAAATTGTCACTCAATCCAACGTCCTTCGCGCCAGGGGGCAGATCGCTATCGATCAGGGTGGCGAGGCCAATATCCGCGATGCCGAGGCGCTGCTGGTCGAAGCGATCATGCTGTCTCGCGAACAAGACGCGGCGCTGCTGGAATTGAACGCTGCGGTGCCGCTCAGCAAAATCCTGTCTAGCCAGGGCCGCGTATCGGAGGCCCGGGGCGTCTTGGAAGCTGCGATCGCAAGAACGGCGGAGGGCCATCATCTTCCGCCGGCGAAGTCTGCGATCGACGCTCTTCAGGCTCTGAGCCGGGAACGCCCGGCATAGTTTTGCGGCGCTGAGCCGAATCCAGGGATCAGGCGGTCACCTGGAGGGGTCTCCAGCGAGGCCGGGCGCGCGCCAGCGACCTTGTTGGTCACGGCCAGCGCCAGCCCCGTCACCGGCCGAGGGCCTTGGCGACGCCGGCCCCATACAGCGGATCCGCCTGGGCGCAGTTGTGGATGTGGCGATCCTGGATTTCGGTCCGGACCCCGTGGAGGGCGCGGCCGGTGTTCGCAAACAGGGCCTGCTGCTGAGACGGCGTCATCAGCCTGAACAGGTCGCCGGCCTGTGAAAAATAGTCTTCGTCGACCCGATGGTTCCAGCGCGCCGCGACCGCCTCGCCGAGGTGGCTCGGCGGCTCGGCGAACTCCGGCTGGGCGGCCCATTCACCACGGCTGTTCGGGGCATAGGGTGTCGTGGCGCCGTGGTTGCCATCCACGCGCATCTGCCCATCGCGATGGTAGCTGTGCACCGGGCACCGGGCCGCATTGACCGGGATCGCGGCGTGATTGACGCCGAGGCGGTAGCGCTGCGCATCGCCGTAGGAAAACAGCCGCCCCTGCAGCATCTTGTCCGGGGAGAACCCGATGCCCGGAACGATGTTGCCCGGGTTGAAGGCCGCCTGTTCGACATCGGCGAACACGTTGTCCGGATTGCGATTGAGCTCCATGCGGCCGACCTCGATGAGGGGATAGTCCTTGTGGGGCCAGACCTTGGTCAGGTCGAAGGGATTGAGACGGTAGGTCGTGGCGTGCGCCTCGGGCATGACCTGCACGTAGACCCGCCAGGCGGGGAAGTTGCCAGCCTCAATGGCTTCGAAAAGATCTCGGAGGTGGCTTTCCCTGTCGCGGCCCACAAGCTCCCGCGCCTCGTCGTCGGTCAGGTTCTCGATCCCCTGCTCGGTCTTGAGCGTGAACTTGACCCAGACCCGCTCCTGTTCGGCATTGATGAAACTGTAGGTGTGGCTGCCAAAGCCGTGCATGTGCCGGAAGCTCTTGGGAATACCGCGATCGCTCATCACCACGGTGATCTGGTGCAGCGCCTCGGGCAGGAGGGTCCAGTAGTCCCAGTTGTTGTCCGCGCTCCGCAGGCCGGTGCGCGGGTCACGCTTGATGGCGTGGTTGAGGTCCGGGAACTTCAACGGATCGCGGATGAAGAAGACCGGTGTGTTGTTGCCCACCAGGTCCCAGTTTCCCTGCTCGGTATAGAACTTCATGGCGAAGCCGCGGATATCCCGCTCGGCGTCCGCCGCGCCACGTTCGCCGGCGACCGTCGAGAACCGCACGAACATCGGCGTCTGCTTGCCAATCTCCGAGAACAACGCCGCCTTGGTGAAGCCGGTGATGTCTTGGGTCACGGTGAAGGTGCCAAAGGCCCCGCCGCCCTTGGCATGCATCCGCCGCTCCGGGATCACCTCGCGGTCGAAGTGGGCGAGCTTTTCCAGCAGCCAGACATCCTGCAGCAAGGCTGGCCCACGCGGGCCTGCCGTCTGGATGTTGTCGTCGTCGGGCACTGGCGCGCCAAAGGCGGTCGTCAACTTGGCCATTAAAACCTCCGTCGCAGAGACGGGTGTTGTTTTGAGGCCGAGGTTGACCGCCGGCTTGAAGGGTCCTGCGGTGGTTTCGACATTTTCGGCGCAAACAGCGTGGCAAGCGCTGCTGCCCAGGCACAGAGACCTTCGTGCCTTGAGCTGCTGGCGCCTCCAGAGGATGCAGGCAAGAGCTGACGACAGGGGGGAAGGCCTTCCCCTGCGCCCGAGCCGACGTCGTCTCGGCCGACCCCTTCGAGCGGGGAGGTCCCCGCAACGCCCCTTCAATGAGAGCGGCCGGCGGGCGTGCTCGGTCCCGCCGCGTTCCGCGGCTCCTACGGGTCCGCCCCTTCGGGCGCCTGCGGCGCCGCCGGCAGCTCGACGGCGCTCCCCGCCATGCAGCGCCTGAGGGCGCGCAGGCTCCTTGCAGCCTTCATCCTGGCGCCGCGCTGACGCGCGGCGGTGGCTTGGGGCTCCGCCCCCGGCGCACTTCGGATCGGCTTCCGCCCAGCTTCGGGCTGGGCAAGGACCGGCCGTATCGCAGGTCCAAAAGCCCTGCAGCCGGTTCCCCGCGAAGCCGCCCCTCCGTTTGCACCCCCGGTCTCGCCGACGGGCAGGGCTGCAGGCGCGCCTTGCGCCTGCAGCCCTGCCCCAAGGAGGCAGACATGACCCAAGAGATCGAAACCATCCGTGAGAGCGGCGCCGTCGTCGACGTGCCGCTGAACAAGCTGAAGAAGTCGCCGCGCAATGCGCGGCGGACACCTCATGCCGAGGCTGATATCGAGGCCCTGGCCGCCAGCATCGCGACGAAGGGCGTCTTGCAGGCGCCGGTGGTGGAGCCCGAGGCCCACGAGATCCGCAACGCCCTGCTGGCTGTCGAAGGAATTTTCCTGCTGCGAGGACTGGGCTTCGTCGAAGTCGTGGTGGAGGAGCACAGATCTGTGCTCCTCCACGCGCGGGATACGGTCGCCGGAGTGCTGGCCAAACGTCGAGCGTGAGCGCTCGACATATTGCCAGCTACGGCCGTCGGGCCGCCCGCAGCCGAACCCGGAGCGAAACGCTGCCCCATTCTCGACCGCGGAACGGACCATCCGGAATTCCGCCAAGGGTCGGATGCGCCGGTTGGGCCACCCGGCTGAATGTCTTGAATCTGGATCAGCCCGAAGGGCGGCTTATGGCGCAGACAAGACGGGCTAAGCGCCTTGCTCCTTGATCAGGCCACGCTCAATAAGGCTCAGCGCTGGCCTCAAGGGTTTCTTCAGTGGCCCTACGCCAAACTTGGTCGCACGTCTCAGCCTCGTGTTCCGGCTAGGCTGACGTCGAGCAGCCTCAATGCCGGCCGTGCTATAGAGACGCGTTGGCGGCGTATTCGATCTTCCGCAATCGGCTGAGTTAGGGGTATATCCCACGGCCTCGCGAGACTCGAACTTCGGAAAAAATTTTCCTTGGGGGTAGTTTTGGGGGTGTTGGTGTTCAGCCGATATCGAGAATTCGAGCATTATCAGACTGATAGGCTCTGATCTTCGAGTCTTCTCGACGCACCATAATCGCTGGGACGATCGGCGGCTGTGATCCAGCCGTCGTGATCGGGACGCATGATCCTTCGGCGCGGCTTCGGCCGCGTTCTTGCCACGGCGACACGGACAATCGTGTTCCGTGCCAAGTTGGGTCACATGAAGCTGCATCCGCGGGTCACCAAGACCGCCGTCGAGCTGGTGAAGCGCTTCGAGGGGCTGCGCCGCCGCGCCGCGCGCCTGCCCGATGGCGGCTGGACCATCGGCTATGGCCATACGCTGACCGCCCGCGAAGGCGTCGAGGTGACGCCCGAAGAGGCCGAACTGCTGCTCTATTATGACCTGTCCGAGGTGGCGACCCGGATCGACGCCTGGACCTTCACGCCGCTGACCCAGAATCAGTTCGAGGCGCTGACCGCCTTCGCCTTCAACATCGGCATCGAGAATTTCCGCCGCTCCACCGTGCTGAAGCGGATCAACGAGGGCCAGCACCTGCAGGCCGCCGCGGCGATGGAGCTGTGGCGCAAGACCGAGGTCGGCGGCGAGGGCCTGGTGGCCGACGCCCTGGTGCGCCGGCGTGCGGCCGAGAAGGCCCACTATCTGACGCCGCCGGAGGGCTTCCAGCCGTCGCCGAGCCAGGTGCTGCGGCCGATCTTCGACTATTCGGTGATCGAGGCGGCGGCGCAAAGCCACACCGCCCAGCGCGCCCAGGTGGTGGATGCCCCGCTCGACGGCGACCATGCGACCGCCAGCGTCGAACATCCCGCCGAGCCGGAGCCGATCAAGGCGGCGGTCCCCGAAGCTGTGACCCCTGAAGTCGCGGCTCCGGAACCGGAGGTCAGCAAGCCGGACAGCCCCAGGCCGCCGCCGGGCATCGTCCCGATCCTGGATATCGCCGCCACCGCGCCGATCGCCGCGGCGATCGCGACGCCGATCCTGCGGGCGCCGGAGCCGGCTGCCGAGCCTGACGCGCTGCCGGCGTTCCGGGGGTTCGAGCCTCCACCGCGCCGGTTTGGTCGCGCTGACGAGGCCCCGCCGCCGGCGGCCAACGAGCATCTGGCCGATTTTCCGGGGAACGATTTCACGACCCAGGAGCTTTCGGCGGCCGAGGCGGCTGAACATCCGGGTGATTTCAACCTGTTCGACCGTCCGCTGGCCCCGCCCGAACCGCCCCGGCCGTTCGACGTCCAGCCGGTGAGCGGTCCCGCCCTGGTGATGGGCGACAACGAGGTGCTGCAGACGGTCGGCGTACATCGGCCCGCCGGCGCGCCCTCGATCCTGCAGGACCGGACGGTGCTGTTCTCGGCCATCGGCCTTCTGGGCGTAGCGTTGTTCACCCTGGCCATCTTCACCATGCTGGTCGGCAAGGCGACGCTCTGGCACCTCTTGATCGGCTTTCTGGGCGTGGTTCTGATCACGCCCGCGGGCGTGTTCTTCCTGATGCGGCGGATGGGCGAGTCGCCGGCCCCCGGGCACGACGACCGGGCCTGAGCCAAACGGCTAGCCCAGAAATAGCAAAGGGCCGCCGGGGAAACCCCCAGCGGCCCTTCCATCGTCGTGGCCGTCGTCGACAGCCAGCGGACCTATCGGCCCACATGACGGCTACGCTGCTAGGCGTGAACCTCAAACATGGGACTCCAGGTCGCCTCTGCGACCACGGTTGGAGACAATGAGATCACAGGGTCACCTCCTTTCAGCTGTTGAACAGGGACCTGAAATGTAGGACGCGATTCCCGGTCGCGCAAAGCGCCGAAGCGTCACACGCGAAGAATCTGCGCCAAAGCCCTGGCGGTGAGGAGAAATCAGGCATGGACGGCTGGATCGGCGCCGGGCGGGTGCGGGCGCGTGAGGACGGTCCGGCGCTGGAGATCGTCGTCGATGGCCTGACCACCCAGGCCAAATACTACAAGCCGCTGGTCTACGAGTTCTTCCGCAAGGAGTGGCGCGGGGCCCGTCCGGCCTGGGGCGACTACACGGTGGAGATCCGCATGGAGTACACCGGCGATCCGCCCTGGCTCGACCTCGACAACCTGGCCAAGGCCATCCTCGACAGCATCAAGGGCTACGCCTTCCACGACGACTCCCAGGTCCAGCGTCTGCTGGTGGAGCGCCACGCGGGGGAGCGCGAGCGGATCACGGTGCGGATTGCGCCGAGATAGACCTCCGCTCATCCCGGCGAATGCCGGAACGAGTGGCCCTGTTGCGGTCGTTGCTCTACCGGCTTCAGATCACGCCACCTTGAGGCCCAGATGCGCTTGCATCGGCGCAAAGTCGCGGTCGTCGTGGAGCAGGGCGTGGCCATGCTCGATGCAGAAGGTGCCGATGATCACGTCCGCGGTCCTGCGGATGGTAACGCCGAGGCCTCTCAGGGTGCGATAGTTCCTGGCGGCGTGAATGGCGAGGTCGGCGTCCAGCAACCGCGCAAGCGTATATTGGCGCAGCCCGTTTTCGATGCGCGCGGCATGGACCTCGTCGCGTGCGCCCTGAAGAACCTCGAGCAGGATCAGATCACCGACCAGAAGTGGCTCCTGAGCGGCGAAGGCGTACAGTTTTTCGGTGGCCGGGGTCCGATAGCCGCGCAGGTGCGCGATCCAGACCGAGCTGTCGACAAGGATCACGGACGGCCCGGAAAACGGCCTTCGCGCATCTCGCCTAGATCGCCTTCCCAGCCGAGACCCTTCAGCTCCGCGAGAACGGCGGTCTGTTCGCGCAGGCGAACGAGCAACTGCAAGCCCTGTTCGACCGTGGCCCGCTTGGTCGCTAGCCCCGTAGCGGTCATGGCCCGGGACAGCAGTTCGTCATCGATGTCGATGTTGGTGCGCATGGTCCTCGCTCATGTGTATCGAGGGCGCATTTTATACACATTCCGACCGCGGACAACCAAATCAAGTCCGGGTTAGCCCTTACCCACGCCCTGCTTGAACGGGGTGGGCATGCCCGTTGAAGTGGCCTTGGCCAGGAGCCGGCCGTCCGGGTCGTAGATCTCGCCTTCGAGGAAGCAGATCTGCCGGCCCCATTTGGCCACCCGGCCGATCACCTTCAGCGGGCCGGGGAGGGCCGGACGGAAGAAGCTGGTCTTCATCTCGAGCGTCGGCACGAAGGCGGTCATGCCCGAAGCGACCACGGCGGCCACCGACATGGTCTCGTCCAGCATGGCCATCACGAAGCCGCCCTGCACCTGGCCGGCCGGATTGCAGAACTCGGGCCGGCCCTCGCAGGTGACCTCGATCTCCTTCTTGGCCTGATCGACGCGCACCACCCGAAAGCCGATGGTCTCCGTCGCCGGAGGCCGGCGTTTGGCGTTCTGGAAACGGGCGAGCAGGGCCTCGTCCGTCACCGGCTCGGGGGCGGCCTCCAGCTTGGTGTCGCTCACCTATTTCTTCCGGAACTTGTCGAGGGAGACGATCTTGGGACCGTCGTCGGTTGGCTCGGGCGGCTCCTCAGCCTCCGTCTCGACCACCACGACCTTGGGTGCGCGGGTGGGCAGGGACTGGACCTCGCCGGCCGGCTCCTCCACCGGTCCTGGCGGAAACTGCAGGCCGAATCCGACCGAAGGGTCCTGGAAGCGGGTGACGGCGGCGTAGGGCACCGACAGCTTCTTGGGCTGGCCGTCGAACTTGAGCACCACCGAGAAGAAGGTCTCGCCGGGCGCCAGGTCCCAGAACTGGTGCTGCAGCACGATGGTCATCTCGTCGCGGTAGCGGCCGGCGAGGTCGTTCGGCACCGAGACGCCGGGCGCCCGGGTCTGGAAGGTGATGTAGAGATGATGGTCGCCGGGCAGCCGCTCGGGCGAGGCGGCCTTCTTCAACGCCTGCTTGATCACACCGCGCAGGGCTTCCTGCGCCATGTGCTCGTACTGCATCAGGTCCTTGGTATCGGACATACGCTCCTCACAATCCCGTCCTCCTAGCATGAGCGAGGAGCGGCGCCAGTCGCAAGTGAGTGAGAACGGATTTCTGGGGGAGAGGGATTTTGTCGCCGGGCTCCTGGCGCTCACCCGGGACCGATGTGGACCGTCGACGCGTCCGGAAGATTACCGCAGAGATCGCTGAGACAGGCGCGGAGGCCGCAGAGCCCGGAGGTCGTCGCCCTCGGGGCCATCCCCACCCTCTTCGTGACCTTGGTGTTCTTGGTGGTGGACCTTCAAAGGCGCTGACGCGCCATAAGCGATCACAGCGCTTGGATGGGAAAGGTGGAGGGATTCTGTTGCCAGGCTCCCTCCGGGCCCCGCCTAGCGCTGCTAAGACGCTAGGACTTTAAGGTCGAGTTCACTCGGACCGCATTACGCGGCCAGGGCGTACTCTTGAGCGAAGTTATCGTTCGCAGTTAGAAAATGGGCCGATCGCGGAGGCCCATACCGAGAGAAAGCTAACCCCTTTAGACGTCTGTCGATGCTGATCGGCCCCAAGCAATATCGGCGATAACCCGATGAAGGATTGGTGGAGCCGCCGGGAATCGCACCCGGGTCCAGTCCGCTTATTATGAGCGCGTTTATCTCCATAGTTCGGCCGAAGCCGGACAATGCCGATATAGGCGCTCGGAGGTCAGGAGGGAAGCGCCGGCTCGGACCGGGGCGCCCCGTTCCGCCGCGGCATGGTTGCCAGCAGCCCCGCCCTTCGCCATACCGTGGCTTCCAACAAAGACACGTTTGCGGGAGAGAACCGATGCTTGGCGTGATTGCGATCCTGAAGATCAAGGACGGCGAGACCGAAGCCTTCGAAAAGGGCTTCAACGCCATGGCCGCCCAGGTGCGCGCCAACGAGCCCGGCAACGTCGCCTACCTTTTGACCAAGAGCCGGACCGAGCCCAACACCTACAAGGTGCTGGAGATCTACAAGGATCAGGCGGCGTTGGACGCGCACCGCGAGTACGAGCACTTCAAGGCTGGCGGCAAGGTGTTCGGTTCGACCCTGGCCGGCCGGCCGGAGGTGGAGCTGCTGGACGGGATCGCCTGACCATGGACCTGACGTTCGCGCCCGAGGACGAGGCCTTCCGGCTGGAAGTGCGCGCCTGGATCGAAGCCCACTACGACGACGACCTGCGCAAGGCGATGTCGCAGACCAAGAACGGCTACCTCGACAAGGCGCGGACCACGCGCTGGCAGAAAGCGCTGGCCTCCAAGGGCTGGCTGGCGGTCGACTGGCCGGTGGAGTACGGCGGGCCGGGCTTCACCGCCACCCAGCGCTATATCTGGGGCATGGAGATGGCCACCGCCGGTGTGCCGACCACCGTGCCGTTCGGCGTGCGCATGTGCGCGCCGGTGATCATGGCCTTCGGCAGCGACGCGCAGAAGGCCGAGCACCTGCCGCCGATGCGCAGCTTCGACCGCTGGTGGTGCCAGGGCTATTCCGAGCCGGGTTCGGGCTCGGACCTCGCCGCCCTGTCGATGCGCGCCGACCGCGACGGCGACGACTACATCCTGAACGGCTCCAAGATCTGGACCACCCTGGCCCAGCACGCCGACTGGATCTTCTGCCTGGTGCGCACCAGCCAGGAGGAAAAGCGCCAGAACGGCATCTCGTTCGTGCTGGTCGACATGAAGACGCCGGGGATCGAGGTCCGGTCGCTGCCGACCCTGGACGGCCCGCTGCCGGGCGCCCAGGAGATCAACCAGGTCTTTTTCGACAACGTCCGCGTGCCGGTGAAGAACCGCATCGGCGAAGAGGGCAAGGGCTGGACCTACGCCAAATACCTGCTCGAGTTCGAGCGCGGCAACGCCTATGCGCCGGGCCTGAACGCCCAGCTCAAGAAGGTCAAGAAGATCGCCGCCCAGGAGCTGTCGGACGACGGCGTGCCGATGATCCAGGATCCGGAGTTCCGCAAGAAGGTGGCCGAGATGCAGATCCGCATCGACGCCCTGAACGCCACCGAACTGCGCGCCTTCTCGGGCCGGGAGTCGGGCGCGGCCATGGGCGCGATCTCGTCGATGCTGAAATGCCAGGGTTCGGAAGCCCAGCAGGCGATCACCGAACTGGCGCTGGAGGCGGTGGGCATCCACGCCCCGCCCTACATCGGCGACCCCGAAGCCGAACTCGGCTCCAACGATCTGAAGCCCGGCCCCGAGTACGCCTGGCCGGTGGCGGGATCGTACTTCAGCTATCGCAAGACCTCGATCTACGCCGGCTCGAACGAGATCCAGCACAACATCATGGCCAAGGCGATCCTGGGGCTGTAGCGCGCCCTGCTCGGTGGATTGCCCTATGCCTCCATCGGCGCGGTTCCCTTGAGCCGGGCCAGGGCGGCGGGGTAGCGGCGCGAGACGGGCGCTTCGACGCCGCCGTCGAGCACCAGCCGATAGTCGCCCGAGCCCGAGGGCTCCAGGAGGCGCAGCCGGTGGGCGTTGACGATCCAGGAGCGGTGCACGCGCACGAAGCCATGCTCGGCCAGCCCGCGCTCCACCTCGGCCAGGGTGGCGCGCATCATCCGCACCGCCCCGTCGGCCAGCCGGAACTCGACATAGTTGCCGGCGGACTGCACGGCGACGATCTCGCCGACCGGCGTGCGCCAGGTGCGGGCGCCGTCGATGATGTCGAAGGTGGCGACGGCGGGGCCGGCGGGCGCCAGGGCCGGCCGTTGGGTCAGGCGGCCGGCGACCCAGAAGATCGACGCCATCAGCAGGTAGCCCGGCAGGTCCTTGCGGTACTCATAGGCGAAGTCGCCGAGGGCCCAGCGGTAGTGCAATCCCAGGAGGGCGTAGATCGCCATCCTCGCGCCGACCATGCCGGCGATGTGCAGGACCGAATAGGCCGACGCGGCCAGAGCGTGGACACCGATGAACCGCAGCCATCGCCCCCCCTCCGGCGGGGCCAGGCGCAAGGCCAGCCGGGCCAGGCCGGCGACGGCGATCGAGGCCGCGCCGCTGGTGTATTCCCAGACGGTCGGCTCCCAGGCCGCGATCTTCACCCCGTTCCTGGCGGCGTCGTGCAGGATGGTCAGGATATCGACGGTGTCGACCGACAGCATGAAGCCGGCGATGGTGATGTAGGCGTAGAGGATGCCGCGCGGGCCGCCGGCGAGGCCGCCCGCCGGCGCTCGGCTCCAGGGCGCCATCCGCCGGCCGCGGGGGACTGGACCGCTCGGGACTGGACCGCTTGGGGCCGGCTCGCTCATCGATCCTCCCTGACGCCGCGGAGTCGCAACGCCGGGGAGGATGACGGGCCGGAGGGCAGGGGGCAATCGGCTGGGCCGTAAACCGTGTGCGCTCTACCCCCCCGCCGGCGCAAACGTCGCGACCAGGTCGTAGCGGTGGCCAGGGAAGGTCATGCGGGCGAAGGTGATCCAGGCGCCGGCGCGGTAGGTGTGGCGCTCCACCACCAGGCAGGCGCGACCTGGGGCGAGGCCGAGGCGGCGGGCGGCGGCGGTGTCGGCGTTCACGGCGGCGATGCGGTGGCGGGCTTCGGTCCAGGGCACGTGCTTCAGGAGCCAGGCGCCGGGCGGGACGACGTCGAAGGCCAGGCCCTCGGC
>Ga0302314_10014971_pt1 | contig 13221 bp, 12 predicted proteins | sample III_Palsa_N2_3_FD_200533 | JGI IMG/M metagenome (GOLD analysis project Ga0302314, IMG submission 200533) | Peat permafrost microbial communities from Stordalen Mire near Abisko, Sweden - III_Palsa_N2_3 | ecosystem: Environmental > Terrestrial > Soil > Palsa > Peat permafrost | place: Sweden...
CGGGTGGAACTGCGCACCATGGCCGCCGGCGTGCTCGTCCCCGAGCCCGCCATCGCCGAGGCCTCCTGATGCTCGACGGGTTCCCGCTGGTCGACGTGCACCTGCACGCCGCCCGGCTGCCCCTGCTCAAGCTCCCGCAGGAGACCTGGCTCCAGGGATTCTCCGGATCGGCCGCCCTGGAGGGGATCTACGACGACGCCGGCACCGTCGTGCCCGCCGCGTTCGACGCCTACCTGGCGGCCGAGGGCGTCGACACCGCCCTGCTCATGTGCGAGTACTCGCCCAAGGTGACCGGCATCCAGGCCATCGAGGACATGCTCCCGATCGCCGCCTACGCCCCGGACCGCATCAAGGTCATCGCGAACGTCAATCCCCACCGGCACTACCCGGTCGACGACGAGGTCCGCCGCCAGCTCGCCCTCGGCGCCGTGGCCCTCAAGATCCACCCTGTGCACGCCGGCGTCGCCGCCAACGACCGCATGCTCTACCCCGCCTACGAGGCCTGCCAGGCCGCCGGGATCCCCGTCGTCGTGCACTGCGGCACCTCCACCTTCCCCGGCGCGGCCAACACCTTCGGCGATCCCGTCGTCCTCGACGACGTGCTCCGCGACTTCCGCTCCCTGACCCTGGTCCTGGCCCACGGCGGCCGCGGCTGGTGGTACGACGCCGCCGCGTTCCTCGCCCTGTCCAGCGACCGGGTCTGGATCGAGCTCTCCGGCCTGCCGCCCTCCCGGCTCCGCGACTACTACGCCCGCCAGAACTGGAACCGGCTCACGCGGCGGATGATCTTCGGCACCGACTGGCCCGGCATCCCCGGCATCGCCGCCAACGCCCGCGCCGTCGCCGCCCTCATGCCCGACGACACCACCACCGCGCTCGTCCTGGCGGGCAACGCCACCCGCGTCTACAACCTCAAGCCCGCCCCGTGACCGGTTCGGCCCGGACCGACGCCATCCCGTCGCTGCCCTGGAGCAGCCGGGCCACCGCCACCCCGGCCGCGAGGGCATCGGCCGTGGACGGCAGCTCCACGATCATCGACACCACGGAGTGGGTGGACGTCGCCGCGGTCAGCAGCCCCTCGGCGGCCTTGCCCCCGCCCGCCAGTTCCGCCGCGGCCTGGCCGCCCGGGGGCAGCAGCGGCTCGTTCCCGTCCGGCCGCTGCATCGTGACCGTCACCTCATACCGCCGCGGCGGCCGCGGGACATCAGGGAGCAGTGTGTACTCATTCACGATCAAAAGGTAACGGCGGGGTCTGACATTCGCGGGTGACGGGTGAGCATGCCGGCCACTCGAAAAGATAACAGTAAGATCTGCCGGCTCTGAAACCGGATATGAAAAGAGCGAGAGGGACGCGTCATGGAGTTCCCCGTGGGGGTTGTCGGGGCCGGGACGATGGGGGCCGGGATCGCTCAGGTCGCCGCCGTCGCCGGGCACCGCGTGCTGATCGCCGACGCGGTGCCGGGCGCGGCCGCGCGGGCCGTCGCCGGGATCAGGGACCGGGTCAAGGCGCAGGTCGCCCGGGGCCGGCTCACCGTGGACCCGGACGCGCTCGACCTCGTCGCGGTCGACTCGTCGGCCGGGCTGGCCGGGCTGGCGGGCTGCGGCCTGGTCATCGAGGCGATCGTCGAGGACCTCGCGGTCAAGCGGGCGCTGTTCGCCCAGCTCGAGGGCGCCGTCGGGCCCGGCTGCGTGCTCGCGTCGAACACCTCGTCCCTGTCGCCCACGGCCCTGGCCGCCGGGCTCGCGCACCCCGAGCGCCTCGTCGGCCTGCACTTCTTCAACCCGGTCCCGGCCATGAAGCTCGTCGAGGTCGTCTCGGGCCTGGCCACCGACCCGCGGGTCGCGGATGCCGCCGCCGGCGTGGCCACCCGGTGGGGCAAGACCGTGGTCCGTTCTACCGCGACCCCTGGGTTCATCGTCAACCGCATCGCCCGCCCCTTCTACGCCGAAGCCTGGCGGGTGCACGAGGAGCAGGCGTCCGTTCCCCAGGTCATCGACGCGGTCTTGACCGGGGCTGGCGGCTTCCGCATGGGACCGTTCGCGCTGATGGACCTCATCGGGCACGACGTCAACGAGGCCGTGACCCGGTCGGTGTGGGCCGCGTTCGGCTACGACCCCCGGTTCGCGCCGTCCCTGGCCCAGCGCGCCCTGGTCGACGCCGGCTGGTTCGGCCGCAAGTCCGGCCGCGGCGTCTACGCCTACGGCGACGGAACGACGCCTGCCGCTGCCCGGCCCACGCCCGCCCCGCCATCAAGCGCTGCCCCGACTGCTTCATCGGCCGCTGCCTCGTCCCGCGCGGCCTCGTCGGCCGCCACTCCGGCTACCGCCCCGGCCACGGCGTCGTCACCTGAGACTGTCCCGGCGTCGGACGCCCCCCCGCTGGCAGCGGTCACCGAGCACGCCGGCGGTTCCTCGCCGCTGCGCCCGCTGCTGGAGCGGGCCGGGGTCGCGGTCGTCCGCGGCGACCGGGACGACACCGGCGCTGGCCTGCCCGGCGGGATCGTCGAGCTGCCGTCGGGCGCGCTGCTGGTCCAGTGCGACGGCGCGACGGCGACCTCGCTGTCGGCCGCCTTCGAACGGCCGGTGATCGTCGTCGACCGGGTTCTTGACCCGGCGACGGCGACCGCCATCGCCGTCGCGCCGTCCGACGGCTGCCCGGCGGCCGCGCTGGCCGAGGCGCTCGCCCTGCTGTCGGCCGCGTCCCTGGATGTCCACGTCATCGAGGACACGCCCGGCCTGATCGTCACCAGGACCGTGGCCATGCTCGCCAACCTCGCCGCGGACGCGGTCGCCTGCCGGGTCGCCTCCGAAGCCGACATCGACACCGCGATGCGACTCGGCGTCAACTACCCGCTCGGGCCCCTGGCCTGGGCGCGCCAGTGGGGGACCGGCGCCGTGCTGCGCGTCCTCGACAGCCTGGAGAACTGGTACCGCGACGGGCACTACCGCGCCAGCCCGCGGCTGCGCCGCGCGGCCCTGGCCGAGCGGACGCCGCCCGGCGGGACCTGTTAGCCTGTCCGGCGCGACCATGTGATGGTAAATCACGGATGACCGGAGGACCAGAGGACTTATGAGCCCGATCGACGTCCGCGAGGAGGGGCGCCTGCGCTGGATCGGCCTTAACCGGCCGGATAAGCGCAACGCCATCGACCAGGCCACCGTGGACGCGCTCGCGTTGGCTCTCGACGACGCCCGCAGGCAGCCCTGCGTGCTCATCGTGCACTCGACGACGCCGGGCATCTTCGCGGCCGGCGCCGACATCGCCGAGCTCCGCGACCGCGACGCCGACTCGGCCCTGCTGGCCATCAACGCCGGGCTGTTCGAGCGCCTCGAGGCGCACCGCTGGCCGACGATCGCCCTGGTCGACGGCCCCGCGCTGGGCGGCGGCTGCGAGCTCGCGCTGGCCTGTGACCTGCGCGTCGCGACCAGCCGCGCGCTCTTCGCCCAGCCCGAGCTCTCCCTCGGCATCCTGGCCGGCGCGGGCGGCAACTGGCGCCTCACCCAGGCCGTCGGCCAGCAAGTCGCCCGCCGCATGCTCTACGCCGGCGCCCGCCTCGACGCCGCCGCGGCCCTGGCCGCCGGCCTGGTCGACGAGCTGGCCGACGACCTCCCGGCGGCGGGCCGGGCGCTGGCCGAGAAGATCGCCAGGCAGTCGTGGCGCGCCCTCGAGCTCACCAAGCTGGCCTTGCGCTCCCAGCGTCCGGCCACCACGACCTTCGACGTCGCCGCCCAGGCCCTGCTGTTCGACAGCCAGGACAAGCACGACCGGATGACCGCCTTCCTCGACCGCCGCCGCCCGTTACGGCACCGGTGATCACGAAGGATTTATTCCTGGTGAAGGAAGAACACCGTATAGGTGTACGAAGCCTTCGTGATCATGCCGACGGCCAGCGCATTCCTCATCCAGCGGGCTCTCGCGGCTCGGCCCGCGCCTCGAGCAGGTCCGCCGCCACGAACACCGGTGCCCCGGTGGCCGCCGCCAGGTTGATCGCGTCACTCGGGCGGGCGTCCACCAGGGTCCCGCCGCGCAGCATCACCTGCGCGTAGAAGATCCCGTCAGCTAGGCGGGTGATCCGCACCGACCGGACCGCCGACCCGGCCGCCGCCACCAGCGACGCCATGAACTGGTAGGTCATCGGCCGGGGGAAGACGTGCCCCTGGGTGCCGAGCGCGAGGGCGGTCGCCTCCGCGTCCCCGACGCCGATGCGCAGGCGGCGCGAGTCCCCGTCGGCCGCCGCCTCGAGCAGGATGAAGAACCGCTCCCCCCGGCCCGGCCCGTCGTCCGGCTTCACCTCGACCCCGGTGATCGTAACCGGCACCAGGCCCGTCGTGTCCGCGCTCGTCATGGCCGCACGCCTTCCTGACCCCTAGGTCATCCAGAGTAAAGCGGCCTCCGGACGATCTGGCCTCCCCGGGTAGCGGCGGCGAGTCGGCCGGGTTACCCGATGACTTCGGCGCGCACCTGGCGGGCGGCCGCGACCAGGTTCCGCAGGGCGGCCTCGGTCTCGGCGTAGCCGCGGGTCTTCAGCCCGCAGTCGGGGTTGACCCACAGCCGGGCCGGGCCGATGACGCTGATCGCCAGGGACAGCGCCTCGGCGATCTCGTCGACGTCGGGCACGCGGGGGGAGTGGATGTCCCAGACGCCCGGGCCGATGCCGAGCGCGAAGCCGGCCGCGGTGAGGTCGGCGATGAACTCCATGCGGGACCGGGCCGCCTCGACGGTGGTGACGTCCGCGTCGAGTCCGGCGATGGCCCCGACGATCTCGCCGAACTCGCTGTAGCACATGTGCGTGTGGATCTGGGTGGCGTCGGCCGCCCCCGACGTAGCCAGCCGGAACGCCGCCACCGCCCAGGCCAGGTACGACTCACGGTCGGCCCGCCGCAGCGGCAGCAGCTCGCGCAGGGCCGGCTCGTCGACCTGGATGACGCTGATCCCGGCCGCCTCCAGGTCGGCGATCTCATCCCGGACCGCGAGCGCGACCTGGCGGGCGGTGTCGGCCAGGGGCTGGTCAGCGCGGACGAACGACCAGGCGAGCATGGTGACCGGCCCGGTCAGCATGCCCTTGACCGGCTTGGCCGTGCGGGACTGCGCGTAGCGGGCCCAGGCGACGGTGATCGGTTCCGGGCGGCTGACGTCGGCGTGCAGGACGGGCGGGCGGACGTACCGGGTGCCGTACGACTGGACCCAGCCGTCGCTCGTGGCCGCGAACCCGTCCAGGTGCTCGGCGAAGTACTGCACCATGTCGTTGCGCTCAGGCTCCCCGTGCACCAGGACGTCGAGGCCGATGTCTTCCTGCAGCGCGATCACCCGGTCGATCTCGGCCCGCATGACGGCCTCGTACGCGTCGGCCGACAGGCGCCCGGCCCGGTGGCCGGCCCGGGCGGCGCGGACCTCACCGGTCTGCGGGAACGACCCGATCGTCGTGGTCGGCAGCAGCGGCAGGCCCTGGCCCTGCGCCGCCTGGCGGACGGCGTAGGGGGTACGGGGCGAGCCGTCCCCCAGCGCGTCCAGCCGTGCCCTGATCTCGGCGTTCGCGGCCGGGACGGCCGGGCGCGGGCCCGGGCGGCCGAGGAAGACGCGCTCCCCGCTCAGCCAGCGGCCCAGCGTCACGACCTCGTCGACCTTCTGCCGCGCGAAGGCCAGCCGGTCGGCCACGTCCGGCGCCAGCGACGTCTCGGCCCGCAGGTCAAGCGGCACGTGCAGCAGCGAGCAGGACGTGCTCACGCTCACCTGGCCGGCCAGGTCGAGCAGCGACTCGCACAGCGACAGCGCGGCGGGCAGGTCCGCCCGCCACACGTTCCGGCCGTCGACCACGCCGGCGACCAGGGTCTTGGCGCCGATCCCGCCGATCGCGGCCAGGGCCTCCCGGTTGCCAGGACCGGCCACGAAGTCCAGGCCGATCGCCTCGACCGGGCTCGCGGCCAGCACCGGCAGCGCGTCGCCGATTTCCCCGAAGTACGTGCTCACCAGCAGTTCCGGCCGCCGCTCAAGCGACCCGAGCCGGTCGTAGGCCCGGCGCAGCGCGGCCAGTTCCCCGGCGGTCCGGTCGGCGGCCAGCACCGGCTCGTCCAGCTGGACCCACCCGGCGCCGGCGGCGCACAGCTCCCCGAGCAGCTGCCCGTACGCGTCCAGCAGCGGGTCCAGCAGGTCCAGCGGTTGGAAGCCGAGCCCGGCGGGCTTGGACAGCAGCAGGAACGAGACCGGCCCGAGCAGGACCGGCCGGGTCTCGATGCCGTACTCCCTGGCCTCCCGGTACTCGCGGACCGGCTTGTCCCCGGCCAGCCGGAGCTCGGTTTCCGGTCCGAGCTCGGGCACCAGGTAGTGGTAGTTCGTGTCGAACCACTTGGTCAGCTCGAGCGGCGCGACCCCGTCGGTGCCGCGGGCCATCGCGAAGTAGGCGTCCAGGCCGTCCAGGGCCGCGAACCGCTTGGGAACGGCGTTGACCATCACGGCGGTGTCCAGCACGTGGTCATACAGCGAGAACGTGTTCGACGGGATGCCGGACAGGCCGGCGTCCCGCAGGGTCTCCCAGGCCTGCCGGCGCAGCGCGGCCCCGGCCTCTTCCAGGGCGGCGGCCGTCTCCCGGCCCGCCCAGAACGCCTCCGTCGCCTTCTTCAGCTCGCGCCGCGGGCCGATCCGCGGGTATCCCAGGACGGTCGTTTCCATGGCCTTGTCTCCCTCGTACAGCCATCACCGCCGCTCACGGAGGAACGGGACGGCGCCTGGCGGCGGCCGCGTCCCGGGCCCGCCCGAGAGACCTACGGATCACCGCGCGCCGGCTGGCGCGCGGGCGGTGGCAGGTCTTCGGACTCACGGGCGCGACGCCGGGCCGGCGTCTCCTACTGGCCGTCGCTTCCCAGGCTCCGTGCCCAGTGCTTCATGACGGCGGTCGTTCCCGTAAACCGCTGCGGGGCAGTCCCGGAATCACACCGGGTTCCCTCTTGCGACTCACCCGGCTGGCAGCCGGGCGAGAACCATCCGCACTGGCAGTATAGGGACCCGAAACTGGGGCATCAACCAATCAGCGACCCCTATTTTCTGTGTAAGACCACAATCGACCGCCGATTACGTTACCGGTCCGACGCCCGGGGCCCGTCCAGGTCGCGGTGCGTTCTCGCGTCCAGGGCGTCACGCCACCGCCGCAGCAGGCCCGGATGGCGTCGGACTTCGCGGTCACCGCGTCGTCGTCGCCGTACCGGCGCAGCAGTTCCTGGAAGCGGTCGTAGCGGTCCCGGTCGAACGGGATCGGTGCCCCCATCAGGTCCGCCGTCGGGTGCGCGGGCACGACCGAGGCGGCCGGAAGCCACCCCGGCGGGATGGGGTCGGTGTGCGGGTCTGCACGCACGCGTCGATGCGCGGCGCTCCGAGCCCGAGGTCGAACAGCGGTCGCCGCGGTCCTGGGCGCGTACCGCTTCGGTGTCCGGGCCGAGCTCGGTGATCACCGTCCGCTGGCCCATCGCGCTCGCGGGCTCGGGCAGGCCCAGAGCGACGCTCTGGGCCCAGTGGGTACCGGCCCCCACCGGGCGTTCGAAGGCGACCGGGCGCAGCCGCGAACTCGGCGATCGCACCGAACGTGCCGATGCTTTAGGCGGCCCGCGGGTCGGTCAGCTGCTGGCCGGCCAGCGCGAGGACATCCCCGGGATCGGTATCCACCGAGCCCGGCAGGGCTGGATGGGCTGGATGGGCTAGATGGGCTAGGGCAGGTCGGCCCGGCCCGTCGTCCGGCTTCACCCCGGCCCCAGTGATCGTGACCGGCACCAGGCCCGTCGTGTCCGCGCTCGTCATGGCCGCACGCCTTCCTGACCTCTAGGCCATCCAGCGTAAGGCGCGGCCCAACGCCCATGCGCATCCCGGTTAGCGAGGAAAGCCAGCACGATGCGGCTCGCTTACCCGCTCAGGCGATGATGGCGGATCATTTTCCGTGTGCCGGCACGGAAAATGGCTCTTGCGCGAATTTTGTGACGGGGGTTACGCGGGGTGAAGGATGACGCGTTTGCGGAGTAGCGGGAAGCCGGCGCGGCCGAACATCTGGCGTTTGATCATCTTGATTTTGTTGACGTTGCCTTCCATGGTGCCGGAGTTGTAGGGCAGGGCCAGTCCTGCGGTGACGGCTTGCTGGTCGCGGCGGATGCCGTTGGCGAAGGAGCGGAGTTCGGGCTGGCCGTCGGCCTCGACGCTGGTGAGCCAGTCCTCGAGGGCGAGCAGGCCCTGGCGGCGGGTCATCATCTCGGCGAAGCCGCGGACGTGGCCGGCCAGGGCGCCCAGGTGGGGGCAGCTTGCCGTGATGGCGGCGAGCCCGGCCTGGTCACCGGGGTCGAGGCGGTCCGGGCGGGACAGCAGCCAGCGGGTGATCGTGCGGGTCTTCGGGACGGGCGGGGCTGCCGGGGCCTGCCGGGGGTTCCTGCCGGCCCTGGTCCGCCCGTCGGCGGTGCGGAACTGGCGGACGTAGCGCTCGACGGCAGCCGCGCTGCCGGCCCAGCCCTGGGTGGCGGCTAGCTCGGCGTGCAGGGCGGCGGCGCTGGTGATGCCCTCGTTCCATCGCTGGTTGATGTAGGCCTTGAACGGGTCCAGCCTGCTTTCCCGGCTGGTGGCCTTGACCAGCAGCCGGGAGGCGTCGGGCTCGCGGGCGAACCGCTTCACGGTGTTCCTGCTCAGGCCCAGGATCTCGGCGGCCTCCCGCTGGGAGCGGCCGGCCTGCAGCAGTTCGTGGACGGCGGCGTGGCGCTCGAGGGTGCGCGATACCAGGGGCCGCTCGCGGCCGCACACGTCCCGGAGCCCGTCCGGCACGGGCGGAGGGGCCGCGTCCGGGCCGGCGTCCTGGCCGCCGGCTGCCGGCTCGCCGGGGGCGCCGGCGAGGCAGCCGCGGTGGGCGATGACGGCCTTCTCGACGTATTCGCCCAGGTTGTGCCACAGATGCCAGCGGTCCGCGACTTGGACCGCGAGCGGCGCGCCGGCGGCGGCGCCTTCAGCGTAGGCGCCGGCCCGGTCCCGGCAGATGACCTCCGCGCCGGGACGGGCCTTCAGCCATGCCTCCAGCGTGGCGGCCTCCCGGTCGGGCAGCAGGTCCACGACCTGCCCCGATTCCGCGTCGGCCACCACGGTCCCGTAGACCCGGCCCTTGCGCAGCGCGAAGTCGTCCACCCCCGTAATCGCCGGCGCGGCAGCCGCCGGCGGGTCGGGCAGCGCCATGACCAGCCGCAGGACCGTAGAAGAATGAACGAAGACCCCCAGGGTGCCGGCCAGCCGGGCGGCGGCCCGCCCGGCCAGCTCCAGGCCGAAGCCGGCCAGCATGCGCAGCAGCGGCACGCTGCGCCGCCGGTACCGCTGCGACACGCCCTCGGCCTGCTCGGCGAACGTGGCCCGCGGGCACGAGGGCTCCGGGCAGCGGAACCGGCGCACCGACAGCGCGATCAGCACCGGCCGGCCGCCGGCCGCGCCGTCGGCCACCATCCGCGCGTACCTGCCGTGAACCCGCGAGGACACCGCCCCGCACAACGGGCACCGCGCCTGCGCCGCCCGGCAGGACGCCCGGATCACGACCGCGTCCCCGGTGTCCTCCACCCGCCCGACCCGCAGCCCGCGAAGATGCGGGAACAGCATGAGCAGCAGCTCCTCGCCCTGCCCGGAAACCTCCAGGACACGGACGGCGGCGGCGGACGGCATGGCAGACTGAAACGGCAACGAGGCTCCCGGGGCTGGAGATCTTGGCAGACCTCCGCGTCCTACCGGAGCCTCGTTGCCAGGTCACGCCGACACGCCGCAAAACAGCGAACCGTCACACCCCGCCACAGCCAGCCACCCAGACCCGGCCCTGTCACCTACCGTGACCCATCACAAAATTCGCGCAAGAGCCATTTTCCGTGCTGGAGCACGGAAAATAATCCGCTGTGATGGAAAATCCGCTTGGCCAGCCACTGGTGGGTCTGGTGGGGTTGGCGTGATGAGGCTCCCCTGGGTGGCCGTGCTACCAGTGCCCGGCCGGGAGGCGCTCTACCAGTGGCCTACCGGGAGGAGCGCGCAGACCGCTACCGCGGCGAACAGGAGGGTCAGGTAGGCGATCGAGAGGTGGAACAGGCGCATGGGAACGGGAGTATCGGGGGCGGGGGCGGAGGCAGCGGGGGCGGGGGCGGCCGACCTGACCTGGGCGTGCAGGCGGTGGGCGGCGACCAGGAACCAGGCGCCCAGGACGGCCGCGGCGGCGGTATAGAGGTAGCCGGCGTAGGGGGCGAGGGCCAGGGTCGCGGCGACCATCGCGTATGAGTACATGACGATGTTGCGGGTCACCCGGGCCGGCGACGCGACCACCGGGAGCATCGGGACGTCGGCGCGGGCGTAGTCGTCCTTGAACCTCATGGCGAGCGCCCAGAAATGCGGCGGGGTCCACAGGAAGATCACCGCGAACAGTATGATCGCCGGGATCGCGATCGTGCCCCTGACCGCGGCCCAGCCGACGAGAACGGGGAAGCAGCCGGCCGCGCCGCCGATCACGATGTTCGACGGGGACCGGCGCTTGAGCAGGATCGTATAGACGAAGACGTAGAAACCGATCGCGGCGTCGGCCAGGGACGCGGCGAGCCAGTTGGTCAGCAGTCCGAGCAGCAGGGTCGCCGCGACGCCGAGCGCGATACCCCAGCTGAGCGCCTCGCCCGGCGTGACCGTGCCCTGCTTGTTCGCCAGCGGGCGGCGGGAGGTGCGCTTCATCACCGCGTCGATGTCGCGGTCGAGGTAACAGTTGATCGTGTTGGCCGAGCCCGCGGCGAGGGTGCCGCCGATGAGGGTCACGCCGACCACCCGCAGCGAGGGCAGGCCCCGCTCGGCCAGCAGCATCGTCGGGACGGTGGTGACCAGGAGAAGCTCGATGATCCGGGGCTTGGTCAGCGCGACGAGCGCGCCGGCCACCGCCCTCGGCTTCCGCTTCCCGGCGGCGCCACCGGCGGAGTTCCTGGCAGCGTCACCGGCGGAGTTCCCGGGGGTGGGCAGCGCGGCCGCGGGCAGGACGGTCACGTCTCGCCGCCGTCCGCTTCGGGTGCTTCGGGTGCTTCCGCGGCCGGGGGCGGGGGCGGGGCCGGGGCCCGTGCCGGGGGCGGGGCCAGAGCCGGACCGGGTTCCCTGGTGATGATCGAGGAGACCTGAGGCGAGCCCAGATACTTGAGCCTGGGACCCGAGTGCCGGGCGATGAAGAGGAGGTACAGCGCGAGGGCGGCGGCGATGAACGCCCCGAGCGGCAGGGCGAACGTCATGATCGACCCGCCGAGGTACATCGCCGGGCCGTCCGCGAGCGGTGGCGCGGGCACCATGTCAGACCTCCAGCTCAGCGGACATAGAACAGCAGCCAGAATAGGAACGCGACGATGGCCAGGTAGTTCCACACGGTGGTGAAACCGCTGAGCGCCGACTGGAACCGCTGCACCTCGAACGCCTGGGCGTAGGTGGGCGGCTGTTCCACGAAGGAGATGGCCGGGATGTTCCGCGCGCGGGCGATGAGGATCTCAAGCCAGATCATCCCGGCGAGCCAGGACACCATCGCGACCGGGTAGAACCCGACGAAGACGCTGGCGAAGCCCGACTGGCCCGGCTGGAATGGCAGGTTCAGCAGCTGGACGATCTGGAGCGCGGCCGCGGCCAGGCCCGCGACGAGGGCGACGAGGGCGGATATCAGCCACGGCTGCTTGTGCCCGGCCTTGATCCGCTGCAGGCCGAACGTCTGGACCAGCGCGCTGCCGACCACGAGGATCATGATCGCCGCGCCGTACCCGGCCTGCGGCGGAGTGGTCGATGAGGGCAGCCACTTGGAATGGCCGTCCGACGACTCCAGGTAGAAGTACGCGAACGCGAACGCGCCGAACAGAAACGACAGCGTGCCGATCGCCAGCCTGCTCCCCGTCCAGGTCGCGTTGAGCGCGGCCTCGTGATAGAAGGCCGCTTCCTCGGTCGCCCTGGTCGCGGCCTCGCCGCTGCCCGGGGCGGTGACTTCGGCCATCGCTCCTCACGCCTCCGTTCTGGCCAGGGCGCTGCTGATCACGCCGGCGGGCGGATTCAGGTCGGCCACGGGGAGGGCCTTCGGGTCGCCGTACTCGTACGGGCCGGCCAGGACCACCGGGATGTGCTGGAAGTTGCCGACCGGAGGCGGCGAGGGGACCTGCCACTCGAGGCCGCGCGCGTTCCACGGGTTCTGCGGCGCCTTCTGGCGCCAGATCACCGTGGACATCACGAAGTTGAAGATGAAGACGCACATCGAGCCGCCCAGGCAGAACGCGGAGATCGACACCCAGTCGTTCAGCGTCTGCAGGTTCGCCTGGTACTCCCAGACCCGGCGGGGCTGGCCGAGCATGCCGACGGCGAACAGCGGCAGGAACGTGCAGTTGAACGCGATGAACATCGTCCAGAAGTGGATCTTGCCCAGTCTCTCGTTCATCGTGAGCCCCAAGACCTTGGGCAGCCAGTAGTAGATGCCGCCGAAGAACGCGAAGATCAGGCCGCCCATGATCGTGTAGTGGAAGTGGGCCATCACGAAGAACGAGCCGTGCGCGGTGGTGTCGGCGGGCACGTCGGACAGAAACACGCCGGAGATGCCGCCGATCAGGAAGTTGATAAAGAACCCGATGGTGAAGAGCATCGGCACGGTCAGCCGGATCTTCGCCTGCCAGAAGGTGCCGAGCGCCACCAGGAAGATGAACCCGGTCGGGATCGAGATCAGCTCGGTGGTCAGCATGAACAGCGGCCGCATGTCCGGGTCCATGCCCGAGTCGAACAGGTGGTGCTGCCAGACGAAGAACGACAGGATGGCGACGCCGAACATGCCGGCCGCGGCGATCTTGTAGCCGAACAGCGGCTTCCTGGTGAAGACCGGGAGGAGCTCGCAGACGATGCCGAACCCGGGCAGCGCCAGGATGTAGACCTCGGGATGACCGAAGAACCAGAACAGGTCCTCGTACAGGTACGAGCTGCCGCCGAGCTGGTTGACGAAGAAGGCGGTCTGCGCGGTTCGGTCGGTGAGGATCATGTACATTCCGCCGACGAGGACCGGGGCGGCGAGCACGAGCAGGAAGCCCGTGGTGAGCATCGACCAGACGAACATCGGCAGCCGCGACCAGCGCATTCCTGGTGCCCGGTAGCAGATGATCGTGACCACGATGTTGAACCCGGCCAGGATGATCGACACGCCCATCAGGCCGAAGGCGACGGCGTAGGAGTCCATGCCCTCGCCCGCCTGGACCGAC
>Ga0302314_10014973_pt1 | contig 13220 bp, 9 predicted proteins | sample III_Palsa_N2_3_FD_200533 | JGI IMG/M metagenome (GOLD analysis project Ga0302314, IMG submission 200533) | Peat permafrost microbial communities from Stordalen Mire near Abisko, Sweden - III_Palsa_N2_3 | ecosystem: Environmental > Terrestrial > Soil > Palsa > Peat permafrost | place: Sweden...
CGCAGAAAGGCATGTGGTACATCGTGCCCCAGTTCTTCGGCTTCCTGATCTTCCTGACGGCGAGCTTCGCCGAGACCAACCGCGCGCCGTTCGATTTGACCGAGGCCGACGCCGAGCTCGTCGGCGGCTACAACACCGAGTACGGTGGCGGGCGCTTCGCCTCCTACTACTTCGCCGAGTACCTGAACGTGCTCGTCGTCTCGGGGATCGTCACGACCGTGTTCCTCGGCGGCTGGCTGCTGCCGTTCGGCATCCACCCGCCGGGCTTCCTCGACCCGTTCGTCGTGCTGTTCAAGATGGGGCTCGTAACGTTCCTGTTCATCTGGGTTCGTGCGACGCTTCCCCGCTTACGCTACGACCAGCTGATGAGCTTCGGCTGGAAGGTCCTGCTGCCCCTGGCCACGCTCAACGCACTCGTCACGGCCGTGCTCGTGGTGGTGACACACTGATGGCCGACCCGACGCCACCGGCCGCCCCACATCCGTCCGCTTCAGCTCCGGCGCCCACGACGACACTGAACGTCACCGCCTGGAGCCCCGGCGAGGATGTGATCCAGGTCCAACGCACCCCCGCGCCGGGCGCGGGACGCGCGACGTGGCGCACGTTTCGCGAGACCGCACGCGGCCTGATGACGACCTTCGGCCGCCTCACCGAAAAAGGCATCACGGTGCAGTATCCGGAGGAGAAGACGCCCGTCTACCCGCGCTTTCGCGGCCGGCACAAGCTGCACCGCTTCGAGGACACTGGGTTGGAGAAGTGCGTCGGCTGTTCGCTCTGCGCCGCCGCCTGCCCGGCCGACTGCATCCGCGTGGTCGCCGCCGAGAACACACCGGAGAACCGCGTCTCCGCGGGCGAGCGCTACGCGGCGGTGTACGAGATCAACCTCTCCCGCTGCATCTTCTGCGGCTACTGCGAGATCGCCTGCCCGTTCGACGCGATCACGATGGGCCACGACTACGAGCTCTCCGACTACGATCGCTCGGATCTGATCTTCACCAAGGAGATGCTGCTGGCCGAGCCGCTGGAGCGCACACCGCTGAGGAACGAGGGCGAGTGAGGATGACCTGGACCCCACCCACCCGATGAGCACGATCCTGTTCTTCATCGCCGGCTTCGGCACGATCGCGGGCGCGGTCGGCGTCGTCGTGCTGCGCGACCCTTTCTACAGCGTGCTCGCGCTCGTGGGGCACCTGATCTCGCTCGCGGTGCTGTTCCTGCTGCTGCGCGCGGAATTCGTCGCCGCCGCGCAGGTCGTCGTGTATGCCGGCGCTGTGATGGTCCTGTACGTGTTCGTCGTAGCCTACGTCGGCGGCTCAGGCGCGGGATCGCCGGGAGACGAACCGCTCGGCGGGGTGAGCGGGCTCGGATCATCCGCCTCGAACCTGCGCCTCGGCGGGGCGATCGCCGGTGGCGCGCTGCTGATCGAGCTGTTGATCGCACTGCTCGGCACCGGCCTGAAGGCGATCAGCGGCCATGGCGCCGGATACGCTCCAGGGCCGCGCACGTTCGGCACGCCCGCCTACATCGGCAACCTCTTGCTCACACGCTTTCTGCTCGCGTTCGAGGCGGCCTCGTTCCTGCTGCTGATCGCGGCCGTCGGCGCGGTCGTGCTCGCCGGCCGGCGTGGCGGGCTAGAGGATGAGGATGAGCGCGGGCCACTGATCCCCCTCGACCTGGTCCGCCCACAGGGGACCGGCACCACAGCCGAGGGCGTCGGAGGGCAGCACCGATGAGCATCGCCTGGTACCTCGCCGTCTCGGCGATTGTCTTCTCGCTCGGCGTCGTCGGCGTGATCACACGGCGCAACCCGCTCGTGGTGCTGCTGTGCCTGGAGCTGATGCTCAACGGCGCCAACCTCTCACTCGTCGCGTTCGCACGCATGTGGGGCAACGGCGACGGGCAGATCCTCGCCTTGATCGTGATGACCGTCGCCGCCTGCGAGGTCTGCATCGGGCTCGGCATGATCGTCGCGATCTACCGACGCCATCTGCCGGTCGATGTCGATGAGCTGCGGGAGCTCCAGGGATGACCACGACCTACGGCTGGCTCGTGCTGGCTTTCCCCCTACTCGGGACGCTGATCATCGCGTTCGGTTACCGCGTCCTGCCAGGCAACATCGCCGGCGTGATCGGCACGGCCGCGATCGGCCTGGCGTTCCTGGCGGCGATCGGCGCGTTGATCGCGCTGCAGGGGCATTCCCCCAGCCATCGAGAGCTCGAATCCTCGCTGTGGGACTACGCCTCCACGGTCGGCATCAACGCGCGCCTGGCGATCCTCGTGGATCCGTTGTCGGTGTACATGATCCTGATCGTCACGGGCATCTCGACGATGATCCACCTGTACTCGATCTCCTACCTCGACGAAGACCGCGGCAACGCACGTTTCTTCGCCTACCTGAACTTCTTCGTCTTCTCGATGCTGCTGCTCGTGCTCGCGGGCAACTTCCTGCTGCTGATCGTCGGCTGGGCGTTCGTCGGCGCCGCCTCCTACCTGCTGATCTCCTTCTGGTACCGGCGCACGACCGCCACGCAGGCGGGGATCAAGGCGTTCGTGATCAACGTCGTCGGCGACGTCGGCCTCGTGCTCGGCACGTACTTCATCTTCAAGCACACCCACACGCTCAACTTCCTCGCCACCTTCAAGGCCGCCCCCCACGTCTTCGCAAAGGGCGAAGCGGACATCGTCGCAGGCTGCCTGCTGCTGCTCGTCGGCGCAGCCGCGAAGTCCGCCCAGGTCCCGCTGCACACGTGGCTGCCCGACGCGATGGAGGGCCCGACACCGGTCAGCGCGCTGATCCACGCCGCGACGATGGTCACCGCCGGCGTCTACCTGATCGCGCGCATGCACGTGCTGTTCGAACTCGCGCCCGCGGCACAGGACACCGGCGCGGTGATCGGCGCCGCGACACTGCTGATCGCGGGCACGATCGCGCTGACGCAGACCGATATCAAGCGCGTAATCGCCTATTCGACGATGTCCCAGATCGGTTACATGATCATGGGCGTCTCCGTCGGCGCCTACGCGGCCGGGATGTTCCACCTGATGACCCACGCGTTCTTCAAGGCGCTGCTGTTCATGGGCGCCGGCTCGATCATCGGCGCGATGGGCGGCGAGCAGTCTTTGGAGAAGATGGGCGGCTTTCGCAAGGCGCTGCCGTTCACGTTCGCCTGCTTCATCATCGGCGGCCTCGCTCTGTCGGGGATCCCACCGTTCTCGGGATTCTTCTCCAAGGACGACATCCTGCTCGTCACCGCCGAGCGCGGCGGCTGGCACTGGGCGCTGTATGTGATGGGCTACGTCGGCGCGTTCCTGACGGCGATCTACACGTTCCGGATGATCTTCCGCGCGTTCTACGGCGACCCTGTCGCCGAGGCGCGCGAGCTCGAAGGCGGACACCTTCACCACGCCGAGGTCCCGACCAACCCCGCAAACGGCGAGGTCGAGGACACCGACGTCGGCTTCCCCGGCCCACACCACACGGTCGCCGAGCGCGCGATGCCGATGAAGGTCGCGATGACCGTGCTCGCGATCGGCGCGATCGGCGCCGGCCTCGTGCAGGTCCCCGGGGTCGACGACGTGATCGTCAACTTCCTGCGGCCCACGTTCGCCGGCTCGCCACTGTACGAACCGCACACCAAGGACGGGCTGCTGATCTTCGGGATGGTGCTCGGAACCGTGCTCGGGCTCGCCGGCATTGCGATCGCCTACCGCATCTGGGTCAAGCAGCCGAGCATCGCGGTCGCCGCGCGCGAGCGGTTCGGGGCGCTGTACGAGCTGTCCGTGAACAAGTGGTACTTCGACGAGCTGATCGACTTCGCCGTCGTGCGCCCGGCCGCCGCGGTGGGCCACTTCGCGATGGACACGTTCGAGCGCGTGTTCGTGCAGGACACGATGATCGGGGGCACGACCGGGCTCGTGCGCGCGGGCTCGGCCGCGGTGCGCGCCGTGCAGAACGGCTTCCTGCGCTACTACGCCGCGCTGCTCGTGCTCGGCGTGGCCGGCGTCGGCTTCTACTTCCTGCTGCAGGCCTGATCTCCCGGACACCCTGACAAAATGCCCCCTCTTTCAATCCTGATCTGGCTGCCCGCGTTGTGCGGCGTGGTGGGCGCGATCGTCCCCTCGCGCCTGATGCGCGTTCCGGGCTCGCTGGCCTTGGCCGGGGCAGTGGTCGCGCTCGGGCTTTCGATCGGCTACATCGCCGACTTCCACAGCGGCGGACCCGCCCTGCAGCATGTCACCGACATCGTCTGGATCTCCTCGCTGGGGATCCACTACAAGCTTGGCGTGAGCGGCCTGAACGTGTTCCTGGTGGGGTTGACGACGCTGCTGTTCGCCGCCGCGACGCTCGCCGCGAACATGCGCTCGTGGGAGCGGCCGAAGCTCTTCTACTTCCACTTCATGCTCGCCGAGTCGGCCGTGCTCGGGGCCTTCCTCGCCCAGGACCTGGCGCTGTTCGTGGCGTTCTTCGACCTGATGCTGATCCCGTTCTACTTCCTGATCGGCGGCTGGGGTCGGGAGCCCGATCGCGTCAAAGCGACAATCAAGCTCGTGATCTACACGCTCGTCGGCTCGCTGCTGATGCTCGCCGCCGCGATCGCCACCGGCGTGCTCGCCGCCGAACAGGGAGGCGGACACATCACGTTCGTGCTCTCAGCGCTGCAAGCGGTGCCGCTGAGCAAGGGCTCGCAGGAGTGGATCTTCCTGTTCTTCGCCGCCGCCTTCCTCGTGAAGATGCCCGCATTCCCCCTGCACGGCTGGATGCCCGATGGGTATCGCGCGATGCCGATCGAGGTGCTGATGGTGTTCTCCGGCGTGCTCTCGAAGGTCGGCGCGTACGGCTTCCTGGCGATCGTGCTGCCGCTGTTCCCGCAGGCCGCCGCACACTTCCAGGTGCTGATGCTGCTGATCGCCCTCGCCTCGATCATCTACGGCTCGGTGCTCGCCTTCTCCCAGACCGACGTGCGCCTGATCGCGGGGTACTCCTCGGTGGCGCAACTCGGATTCATCACGCTCGGGATCTTCGCCCTGAACCCCCAGGGTGCCCAGGGCGCGCTGCTGCAGATGGTCAACCACGGGCTGGTTGTGGCGCCGCTGTTCTTCATCATCCTCTTGCTCTCCCGCCGCGCCGGCGGCTCGGAGGACGTCCGCGAGATGGGCGGCATCGCCTTCCGCGCGCCTGTGCTCGCCGGCCTGTTCCTGATCGTCGCACTCGCGACACTCGCGATCCCGGGCTCGTCGAACTTCGTCGGCGAGTTCCTGATCCTGCTCGGCGTCTTCAAAGCCAAGCTCGCGATCGCAGTGATCGCCTTCAGCGGCGTGGTGATGGCGAGTGTGTACGCGCTGCGGCTGTTCATCGGCGCGATGCACAATCGTGTCGGGCCGAAGGTCAAATCCCGCGATATCACCGTGCGCGATGGCCTCGTGCTCGTGCCGCTTGTCGCGGTGATCCTGTTTCTCGCGCTGTATCCGCAGCTGGCGCTGCATCGCAGTGAAAGCTCGGTCAAGACGGCCGTGTTCCCAGCGCAGGCCTTCGCTGCCAATCCGCACGCTCAGCTTCATCTTTTCACCGGCACGGCACTCGCGCCGACGCCCTCCACCTCTGCGAGTGTCGCCCAGCCATGAACCTCCTCGCTACCGCCACCCTGAAAGGCCCGCACGTCGACTTCGCCGGCCTGTCGCCGCTGATCGCCCTACTGGGCGGCGCAGCCGTGGTGCTGCTCGTCGGGCTACTCGGCCGCAAAGCGGCGCGCGAGCAGGTCGTGCCCGCGCTCAGCCTCCTGGCGCTCGCCGCGTCGCTGGGCTTGACGATCTGGCAGTGGGGCGAACAAAAGTCGATCCTTGCCGGAGCGCTGCGGATCGACGACCTGTCGCTCGTGCTGAACATGATCCTGATCGCGGGAGGCGCAGCCACCGTGCTACTCGCCTGGCGCTCGCGCGCGGCGGAAAGCACCGCGCACGGCGAGTGGCACGCGCTGCTCTTGACCTCGATCGGCGGCATGTTCCTGCTGGCGAGCGCCCAGAACACGGTGCTCGTGTTTCTCGGCCTAGAGCTCCTCTCGATCCCGCTGTACGTGCTCTGCGCGACCGGCATGTCAAAACGCGGCCAGCACCAGGAGCGCTCGCTGGAGTCGGGGTTGAAGTATCTGATCATCGGCTCTGTCGGCTCGGCCACGCTGCTGTATGGCATCGCGCTGATCTACGGCGCGACCGGCGCGACCGACTTCAGCACGATCGCCGCCGCGCTCTCGACGGGCAACCTAGCGACCGATCCGCTGACGCTCACGGGAATCGCGCTGTGCGTGGCTGGCCTCTGCTTCAAGGCCTCGGTCGCACCCTTCCACCAGTGGACCCCCGACGTCTACGAGGGAGCGCCGACGCCGGTGACGGCGTTCATGGCCGTCACCACCAAGGTCGCCGCACTGGGTGTCTTTCTACGGCTGTTCGACGTCGCGTTCATCAGCGCGCAGGCCAGCTGGGCTCCCGCGGTGGCGGTGCTCGCGACGATCACGATCCTCGTCGGCAACTTCGGCGCGCTCGGGCAGTCCTCACTGAAGCGGATGCTCGCCTACTCCTCGGTCGCCCAGGCCGGCTACATGCTCGCCGGGGTCGTCGTCGCGAGCAAACTGGGTGTCCAGGCGACGGTGTTCTACCTGGCGGTGTACGTGGCGATGAACATGGCCTCGTTCGCCGTGATCGTTGCACGCGAGCGCGAAACCACGCTGGGCGACTCAGTCGAGGCGGTCGCCGGTCTCGGCCGCGAGCGACCATGGCTGGCGTGGCCGATGACGATCTCGCTGCTCGGGCTCGCCGGAATCCCCGCGACGGCGGGGTTCATCGGCAAGTTCTACCTGATCGATGCAGCGGTCTCGGGCGGCTACACGTGGCTGGGAGTGGCGATCGTAGTCGGCTCGATGATCTCGCTCGGCTACTACCTACCGGTGATCGCGGCGATGTGGATGCGCGAGGCGCCCGCAGGCGCTGGCGCGGGACAGCCCGATTCCTCCGCTTCCCCCGCAAGTGGCCCGACACCTTCGGTGAGTGGGCTGCCGGCGCTCGCCGGCGGTTCTCCCGAGCTCGATGCGGACGCGGAGCCCCTCGGCGTCGATCGTTCCGTCACGGCCGGCGCCCCGGTACAGCCGCTTGCCCCTGAAACCACCCGCCCTCAGCCCGAGGTCGTCTTCGTCGCGGTGCTCGCCGGGGCGGTGACGCTCTTCTTCGGCATCATCCCGGAGCCGCTATTCAATCTCGTCACCCACGCGGGCGGCGCGCTGAGCGGGCTGTTCTGAGCTCAACCAGCCGGACGTTGCTGAAGCCCTGTGGGCGTGCGAGTCACGCCACCGCCACGTGAAGCGAAGCAAATACAATCCCGCAGGCGCACGAGCGCCGTATGGGTTGCGCTAGCTTGCGCTCCTTGGTCTCGGACGAGCAGACAGTTCCCTCGAGGGCGCCGGCGCGGCCGGCTACGCGGTGAGTGCTCCCCCGATCCTGGAGCGATGTTGGCGCACGCTCGATCGCGACGCCAAGCTGGCAGCGGTGGGGATCACCGTCCTCACCACGGGCGCGATTGCGGTGCGAGCCTGGTTCATGGTCAGCTATCGCCCGGCCTTCCTGGGATTCGGGGATTCCCATGAGTATGTGCTTGCGGCTACATCCAACATCTTTCGTGACGTCCAGCACCCGGCCGGCTACCCCCTCTTCCTCCGCCTCGTGCACTATTTCAGTGACAGGCTGTCGTTCACGATCCTCGTACAGCACGCGCTCGGCATCGCCACCGGCCTGCTGCTCTACAAGTCGGTCCGGCGCACGGGCGCGCCTGCGTGGCTGGGGCTCCTCCCTGCGGCGGTCGTGTTCTTCGGCGGCACGGGGCTGTTTCTCGAGCACTCGCTGCTGGCCGACCCCCTGTTCGCCTTCCTGCAGGCGATTGGTATCTATGCCGCGGTCCGCGCGCTGTATGAGCCCGGGTTGCGCTGGCCGCTGTGGTCGGGCGTGGCGATCGGCCTCGCTTTCTGGGTAAAGACAGTGGCGATCTCGAGCGCGCCACTCGTGGTACTGCTCCTGCTGTTTGCGGCTCCGGGGGCTTTTCGGCGCCGGCTGCTCAGTTCGGCGACCGCGGCGCTGATGGTGATTGTGATGGTCCTCGTGTACGTCGCGGCCCAGGACTACTCCACGGGATACCTAGGATACGAGCGCCAGAGTTCTTGGAACCTCTATGGACGAGTCGCCACTTTCGTTGACTGCTCGCGCTTTACACCACCCAGGGGCACGCGGTTCTTGTGTCCCACTGAGCCACTGGCTCACCGTCTGTCCCAGGCTTTCTATCAATATGGCCGCACCTCACCGGCCGTCCGGCGCTTCGGCGGCCCCAGCCGCGCCCCGGGGTATGCAAACGCCGTGCTCCAGAAGTTCAGCGTCGCGGCGATCGAGCACGAGCCAGTCGCCTACGCGAGCGCCATTCTCAATGGGCTGAGCTTCTATATCTTCCCGCGAGCGGGGGAAGGGTACACACCCGAATCGATACGGGATGCGCTGCTCGGCCCCGTCAACGAGCGGGCGATCGAGCCGGCGATCGCCCGCTTCTACCCCCATAGCTTGGGTTACCACCGTCCCGCGAGCGCGATCCACTCTCTCTCCTCCTATGAGAGCCACACCCGTGTCCAGGGACCTCTGCTCATCTTCCTACTACTGACCGGGATCGTTGGTCTGCCATTTCTCCCCAGTCGTATACGTTCAGCCGCGGTCCTGTTCACGTTCACCGCCATTTTCTCGATCGTCTTCGCCGAGGCGGGAAGCAGCTACGACGCGCGGTATGCCTACCCGACCTTCGGGCCCCTCGCGGCGGGGGCCGCGCTGGGCGCGTGGGGCATCGCGTCCTGGCTCACGCGTGAGAGCCGACGTCGCCGCCAATTCCCTGTGAGTGAACGAGCAAGCGCTTTATAGTTCGATGATGACCGCGGCGAATGAGGACACCTTCGGTGTCTTGCTCGATATCGACGGCGTCCTCTACGTCGGCGACGAGCCGATTGAAGACGCACACGAGGCGCTGTCGGCGCTGCGCGAGCAGAGCGCGGGCGTGCGGCTGGTGACGAACACGACCTCGCGCTCGCGGCGGGACGTCGTCGAGCACCTGCGCGAGCTGGGCTTCGAGGTCGCCTATGAGGAGGTGCTCACGCCGGCGGCGATGGCGGTGAGCCATTGCGAAGAGCACGGCTACGAGTCCGTAGCGATGCTCGTCAGCGAGAAACTGCGCGAGGATCTCGTCGCGCTGAAGGAGCTGAAAAGCGGGGCGCGCGCCGACGCAGTGGTCCTCGGCGATCTCGGCAACGGCTTCACCGCGGAGGTCCTCAACGGGGCTTTCCGCCAGCTGATGGACGGCGCGGAGTTGGTCTCGCTGCAGCACAACCGCTACTGGCGGCGCGAGGACGGCCTCGCGCTCGACGTCGGCGCCTATGCCGCGGCGCTCGAATTCGCGAGCGGTCGCGAGGGCGTGGTCGTCGGCAAGCCCTCGGAGGCCTTCTTCAAGGCGGCGATGAGCGACATGGGACTCGAGCTGGCTGTGATGGTCGGCGACGACGTTGAGGCGGACGTCGGTGGCGCAATGGCCGCTGGTCTACCCGGGGTGCTGGTACGAACCGGCAAGTTTCGGAAGGATGCCCTCTCCGAGCGCGTCACCCCTACGGCGATCGTCGACTCGATCGCCGACGTTCCCGACCTGCTCGCGCGGGTCCTGCCGGGCGCCCAGAAGATCAGGACCTGATCTCGCAAGCGGGATGACTCGCCCTGAGGCGCTCGCCGGACCAGTTCGCCTGGACTACAACCGGCCCGAGGCCTCAGCGGCTGCTTCGGCGTCCTGCAGCTGGCGCTCGACGAGGTCGAGCCCGGCATCCCAGAACCCAGGATCGGCCAAGTCGATCCCAACGATCTGACCCAGCTCCTCGGGACTGCGCGAACCGCCGGCGGCGAGCATCTCCAGATAGCGAGGCACGAGCTCCGGGCCCTCTTGCTCGTAGCGTTGATAGACCGACAGCGCGAGCAGCTGGCCGTAGGCGTAGGCATAGACGTAGCCGGGCGAGCCGATAAAGTGCGGGACGTAGGACCACCACGAACGGTAGCCGTCGGTAATCTGCACCGAGTCGCCGAGCAGCTCTGACTGACTCTCTGCCCACAGCTCACCGAAATGCTTGACCGACAGCTCGCCCTGCTCGCGTCGCGCGGTGTGAACGAGATCCTCGAAGCGGTTCATCGCGACCTGTCGAAAGACGGTGGCGATCGTGTCCTCGAGGTTCTCTGCAAGCAGCGCCAGGCGCGAGGCCGGCGAGGAGTCCTCCGCGAGCAGCCGTCCGAAGACAATGGTCTCGGCGAACACCGAGGCCGTCTCGGCGAGCGTCAGCGGCGTGCTCTGATGGAAGACGCCCTGCCGCGCGGCGAGCGCGAAGTGGACGCCGTGACCGAGCTCGTGCGCAAGCGTGAGCACGTCGCGCCGGCGGGCGGTGTAGTTGAGCAGCACGTAGGGATGCGCCGAGGGCACGGCCGGTGCACAAAAGGCGCCGCCGCGCTTGGCGAGCCGCACGGGCCCGTCGATCCAGCGCTCGTCGAAGAAGCGTTTGGCCAGGGCGCCCAGCTCTCCTGAGAAGGACGAGTAACAGTCGAGCACGATCTCGCGCCCTTGCGCGAAGGAGAAAGTGACCTCATCCGAGGTGACGGCCGCCATTCGGTCGTAGTCGGCCAACTTCTCGACCCCGAGCAGCCGTGCCTTCAGCCGGTACCAGCGCCGCGCGATCTCATAGCGCCCGCGGACAGCCTCGATCAACGCCTGCACCGACTCGTCTGAGGCCTCGTTTGAGAGGTTGCGCGCGGCCAGCCAGCTGGGGTAGCGGCGCAGGCGGTCGTCAGTCGCCTTGTCGGCCAGCAGCGTGTTGAACAGGAACGCCCGCGTGCGCAGTCCCGGCTCAAGCGCTGCGGTCACCGCCTCGGCCGTGCTGCGACGAACATTGGGGTCGGCCGCCATCAGATTGCTCAATGCGACATCGAGAGCTACGGGCTCGGAGGCCTGCTCCTGTGGCAGCTTGACCTCGATTGCAGAGGTCAGCTCCTCGAACAGTCGCGACCACGCCCCCGCGCCCGTCAGCGCCTTCTCGACGAGGATCTTCTCCTCGGGCTCTGTGAGCAGGTGCTCTCGGTAGCGGCGCGCGTTGCGCAGATAGTGGCGGCAGAAGTCAAGGCCCTCGCCCGCCAAGAGCTCCTCGGCGCGCTCATCGCTCAGCGCGGCCCACTCGAGCTCGAAGAACAAAAGCGTCGTCCCGACCTGAGTCTCGCGCTCCTGCACCTTCTGCAGCAGCGCGCCGTTGGCGGGAGTGGCGGTGTCGGTGTAGAAGCGCAGGGCGGCATATGAGCCGGCGCGGCCGAGGAGCTCGTAGATCGCTGCCAGCTCCGCCATCGCCTCCCCCAGACCCGCGCTGTCGAGCTCGCCGAGCTTGCCGACGTAGCGCTCGGCGAATGCTTGTGACCGCGTGAGTGCAGCCTCCAGCCTGCTCTGCACGCCGGCCTCGCCCTCTCCGTCCACGAGCGGCTCGAGGTCCCAGGCGGTCTCCGCCAGCTCTGTGTCGTCGGCGGTGGAGGGAGCCGTGGCGCTCATGGACCGCAGCTTAGCTGTCACGCTGTTCCGGACGGTGCATGCACCGTCCAGCAAGGCCGCACCGCATGCGGTGCGGGTCCCTGTTTGACCTACTCACTCGAAAGCGCCTGTAAAACATCAAGACGCGCGGCGCGGCGGGCGGGCAGTTGCGAGGCGATCAGCCCGGCGAGCGCGGAGATCACGAGCAGCAGGATCAACGTGCCGACGGGGATCGAGAGGACGAAGCCCGAGCCGGACAGCGCGAGTGTGCTCACGAGCACGGCGCCAACGGTCCCGATCACGAGCCCGAACACGCCCCCAATCAAGCCTGTGATGATCGACTCGTAGCGGATCATCTGACGCACCTGCCGACGCGAGGTGCCGATCGCGCGCATCATCCCCAGCTCGCGGGTGCGCTCGTAGATCGACAGGATCAGCGTGTTGACGATCCCGAACAGCGAGACGATCACGGACAGCGCCAAGAGCACGTAGATCAGCAGCAGCAGCTGGTTGATCTTGCCTTCCTGGTCCTTCTTGAACTGCGCGGGAGTGCGCGAGCGGGCTTGCGGGAACTGACTGGCGAGCAGGCGGTCAACCGAAGCCTGCACCCGGTGACCATCGGCGCGCGGGGAGTAGGAGACGAAGTCGACGCCATCTTCGCGCTGCCCGAAGGAGGCCTGCGCGAGCGCGCGGTTAATCGTGAGGTTGGCGAGCAGACGCGCGTTGTCTTTGGCGATCCCGACGACCGTGAGGGGAACGTTTTGATTGGAGGGCGTCAGCACCGACAGGCGACTCCCCACTTTCAGGTGATTGGCGCTGGCGAAGCTCTTCGTCAGCACGGTGCCGGTGTTGCCCAGCGCGAGCAGCGTCGCGTTCGAGCCCTTTTCCCATTCCACCCGGTAAACCCGTGTAAAGGAGGCCGGTTCGATCGCGGTGATTGAGGATTTTTCGGCGATCGGCCCGGCCTTCGGTTTCGAGAGATCGCGCACGCGGCCGATCGTGAACGAGATCGGGGTCACGCTCGCGACCCCGGGCACGCGCGCCACGGCCGGCGCAATCCCGGGCGGGATGCCCTGCTGGCTGCCCGTGGCGGAGCTCTCGACGATCAGATCTCCAGCGAAGGAACGGCTGACGGCCTGATTGATCGTCGCCTTGGTGCCGGCCGCGAGGACCGAGATAAACGCCACCAGCGCGAGCCCGACGGTCAGCGCGAGCGCCGTCACAAGCGTGCGCCCGGGCTGGCGGATCGAGTTCTCGCGGGCAAGGCGCCCGGTGATGCCGCGCCAGCTGACGAGCAGTCCGATCGCGCTCCCTAGCGCCGGCACCACCCGGTAGTGCTTGGGGCGAGTCCCGCGCATCAGGCGAATCAGCAGGAGCGTCACATAGACCGCCAGCACGACGAAGAAGATCACGAACAGACTCGGGCCCAACAGGGCACTCACGGCGACCGCGAAGACCAGAAAGACGAGCACCCGGACGACGATCCCCGAGCCGGTGAGGACCCGCGGTGGAATCGTCACTCCCTCGCGCATCGCCGCCAGCGGCGGCACGCGCGTGGCGCGGATCGCCGGGAAGATCCCGGCGGCGACCGTTACGACGATCCCCACCA
>Ga0302314_10014974_pt1 | contig 13220 bp, 11 predicted proteins | sample III_Palsa_N2_3_FD_200533 | JGI IMG/M metagenome (GOLD analysis project Ga0302314, IMG submission 200533) | Peat permafrost microbial communities from Stordalen Mire near Abisko, Sweden - III_Palsa_N2_3 | ecosystem: Environmental > Terrestrial > Soil > Palsa > Peat permafrost | place: Sweden...
CGGAGGTGGCGCAGCAGATGGCCAACGTGTCGGTGGAGCGCAGCGCGCAGGCGGCCAGCCTGGCGCAGAACCGGCGCGAGCTGGCGCAGCTGGAGGCGGCGCAGCAGCAGGCCGAGTCCGACCACCAGCGCCAGGCACAGCTGGCCGCGGCCGGCTTCGTGTCGGCCGCCGCGGTGGAACAGAGCCGGCGCCAGCTGGCGCTGGCCGATCGCCTGCTCGATCAGGCCCAGGCCGACCAGCGCCAGGAGGCGGTGATCCGCGACCAGTCCATCGCCGAGATGGCGCGCGCGGTGCAGGGCCTGCAGCGCGGGCTGCAGTTGCTGGAGCGCACGCGCGAGCGGCTGCTGCAACGCGCGAGCATGGCCGGCCAGCTGAGCGGCTTTCCGCTGCAGGTGGGCGCGAGCGTGCGGTCAGGCGACAAGCTGGGGCGCATCGACGATCCCGAAGGCGGCGTGCAGCTGGTGGCCGACGTCGACGAGTTCTGGCTGCCGCGGCTGCAGGTCGGCCAGGCCGCGACGAGCAGCGACGGCGACCTGGCGCTGGCGCAGACCCTGCCCCAGGTGGAGGGCGGCAAGGCGCGCGTGTTGCTGCGCTGGCCTGCCGGCCAATCACGATCGACGCTGCGGCCCGGCCAGGCCGTCGACGTGAAGCTGCAGCTGAGCGCGCCCGCCACCGCGCTGATCCTGCCGGAAGGCCCCGGCGTGCAGTCGCATCTCTACGTGCGCCAGGGCCGCACGCTGCAACGCCGCAGCGTGCAGCTCGGCCGCCACGCCTCCGGCCTCGTCGAGATCCTGTCCGGCCTGAAGACCGGCGACGAGGTGCTCATCTCACAACCGCCGTCCGACAACGAACAGCTCGCCTTGCCATGATCGACTTGCAGCAACTGACCAAGCGCCACCGCGCCGGCGACATCGAGACCACCGCCCTCGACGCGATCGACCTGCACATCGAGGCCGGCGAATACGTCGCCATCACCGGGCCGTCGGGCTGCGGCAAGTCCACGCTGCTGGGCCTGCTCGGACTGCTCGATCGGCCGACCTCGGGGCGCTACCGCCTGCAAGGCGAGGACGTGGCCGACAAGAGCGAACGCGAGTTCGCCGCGATCCGGCGCGGGCGCATCGGCTTCGTGTTCCAGAGCTTCAACCTCGTCGACGAGATGACCGTGCACGACAACGTGCAACTCGCGCTGCGCTACGGCGGCCAGCCCGTGAAGGCGCAGCGCGCCCGCGTGGCCGAGGTGCTGGAACGGCTGGGCCTCGCGCACCGCGCGCAGCATCATCCGAGCCAGCTGAGCGGCGGCCAGCAGCAGCGCGTGGCGATCGCGCGCGCGATCGCGGCGCGGCCCGCGTTGCTGCTCGCCGACGAGCCCACCGGCAACCTGGACAGCGCGCACGGCCAGGACGTGATGCGCCTGCTGCGCGAGCTCAACGACGAAGGCACGACGCTGGTGATGGTGACGCACAGCGCCGAACACGCGGCGCTGGCGTCGCGCACCGTGCGCCTGCTCGATGGCCGCGTGCTGGTGGACGCGCACGCGGAGCACCTGGCGTGAAGGCCTTGCTGCTCGACGCCGCACGACACCTGCGCGGCACGCGTCGCGCCACGCTGATCGTCGTGGGCGGCCTGATGCTGGCCCAGGCGGCCTGCCTGCTGGTGGCGTTGTTCGCGCTGGCGCTGGCGGCGCCCGATCCGGCCATTCCCGACCCGGAACACACGGTCATCCTCGACTTCAAGGGCAACCCGCCGGGCTGGCCCAGCCCGTGGTTCACGCGCGCGCCGGTGTCGTTCGTGCCCATGCTGCAAGCGCGCCACGTGCCGCTGGACCTGATCAGCCGCACCGCGGAAGGCGGCATGGAATTCAAGCTGGACGCGCGCTCGACGCCAGCCTACCTGTCGCTGGCCGACCCCGGCGTCGTGACGCTGCTCGGACTGAAGTCGCTGGCCGGCGACCTGCGCGCGACGCTGGCCGGGCACGACACGATCGCGATCAGCGCGGAGCTGCTGCGCAAGCTGTGGGGCGAGCTGCCGCCCGCGCAGGCGATCGGCCGGCGGCTGCAGTCCGGCGGACAGGGGTACGTCGTCACCGCCGTCATTCCGGACGCCGATCCGCGCAGCCCGATCGCACAAGGCGTGGCCCCGCTGGTGGGGCACGCGATGGTGATGGCCGGCTTCGACTCGCAGGCCAACGACATGAGCGACGAGGACCGCCAGGCCATCTTCCTGATGACCGGCCGCGTGTTCGCACGCCTGCAGCCCGGCGTGAAGGCGGAACAGATCGGCGGCTGGATGCACGACGCCTTCGTCGCCAATCCGCTGTACCAGGCGCTGCCGCCGGAATGGCGCACCGGCCGCGAGGCCGCGTTCTTTCGCGGCGTCACGTTGAAGCAGTTGCCGTTCGAAGGCGCGGGCAACCAGCTGCGCTGGCAGGTGATGGCCGCGGTCGGCGCCGCCTGCCTCCTGCTGCTGGTGCTCGCGGCCTTCAACGCGATGAACCTGCGCGCCGCCGACCTGCTGCAGCGCCAGCGCGAGACCGCCTTGCGGCGCAGCCTCGGCGCCAACGCGAGCCAGCTCGTCGCGCTGTGGGCCGCCGAGACGCTGGCGCCCCTGCTGCTCAGCGCGGCCGGCGCGCTGTGGCTGGCGTGGTGGTCGGCGCCCGCCATCGCGAACTGGCTGGGCCTGCCGCCCGGGCAAGCCGTGGCCGATCCGGTTCCCGCACGCGCGCTGGCGGGGCTCGCCGTCGGCGTCGCCTGCCTGCTGCCGCTGACCCTCGCCTGGCCGGCCTGGGCCGCGTTGCGCCGCATCCCCGCCGCGGCGTTGCAGGGCCGCACCGGCAGCGAAGGCCCGTGGGGCCGGCGCGTGCGCCAAGGCCTGCTCGCGTTGCAACTGGGCGGCGCGCTGCTGCTGTTGTCGCTCGCGACGGTGCTGAGCGCGCAGCAGCGCCACCTGCTGCTCGCCGATCGCGGCTTCGACACGCACAACCGCCTCGTGCTGTCGATGGAAACCAATCCCGACCACGTGCCGGAACTCCAGGCGATGACCGCCGTGCTCGCGCGCCAGCCGGCGGTGACCCACTGGGCGTTCAGCCTGTATCGGCCCGCGGCCGACACGCAAGGCGAACGCGGGATGGTCGCCGCCGCCGACGGCCACCAGCAGACGCTGCGCATCAGCCCCGTGTCGACCGGCTTCTTCGAGACCTACGGCATGACCGTGCTGGCGGGCGCGCCGCAATACTCGCCGGGCGAGCCGCACATGGTCATCGACGCGAAGGCGGCGCGCCTGCTCGGCTTCGCCACGCCGCAGGCGGCCGTGGGCGCCTTGCTGACCGGCGGCGGCGCCTTCCTGCAGACCGGCAACGAGCCGCGCCGCGTGGTGGCCGTGGTCAAGGACGTGACGATGGAATCGGGCCGCGATCCGGCCCTGCCGCAAGCCTTCCTGCTCACGGACAAGCCGCTGTGGAACGTGACGGCCACCGGCCCGGATGCCGCCGCACTGAAGCAGGCCATGGAACAGGGCTGGAACGCGCTCGGGCTGCAGACGCCGCACGAATTCCAGTGGGCCGACGACCAGCGTGCCGCCGTCTACCGGCAGGAGGCGCAGCTGACGACCACGGTGGCCACGGTCTCCCTGCTGGCGGTAGGCGTGGCGATGCTGGGGGCCTACGCGATGGTGGCCGACACCTTGCGGCGGCGCCGCACGGAGCTCGTGCTGCATCGATTGCACGGCGCGAGCCACGCCCACATCGCGCGCCAGGTCGCCGCCGAGTTCGGCTTGCCGTTGGCGATCGCCGCCGCCGCCGCGCTGCCGCTGGCGGCCTGGCTGGGCTGGGACTACCTGCGCGGCTTCGAGGACCACATCGGCGTGGCGACGGGCCTGGCCGCACCGCTGCTGGGCGCGGCCGCGGCGACGGCGCTGGTCACCGCCCTCGCCTGCCTGCGCCACGTGCGCCAGGCGCTGGCGCTGCAGCCGATCGAAGCGCTGCGCTGAGCCCAGGTTCAGGCGCGGCGCGCGGCGCCGGTGATGGCCGCGCTGGCGGCAAGGCGCGAGGCCTCGTCGAACGGCAGCGCCAGCTCGGTGAGCGAGTCCTCGAGTTCGCCGACGACGCGATCGAGCTCCTCCAGGACGACGATCAGCTCGAGCACGGACAGCGGCCGTCCGCAGGCCTTCTCGGTCTGCGCGGGCTGACCTGCATTCGATGACGGGTTGGACATGACCGAACCTCCTTCACGCCGACAGTGGCGCAGCGGGCACTTGGCATTCAGCGCGCCCGGCTGGGGTCGCCGGCGCCGAAAGCCAGGGCATGCGGGTTGCCGGAAGTCTCTCCGCGGAGCCGTTTCCGGCCCTCTTTCACCAGGAAAACCCATGAACGACAACAACCAGCTCGCCAGCACGCCCGCCAAGGGCGACGCATCCGCACCTTCGGACGCCACGCCGTCCACGCAGCGTCCCGCCGGCGGCGAAACCCTGGCGCGCGTCGTCCAGGGCGCCCATGCCGCGGTCGACGGCACGGCCGCGAAGGTGGCGCCGGTGATCGACGACGTCCAGGCCAAGGTCGACGGCGTCAAGCAGGCAGTCAGTTCCGCCAGGGACACCGTGGCCAACGGCAAGCAGTCGCTGCACGACGGCGTCGACAAGCTGGTGGACACCAAGGACGAATGGATCGGCGCGGCGCGCACGGCGATCCGCGAGCACCCGTTCGCGGCGGTGGCGACGGCGCTCCTGATCGGCGCGGCCTACGTCAGCCTGGGTTCGGGCAAGCGCTGACCGGCGCACGCCGCGCGCGCGTCAAGGCGCGGCGGGCGGCGTGTCGAACAGGGCCGGGTCGGCCAGCAGGTCGTGCGTCTCCGCGTGCTTGCGCATGTAGGCGTCGAACACCTCGCATTGCGGAACCACCTTCAGGCCCCGCTCGCGCGCCGACGCCAGCGCGAACACCACCAGCGCGCGCGCGATCCCGCGCCCGCGCAAGGCCTCGGGCACCACGGTGTGGATGAACGTGATCGTGTCGCCGGAGATGGCGTAGGTGGCGACCGCGGCATGGTGGTCGACCATCATCTCGAAGCGATGGGCGGCGGCGTTGTCGTGGATGGCGGGTGGGGCGTCGGCTGTCATGGCAGTTCCTTCCGGGGCGTGGCGTGATTGTCGTCGCCCGTGCGGAGAAGTCGCCGGGAAGTGTCTTAAAGTTCGCGCGGGCATTCCCGGGAGCGAACATGGACGGAACGAAACACGCGCCACGCGGCCTGCGTTGGCGAATGATGATCTCGACTGCGCTGGTCGCCGTCGGCCTGCAGTGTCCAGCCATCGTGCAGGCGGCATGCAAGCTCAGGGTGATCGAGCTGCCGGTGAAGATGGTGGGCAGCCGGGCGATCGCGACGGTGGGCATCAACGGCACGCAGGTGCCGATGATGGTGGACAGCGGCGCGTTCTTCAGCTTCCTGACGGAAGCCGCGGCGGCGCAGCTGAAGCTGCACCTGCGCTCGTTGCCCGACGGCATGCGGATAGAAGGCGTGACCGGCAGCGTCGAGGCGCGCCTGACGCGCGTGGCGCATCTCGAACTGGGCAAGGGCGACCTCCCCAACATCGAATTCGTCGTCGGCGGCAACGAACTCGGCTCGGGCTCGATGGGCATCATCGGCCGCAACATCCTCTCGTTCGCCGACACCGAATACGACCTCGCGCACGGCATGATCCACATGGTGATGCCAACCGATTGCGACGAGACCAACATGGCGTACTGGGCGACGGGCGACACGCCCGTGTCCATGGTCGAACTGTTGTCGGAGCCCAGGCAGGCGACGCCCGCGATCCGGGCGGCGCTGCAACTGAACGGCCACAAGACGATCGCCCTCTTCGACACCGGCGCCAGCACCATGGTGTCGCTGGACGCGGCCCACGACGCCGGCGTCAAGGATGCCGACATGAAGGCCCAGGCGCGAATGTACGGTGCCGGAAGCGGCAAGGCGGCGTCGTGGACGGCGCCGTTCGACCGCGTCGAGCTCGGCGGCGAAGCCGTCCTGCACAACCGGCTGCGCGTCGGCGACTTCGACCTGCAAGGCGTCGACATGCTGCTGGGCATCGACTTCTTCCTGTCGCACCACATCTACGTGTCGAGGCAGCAGTCGCGGATCTACTTCACGTACAACGGCGGCCCGGTGTTCGCGCTCAACCACGAAGATCCGACCAGCGCTGCGGCATCGAGCGCCGAAGGCGATGCGGCGCCTGTCGACGCGCTCACGGCCGACGGACTGGCGCGCCGCGGCGCGGCCTCCTTGACCCGTGGCGACCTCGCTTCGGCCCTGGCCGATCTCGATCGCGCCTGTGCCATGGAGCCCGGCGCGGCAGGCTTCTTCGCGACGCGGGCGTCCGTGCACCTGGCGCGCAAGGAACGCGACAAGGCGCTCGCGGATCTCGATACGGCGCTGCGCCTGGACCCGACCCTGGCCGACGCGCGCATGACGCGGGCGCGGATGCATGCGAGCAAGGGCGAGCGCGAACTCGCGCTGGCCGACCTGTCCGAACTCGACACCACCCTGCCGCCGCAATCCCAGCTGCACCAGGCGATGGCCGTCCTGTACACCGGCTTGCAGATGCCGGTGCAGGTGCTGGCGCAGTGGACCCTGTGGATCGCCGCGCATCCGCACGACATCGGGCTGGAGCACGCGTACAACGGCCGCTGCTGGGCCCGCGTCGAACTGGGCATCGAGTTGGACAAGGCGCTGGACGACTGCGACAACGCCATCGATGCCGACGAGAACAATGCGTCCTACCTGGACAGCCGCGCCTGGGTCTACCTGCGCCTGGACAAGCTGCCCAAGGCCCTGGCCGACTTCGACCGCGGCATCGCCATCAAGCCGAACGGCGCGTGGTCGCTGTACGGCCGCGGGCTGGTGCACCTTCGCCTGGGCCAGGCCGCGCTGGCGCAGGCCGACCTGGCCGAGGCGCGCCAGGCCCAGCCCGACGTCGATACCGCGATCAAGCGCGCCGGGCTGCCGACGGCGCCGGATGCGGCGCCCTGATCCGCATCAGTCCGGCCGAGGCGAAGCCAGCGCGAAGTCGACCGCCGCCTGCGCGTGCAGCAGCGTGGAGTCGAGCAAGGGCATCGTGCTGTCGCCGGGCTTGACCAGCAGGCGGATCTCCGTGCAACCCAGCACCACCGCCTGCGCGCCGCGTTCGCGCAGCCGCTCGATGACGCCCTGGTAGACGCGCAGGGACTCGGCGCGGATCACGCCGACGCACAGCTCGTCGTAGATGATGCGGTGGACCGCGGCGATGTCGTCGGCCGGCGGCGTCAACACCTTGAGTCCATGGTGCTGCTCGAGGTGGCTCGCGATGAACGGCTCGGTCATCGTGAAGGCCGTGCCCAGCAGGCCCAGCGTGGCGAAGCCCGCGGTGCGCGCCGCCTCGCCGACCGGGTCGGCGATGTGGATGAACGGGATCGCGATCGCGGCGCGCAAGCGATCGGCCACCTTGTGCATCGTGTTGGTGCAGAGCAGCACGCACTGCGCGCCGGCCACTTCCAGACGGCGCGCCGCGGCCGCCAACGCCAGCGCCGCATCGTCCCAGCGGCCTTCGCGCTGCGCGAGCGCGATCGGCGCGAAGTCGACGCTCTCCATCACGATCGCGGCAGAGTGCAACGGACCGAGACGATCCTGCACGCCCTGGTTGATCGCGCGGTAGTACGCCGCGCTGGATTGCCAGCTCATGCCGCCGAGGAGTCCGATGGTGCGCACGTTCGTTTCCATTTCCGATCGGCTCGGGGGCGAGCCTGACGCGGCCATCATGACACGCGGCGCCGCAATCAACCGCGCCGGGCAGCCATGCTTTTCCTGGCGGCCGCGGGACGCGCCGCCGCCTCCTGCGTGGCGGCCTCGTTGGCCTGCTCCAGCCACTGCAGCGCGTCGACGTAGCCGACGAAGCGTTCCAGGTACTCGGGCGACAGCTCGCGCATCAGCGTCAGCGAGCGGTGCACGAGGTGATGCGAATTCAGCGGGCCGGCGTTGTCCGGCAACGAGGCGCGCGACTGCGCGAGACGTTGATCCGCGCTGAGGCGCGACCAGGTGCGCTTGAAGAACTGCACGGTGGTCGGATCGGCCGCGGTGCCGGCGTCGCTCTTGTTCGGTGGCGTTCGCGGCGACGTCGCTGCAGTCGACGATGCGGCCTTCTGGCGCGCGGCGTGATCCACGAGTTCGGCGAGCGGGCCGCGCGCCATCGGCGATGCGCCGGGTGTTCGCGCTGCGGCGACGTCGCGTGCCGCCGCGGTCGAATCCACGCCGCGCTCGCGCAACGCGGCCAGCTTGTCGTCCAGCACGCGCCGCGCGGCACCCGCGTGCGCGCCGGCGCGGCGCGCGAACACCTCCGCGAGACGAAGGCGCACGGCATTCAGCACGGTCGAAGACATCGCCTCAGGTCCGCGGCGCGCTGGCGGCGGCGGGCGTGGACGTGCTCGCCCGCGCAGGCCGCGGCGTCGGCGCCATTTCCACGCGGCGGTTCTTCGAGCGGCCGTCGGGGTCGGCGTTGTCGGCCACGGGCTGCTCGGAGCCGAACGCGGCGGCGAAGATGTCGGAGGACGGCACGCCGGCCTCGACCAGCGCGCGCGTGACGGTCAGCGAGCGCTGGGCCGACAACTCCCAGTTGTCGGCGAACTGGTGGTTGCCGCCGCGCACCTGGCGGTCGTCGGTGAAGCCGCTCACCATCAGGATCTCGTCGCGCGCCTTCAGGTAGGTGCCGATCGGCGCGGCCAGCGTCTTCAGCAGCGCGCGGCCCTCGGGCTGCAGCTCGGCGGAGTTGAACGCGAACAGCACGGCGCCGTTGATGTCGATGCGGCCGTGGTCGAGGGTCACGCGGCCCGCGGCCAGCGGCACGGCCAGCGCGCGCTCCAGCTCGGCGCGGCGTTGCTGCTCCAGCTGGTGCTGCCTGATCTCGTCCTGCAGGCGCGTCACCAGCTCCAGCTGCGACGCGAGCGCGAACAGCAGGATCAGCACGAACGCGCCCAGCAGGCCGGCCATCAGGTCGCCGAACACGGCCCACACCGGCGTGGACGCCTCGGCGGCGCCGTCGGCGTCGAGGTCGTCCAGCATCACGCCAGCGCCTCCGCGGCCTGGCGGCCGGCCAGGCGCTGCAGCTCCTCGATGATCTGCTTCTGCGACAGGATGCTGAGGTCGATCACCTCGCGCGCCTGCGCCACGTAGTACGCGAGCTGTTCGTCGCTGCGCGCCATCTGCGCGTTGAGTGCGCCGTCGATGCGTTCGAGGTGCACGGCGAGCTTGTCGTTGGACTCGCTGAACAGCTGCACGGCGAAGCCGAACGCCTCGCCCAGGCTGGCCACTTCCACGGCGCTGCCGGTGACCTGCGCGGCCACGTCGGCCAGCTTGCCGGCCTCGGCCTGCACCTGGTCGGTGAAGCGCGCGCCCACGCGTTCGAGCACGGCAGCCGACGACGTCACCAGCGCGTCGATGGCGCCACGCTGCTCGCTGGCCGCCTGGTTCACGCCATCGAGCAGCGTGCCCAGGGTCTGGAGGATGCGCGCGCGCTCGTCCAGCATCGCGTTGTCGCGCGCCATGCTGTCGGACAGCTTCTGGCGCAGCTCGGAGATGACCTCGGCCGCGGCGCGCGGCGCCTCGGCCGCGGCCTGCACCAGGCGTGCGATCTCGGCGATCGTGGCGCGCGCCTGCGTCTCGGCCTGCACGGTGATGTCGCGCGCGGTGCGCTCCATCGTCTCGACCACGCGTTGCTGCTGTTCGAGCGATTGCGCGCCGGCCTGCTGCCACTGCTGCTGCAACGAGGCGGCCATCGCCTCCAGCGAACTCGCCATCGCGTTCGGCCGAGGCCACCTGCAGCTCGGCGTGCGCCAGTTGCACGCCGCGCAGCAGCGACGCGGAATGCTGTTCGAACGTGCCCGCCGCGGCGGCCAGCGCGCCGCCGGTCTCGCGCGACATGCGCGCATTGGCGCTCTCGTGCTGCGCCACGGCGCCGGCCCAGGCTTGCGTGACGCGCTGCACGGCGTCGTCCAGGCGGGTGCCCGCGCCATCGAGCTGCGCGGCGGCGGTGTCGGCCAGGCGTTGCTGCAGCGCCGCCGTGTCGCGCGCCATCGCCGCCAACGCGGTCGCCGTCTCGGCTTGCCAGCCGGTGTGACGCCGTGCCACGTCGTCCAGCAGCGCGGCGGAGCGTTCATCGAAGGTCTGCGCGAAGCGCTCGTGCGACGCGCCCAGCGTGGCGGCGAGGTCCTGGCCGGCGCGTTCGTGGCGCGCGAGCAGCGACTGCCACGTGTCGGCCACGCTGGCGGTGCTTGACTCGAAGCGCGCGGACAACTGGTCGAGCTGGCCCTGCATCGTTCCGGCCAGCGCGGCGTGCAGCGCCGAGGTCTCGCGCGCGATGCCGGCCAGCGTGGCCTCGGCCATGGGACGGATCGTCTCGCCGGCGATGCGCGCGCCTTCGGTGAGGCTGGCCTGCAGCGTGCGATCGACCGACTGCGCGAGCCCGGCGTAGGCCGCCTCGGCCTGGCCCTGGAAGCGCTCCTGGCTGGCCAGCAGGCGCGCGTCCGACGCCTCGGCCTGGCGCGCCATCGTCGCCATCATCGATTGGAGGCCCTCGACCAACGCCGGCATCAGCTCGGCCTGGCGTTGCAGCAGGCTCAGCGACTCCTCGCGCTGGTGCACCACCGAGAACACGCGCAGCGTGGTCGCGATGCGGGCGTCGAGCTGCTGCGCCACGGCGATGCGCTCGCGCCGGCTCAACGCCGACAGCAGGCCCAGCGCCGCCGACGCCGCGACGCCCGCCACCGAGGTGCCGAACGCGAGACCCAGGCCCTTGACCGGGGCGATCAGCGAGTTGCGCACAGCCACGAGGTCGGTGGCCGTCTCGAGCGCGGCGCCGGTGCCGCGCAGCGTGAGGATCATGCCCAGGAACGTGCCCAGCATGCCCAGCAGCACCAGCAGGCCGGCCAGTGCCGGCGCCAGCGACGGCCCGGGCAGGCCGACGGGCTCGCCCTCGACGCGGCGGCGCACGGCGTTGCGCAGGCCGGCCGGCACGCGGTCCAGCCACGGGCGCAGGCTGGCCAGGGTCTCGGGCAGTTCGGCGAGTGCCTGCGCCAGCGCATCGGTGGCCTGGCGAAAGCGATGCAGCTCCAGCACGCCCATGACGTAGAACGTGGCGATGAGCGCGGTGATGACCAGCGCGAGCGGGTTCGTGAGCACGTAGCCGGCGCCGATCCAGGCGATGACGGCCAGGCCCGCGAGCGCGGCGGCGTGGCGAAGAGATGAATTCATGGGCGATCGGACAAGGACTTGCGGCAGGCTTCGAGCAGGCCTTCGACGGGTTGCAGGCGGAGATCCAGTTCGGCGAGCAGCAGGCTGCGCATCTCCTGGCAGAACCGGTCCAGCCACGGGCCGGGTCGGGCAGCCGCATCGGCCGACGCGTCGGCCTGCAGGGCGCGCAATCGATCGAACCGCGGCTCGAGGCGCGCGGCGACGGTGGACAGCAGCGCGCGTTCCTGCCCGCCGACCACCTGCTCCATCACCGTGTCCAGCTCCGCCAGCTTGGCCAGCGCCGGCGAGCGATCGGCCAGCGTCGAGCGCAGGCGGCGCCGCAGCGGCACGATCTGCGTCTCCATCGCCAGCTGGCACTGCGCGTAGCGCTGGCGGTAGGTGGCGAAATCGGTCGCGACTTCAGCAGGCAGCGCGGCGATCGCCAGCGGACGTCCGAGGCGGCGCGGCGCGGTGCCGCCGGCCGGCGCGTCGGCGATCGACTTCGTGAGCGCCGCACGCACGCGCGCGAACTCGCGCTCGTCCGCTGAGAGAGCGCCGACGCCGCCGAAGGCCGGCACGTCGGAGCGTCCCGCCGCATCGCTCAATGCGGCCGACAGCGAGAACGCATGCGTCCAATCGAACCATTGGCTCAGCCGCTGCGCGAACGCGTCGGGCGATGCCGGGGCATGGACGTCGTTCAGTGCAGCCAACGTGCGAATGAACGCAGAGCCGGTGAGAGGGGTGCGGCGCGGGTCGCGCGCCAGGCTGCCAGACAAGGTCGCAGGGAAAAAAGGGCGGAGTCTACTCCCGTTCCGGCACCGGATCGGGCCGCGAACTGTGCTATGCCGCGGCCCATGGCCGAGCTGGTTCACCATCCCTGCGCGGGCCGGGCGCACGCGGGCATGACGCCCCGCCACGCGCAAACTACGACGTCGGAATCGCCTGCGACGACGGGTTGAACACCTGGTTCGGATCGTAGTTGGCCTTCACCTGCACCAGCCGCGCGTAGTTCGCGCCGTAGTAGGCCTGCTGCCAGTTGGCCAGGTCCGGGTCCAGGTAGTTCTGGTAGGCCTCGCCGCTGCTCCAGGCGCTCATGTACGAGCGCATGCCGCTGAGCAGGGTGCGCATCGACGTCACCTCGCTCGGCGTCGCGCCGATCGGACCCTCGCTGTAGTACTGCGCGCTGAACACGGCATTGCGATGGACGAACGCGGTCGCCTCGGGATCGACGCGGGCGATCGCGCCCCCCATCAGGTCCATGATGACGGTCACGTGGCCGGCGCCTTGCGAGGCCTCGACCGCCTGCAGCATCGCCTGGATGCCATCGGGCGGCAACAGCGTATCGAAGAAATCCGAAGTGGCGCCGAAGCTGACGCGCGGCACCTGGCCGTCGCTGGTTTCGCTGGCCAGGTGGCACTGCGACACGGTCAGGCCGTTGCAACTGGCCAGCATGGCGTCGTGGAACGACTGGGTCTGGATGCTTTGCGACGTCGGCGTGGCGGCCGCGCTCGCGAGGAACTGCGTCCAGTACGGCAGGAAGTCCGTGTCGCTGCCGACGAACATGCCCGACACTTCCAGCGTCGGCGTGGTCGCAGCGGATGCAGCCGTGTTCATCACCAGGGCGGACCACACCGAATCGGGCACCGCCTGCCCCCAGGCCTGCCACGCTGCCAGCACCGCGGCGGCGTCGGCCCAGGCGAACTCGGCCGCGAAGCTCGTCAGGTCGCCGGTGGAAAAGGTCTGGAAAGTGAGCGACGTGACGATGCCGAAGTTGCCGCCGCCGCCGCCGCGCAGCGCCCAGAACAGGTCGGCGTGTTCGTTGTCGTTGTCGGCCGTGACGATGCTGCCGTCGGCCAGCACCACCTGCGCCGAGACGAGGCTGTCGCAGGTGAGGCCGTACGCGCGATCCACCACGCCGATGCCGCCGCCCTGCGTGATGCCGGCAATGCCGATGGTGGGGCACGAGCCGGACGGGATGCACAC
>Ga0302314_10014976_pt1 | contig 13220 bp, 11 predicted proteins | sample III_Palsa_N2_3_FD_200533 | JGI IMG/M metagenome (GOLD analysis project Ga0302314, IMG submission 200533) | Peat permafrost microbial communities from Stordalen Mire near Abisko, Sweden - III_Palsa_N2_3 | ecosystem: Environmental > Terrestrial > Soil > Palsa > Peat permafrost | place: Sweden...
CGCTTCCGTACGAGTACCGGTTCCTGGAGCTGAACGGCCTGATCAGCGAGGCGCCTGCCGACATCGCGGAACGCACGATCGTCTTCCTGGACTGCGGGAACATCGATCGCAATCCGGCCGCAGCGGGCCTGCGTCCCGATGGCGGCTTCGCTCAGATCCTGAACGTGGACCACCACCATGACAACACGCGCTTCGGCACGGTGAATTACGTGGACGCGGCCGCCTCCTGCACGGCAGAGATCGTCTGGGACATGTTGCACGCGCTGGACGTCGAGATCACCGGCGAAATCGCCGCCGCGCTGTACGTCGGTCTGATCACCGACACCGGCTGCTTCATGTACGAGAACACGGGACCGCGCGCACACCAGATGGCCGCGGAGCTGATCGCGGCCGGCGTTGATGTGCATGGGGTCTATCAGCAGGTCTACGAGGGCGTTCCGTTTGAGAAGCTCGCCCTGCTGGCGCGTGGTCTCTCGCACGCCGAGCGGTACGACGAGGGACGTCTGACAGTCTCGCGGCTGAGCGCCGAGGATTTCGAGGCCGCCGGGGCGGAGGAGAGCTACTCAGAGGGCGTGGTTGACCACCTGCGGGCCGTTCGCGGCACCGCCATGGCAGCGCTTGCCCGCGACCGCCTGGTGGCGCCTGGGGAGGCCGCGACCGATGAGGGCGCCCGCGTTCGCAAGGTCTCGCTGCGGGCCAGTGACATGCGCTTGGACGTGTCAGCGATCGCTCGTGAGCTCGGCGGCGGCGGTCACCGTGCGGCCGCCGGCTTCACGACGGCGTTGCCCTGGGACGAGCTGGTGGCCTTCCTGCGCCGCCAGCTGAGCGAGCAGCTCGACGCGCTGTGAGCGTCGCCACGGGCGACGGCCTCCTGCTGTGTGACAAGCCGGCGGGAATCACCTCACATGACGTGGTCGCGCAGGTACGGCGCCGGCTGGGACGTGGTGTGAAGGTCGGTCATGCCGGCACACTCGATCCGTTCGCCACCGGCCTGCTGGTCGTGCTCGTCGGACGCGCCACCAAGATTCAGCAGCATGTGATGCTGATGCCCAAACGCTACGAGGTCACAGCTCGCTTCGGCGCTGTCTCGACGACCGGCGACCCCGAGGGCGAGATCACCGAAACAGGCGTGGTCCCCGAGGGAGACCTGGTGCTGCCCGAGGGCGCCATCCGGCAACGACCACCAGCCCACTCGGCCGTGAAGATCAAAGGCCAACGCGCCTACAAGCTCGCCCGCGCCGGCGTTGAATTCGAGATGCCCGAGCGCGACGTGACCGTCTACCGCTTCGAGGAGACACGCCGCGACGGTCGTGAACGCGACTTCGTAATCGAATGCTCCTCCGGTACGTATGTGCGCTCGCTGATCGCAGATCTCGGAGACGCGTACTGCACGGCCCTGCGCCGAACCCGGATCGGAAGCTTTGACGTGGCAGACGCCGATCCTGAGCGCCTGCTCCCGCTGGAGCAGGCGCTGTCCCTGATCGATCCGGCCACTCGTCCCCAGCCGCCAAGCGCGCGCTGACCGTTACGCTTCGCTCCCCGATGCAGGTCACACAACTTCAGGACGCGGTGAAGCGTTCCCGCCAGGTAGCGGTAGGCGAGTTTGACGGAGTCCACATCGGCCACCGTGCGGTGATAGCCGGGAACGACACCGTGCTGACATTCGAGCCCCACCCAATGGTCGTGATCGATCCGAGTCGCGCGCCGAAGCTGCTGACGAGTCTCGATCTCAAGATCGAGTTGATCGAGCGGCTGGGCGTAGAGGAGCTCGTGATCGTGACATTTGACGATCAGATCGCTCACGAGAGCCCGGATGAGTTCGTGAGTCGCGTGCTCGTCGCCCAGCTCGGGGCGACGGCAATCTCGGTTGGGGAGAACTTCCGCTTTGGGCATCGCGCCACCGGCACAACCGCGCTGCTTCATGCTGACCGCCGCTTCCAGGAGCGCATCGTTCCGCTCGTGCAGCTCGACGGAGCGATCGTCTCCTCGAGCCGGATCCGCGAGACGATTGATGCCGGGGACGTGACCGAGGCGGCCCGGCTGCTGGGCGACCCGTTCCGGATCCGTGGCCGCGTGGTTCATGGCGACCAGCGCGGCCGTGAGCTCGGCTTTCCGACGGCGAACGTCGTCCCGGACGCGCAGCTGGTGTGCCCGGCCAACGGTGTGTATGCGTGCCGAGTGGGTGAGCACGTTGCCGCTGTGAACGTCGGCGTGCGCCCGACCTTCGGCGAGAACCTGCACCTGCTGGTCGAGGCCTTTCTGCTGGACTTCAGCGGCGACCTCTACGGTCAGGAGATCACCGTCGAGTTTGTGGAGCGCCTGCGTGGTGAAGAGCGCTTCGATGACGTCGATTCGCTGATTGCCCAGATGACGCGGGACGTCGAAGCCGCACGTGAGCTGCTAGGCTCATCGACCGCATGAGTCTTACACAGGAAAAGAAGGCCGAGCTCGTTTCGAAGTTCGGCGATTCCGCGCAGGATACCGGTAAGCCTGAGGTTCAGATCGCGCTGATGACTGAGCGCATCAACCAGCTGACCGACCATCTGCGCACACACAAGAAGGACCACCACTCTCGCCGCGGGCTGCTGATGCTCGTCGGCCAGCGCCGTCGTTTCCTCAACTACCTGCAGCGTTCAGACCTTGAGCGTTACCGGTCGTTGGTCAAGGAACTCGGCCTCCGTAAGTGAGCGTCGCTCCGGGGACGCCTGCGCCGTCGTTCACCCTCACGGGTGCCGACGATGTCACGCTGACCCAGAGCGACCTGCTCGGTAAGAGGACCGTCCTGGTCTTCTACCCGTTCGCTTTCAGCCCGGTCTGCACAGACCAGCTGAACCTGTACGACGATCTGCGCGATCAGTTCGCGCAGCAGGGGGCGGTGCTGTACGGCGTCTCCTGCGACTCCGTCTGGGCGCAGAGAGCGTTCAAGGAGAAGCTGGGCGTCGAGATCGCCCAGTTCTCGGACTTCGAGCCCAAGGGCGAGGTCTGCCGCGCCTTTGACGTCTACCACCCCGCTGGCTTCGCACAGCGAGCACTGGTCCTGATCGGTCCGGACGCCGTCGTGAAGTGGAGCTATCAGGCTGAGTCACCCGGAGACCTTCCGGGTGCCAATCTGATCTTCGACGCGCTCGCGGCTCTCTGAGCAGCCATGTCCGGTCTCAGTTCGGCGCCGGTGCCGGACCTTCTGCCGGATGACCATCTGCGTGGCCCGGCCGGCGCGCCGCTGCTGATCGAGTACGGAGACCTGGCGTGCCCGTACTGCGCCGTGCTGCACGTGACCGCGGCGGATCTTGTCCTTGCCGGCCGCGTCAGGTGGGTGTTTCGCCACTTCCCGTCACGCTCGGCACGCCCCCGAGCCTGGCCGCTGGCCTGTGCGGCGCAGGCGGCATCGCTCCAAGGGCGCTTCTGGGAGTTCCATGACGCCGTGCTGTGCGGCCAGGGCCGGATCGACGACCCCCACCTCTGGGAGCACGCCACGCACCTGGGCCTTGATCTGGAGCGATTCGAGCGCGACCGGCGCTCGCAGGCCATCACCGAGCGGGTTCAGCGCGACTTCGACACGGCCGTCCGTGCCGGGGTGGTGGCGACCCCAACGGTCTTCGCTGCCGGCACTCCGCACAACGGTGAGGAACTGGCCGCTCTGCTGAGCGGGCTGCAACCGTAAACATCGGCCGTTTTCGGTCGACAAGCCCGAACGCGCCCCTTGCAGGAATCACGATGGCAGGGGACGAAAGTGCGAGTTGCAACTATTACTGTTCGGGGACAGAAGGCCTGCGCATGCGCGGGACGCAGGGGGAGGTTGGGGGATGGCCGTTCCGACGCGTGGAGGCGACGTGGAAGCTGGCATGGAGCCGAGGGGGCTGCAGGACGAGCATGGTGTTTGGCAGCTCGCAGAGCTGGCTCGCCACGGCGATGACCTCGGCGTGCTCAGCGCCGACTTCTCACGCACGCTGGATGAGCTGACACAGGTGACATCAGAGTTCTCGGCTGGCGCGGCACGCAGCTCCGTCTCCGTTGGCGTGATCAGCGACAAGATCCAGCGCCTGCGCGACCAGATGCACGAGATCACCGCACGTGTGGGCACGCTGCGCGAAGCCACACGCCAGTCCGCCGAGTCAGCCACTGACGCCGCTGAGATGGCCACTGAGCTTGACGCCGAGAGTGAGCGCGGATCACAGGTCCTTGGGGCTGTGATCAACGCGATCGGCGAGATCAACACCGACGCTACGCGGGTTCACGAATTGGTTGCGAGCCTGGCCGCAAATGAGGTCGCCAGCATCGCGTCCTTCTCCGCGATCATCGAAGGGATCGCGAAGCAGACGAAGCTTCTGGCGCTCAACGCCGCGATCGAGGCGGCCCGCGCCGGCGAGCAGGGTCGCGGCTTTGCGGTCGTCGCTGACGAGGTGGGCCGGCTTGCGACCGAGACCGGGCAGCAGACCACACAGATCAGGGAGACGGTTCAGCGCACCCGCACCCAGATGGAGGTGATCGAGAAGGCGGCCGCCGCCGCCCACGAGCGCTCCGCGCAGAGCGCTGCCGACGCCGACGTGGGCCGTGAGGTGCTGCAGCGCATCGCTGACCTCGTGCACCGTTCGACGGGGTCGATGACGGACATCGCGGCACTCGCCGAAGAGCAGCTCGCGGACGTGAGCGTGATCGAGGACAGCGTCACGATCGTCACCGGCGAGAGCACAGAGATCGAACGGCAGGCGTTCGAAGAACGTGACCGCCAGCAGGAGCTCGCCCGCGGCACCGAGCGGGCCTCCTGGGTACTGACCCGCTACGACACCGGTGGTGCGCTTTCGCGTCTGCGCCTGCGGGCGCGGACGCTGGCCAGTGACCTACGAGCGATCCTTGAAGACGCCGTCGACTCGAGGGTGCTGTCGCTGGCGCAGGTGCTCGAGCTGAACTATGAGGAGGCGAACACGCCGGCGTCGATCCACCGCTTTCAGCGGCTCTTCGACGTCAGTCGCGCGGACCCGGCCGGCTTCAAGCCGCCGAAGTTCCACACCGCTTACGACGCCGTCGTCGACAGGGCGATGATGGAGAAGATGGATGGCGTGCTTGCGGTCGAGCCGAACCTCGCGTTCGCGCTCCCGTTCGACCTGAACTGCTACGCGCCGGCCCACAACTCGATCGTCTCCAAGGACATCACCGGCGATCCGGCCGCTGACCTGGCGGGCAACCGGACCAAGCGGTTCTTCTTCGATTCGGCCGCGCTCACGCGCGGTGCGCGCATGGGTCTCGGGATCGGTGGGCTCGACCTGCGGCCATACACCCGCAGTGAGCTGCGGTCGCTCGGCGCCAAGCTCTCCGAGAGCGAGGAGAGCGCGCGGCAGGTGCTGATCCAGAGCTACGCGCGCGACACCGGAGCGATCCTGACGACGCTGACGGTGCCGCTTTACGTGAAGGGCGAACTGTTCGGCTCGGTCAGCCTCGGGTTCGACCCCGAGAAGGCGCTGTAAGCCGCTGTAAACGGTCCTACGCCGGGACCGGCGGTGGCGTGCCGCGCAGTGGGCGCGAGTACGCGGGTGTCGAGAGGGCCGCCCGGATCAGGTCTATCTGTCGCAGCACGACGTCCGCGTCGGGCTCGGGCAGGTAGGAGGGCATGCACATGCCCTTGATCAGGAGCATCACGTCCATCGGCGTGATCTCAGGACGAACGCTGCCCGCATCCTGGCTGCGCTTGACAACGTCCGCGAGCAGCCGGAAGAAGGCGTCGTGCGCCTCGCAAACCTCGGGGTACACAAGGAACTCGTCCGAAGCGGCTTCGAGCAGCGCTCGGTTCTCCTGCTGGCGCACGACTATCTCAGTGATAAACGTGAACGCCAACTCGGCGTCGTCACCGCTCGAGTTCAAGAGCATGCGCCCACCGGAAACGGCCTCCTGCATGCGCTCGGACACGACGGCGGCGATCAGGTGATCCTTGCTGCGGAAGTTCCGGAAGAGCGTGCCCCGTCCGACTCCGGCGGCGTCGGCGATCTCCGCGACGGAGACGTCGATGCCGCGTTCACGGAACATCGTGTTGGCAGCCTCGAGTAGCCGCCGACGGTTTTCGACTGCGTCAGCCCTCATCCTCGGGCGAAGTGTCCCATGCCGCGGCGATGTTCGCCGCGGCATGGGGCTTTCTGGGTGCTTTCGTTCAGACGGCAACTGGGATGGAACCGGTCTCGAACGAGACACTTTCGACGTGACGCTTGCGCAGGAACAGAACCATCAGCACCGCTCCGATGCCGAGCATGATTGCCGCTGCCGCGAAGGCGACGTGGTAACCGGACAGCAGCGCACTGGCGTGTGCCAGCGAGCTTGCTGAGTTCTTGCCATGCAGGAGCGAGGTGGTGTGCGATGCCGCCAGCGTCGAGAGGATCGCCAGCCCGAGCGAGCCGCCGACCTGCTGGGCGCTGTTGAAGAGCCCGGAGGCGGTTCCGGCGTCGTCGTTGTCGACGCCAGAGGTCCCGAGCAGGGTGATCGGCACGAATGTCAGGCCCATACCGATTGACAGCGGGATCAGGGCGACGAGCAGGTTGCTGACGTAGTGACCGTCGACCGGCGTCTGCGTGAGCAGCGCCATGCCGGCGGCGGCGAGCGCGATTCCGATGATCGCGATGTTGCGCACGCCGACCTGCTTGATCACGCCCTGGGCTATCCCGGCTCCGACCATGATCCCGAGGGTGGCCGGCAGGAACGCGAACCCTGCCTTCAGCGGGCTGTAGTGGAGGATGTCCTGCACGTACAGCGAGGCGAAGAAGAAGAACCCGAACATCCCGGATGCGACCAGCAACATCACCGCGTTGGCGGTGGACAGCGAGCGGATCCGGAAGATCGAGAGCTTCACCAGCGGTGCGGAGCTGCGCGACTCGACCACGAAGAAGGTCGCAAGCAGCACGATGCCGAGGGCGAACACAGCGAGCGTGCGTCCGGCGCCCCAGCCCCAGGTCTCCGCCTTGACGATGCCGAACACGATCGCCAGCAGGCCGCCGGTGATCGTCGTGGCACCGACCGCGTCGAAGCGGCGGTGGCCGAGGTCAGCTATCGACTCGGGCACGTAGCGGTAGGCCATCATGATCGCCGCGATACCGACCGGGACGTTCACGAAGAAGTTCCAGCGCCAGGAGATCAGGTCCGTCAGGACGCCGCCGAGCAGCAGGCCGAAAGCGGCACCGCCAGCGGCGATCGCGCTCCAGACGCCGAGTGCGCGAGTGCGCTCGCCGGTGTCCTCGAACGTGGTGATGATGATCGAGAGCGCGGCCGGGGAGACCAACGCGCCGCCGAGGCCCTGAAGGCCACGGCCGAGGATCAGCATCTCCGAGGACTGCGCGAAGCCGTTCAGCAGCGAAGCGGCCGAGAACAGGGCCACGCCGGCCACGAACAGGCGGCGGCGGCCAAGTAGGTCAGCGGCGCGGCCGCCGAGCATCAGGAAGCCGCCAAAGATGAGGGTGTAGCCGTCGACGACCCACTGCAGGTTCGAAACCGAAAAGTCGAGGCCGCGCTGAATCGAGGGGAGCGCGACGTTCACGATGGTGTTGTCGAGGACAACCATGAACTGGGCCAGGCAGGCGATCACGAGGATCACCCAGCGATTTGATGATTGAGCCTCAGGGCTCACAGGGAGACCTCCGGAGAAGTGGTTGAAGGGAAGCGAGACGCGGAGAGGGGTGCGACGAGTTCCGCGGAGAGAGATGAAGCGGACTGCATGGTCCGGATAAGGTAACACAAACCGGACCCGGTGGTCCGGTTTGTTTGGTGGTGATGTTGGAAGTGCCCGTATTCAGGGGGGTTTGGTGGGGGACCGGGGTGTGCGCTGGCGTCGTGTGTCGCTGGGCGACAGGCGGTTTTTGCGCTCGCGAGGGGGCCGAATGTTCGGCGGCGGGGGGCGAAAAGCAGCTCCCCGAACCCTCTCTTGTATGTGGCTGCGTTCAGAAAGGCCCCTGGCAGGGGCAAAAGTGAACTCAACGCCGCGATCGCTGCGTTGGCGAGGCGGCAGGGCGGGAACGTCACGAGGACGCAGCTGCTCGAACTCGGTCTGGGACGACGGGCGATTCAGTCGCGAGTGTCGCTCGGGCAACTGATCCGCCTCCATCAGGGCGTTTACGCCGTCGGGCATCTGCCCACGACCCCGTCAGATCAGGGACACGGGGCCCTGCTGGCCGCCGGCGAACGGAGTGCGTTGGCCGGGCGTTCGGCAGCGGCTGTCTGGGAGCTGTATCGCAGCTGGTCGCGTCCGCTCGAGCTGATCAGCCCGCTACAGCGGCGAATTCCCGGGCTGATCGTCCGTCGGAGCGGCAGCCTGCTCGACCGCGACGTGCAAATCAGGGACGGGCTGCGCGTGACCAGCCCCGCCCGCACGCTGCTCGACCTGGCGCCGAACCTGGACGAACGCACGCTGCACCGCTTCCACAACGAACTGCGGATGCGCCGCCTGATCACCAACGCGCAGCTGATCGATGTGGCGACGAGGAACCCCAGCCACCGCGGCGCGAAGCGACTCAAAAAACTGGCCGGCGCCAGCGGAGGAGAAGCGAAACGCTCGCCGCTGGAGATCGATTGGACGAAGTTCGCGAAGGCTCACCGACTCCCGGGCTACGAGATGAACGTCAAGGTCGCGAGCTACACGGTCGACGTGCTGTTCAGCCCGCGGCGCCTGATCGTGGAGCTCGACGGTTGGGGGACACACGGCACCAGGAAGGCGTATGAGGATGACCGCGAACGCGACGCCGAAATCCTTGCGAAGACGGGCATCCCGACGGTTCGGATCACGCACGACGGACTGCACAAGCGACCGGAGGCGCAGGCGGCGCGCCTACGTGCGGCCCTTGCGTATCGCGCCTGAGCAAAACGCCTGCACCCGCGCCAAACCGCTAGCATTGATGGCAATTCGGACAAGAGAAACAAGACGAAGCACTCCGCCGACCGAAGGGCGGAGCGGAAGGGAAACTGAATATGTCTGACGCCATCAAGCGCGTTAGTGTGGAAATCTCCGGGAAGGAGATTTCCTTCGAGACCGGCAAAATGGCCAAGCAGGCCACCGGTGCTGTAGTCGTCCGCGCGGGCGACACGATGGTGCTCTGCACCGCCGTGATCGGCAATCTGCGCGATGCCGACTTCCTGCCCCTCACAGTTGATGTTGAGGAGCGCATGTACGCCGCGGGCAAGATCCCCGGCTCATTCTTCAAGCGCGAAGGTCGCGCGGGTGAGAAGGGAACACTCACCGCCCGCATGATCGATCGCCCGATCCGTCCGCTGTTCCCCAAGGGGTGGCGGTATGAGACGCAGCTGGTCGCGATGCCGCTGTCGGTTGACCACGTCAACCCGTACGACATCCTCGCGATCAACGGCGCCTCCACGGCACTGCAGCTGAGCGGGGCACCGGTTGCCGCCGCCGTCGGCGCGGTCCGCATCGGCAAGATCGACGGGAACTTCGTCGTCAACCCTGACGAAGAGGACCTGCTCGAGAACACCGACCTGGATCTGATTGTCGCCGGCACCGCCGAGGGCATCACCATGGTTGAGGCGGGCGCCAACGAGATCCCCGAGGCGGAGATCCTCGACGCGCTCGACATCGCGCACGACGCGATCAAGAAGCTGTGCGCAGCGCAGGTCGACCTCAAGGCCCAGGCTGGCAAGCCGACCTTCGAGTTCACCGCTCCTGGAATCAGCGACGAGCTCTACTCCCAGGTCAAGGGGGCGTTCGAGCAGAAGCTCGAGGACGCCACCCAGATCGAGGACAAGCTCGAGCGTCAGGACGCCAGCGAGGCCGTCAAGACCGCGATCGTCGAGCAGTTCGCCGGCGATCCCGAGGCCGCTGACTTCAAGGAGAAGGCCGCTGAGGCTCAGCGCGCCGCCGACAAGCTCGAGAAGAGCCTGATCCGCGAGCGCATCGCCGTCAAGAAGATCCGCCCCGACGGTCGCGGCTCGGAAGAGATCCGTCCGATCGACATCGAGGTCTCCGTAACCCCACGTACACACGGCTCCGCGCTGTTCACACGTGGCCAGACGCAGGCGCTGAGCTCAGTTGCGCTCGGCACCACGCGTGAGGAGATGCGCCTCGACACGCTCGGGCTGGAAACGTCCAAGCGTTACTTCCACCACTACAACTTCCCGCCGTTCAGCGTCGGCGAGGCCGGCCGTCTGGGCGGTCCCAAGCGCCGTGACATCGGCCACGGTGCGCTCGCCGAACGTGCGCTCGTGCCGATGATCCCGAGCCAGGAGGACTTCCCGTACACGATTCGCGTCGTGTCGGACATCCTCGAGTCCAACGGCTCGAGCTCGATGGCCAGCGTCTGTGGTTCAAGCCTCTCGCTGATGGACGCGGGCGTGCCGCTGAAGAAGCCGGTCGCCGGCATCGCCATGGGCCTGATCAAGGAGGGCGATGACTACATCGTCCTGACTGACATCGCCGGCGTCGAGGATCACCTCGGCGACATGGACTTCAAGGTCGCCGGTACGCACGACGGCATCACCGCGCTGCAGATGGACATCAAGATCACGGGCGTCAGCTTCGAGATCATGCGCGACGCCCTGTCCCAGGCCAAGGCGGCACGCGAGTTCATCCTCGGCAAGATGGACGAGGTCATCGAGGCACCTCGCGGCGAGCTCTCCAAGTACGCCCCGGGCATCTCGACGATCAAGATCGATCCGGAGAAGATCGGCCTGCTGATCGGCAAGGGTGGCGAGACCATCCGCTCGCTCCAGGAGGAGTTCGAGTCGCAGATCGACGTCAACGACGAGGGTCAGGTCCTGGTCTACGCGTCCAACCGCGAGCTCGGCGACGCCCTGGTCGACCGGATCCGTTCGATGACGAAGGAGGTCGAGGTTGGTGACGAGTTCACCGGCAAGGTCGTCAAGACCACGACCTTCGGCGCCTTCATCGAGCTGGCGAAGGGCACCGACGGTCTGCTGCACATCTCCAACGTCGCCCCGGGCCGTCGCATCGCGACGGTTGAGGAGGTCCTCAACAAGGGCGACGAGCTGAGCGTGCGTGTGGTCGAGGTCGACCGCGAGCGTGGCCGCATCGGCCTGCGTATCGCCGACGATCCGGAGATCGCCGGGAAGACCGTTGAGGAGCTCGCGACGATCGCTGCTTCAGGCGAGAACGGCGGCGGCGCGCCACGTGGTGAGCGCCCGAGCCGTGACCGCGGTGGCGATCGTGGACCCCGCGCAGGTGGCGGTGGACGCGATCGTGGCGGTGACCGAGGTGGGGACCGCGGCGCCAGCCGGGGTCGGGTGCGCGACAGCGATCCTGACCGCGACTGATCGTGGCACGAGCCGGCAATAACGCGGACACCTAGTGGCACTCGAGCATCGAATTACGACGCTCGAGTCAGGCGTGCGGGTCGCGACGGAGGCAATGCCCTCCGTCCGATCCGTGTCGCTCGGCTTCTGGATCGGCACCGGCTCACGCGCCGAGTCCGAGTCTGAAGCGGGGCTCTCGCACCTGCTTGAGCACCTGCTGTTCAAGGGCTCCTCGAAGTACAGCTCGCTCGAGATCGACCAGATCTTCGACGGGATGGGCGCTGAGCTCAACGCCGGCACCGGCAAGGAGACGACCTCGGTGTACGCGCGTGTCATTGACACGCACGTGCCGAAGGCGCTCGACGTGATCTGCGACATGGTGTTCCGTCCGTCCCTGGATGACATCGACGCGGAGCGCGCCGTGATCCTCGAGGAGATCGCCATGTACGAGGACGATCCCCAGGAGAAGGTCTTCGACGTGCTCGGCGGCGCCGTCTTCGGCGACCACCCGCTGGGCCGCGCGATCATCGGCCACGCCTCGGTTGTGGCAGACACGCCGGCTGACGAGATCGCTCGTTTCCACGCTTCCCGTTACGCCCCGGGCAACATCGTCATCGCGGCCGCCGGCGCGGTCGAGCACGATCACCTGGTGGGACTCATCAACGAACGCCTCAACGGTGTGGTCGGGGGAGGGCCCGCAGGCCCACCCCCGGAAGTACCAGCACCGCAGCCCAGCGGCGGCACCTGCCGGTTCGAGCGCAAGGACACTGAGCAGGTTCACGTCTGCCTCGGCGGCATCGGGCTCTCGCGGCACGACCACCGTCGCTTCGCGCTGCGCGTGCTCGACACGATCTTCGGCGGCACATCGTCGTCGCGGCTGTTTCAGGAGGTGCGTGAGCGCCACGGCCTCGCGTACTCCGTCTACTCGTTCACCAGCGCTTACCACGACTCCGGCCAGGTTGGTCTCTACGTCGGCACGCGCGCCGACAACATCGCCGAGGCACTGCGGGTTATCGGCGGCGAGCTCGAACGGTTGCGCGAGGAGCCGGCCACGGCGGCCGAGCTCGAGCGCGCCAAGGAGAACCTGAAGGGGCGTGTGTTGCTGGCGCTCGAATCGACCGGTTCGCGCATGAGCCGTCTTGGCTCCGAGATTCTGGCTGAGGCACCGCTGCTCAACCTCGATGAGGTTGTGGCCAGCATCGACGCGGTCTCACTCGCTGATCTGCACGAGCTGGCCAACGAACTCTGGATCCCGAGCAGACTTTCAGTTGCCGGAATCGGCCCTGACGAGGAGCGCTTCAACGAGGCACTCCAGGGTTTGGAACTCGCGAGCGCTGCATGATCCGAGTGATCGTCAGTGGCGCCGCCGGGCGGATGGGCGAGACCGTCTGCACAGCGGTTGAAGGTGCGCCGGACATGGAGCTCACAGCTCGCGTCGACCCTTCGCTCGGTCTGACGCTGGAGCAGGCGCTCGCAGGGGATAGGGCCGATGTACTGGTTGATTTCTCGATCCCGACGACCGCGGTCGCGAACATCCGGGCTGCTGCGGCAGCGGGGGTGCACTGCGTGGTTGGCACGACCGGCTTTGAGATCGAAGAGCTACGGGGCTTGACCGGCGCCAACGTGCTGATCGCTCCGAACTTCGCGATCGGCGCGGTGCTGCTGATGCAGTTTGCCGCCGAAGCGGCCAAGCACATGAGCGGCGCCGAGATCATCGAGCTGCACCATGACGGCAAGGTCGACAAGCCGAGCGGCACCGCCAAGCTCACGGCTGCACTGATGCACGCGGCCGCGCCGGACAGGCCCGAGCCGCAGATCCATTCGGTACGTCTGCCGGGGCTGGTCGCACACGAGGAGGTCATCCTCGGTGACGTCGGGCAGACGCTGACGATCCGTCACGATTCGATCGACCGAGTGTCATTTATGCCCGGGGTTCTGCTCGCGATTCGCAAGGTCGGCGGGCTCACCGAGCCGCTCACGATCGGCCTCGA
>Ga0302314_10014977_pt1 | contig 13219 bp, 12 predicted proteins | sample III_Palsa_N2_3_FD_200533 | JGI IMG/M metagenome (GOLD analysis project Ga0302314, IMG submission 200533) | Peat permafrost microbial communities from Stordalen Mire near Abisko, Sweden - III_Palsa_N2_3 | ecosystem: Environmental > Terrestrial > Soil > Palsa > Peat permafrost | place: Sweden...
ACATGGCCATCAACCTCATCCGACATCCCAAGGATAAGCACAGCCTCAAAAACCGCCGCAAACTCGCTTGCTTGAATGTCGACTACCTCGAGAGCCTCATCCGAAATCAGCCCCGTTAACCCGAAGCGATTCCCCTGGAGCCTCTGGCCGCTCCCAGCGGGCGGGCGAGACTCTAACTGACCTTCGTCAGGGCCGTGTGCGTGGTGGCCAGGGGCAGGCCCAGGAACACCACCCGGCCGACCATCATCACCTGGGTCGGGCTGATCTCGACGAAGCGGACGATCTGGCGCGGCTCCATCCGGCCGCCGGGCTGGACCGGCCGGTCGAAGATTACGCGCAGGTCCGGCCCCACCATCCGGCCGCGGAAGCGCGCCGCCTGGTGCGCGTCATGGGCGACGACGAAGCCCTGTTCGTCGGTGTGCACCACCCAGCTGCGCCGGAACACCTCGTTCTCACGGCCGACATAGGTGTAGGTTTCGTCGAGGTGCAGCGCCCGATGCTCGTCCGACCAGGCCCCGTTCAGCTCGACGGTGTAGCGCCTGAGCACCCGGCCGCTGAGGCCCTGTACACACCCGAAACCCGTCAGCCGGCCGCTGAGAAACTCTTCCGGGGTCATGGCTTCGCCGCGATCCTGCGCCTGATGGCGAGCCGACGATGCTATACGAGGGCGCGATGAAAGGAAGATGGCTCCTGATTCCGGCCGCCGCGGCGCTGCTCCTGATCGGCGCGGCGCAGCCGCCTGCCGCCCCGCCCGCCGTCCAGGCCGCTGTTGCGGCGCCGGACCCCGGCGAGAGCGCGGTGGTGCAGGAGCTGGAGGTGATCGGCCGCTATCCCGGGCCGCCGCAATGGACCGTGCGGCGCGGCGACGCCGAGGTGGTGGTGCTGGGGGCCCTGTCGCCCCTGCCGCATACGCTGGAGTGGAACACCCACCGGTTCGACCGGGCGCTGGATGGCGCCCGGCTGGTGATCCTGCCGCCGACCGGGCGGATCGGCCTCTTCGACGGCGCCTATCTGCTGCTGCACCAGGGCGACCTGCGCCTGCCGGGCGGCCAGCGGCTATGGGACCGGCTGAGCCCCGACGAGCGGCGCCGGTTCGACGCCCTGCGCACCGCGGCCAACACCGACCCCAAGCGCTATGAGCACCTGAAGCCGGCCATCGCCGGCATGACCCTCGAGGCGGACTTCGACAAGGCGGCCGGCCTGTCGGAGGCCAAGCCGGGATCGACGGTCAAGCGCATGGCCGACGCCCGCCAGCTGCATGTCCAGGCTGAGGGGCTGCCGATCACCTCCCTGTTCCGCGCCATCGTCAGGATGGACGACGCCGGGTCGCACGCCTGTCTGGACGCCTTCCTCACCGACGCCGAACGCCACCGCGGCCAGGGGAAGGCGATGGCCGCGGCCTGGGCCAACGGGGAGCTTGGTCGGCTGAAAGGCGACTACCTGTCGTCGGCGGTGGAGCAATGCATCGCCGGCGCGCCGGGGCTGCAGGCCTTCATCGAAAAGCTGACCCGCGACGCCCAGGGCCAGATCGACGGCGCCCTGGCCAAAGGCGGCAAGACCGTCGCGGTGATCGACCTTCGGGTCCTGCTCCGCGCCAACGGCGTGCTCGACCGGCTGAAGGCCGAAGGGGCGGAGATCAGCGTTCCCCACGATTGAACCGTAGGCTCTGGGGATATCCAGGGCGCAGTCCAAGATCCTTTCGCCGGCCTCATCCTCGCCTGCTCCGCGCCCTTCGCGCCTCTCTCTGCGACCTCTACGGTGAAACTTGTCTGCGCTTGCCGCGGGCGCCGCAACCGGCTCGCGAGGCAGGAAAGGTTTACCGCGGAGGTCGCGGAGGGAGGCGCAGAGGACGCAGAGGTTTGATGTCGGCGGCTAACTGGCCGTCCGGCGCCCTGATGGTTGATCCGGGCGAGCTTGTGAGCCTCACGACGGCTGGTTAAGGTCCGCGCCTTGGTTTGACCTCGGGGGTCTTCATGCGTCTTTCGCTCGCCGCGTCCGCGGCTGTCTTCGCCCTTGCCGCCGCGCCGGCGGTTCATGCCGGGCCGGTCGATCCGCAGACCCTGAACCGCATCGCCGACGCCGGCTTCAATCACGGCGAGGTGGTGGAGACGATCGAATACCTGTCCGACCAGATCGGCGGGCGGATGACCAACTCCCCGGCCATGCGCAAGGCCGAGGCCTGGACCCAGCAGAAGTTCAGGGACTGGGGGCTGAAGAACGTCCATCCCGAGGGCTTCGAGTTCGGCCGCGGCTGGTGGATCGAGACCGCCCATGCCCGCATGGTCACGCCGCGTCCGTTCGATCTGCATGTGATCCCGGTGGCCTGGTCGCCGGGAACGGGCGGGCCGCTGACCGCGCCGGTGATCGTCGCCCCGATCCGCACCGAGGCCGACTTCGCCAAATGGCGCGGCAAGCTCAAGGGCAAGATCGTGCTGATCAGTGTGCCGACGGTACAGAAGGACGATCTCGACCCGCCGTTCAAGCGCTACACCGACGCAGACATCGCCAGGCTCGACGACTATCGCCAGCCGTTCAACGATCCCGAACTGGCGGCTCAGCGCGCCAACCGCCAGGTCCTGGCCAAGAAGATCGACGACTTCCTCGCGGCGGAAGGCGTGGTGGCGCGGGCCAGCATGTCGCGCAACGACGGCCGCATCGTCCACGGCGAGGGCGGTGGCTACAAGGTCGGCGAGACCATCAAGGTCCCGTCCTTCGACATGGCCGCCGAGGACTACCGCCGGCTGGCCCGCCTCTCCAAGGTCGGTGAGGTGACGCTCGAGCTCGACAGCAAGGTCCACTTCGAGGACGCCGACACCAAGGCCTACGACATCGTCGCCGAAATCCCCGGATCCGACCCCAAGGCCGGCTTCGTCATGGCCGGCGCCCACCTCGACAGCTGGGTCGCCGGCGACGGGGCCGCCGACAACGGGGCGGGCTCGGCCGAGGTGATGGAGGCGGCGCGCATCCTGGCCAGCCTGAATCTGCATCCCAAACGCACCATCCGCTTCGTGCTGTGGGCCGGCGAGGAGCAGGGCCTCTTGGGCTCGACCGCCTATGTGGAGAACCACTTCGCCAAACGCCCGCCGCCGGCGCAAGGCGAGGCCCCGCCGTCGTTCATGGCCAACACCTATCCGCTGACCATCCTGCCCGAGTACGGGCAGATGCACGGCTACTTCAACATCGACAACGGGTCCGGCAAGCTCCGCGGAATCTACGCCGAGGGCAATTTCGCCGCCACGCCGATGCTGAAGGATTGGCTGGCCCCCTTCGCCTCGCTCGGCGCCTCCGCCGTGGTGGCCGAGCCGACCGGCTCGACCGACCACGTGGGCATGGTCCGCATCGGCCTGCCGGCCTTCCAGTTCATCCAGGACCCGCTCGATTACGAGAGCCGGGTGCACCATTCCGACCTGGACACCTTCGATCATCTGCGTACGGAAGATATGCGTCAGGGAGCGGTGGTTCTCGCCTCGGTGCTGATCGAGGCCGCCGACAGCGATGCGCCTCTGCCGGGCAATGTCGTCCCGACCCAGTCCAAGCCGACCGACCCGTTCCGCTTTCCCGACGACAACCCGCAGGCGGTAAGACGCTGACGCCTGCTCGATCTGATGGAGTGAAATCGGCGCTCCAGGCCTTCACTTAGAATCCCGCCCTGCTCCCGCTCAGTTCGAGACGGCGCGAACTCGACCGGCCCAGGCGACGCGTCAGCAACGCGTGTGTCGGCGCCTCAATAAATCTTCGCATCAGCAGTGCGATCGACGTTACCGACAATATAGCAATAGTTATCGCGGCCGCAGAGCTCCAACCTGCTCGCTCAAGTCGATCTATGATCCAGTAACCTATGATTTGGTGTATCAGGTAGAGCGAGTACGAGGTCTGGCCAAGCATGACGAGCGGCTGAAAGTTCAATATCCTGAAGTTACCAACGACAGAAAAGTAAACTAGAGCCACAAAAAGACATATCATTACGCCGTACACGGCCGGTGGGAGATCCGGGTGCATGGTTCCCTGCGCGAAGAAGCAGGTAAGGAGGGCGACTCCGAGCGTCGCCAGGGCGAGCACGTTACGCCACTGAGACTGCATCAGCCGGAACAGCATCGCGCCTGAAACAAAAACGGCGGAGAAGTCAGAGGCGATCAACATATGCAGGCGTGAATGCGTGGGGAGGAATACCCTGGTGAGCACGGAGGCGGCGATCCAACAGAGGCATGCAGCCTCAAACCGTATCGGCAATGTGAACGTCGCGACGGCCGCTACGGTGTAGAACGAGATCTCCAGTCCGAGCGTCCAATATGACGGGTCAAGATCTCGCGCGCCGACAAGATGGGGAAGCCCGATAATCGCGCTGAAGGCGATGCTCGAAACATGCAGATGCAGGGGATTGAAGCCAATTCCGAAGACGAGTGCACCGGTGATTAAGAGGCCGGCTACATAGGGTGGGTAGAGCCTGGCAAATCTTCGTAGCGCGAAGTCGTATATCGATTTTGAACGCTCCAACGTCCAAAGTATGACGAAGCCGCTGATGACAAAGAATAGCTCTACGCCGAAATGGCCGTATCGGAATGCGGGGATCGACTGAGAATGTGGCGCGACCACCCTGGTATAGCCATACGTGTAGTGAAACAGGACGACTGAATACGCGGCGAAGGCCCGTAAACTATCGAGCGCGGCCAGCCGCCTTGGTTCGCTTTCACCCGCGGCCAGTCCTCGCCACCCGATTCCGGACCAACCCGTTCCGGACCGCCCGATCGTCACCGCCATTTCGCGGTTTGCGTGCGGAACACCACGTGTCTGGGGCGGCGGTTTGAGAGTCGGCAAGGGCGATTCCTGCGAAAGCCGTTGGGTGCACGCACGGTCTGTACCGCTGGCCCCGGCGCTGGCGCTGGAAAATTCAGTTTCCGGGCGTTCGGGCGAACAATATTCGGCGACGCTGTTCCACCGGAATCCGGGCCGGCCAGCGTTTCCGGAACCCCGGAACCCCGGGATCCCGAGCCTCGATGGAACACGGCCGCCATCGCGTCGTTCAAGCACCGATAGCGGCGCCCGCTCGCGGCGCCCGAGGGAGACGGCCATGGACGGACATACGACACTGGCGATCGTGGTGGTGCTCGGCGCGCTGCTGGTGATCTTTTTCGCTGTCGGCATCGCGCACGCCCATCGCAGCCGTAAGCTCCGCGCCCGGTTCGCCGCCGCCGAATACGACCGCACGGTAAAAACAGTCGGCCATCGCCGCAAAGCCGAAGCCCAGTTGCAGCAGCGCGAGAAGCGGGTGCGCGGTTTCGCCCTGACGGCGCTGTCGCAGCGCGACCGCGAAGCTTTCGTCTCGGAGTGGTCACACACCCAGGCCCAGTTCGTCGACGCTCCCGAACAGGCCGTCACCCACGCCGACCAGCTGATGGGCCGGGTCATGGCCGCGCGCGGCTATCCCATGAGCGACTTCGACCAGCAGTCGGCGGACCTGTCCGTCGATCATCCGGCGGTGATCGAGAACTATCGCACCGCCCACGACATCGCCGTGCGCCATGCGAAGGGCGAGGCCACGACCGAGGACATGCGCCAGGCCATCATCCACTACCGCGGCCTGTTCGAGGAGTTGGTCGAACCGGTCGCCGAGACGCGTGTGCTCGAGCCGGCCCGCTAGCCTAGCATTCCAGCAGGGCCACCGTGCCCTGGCCGCCGTCGGCGCAGATGGAGACGATGGCGCGGGAGCCCTTGGGCAGGGCGGCCAGTTCCTTGACCGCCTGCGACAGGATCCGCGCCCCGGTGGCGCCGAACGGATGGCCCAGGGCGACCGAGCCGCCGTTGGGGTTCAGCCGGTCGTACGGGAAGGGGCCGAAGTTCGGCTCCACGCCCACCTTGTCCCTCAGGAAGCTCTCGCTCTCCCAGGCCTTGAGGTGGAAGGCGACCTGGCCCGCGAAGGCCTCGTGCAGCTCCCACAGCTGGATGTCGGCGTACTTCAGCCCGTGGCGGGCCAGGAGGCGCGGCACGGCGTAGCCCGGCGCCATCAGGAGGCCCTCGGTACGGAAATCGACCGCCGAGACCTCATAGTCGACCAGCCGCGCCTTCGGCAGGTCGGCGGGGAGTTTGGCCATGCCGGCCTCCGAGCCGACCCACAGCGATGCGGCGCCGTCGGTCAGCGGCGAGGAATTGCCGGCGGTCAGCGTGCCGCGGCCTGAGGTGGTGTCGAACACCGGCTTCAGCCTGGCCAGCTTCTCCAGCGAGGTGTCGCGACGCGGAATCGTGTCGTGATCGACGCCTTCGGTCGGAATGATCAGTGAACGGAAGAACCCGGAATCCTGCCCCTTGATCGCGCCCTGGTGACTGGCCAAAGCGAGCTTGTCCTGGGTCTCGCGGTCGATCTCCCACTGCTTCACCGTGATCTCGGTGTGCTCGCCCATGCTCATATGGCTGGTGCGGTTGGTGACGCTGGGGATGTAGAGCTTGGGGGCGTTGAAGTTGAACGCGACCAGGTGATCCAGCACCTGGCCGGCGCTCTTGGTGCGCTGGAAGCCGCGCACCCAGTCCGACAGGGTCTGCGACAGGCCGATCTGGATTCGGCTCATGCTCTCGACCCCGCCGACCAGGGCCAGGCTGCGGTCGCCGCCGATCATGCCCGCCGCCTCGAAGGTCCCGACCATCGAGGTCGAACAGGCCATCACCGTCGAGAAGGCCGGAATGGTCGCGTCGGCGCCGGCGTCCATCAGCACCTCGCGGCCGATGTTCGACCAGGTCAGGTTCGGCGCCACCGTGCCCCAGACCACGAAGTCCGGCCGGGCGACCGCCAGCATATGCTTGGCCACCGGCAGCGACAGGGCGATGGCGTCGAGCTTGGCGAAGGGCCCGTCCACCTTGACGAACGGCGTGCGCACGCCGGCGGCGAGCCAGATCGGCGTGGCGGCCGCGGTCCAGGGAGTGGGCGCGGGCGCCGGCCCAGGCAGGACGGCGTCGCCGGGGCCGCGCCCGGGCGAGATCGGATCGCTGGCGGGGAAACTTTCCTCGAGGGCCTCGTCAAGCATCTCGTCTGGCGCCGATGGATCGGGGGTGTCGGACATGCGCAGCCTCCTCAGTCGCACCCATATAGGAGGCCGAGGGCGGGCTTTGCAGCAGGGAAAATATCCCCGGACAGCAAAACGCCCCCGCCGCGGCTGCGGCGAGGGCGTCCTGAATTCGCCCCTGAAGCCAGGGGTGTGGAATTCGGTTTACGGCTTCACGGTCGCCAGGTCGTCGCCGGCCTTCTTCAGCTGGTCGTCGGTGATGGCGCCCTGCGACATGGGCTGAAGGTCCTTCAGGCTCATGGTCTTGAACTGGTCGTACATGGCGTGGCTGGTCAGGCCCGGCAGGTCCTTGTCCAGCACGGCCTTGCCGGCCGGCACGGCGACGATCTGTTCGATCGGCGTGTCGAGGGTGAGGGCCTTCGGCGGATCGGCCGCCAGGGCGCCGGAAGCGAAAGCGAGGCCAGCGGCGAAAAGGCCAGCGGCGATGAACTTCTTCATGACGTCCTCCCTAGGTGTCTTCCCAATTGAACCGTGTTTTTGCGACAGCGACAAGGCTGGATCCTTACAGTGTGTACATTGCGCCCCGTGACAAGGCGCCCGGCATGCCCCAGATAAGCGCTGGACAACGGAGCTTTGGGCGATGAGCGAGCGGCAGCCCTATCGGGTCGCGGGACGGACGGGCGAGTGGGAAGTGGTGCTGGGGCTGGAGATCCACGCCCAGGTCGCCTCCAACGCCAAGCTGTTCTCGGGCGCCGCCGCCGCCTTCGGCGCGGGGCCGAACGAGCAGGTGTCGCTGGTCGACGCCGGCTTTCCCGGCATGCTGCCGGTGATCAACCGCTATTGCGTCGAGCAGGCGGTCAAGACCGGCTTCGGCCTAAAGGCGCAGATCAACCACGTCTCGCGCTTCGACCGGAAGAACTACTTCTATCCCGACCTGCCGCAAGGCTATCAGATCAGCCAGTTCAAGCAGCCGATCGTCGGCGAGGGCACGCTGGAGGTCGAGCGCGATGACGGCTCGCGCTTCGTGGTCGGCATCGAACGGCTGCACCTGGAGCAGGACGCCGGCAAGTCGATCCATGACATGGATCCGCACTGGACCTATGTCGATCTGAACCGGTCGGGCGTCGCACTGATGGAGATCGTGTCGAAGCCGGACATGCGCTCGCCCGAGGACGCGGCGGCCTATGTGAAGACCATGCGCATGCTGGTGCGCTACCTCGGCACCTGCGATGGCGACATGGAGAAGGGCAATCTGCGCGCCGACGTGAACGTGTCGGTCTGCCGCCCCGGCGCTTACGAGAAATTCCGCGAAACCGGTAGCTTCAGCCACCTCGGCACGCGTTGCGAGATCAAGAACGTCAACTCCATGCGCTTCATCCAGCAGGCCATCGTCTACGAGGCGCGCCGGCAGGTGGAGATCCTGGAGGAGGGCGGTTCGATCGACCAGGAGACCCGGCTCTACGATCCGGTCCGCGGCGAGACGCGCTCCATGCGCTCCAAGGAGGATGCGCACGACTACCGCTATTTCCCCGATCCGGACCTCTTGCCGTTGGAGCTCGACCCGGAGTGGGTGAAGCGGATCCAGGCCAGCCTGCCCGAACTGCCCGACGCCAAACGCGAACGGTTGCAGAGCCAATACGGTCTGTCGGCCTACGACGCCGGCGTGCTGGTGGGCGATCCCGTGCGCGCGGCCTTCTTCGAGGAAGCTGCGGTTGGCCGCGACGCCAAGCTGGTGGCCAACTGGACGCTGAACGACTTGTCCGGCCGGCTCGGGGCAGAAGGGATCGAGTTCGAGGACTCGCCCATCAAGGCGGCCGACATCGCCGCCCTGGTCGAGCTGATCGAGACCCAGGTGATCTCCTCCAAGATCGCCAGGGAGGTGTTCGAACACATGTGGGCCGGCGAAGGCGCGCCAGGGGCCATCGTCGAGGCGCGTGGACTGGTCCAGGTCACCGATACCTCGGCGATCGAGAAGGCCATCGACGAGATCATGGCCGCCAACCCCGACAAGGTGGCTTCGGCCAAGGAGAAGCCGCAGGCGATCGGCTGGTTCGTCGGCCAGGTGATGAAAGCCACCGGCGGCAAAGCCAACCCCGCCGCCGTGAACCAGATACTGAAGGCGAAACTCGACGGGTAGTCATTCAGGCGCCGGCGTCCGCGCCGGGGCAGGAACTACCGCAGAGATCGCGGAGTTAAAGCGCGTTCCGAAAAGTGGGAACCGGTTTTCGGATCAAACGCGCGTCAAACCAAAAGCTTAGAGCGCCGATCTGATTCCGTCAGATCGGAACACGCTCTAGGCGCAGAGCCCGCGGAGCGGTATCTGCTCACCGACGATGTTCGCCTGACGAACGCGGCCTTCGCCGCGGTTTCTGAACTCGGCGATCTCTGCGCCTGCCTCCGCGGTCTCTGCGGTAAACCTTTTCCTCTCACCAGGCTCCAGGCGCGGTGTCCAGGATCAGGCCGGTGGAGCGCTGCACCAGATAGGCGTCGCGGCCGACGCCGTACCAGATATAGCCGGGCGGCGGCGAACGGAGGTGGTAGCGGCGCGGGTCGAGCGCCTGTCCGCCGGCGGGGCCGCCTGGAAAGAACTGGCCCCTGCGCCAGCTGCCGCGCGGCGCATAGGCGGCCGGTGGCGGAGCGTAGGCCGGATAGCCGCCCATCTCGGGCCGGGCGTAGCCGCGTGGCGCATAGACGCCGCCCGGAGGCCCGTTCGGTGGATAGCCGCCGCCGCGGGCATAGCCTGGCGGCGTCATGTTGGGCCGGCCCATGCGCTGGGGCCCCGCCGGCGCGGCATAGCCGCCGCGGCTGCCTTCAGGAGGACCCGAATGGCCTCCGCCGCGCCCACGCCCGCCCCAGCCCTGCGCGCCGGCGGCGCCGGCGGCGAGGAGGCTGAGGGCCAGGACGGCCACGATGGCTTTAGACGCACGCATGACACGCGAACCGGGCTTGGCGGAGGGGCGGGAGGCGAACCTGGGTCCGCCTCCCAAGTCGTCACCAGTAGTAGACGCCGGGAACCACATCGGCCACCTGGCCGGTGGCCAGGTTGATCAGGAGGGCGTCGGCGCCGACGCGGACCCATTGATAGCCATAGTCGGGCGCCCATAGTCCATAGGACCAGTAGTCGCCGATGAAGTAGTTCTGCAGGAAGAACACCGACGGCAGGAACTCACCGCGCCGCCAGTAGTGATTGCCCCAGCCGCCATAGCCGCCCGGGAAGGCGTACGGCGAGGCGTGATAGCGATAGAAGGTCCGGCCGCCGACGGCGAAGGCCTGGGCGCCGGCGCGGGGCCCGCGACCGACCGGTCCACCGGGACCGCCGGGGCCGGGACGCCCCTGATAGGCGCCGGCGCCGGGCGCCCCGCGATAGCCGGCCTGACCCTGGGGCGCGCCTTGATAGGCGGGCCGCGCTTGCGCCTGATAGGCCGGAGCGCCGCCTTGCGGGCGATAGCCCCCGGCCGGTGCGCCCTGGGACGGCGGACGATAGCCGCCCTGAGGGCCACCCTGAGGACCGCCCTGGGGCGCACGGGCTGGCGCCGCCGCCGGCGCCGAACGCTGGGCGCCTCCGGAAGGATGGCCTTCCTCGTGATGCTCCTGGGCCAGCGATACGGCTGGGCCAGCGAGGATGGAGAGGGCCGCCGCAGCGGTAAGCATACGCTTCATGGTACGCCTCCTTTGTATGTTCGGCCCCTTGGAGGCCGATGCGCTCCGGAAAGGAGCCCGAACTAGAGCCTGTATCGTCCCCGGCGGCTGAACCGTGGCTGAACGAACCTGTCGGGAAGCGGCGCCGCGGGTTTGCGGTTGCATCGACCCGGGCGGCATCATCGCGGCAAATCACGGCGGCGGCACGCCCATGCGCGCCCTACGCGAAGTGCGCTCGCGCGCCCTTTGCCTGAGAGGGATTTAACCAGCGCGACACCAAGGTTTAGCGGAAGTAAATTTGGTCTACATAAGTAATGTTTGATTCATGGTGGCCAAAAAACAAGGTATTTTTGCGCTTAACTCTATCTTAGAACAGAAGATGTTTTCTGCCGCTATCAGATGTCGTCATGCGGGCTGCCGAATGCAGCCTTTGCGGAGAAAGAACAGTGATGCAACCGGCGTACGACCAAACGGTCCAGGAGTGCCACGCAGCCATGCCGCTGCCGGGCCCGAACTCCACGGGCGAGGAGCTGTTTCGCATGGGCATGCTCTATTCGACGGGGCAGGGCGGTGCGCCGCTCGACTACGTCTCGGCCCACATGCTGTTCAACCTGGCGGCCATGCGCGGCTCGGAAGCGGCCAAGGACCGCCGCCGCGAGCTCAGCCAGGAAATGGATCGCGACACCATCGCCGAAGCCCAGCGCGCCGCGCGCGAGTGGCTGCAGCGGGCGTAAGATCTGCCCGTCGCCCCACAGCGGGGGATGGACTACGGCTGCGCTACCGTGCTGACGAAGTTGCCGTTCACCGCGTAGGTGAACTGGACGGGGACGGTGTCGCGCAGGTACTGCTGCACGAAGACGCCGACTTCCGCGATGGTCGACCTCGGCACATAGATGATGTCGAACCGGCGCAGCGGCACCGCGTCGCCATGGCCCGGATTGTAGATGGCGGTCTTGAGATCTGCCGTCCGCATCATCGGCCGCCCGCCCGGCCCGCGCCGGATGATCACCACCTGTGAGGTCTTGGCCGAGATCTTGAACCCGCCGGCCAGCAGCACCGCCTGCACCGCGTCGATATCGCCCGGCATGTCGTAGACGCCCGGCTTGTCCACCTCGCCGCCGACGAACACCTTCAGCGGCGTCGCCGTCTTCACCGTCACCTCCACCTGCGGATAGCGAAGCTGGCCGGCGTAGGCCTGGGTCAGCGCCGCCTGCAACTCGTTCACCGACCGGTCGGCCGCCATCGCCTGGGGAATCAGCGGCAGGGTGATGCGTCCGTCCGGCTGGACCGTCACCGTGCGCGCCAGCTCGGGCGCCGAGGGTACGGCGACGTCGAGCACGTCGCCGGGATAGAGCCGATAGCCGGGCTCGTCATCGCCCCAGGTGGCGTAGGGAATCGGCGTAAATCCCCGTGGCGGCGGCGATCCGGCGTAGGCCGACGGCGGGTGCGATGTGGTGCAACCTCCCAATCCCGCCAGGGTCGGGCCCGCCAGGACGGCCATCGCCAGCAGTCGGCGACGGGACAGAAAAGGCAGGGCGGTCACGGCGTACTCCCGATCGTCGAGGACCGCAGAATTATGGTTAACGGGTAACAACTGGTTAAGACCGGGGCGGCGATGGTCCGATGTTCCGTGGAGTCGCCGGCCGTATGCCCGAAGGCGCTTATCAGACTGTAGAGGGGGGAGGCCGCGTCCGCGAGCGCATCACCGTGCGCCATACGCCGTCGGACATCCTGGCCCTGCTGTGGCGGCGCCTGCCGCTGATGATCCTGGTGTTCGTCGTGATCGTGGCGATCGGCCTGGCTGTCGCCCTGCAGATGAAACCGACCTTCCCGGCCCATTCCAGCCTGCTGATCCGGCTCGGCCAGGAATACGTCTACCAGCCGGCCGTCGGCGACGCCGCGCGCGGGGCGACGCCCGACAACGATCAGGTGGTCCAGTCCGAACTCGAAATCCTGCAGAGCGAGGCGGTGAAGCGCAAGACGGTGGAGGATATCGGCGTCGCCCGCATGTCGCCGGCGCTGGGCCGCGCCTACGCCCACGCCGACGACCAGAAGCGCCGCGACATCGAGGCGGCGGCGGTGAAGATGATCGACACCGGACTGAAGCTGCAGACCGCGCCCGATAGCGCCATCGTCAAGCTGGGCTACACGGCCAAGGATCCGGAGCTGGCCGCCCTGGTGCTGAACACCCTGGTGGACGAATACCTGCGCTATCGCCGCACGGTGCTGATCGACGGCGAGGCCGGCCAGGTCGCGGCCCAGCTCAAGGACTTTCAGACCCGGCTCGACGCGGCCGACGCGGCCTATCAGAAATTCCTCGCGGACAACGGCGTCGGCTCCGGCGATTTCGACGCCGAGAAGAGCTCACTGACCCAGATCTACGCCCAGCTGACCACCGAGGCCTACAGCAATCAGGCCAGCCTGTCGGAAGCGCAGGGGCGGCTCGGTGTCACCAGCCAGCGGGCGGCGCAGGCGCAGCCCGAGATCGGCCTCTACCGCGATCTCGATCACCAGTCGCAGGACGAGCTGAACAAGCTCCTGGTCCAGCGCCAGGACCTGTTGTCGCGCTACCTTCCCGGCGCCCAGCC
>Ga0302314_10014979_pt1 | contig 13219 bp, 12 predicted proteins | sample III_Palsa_N2_3_FD_200533 | JGI IMG/M metagenome (GOLD analysis project Ga0302314, IMG submission 200533) | Peat permafrost microbial communities from Stordalen Mire near Abisko, Sweden - III_Palsa_N2_3 | ecosystem: Environmental > Terrestrial > Soil > Palsa > Peat permafrost | place: Sweden...
GGGTGGCCGGGGGGGGGAGCGGGACGGTACAGACTTCAAACGGACTCACTACCAAGTTTTTTGCTTCTTGTTTTCAAAAAAGATGCTTCTTCCTTCACTTCTTGCTTCCCCGCCATGATGTATCCGCAAGCAGATCGCCCAGCCGATCAAGTCTACGTTCCCACACCGATCGCCGTTCGCGGATCCATCGCTCCAGGACCGCAAACCCGCTCATTTCGATCCGGCAGGTGCGGACTCTCCCGAGTTTCTCGGTGTGCACCAGCCCGCTTTCCTCAAGCACTTGCAGATGTTGCGCCACCGCGGTCAGAGTGATGCCGAGCGGCGCGGCCAGCCGGGAAACCGACAGCGGTCCGGCGGTGAGATGCTCCAAGATCGCGCGCCGGGTCGGATCGCCTAAAGCGTGGAAGATTCGGTCGACGCTTTCACTGTCCGGAGACACAACCGTCAATTCGACGCGATTTGGCTGACGCCTGCGATTTCCTCGCCCAGACGCTCGAAAAGCTTGCGCCAGCCGCCCTCGCGTCGTTCGGGGCCGTCCGAACCTTCGAAGAATACGCCCTGATGGGTGCAGACCAGGTCAGTTCCGTCGCCGGCCGGCAGCAACTCGATCGTGACCAGCGCCACCGAAATACGTCTGTCGCCCAGGCTCATCGCCGACGCCATTACAATACGCCGGCCGGGCACGATGTCGTAATAAATCCCCTCGCTATTGATGGTAAGGCCCGCGATCGGTGTGCCTTCCCGGAACCGTGACCGCGATCGCTCGCTGCCGCCCTCGCGGAAGTCCATTTCGAACTGTTCGAGATCGTGGCTCTGACCCTCGGCAAACCAGTGGCGTTTCTGCTGCGGGTCGGCAAACGCGGCGAATACGCGCGCCGGCGGCTTCGGGTAGCTGCGCTCGATCACGAAAGTGCTGTGAATGACGGATAGATCGACCATGGGTGGCTCCTGCATTACTGAAGTGTTTACTTCAATATCTTCCGGCGACCCAATAGTCAAGTTGAGACTTCAGTGTCGCATTGCTCTTTAAACTCCCCTCGCCTTCCCCTATCTTGGTTTCATGACCGAAGCATCCTTCCGCCTGTCCCATGAGGCCACCCAGCGTCTCTCCGAGATCCTGACCGAGCACCCCGGTTTCCTGCGCGTTGCGGTGCTCGCCGGCGGGTGCAACGGCTTCCAGTATAAGTTCGACCTAACCGACGCGCTCGAGGACGAGGATGCGGTGATCGAGGCCGGACCTGCGCGTGTTCTGGTGGACCCTGCCAGCCTGGAGATGCTTGCCGGCGCTGAGCTCCACTACACCGATAGCTTGATGGGTAGCTATTTCACCGTGCGCAATCCGCAAGCGAAGTCCTCCTGCGGCTGCGGGACCAGTTTTTCGGTCGACTGATCCGGTGAAGATCGTTACCTGGAACGTCAACTCGGTCCGGGCGCGCACCGCTCACGTGGAGCGCTACCTCACCCGCGTGGCCCCCGACCTGCTGCTGCTCCAGGAGATAAAGTGCGAGGAAGCCGCCTTCCCGGCCGCTGCCTTCGCTAAACTCGGCTACCAAACCGTGCTGCTCGGCCAGAAAAGTTATAACGGCGTCGCGATCCTGTCTCGCGCGCCGGTGGCGGTGACCGCGCGCGGCTTGCCGGCACTCGAAGACACCCACGCGCGCTACCTCGAAGTCGAGACCCAGGGGATCCGAGTCGGCAATCTTTACCTCCCCAACGGCAATTCCGGCGGCGATGACGGCTACGCCTACAAGCTGCGCTGGATGGACGCGCTCGCTGCGCACGCGAAATTTTTGGTGGACCAGGACTACGATTTCGTCCTCGCCGGCGACTACAATGTCTGCCCGACCGACGCTGACCTCGCTGCCGGCACGCTGCCCCCAGGCGATGCGCTGGTGCGGCCGGAGACCCGCGCCAGGTTCCGCGCGCTGCTTTGGATGGGGCTCACGGACGCTGTGCGCGCGCTCCATCCCACTGATATTGTTTATACTTTTTGGGATTATCAAGCGGGGTGCTGGCCGCGCGACAGGGGACTCAGGATCGATCACGCCCTGCTGTCGCCGCGGCTTGCGGAACGCCTGGTGGCGGCAACCCCCGACCGCGCGGTGCGCGACGAGGATCAGCCTTCGGACCACTGCCCGGTGGCGTTTGAACTTGATCAGCATTCCGTCAAGATGCTGTAACAAGTCCTTACATTTATCCGGCGAAGAAACCTTCTAGCTTTAGGTGCGTTGGAACTGAAGCGATCAGCCGGGGAAAGTAACTCTATGCCAGCAGCCCGACCACCTCGGAACCTATTTGTCTGTGGCCTTCATCGTAGCGGCACCACCCTCATCGCAAGGGCGGTCGCGTCGCACCCGTGCGTGGCCAGTTTCAAACGTACCCAGGCGATTGAGCAGGAAGGCCAGTTTCTACAGTCCATCCTCCCCACCGACCAGGATTTCGGCGGTCCGGGACGCTTCGCGTTCGACCCCGGTGCCCACCTAACCGAGCATTCGACCCTCGCCACCCCGGAAAACGCCACCCGGCTCACCGAGAAGTGGGCGGAATTTCACGAACCTAACCTGCCAGTGTTGGTGGAAAAATCGCCGCCCAACCTGCTTCGCACCCGCCTGTTGCAGGCGCTATTCCCCCAGGCGCACTTCCTCGTGGTCACTCGCCACCCGATCGCGGTCGCCCTGGCTACCCAAAAATGGACCCATACCAGCCCGTTCAGCCTGGTCTCGCATTGGGTTCAGGCACATGCGCTGCTCGAACAGGACCTGCCCTACCTGCGTCGCGTAATGATCCTTTCGTACGAGGACTTCGTGGCCGATCCCGCCGGCACCGTCGGACGCGTCTGGCGCTTTCTCGACCTCCCCACGCATCGGGTCGAAGTCGAAGTGCGCGACCATAACCCAGCCTATTTCGAGCGCTGGCGGAACGAGTTCGGCGGACGCCGCTCGATCGCCGACGAAGCCGGGCGGATCAAACATATGTGGCGACGCCTGCGCAAGAAACTGAAACGCACTAGCCCGGAACAACGACGCCTGGAACGATTGGAATTCGGCCGGCGGTCCGACGCACAAGACGTCGTGGTCGCATTCGAACCCGCAGTCCGTGCGTTCGGGTATAGCCTGACCGACTTTTCGCTAACCCCGAACCGTGCCGTCGGCACCGCCATGACACAGACAAAACCGTCGATTGCGGAATACCCGGTGCCGGCTACATTGCGGTTTGCTCGATGAAGAGAAAGGCAAGTCTTCTTTTTTGGAAAAAAAAGAAGCAAAAAACTTTTGTCAATTTGGTCGGAGTTCCCTTCCAGAGGCTTGGCAATTTCTAACCGACAAAGTTTTTTTGCTTCTTTTTTTTCACAAAAAGAAGATTCTTTCTTCTTCTTGACTTATTCACTTATTGTTTTCGGAACTCTCAGTGGCGAGAACTTGCTGGCATCAGGCCCAGCGCAAGTCCGGGCGGCCGGTGAAATCGCACGGGCCGGTGTGCGTCAAGCTGCCCTTGGTATCTAACCAGATCTCGCCACCGATATCGCGCCAGCGCCGGCAAAAAGCATAGTCCTCAGATAAATAAATGCCTGTCTCGGGCTCGATCAGACAATCGAACAAAGCGTATTGGTTGGGGCTCGCCGGACGAGGCGGCCAGGACTGGATCGCGCGGTAGCGAGTTTCTGGATAGGCGGAGATCATACGCACTAAAGCCGCGCGTGCGATCAACAGGAATCCCGTTCCGGCGTAGGTGCCGCGGACAAGACCGTCCTGTCCGGGCGTCGCACCTTCCTCAATCAGCCCGACGTAGCGCAGCGCGGCAGTGTTAAACGACTCACCGGCTGTAACGTGGGCGGCGGAGGCATCGTTCCAGTCGTTCAGCTTCAGCGGATACATTCCGCCAATCACGTCGCGGTTGGCGCGCAGCATCCGTTCGACTTGCGCCGGATCGAAACCGATATCGGCGTCGATGAACATCAGATGCGTCGCTTCAGGTTGATCGAGGCAGCGCGCAACGAGTGTGTTGCGGCTTCGCGTGATCAGGCTGTCATTCCCGAGCATCGACAGCGAGAGGTCGAACCCGTTCAAGGCGGCGTGTTGCATCAGCCGCAGTATCGACTGCATATACGATTGCGTAACCATTCCGCCGAAGCAGGGTGTGGCGAGATGAATATGCGGGCGTGGGTCCATCCCGGCTTTATGGGCAGAACGGGTAAAATCGCGGTTAATTCGCTATTCTAACGTCCAAAAGTTTTTTGCTTCTTTTTTTCAAAAAAGAAGATTCTTACTTGCTTGATCCGGTGCGCCATAGACTTCCTTGGCCCGCCGGAGGAACGCATTTACCATCAGCCGCACCGTTTCATGAAACACGGCGCCGATCGCTGCCTGCAGGATGCGGTTTCTGAACTCGAAATCGACAAAGAAGTCGATCTCGCATCCCTCGGGGTCGGGGAGAAAGCGCCAGATGTTGCGCAAGTAGCGAAACGGTCCATTTTCGTAGCGCACGTTTATTTCGCCTGGGCGATCCAGTGTTACGCGGCTGGTGAAAGTTTCACGGAATGGTCCGAATCCGATTGTAAGGTCCGCCACCACTTCCCGGCCGCTGCGGCTTCGGACGCGTGCACCCACGCACCAAGGCAGGAACTTCGGATATTGTGCCACATCCGCCACCAGATCGAACATCTGGTCGGGCCGGTAGGCGACCTTTCTGACCTCGGCATGGCGCGGCACGGCTATTCCGCGGCCACGGACCGTGCCCGAGCATCCCGCAGCGCCGCGAAATCGGTGTCGGCATGATATGAACTCCGCGTGAGCGGCGTCGCGCTTACCAGCAAGAACCCTTTGGCACGCGCCACCGTGGCGTATTCGGCGAACTCGTCGGGGGTGACGAATTTGGCCACGGCGGCGTGTTTTATCGTGGGTTGCAGATATTGGCCGATGGTCAGGAAATCGACGTCGGCGATGCGCAGATCGTCCATCACCTGGCCGATTTCCTGGCGTTCCTCGCCCAATCCCACCATCAGGCCGGATTTGGTAAAGATCGTCGGGTCTAGTTGCTTGACCCGATCGAGCAGCCGCAGCGACTGATAGAACCGCGCGCCTGGCCGGATGGTGGGATAAAGCCGCGGCACGGTTTCGAGGTTGTGGTTGAACACGTCGGGCCGCGCGTCGATTACGGCCTCCAGCCCGCCGGGCTTGCGCAGAAAATCCGGGGTCAGCACTTCGATCGTGGTGACAGGTGCGGCCTCGCGAATGGCGCGGATGGTGGCGGCAAAGTGCGCCCCGCCGCCGTCGGGGAGATCGTCGCGGTCGACCGAGGTCACCACGACGTGGCGCAGACCCAGTTTCGCCACCGCGTCGCCGACCCGGTTCGGCTCGTCCGCGTCGAGGGCCAGGGGCATGCCGGTGCGTACGTTGCAGAAGGCGCACGCGCGGGTGCAGGTGTCGCCCATGATCATCATGGTGGCGTGGCGTTTGGTCCAGCACTCGCCGATGTTGGGGCAGGCGGCTTCCTCGCACACCGTGTGCAGATTGTTGTCCCGCATCAACTGGCGGGTTTCGTGATAAATCGGATGGGTGGGGGCCTTGACCCGGATCCAGTCCGGCTTCCGCTGGATCGGATTGTCCGGCCGATGCGCCTTTTCCGGGTGGCGCAGGGCGCGATGGTCGATCTCGATCCGACTACTCATTTCATTCCCCCGCGGCTGCTCCACAGGCAACCCGCACGTTAGAAGTGCCGTCCGCCCGCACGCCCGTCAAGCCGTGTTACAGGCCGGGCAGCTTGGTTTTCCTTGCATTCCATACCCCCCTATTGGAGCGAACGAAGGAAGCATCTTTTTTGAAAAAAAGAAGCAAAAAACTTTTGTTCCCTTTTGAATGCACCGACTAAGGGCGACGCGCTCCAAGTGACAAAGTTTTTTTGCTTCTTTTGGTTCACAAAAAGCAGACTGCTTCTTCTCCTTCAACCTACAGCACGAACATCGCAACCGTCGCGAACCCCATCAATATCGCCGATGCGAAACCTCCGGCGATCAGCCATTTGGGCAACGTGAGTTGACCCATGACCTTCTTGCGCATGCCGAACACGGTGATGGTGATGATCAGCGGCGTGGCGGCGATGCCATTCAGCACCGCGGAGCCGATCAGCGCCTTGACCGGATCGATCGGCGATAGCGCAATGAGCAGACCGATGAACGTGCTGGCCGCGAGCGTGCCGTAAAACGCACGGGCTTCGTTGGCTTGACAGTTAAGCCCTACCCGCCAGTTGCGCGCCTCACCCACCGCGTAGGCGACCGATCCTGCCAGCACCGGCACCGCGAGCATGCCGGTGCCGATGACGCCAAACCCGAATAGAAACATCGCGTAGGGGCCGGCGACCGGTTTCAGCGCCGATGCCGCCTGTGTGGCGGTTTGGATGTTGGTGATGCCATGCGCGTGGAGCGTCGCGGCGGCGCCCCACATGATTGCAACCGCCACTGCCTCGGAAAAAATCATGCCGGTCCAGGTATCGTAACCGATGCGTTTCATCTCCGCCGGGGCGTCTTTGGGATGCTCACGCAGCGGCCGCGGGTCGGCGAGCAGATGCTCGTCTTCGGCCTCCTCGTCGGACTGCCAGAAGAACAGATACGGGCTGATGGTGGTGCCCAGCACCGCCACGACCATGGTCCAGGCACCGCGGTTCGTCGGCACATGCGGGATGAAGGTGCCGATCATTGCCGCGTGCCAGTCGGTTTTCACCACGATCAGCAAGACGAAATACGAGAGCAGCGGCAAGGTAAGGAATTTCATCACCCGGACGTAATGGACGTAACTGATCCAGATCGCGCAGCCGGCACAGATCGCCGCCACCGCCACCGCCCATACCGCGGCGGGGCCGCCGAACATCAGGTGCGCGACATCGCCCATGGCGCTGACGTCGGCGCCGATATTGATAACGTTGGCGCCGACCAGCGTTGCCACCATGCAGCCGCAGAACCAGCCGGGAGTGTGATCGCGCAAAGTTGCTGCAAGCCCGGCACCGGTAACGCGGCCGATGCGGGCGGAAATCTCCTGAACCGCGACCATGAACGGCAGGCACAGCAGCACGGTCCAGCCCATGATGTAACCGAACGAGGCGCCGGCCGAGCTGTATGTAACGATGCCCGAGGGATCATCGTCGGCGGCGCCTGTAATCAGACCCGGGCCGGAGCGGCGCAACAGCTCGCGAAGCTGGTTGGGCAGCGATGTTTTCTTCGTCGTGGTGGTCTCGGTCATCGGGAACTCTGCTTGTGTTGCGCTGCAATAAATTGCCATCAGTAAGATGCTGCACCGCAGCACGGATTTCCGCGTTTCTGCCCTAGAGAGAACGGCTTTTTCCCTTGTCAGTGTGACAGATCGTTACTATTCTTACACGAATGGTTACAAAGCCGCTGGGTGAGCCATACCCATACATCGGAAACACCGGAAAAATCCATGCCGCAAACCCGTCGAGTAGATTTTGACCTGGCCGAGATGCGTGATCATCCGGTGCGCGCCGCCGGCGAAGATAAACAAGGCATCAGACTCGGCCTGGCGATGGCCGGCGCGGCACTGGGTAGCGCCGTGGGCTTGGTGGCGACTTTCGCCGCGGGAATTCCGAGCGACAATCCGATCGGGTGGCTCGCGATCGGATGCGCCGCGGCGATCGGGGCAATCCTCGGCGCGTGAAGTGAGGAAGAAGCATCTTTTTTGAAAAAAAGAAGCACAAAACTTTTACCAATGGAGCACACCGTCCGCTGATCGGTGCACCCCTAATTGACAAAGTTTTTTTGCTTCTTTTTGTTCACAAAAAGAAGACTTCTCCCTAACGCCCTTTGCCACCAGGGCGCCGCCAGATCGTCCGGCCATTCAATTCGATTAACCCAGAGCGTGGTATCCGCGCCGACGTGCGCACCACCAATTCCCCCAATGTAACCGCGCGGATCACCGGCCGGTGCGGATCCTCCAGCATCGCCACCAGCGCATCGACCGTCTTTCGCACGATTTCGTCGACCGGCTGGGAAAACGTGGTGAGGCTGAAATCCGGCCACGCTGCGATCGGGGCGTCGTCGAATCCCACTACCGAGATATCCTTGCCGATCTCGAGCCCAAATTCGTGCCGCGCCACCCCGATAAAGGCGAAAGCCATCTGATCGTTGCCGCAGAACACCGCTTCGGGCTGTTGCCGTGCCGAAAGCAGCTCCCGTGCCGCGGCACGAGAGCCCTCGAACGAGTAATACCCCACCGCCCGGGCGGGCGATGTGAAACCCTGCTGGCGCAAATAACTGGTGAAGCCATCCTCGCGATCGCGGCTGGCTGACGTATTGCCCAGGCCGGCAACCACCGCGAAGCTGCGATGCCCCCCCGCCACCAGAAATGCCGCGATGGTCTGCGCCGAATTCCAATTATCCCCGGTGACACTCGAAATATGATCGCTGTCGGTCTTGTGGTTGAGCAGTAGCGCCGCAACCCCTGCCGCGTGACACGACTCGGCCGACCGATCCGACAGCGTGATCGATCCCATGATCACGGCCTCGACCTGATAGCGCAGCAGCTCTTCCACGATCTGCTCGAAGTCTTTCGAGACGTCGGTGATGAATAGCAGCACCCGGTAGCCGTGCAGCCCCAGCGCAATCGACAATTCCTGGATGATCAACGGATAGAACATGTTATCGAAATGAGTGACCACCATGCCGATAATTTTCGAGCGGCCGGTGATCAGGGATCGCGCCAGCAGGTTGGGGCGATAGCCCAGGCTTCGCGCCGCCTCGATTACTGCCTGGCGTTTTTCGGGCGAAATACTGGCCCCATCCATAAAGGCGCGCGACACCGCGGAGGGCGAAACTCCCGCCAGGCGCGCCACGTCGAGCACAGTATTGGGCCGGTTGCGCGGCCTCGGGGCGATTTCGCCCTTGCTTCTGTCGGTCACTCGTCGGCGGTGCTTTTTGGGCTCATCCATCGTTTCGGGCCGGACGAGTTCCGGGCGGCGCGCTCATCGGTTGACCAGCACTGCCCCTTGGGTCGCGCCGGCGGGGAGCCAGGTAAGCGTGATGCCGGCCGCGGTGGTACCGGTGACCATCATGCCGTTGAGGTTCGAATCCTTGCGTGGGAAACCCACCACGGTGACCTTGTCGCCGGGCCGGAAACTGTCGATGCGCCAGCCGTCGCGATACATCGTGTTGGGCGAGCCGGTCTCGAAATTCTGCACTACTGTGCCGCCTTTGCCGTCCGGCGTGGCGACCTTCAGCCAGCTGTGCGGGTTCGACCATTGCCAACTGACGACGGTGCCGGTCACCTTGACAAGCTTGCTGTGGTCGAACATGGCGCCGGAATGATGCCCGAATGCGGGGCCTGCCAGCAGAATGCCAGTGAGGCCGAATCTAAGCCAACTTTTCATGTTGAATTTCCTCGGATGTCTCGACTTTCGGCCATGCTGGACGCGCGAACCGCGTCGCCCGTGAACAGGTTTTCAATACCAGACCGGGCTAGGGTCGGGCAAGGGTACGAAGCATAGGAAGAATCTTCTTTTTGTGAACAAAAAGAAGCAAAAAAACTTTGTCAATTTGGCACCGGCGCGCGGCATGCCGATCGAGTAAAAGTTTTTTGCTTCTTTTTTTCAAAAAAGCTGCTTCCGCCCTTCACTAGAACTTGAAGCTTACGGTTCCGCCGAAGGTGCGCGGATCTTGCAGCATCACGCGTCCCAGCGGGAAGGCGAAGTTCTTCACTGCCGTGTTGGTCAAATTCTTGCCCCACATGGTAAGGGTGTAGTTGCCTTCGAGCGGCGTATAGGTTGCCGAGGCGTTCTCCATGAACCAGCAGCCCTGATAGTCGCCGGCGAAGTTGGTCGGCTGCTGATTCTCAGCCACGTTCAGCCAATAGCCGGTCGAGTACTTCATGTCGGCACGAGCCGCGATGGTGCCGCTCGGGAGTTCGAAATCATGTTCGTAGGCCGCGGTAAACGAGAACTTCGGATCTTCGATCACGGGAGTATTGGTAAGGAACCCATAGCCGGTGCTCGGTGCGATATAACCATAGTAGGCACGGATCACAGCCGGGGAGAAATCGATTTCGTTATCCGGCAGGAACCGCCATTTCACTTCGGCTTCGCCCCCGGTATTGGTGCTGTGCGCCGCATTCAGCACGAATTGCTGGAACGGGCCCTGATCGCCCGGTGCGTAAGCGGTGGTATCGGCGGCGCAGAAATTCCCCCGGCCGCCGGCCGCATACGCCGCATCGGCGATCGCGGGCGTAACCGGTGGGCAGCTGTTGAACGAATACTGGATCTGCAGATTGGTATATTGATAGTAATAAGCTTCGGCGTTGATCTGCAGGGTTTGATCCAGCCACCGGCTTTTGATCCCGACATCGTACGAAGTCAGATGCTCCGGCTTATAATCGGCGGGCGGATAAGCATTGGTATCGAACCCGCCGGCCTTATAGCCCGTGCTGACATGTGCGTAAGCCATCGCGGTCGGCGTCACGTCATATTCCACCCCGCCGAGATAAGTCACGGCCGAGTATTTCTGCGTGTAGTTATGCTCCGGCAGGAAGTAATAATATGAGGAACCTGGTGAGGTGCAGGTAATTGTGCTGATTACCGTGGTGCACACGCCGAACCCGATCTGCTTCTCGTCCTGGGTGTAGCGCAGGCCGCCGACAAGTCGGAACGCATCGGTCACCGGATATGTCGCCTGCCCGAACACCGACTTTGAAGACGTCGGCGCGTTGGCGCCTTGCTGAGCGAACCACTCACCCGCCGTGGCCGAGGTGGTGGCACCGGCAGCCGTGCCGTAATTCTTGTCGTTCAGATAATAAAGACCTGCTACCCAGATTACCTTGGAGCCCGGAGCGTTGGAAACGCGCAATTCGCCGGTGTACTGATTGTCGGCATAAGCACCGGCACCGAGCGTCGCGCCGATCTGCGGCGTGTCGCCAACCACCAGGTTCGAGAGCTCGAAACGATCGTTATACGAATAGGACGGGATGAGAGTGATCACCGCCAAATCGTTGACGTTCCAAACCGCTTTCAAGGAATAGGTAACGAACTTATAGTTGTCGGTATCCGCCGGATGGTCGTTATCAAGCTGCTCCCAGGGATCTTTCTTATTGACGGGCCAGTTGAAGAACGGCGGACCACCTAGCTGGGTGAACGGATCGGCGGCCGAAACCGTGTCGTTGCCTAGCCCGGTCTGGTGCCACCAATCGATATCGCCCAACAGCGAGAAATGATCGTTCGGCTGATAGAGCCCCTTGAAGCGGAAGCCGGTCGAGTGATCGGAAAATCCGCCATTGCTGATATAGCCATCGCGCGATGTGACTTCGCCCGCGGCACGGAACGCCAGCACGTCGGTAATCGGAATATTCACGGAGCCATCAGCGTGCACAAGGTTGTAGCTGCCCGCGCCCAAATTGAGGGTCACGGCATATTTGTTGACGTTGGGAATGTTGGTCAGGATGTTGATCGCACCGCCAATCGCATTGCGACCGTACAGTGTGCCTTGCGGACCACGCAGGACTTCCACCTGATTTACGTCGTACATCGCCGAGCTGGTACCTTCGGCTCGTCCATTATAGACGTCGTCATACATGCTGACGACGTCGTTATCGATGAAATTCGAGTCGCCGTTCGAACCCACACCGCGGATCGAGATTTCGCTGCCGTGGGCGTCGCCCGCGACCGTGAGTGCGGGAATATCGGCCAGCACCGCATCGAGCGTTGCCAGGCCCTTTGCCGTGATGGTTGCACCGCTGACCGTGGTGATCGAGATCGCGGTTTTCTGCACGTTCGCGACGCGGCGCTCTGCGGTAACCGTAACGGTTTGCAGTTGCTGGCGGGGCGGCGGCGTAGTCTGAGCTTGCGCGATCGGCACCAGGCCAAGCGCCAGGGTCAAGGCGGTCGTTCCCATTAGGAGACGAGACATATTTTCCTCCAGTATTAATTCAGAATGCGGCCGCACTGCGTTGCGGCATCGAACTAACCACCCAGGCACGGCTAACGCGCACCTGCCGCACGGCGAAAAGGCGTTTTCCGGCGCGACGCCATCCGTCGGCCGCTTCGTATGATTGGATTTGCAGAAGTTGCATTGGTTCCCTGCCGCTTTCCCTTACTGGTGCCGTTCCGATTCGCCGTGCCGCGAACCGCCGTTCCCAAATCTTGTTCTCCAACTCGTCCACCGCTTCATGGCGTGCGCCCGCACGGACACGTGGCGTTGAATAGGTTTTCATCGTCTCCGTTCGTGCACTAATGACGCGGTTAACTCTTGGCAAGAAATTTTGTGGACCAGTATGACCAATTTTGTATACGGAGAGCCCTGAGCGCCTTGTTATCTGATACGCTGCGTGTGCGGTAACATTTCCTATCGATCATGACAAAAGCGGAGACCGGCCAGCAGGTTGCTGCGTTAGCTTGGCTGGAAATGGAAGATACTACGGATTTCTTCCTATCCGATTAGCATTTGGCCCGGAAAATTCCCGATGGATAATATTGCGCGTCGTTTCTGCGTATCCGAAGGTTTGTTCCATGTATTCAATATCTTGCGTGCCGACTTGTCGTTTTCTGTGGCCAAAATGCCACAGTTCAGATGAAAATCATCTCGATCAGCTGCCGGGTGCCTTTACTTCCAGAACAACCCCCGAGCCCCACGTGCGAGGCGCCGGCCCAGCATCACGCTGTACATCACCAAGCCGCTGAGCGAGAGCAGTAGTAACCCAATGCCGGTGGCGATATTGAGCACGGTCCCGGTGGTGTGAAAGAGATCGCCCCTGTGCAGCCGCAGGAAGAAGAAGAATAGCTTGAACGGCGCCAACTGCTTGCGGCTTTCCCAGGAGCGCGCGTCCCAGATCCGGCTATACATCCCCTGGCTGTCGGAATGGTACGTGAGCGCGATATGCGTGCTCGGGCCGTTGCCGTTGAAATCGAGGTTCATCAGGCGTTCGGGATGCGCATCCTGCTGCGACCCGAGCGCAAGTCCGGTGGCCAAAACCTGTTCCAACTGCCGATCGGTCATATCGGGCGGCACAACCACCGGCACCGGCGCCAGCGCGGCACCGGCCAACCCGATTTTGCCGCCCCAAAGATCGAGACCGGTGGGACCCGAATGCATCATGATCCCGGAGATCGCGATCACCAGCAGGAAAAATCCGGCAATCGGCGCCACCCAGCGGTGAATGTTCCACAACACCCCGGCTCTGCCCAAGCCGCTCGACGTGGGAACCTGCCAGAATGGCGCGGGCAAGCCGCGTTT